>BFBZ01000315.1_pt1 | contig 53371 bp, 56 predicted proteins | sample 1888401 | NCBI WGS metagenome assembly BFBZ01 (sample SAMD00112614, study PRJDB3348) | symbiont metagenome | host: Chara braunii
GACGCCGCAGGCCCAGAACACCGGCAGCTCGTCGGCCTTGACCTCGACCGGGTCGCCATAGTCCGGCCGGCCGATATCCCGGATGCCGATCGCCTCGGGCAGTCCGATATGCACGGGCGCGCCATGCACCGAGGGGAAGCGCGAGGTGATCTGCACGGCGCGGATCGCGTCGGCTGGCTTGAACGGCCGCATCGAGACGACCAGCGGTCCGGCGAAAGGCCCGGCCGGGGCGCAGGCGATCGCGGTGCGGTAGACCGGCACGCCGGTATTGCAGCTGATATGGCGCAGCGGCAGCCCGTCCTCGAGCAGGGCCTCCTCGAACGAGAACGAGCAGCCGAGCACGAAGGCGACGAGATCGTCGCGCCAGACCGAGCGGATGTCGGTCGGTTCGTCGACCAGCTCGCCCTTGCGCCAGACCCGGTAGCGCGGAATGTCGGTGCGGATGTCGAGATCGGCGCCGAGCGCCGGGATTGCCGGATTGCCCGGCTCGGAAATGCCGATGACCGGGCAGGGCTTCGGGTTGAGCGTGCAGAACCGCAGGAAATCGGCGGCGAGGTCGCGCGGCAGGATGGCCAGGTTGCCCTGGACATGGCCGCGCGCCAGTCCCGCTGTCTGGCCGGTGAAACGGCCGGCCCGGACCGCCTGTCGGACGGCGACCGGATCGGCCAGATCGGCGCTATCGGACGCCTTCATCGCAGCGACAGCCATCGAGCTCCCCCAAGCACGAGTTCCATAAGGTCAGCCAAGTGCAACATTCCTCTTGCATTGGGTCCAATACGAAGTTTGGATCGGGAGTGATAAATTCTACTTATTGAAGCGATGGGAGAATGATCGATTTCAAAGCGCTCGAAACCCTGGTCTGGGTTGCGACGCTCCGGAGCTTTCACCGGGCGGCGGTGAAATTGAACACCACCCAGCCGGCGGTGTCGCAGCGCATTGCCCAACTGGAAACCGAAATCGGCGCGCGCCTGCTGGAGCGCGAGAAGCGCAACGTCATCCCGACCGAGGCCGGCCGTCACGTGCTCGATTATGCAGAGCGCCTGCTTCGGCTGCGCGCCGAGATGCTGCACGGCATTGCCGACCGCTCGGCCATTCGCGGCACGCTGCGGCTGGGGGTGGCCGAGACCATCGTCCACACCTGGCTGTCGCGTTTCGTCGAGCGCATGGCCAAGGCCTATCCCAAGCTCGCCCTGGAGATCGAGGTCGACATTTCACCGAACCTGCGCGACCGGCTGGTGGCCCAGGAGATCGATCTGGCCTTCATGCTCGGCCCGCTGGTCGCGCCAAGCTTGAAGAACCGGCCGCTCTGCACCTATCCGCTCGGCTTTTTTGCCAGCGATGCTCTTGGGCTGCCGGCAGCCGGCGTGACGCTGCAGGCGCTCGCCGCCCATCCGGTCGTGACCTTCTCGCGCGATACCCGGCCCTACCTGGCGATCCGCGAATTGTTTTCCGGACCGGGCCTGCCGCCGATCCACATTCACGCCTCGGCCTCGCTCGCCACCATCCTGCGCATGGCCGAGGACGGGCTTGGGGTTGCCGCCATTCCGAGCCCGATCGCCGCCGACCGGCTGACCGCCGGCCAGCTCAAGCGCGTCGACACCATGGTGCTCCTACCGGATCTCGACTTCGTCGCGGCCTGGCGCTCGACGCCCGACACCGCCACCATCGAGGCGGTCGCCGATCTCGCCGGTGCGGTGGCGGCCGGCGGCTGACCGCTGATCCCTGGGCTCAGCCATGTTCCGGCGTCCGTTCGGTCGCCCACATCGGCCCCAGATCGTCCATAGCGGCCTCGATGCACTCGACCGTCAGCTTCATGCCGGCGCCGCCGGCAAAGACCAGTTCGATGGTGCCGGCCGGCTCGTCGCTCGGCTGGAAGCGCAGTGCCAGCAGATTCAGCACGGTATCGGCGCCTTTCGGCACGCCCTTGGCGCTGACCGCGCTGACCCGCTCGAAGCGGACGCCGGTGCGCCGCCGCTGGCGGTCGCCGTCTTCCGCCGCCGCCCAGTCGAACCGGTTGCAGATGAAGGCGAACTGCCGGGTCTTGGCGATGAAGGCGAGGTCGGAGGCCTTGACGACGGCATCCTGCAGATGGGCGGAGACGATGCCGAGATCGTCGGCATCGAAGGCGAAGAGCTTGAGCGGTGTCGCGGTCATTGGATTTCTCATGCGTTGGTCCTATAGGACGGGAGAACAGCCGCGGCGTCCATATAGGCGTTGCGCGCCCTTGCCTTATGTCGAGATCCGAAGCCGATGACCATCCGTTCGCACGTGGGCGACCTGCCCGATCTCCATCATTATCGCGTCGGCGTGGTGGCGATCGATACCGAGACGCTCGGCCTGGTCCCGCAGCGCGACCGGCTTTGCGTGGTTCAGCTGTCGCCCGGCGACGGCAGCGCCGACGTCGTGCAGATCCGCCCCGGCCAGCCGAAGCCGGCCAATCTCATGGCGCTGCTCGCCGACCCCGGCATCATCAAGCTGTTCCATTTCGCGCGTTTCGACATCGCCGTGATGAAACAGGCCTTCGGCGTCATGACCGCGCCGGTCTATTGCACCAAGATCGCCTCCAAGCTGGTGCGCACCTATACCGACCGGCACGGCTTGAAGGACCTGTCGCGGGATCTCCTGGGCCTCGATATGTCCAAGGCTCAGCAGAGTTCCGACTGGGCGGCCGAGACGCTGAGCCCGGCGCAGCTCGAATATGCCGCCTCCGACGTGCTGCACCTGCATGCCCTGAAGGAGCGGCTGGATTTCATGCTCGCCCGCGAGGGCCGGACGGCGCTGGCCGAGGCCTGTTTCCAGTTTCTGCCGGTCCGTGCCGAACTCGACCTTGCCGGCTGGCCGGAAACCGATATTTTTGCGCATTCGTAAACCCTGGCAGGAAACAGATGGGGTTCATACATGCGGCTAGGCCGGTCGTCCGGTCCTCGCCATGCTCGGGCCATAGAATAAGGTAGAGTGCGCCCGCATAGGTTGGTCGACCGGTCAGGTCGGCGCTGCTCTCCCGTGAAGGAACGACAATGGCCGCACGTCCCCTCGACGATTTCGGAAGCGCCGCCGGCGGCGCGTTCGGCGTCGTCGCGCGCGACGATGCCTTCAAGGCGGCCTTCCGGCATTCCCGGCGGGTCCGCCGCCTGCGCGTCGTCGTGCCTGTCGCGGCCGGCCTGATCGTCGGCCTGGTCGGCTTCGTCAGCTGGTGGGACCCGCTGAAAGTGCTCAATCTGCCGGTGGCCATCGGCGCCCTCTCGCTGTCCGGCTCGAAGGTGACGATGGAGGCGCCCCGTCTCACCGGCTATACCAATGACAACCGGTTCTACCGGGTCACCGCGACGCGCGCCGAACACGATATCGCCCATTCCAATGTCGTCGGCTTGTCCGCCATCGATGCCGAGATGGAGCTCGAAGGCGGCGGCACCGCCCGGGTGATCTCGTCGAGCGGCGTGCTCGATACCAAGAGCGGCGTCGTCCAGCTGACCTCGGCGGTCTCGATCACCACCTCCAATGGCCAGGCCGGACGGCTCGGCAGCGCCGTGGTCGACACCCGCACCGGCAAGATCACCGCCCAGGGGCCGATCGACCTGTCGTCGCCGCGCGGCCAGATCGCCGGCGACCGGATGGAAATCCAGGACAATGGCAAAGTCATCCTGCTCGAAGGCTCGGTTCGTGGTAATTTCATGCCCGAGCCACCCGATCCCTCGGTGACCGGCTCGACCGCAGACACCCCATCCCCGCCCGCGGCACCCCGCACCGACCCCACACCACGCTGATCCGGAGATCGATTTTCATGACGCTGGCCGGCCTTGTCCTGCCCCCGCGCCGCCTGGCGGTGCTTCTCCAGGCTGCGTTCGTCGTCAGCCTCACGGGCGTTCCCGCGCTGGCCCAGCAGGCCGGCAGCCCGTTTGTCGGCTTTTCGCAGAACCGCGATCAGCCGATCAATTTCGAGGCCGATCGGGCGGAAGTCTTCGATAACGAGAAGAAGGCCGTGCTGACCGGCAATGTCCGCATTCGCCAGGGCGAGTCGCGGCTGGCGACCGGTCGCCTGGTCATTCTCTACGAGGACAATTCGGGCGGCGGCCGTCCGGCCCAGGGCCGTCCCGCCTCGGTGCCGGGAGCCTCGGGCCAGCCCGGCCAGCAGAATGTCCGTCGCTTCGAGATGCAGGGGGGCGTCCAGGTTCAGTCCAAGAACCAGAACGCCACCGCCGAGCGCGGCTCTTTCGATGCGCGCCGCAACGAGGCGATCCTCGAGGGCAATGTCGTGCTGACCCAATGCGACAACGTGCTGCGGGGCAGCCGGCTGCAGGCCGACCTGACCGCCAACAGGGTTCGCCTCGACGGTGGTCCCTCGACGGCCGGCCGGGTCTCCGGCGTCTTGTCCAATTCCACCAGCCCGGCGGCGGGCGGCAGTGGCGTCAACAATCCCGACTGCGCGCCGACGGCTCCGGCGCGCGCTGCGCCGCCCCGCACGCCGCGTGGCTGACGCGCTGGTCGCAGGACGAGGGATGACGGTGCTCGATCGCATGGCAGGACTTTTCGGGCGCCGCGCCCCGGCTCAGCCGGCGCCGGCGATCGACACCGACTGGCTGGTACGGCAGATGGCCGACGAGGTGGCGGCGCTCGAGCCTCCGCCCCCCGAGCCGGTGGTGCAGGATCAGCACGAGCCGCGCTCGGGCGACGGCGTTCTGGGCGTCCATGGCGTCTGGAAGAGCTATAAGGGCCGCGCCGTGGTGCGCGGCGTCAGCCTCGACGTGCGCCGCGGCGAGGCCGTCGGCCTGCTGGGTCCGAACGGTGCCGGCAAGACCACGGTGTTCTACATGATCACCGGCCTGGTGGAGGCCGACAAGGGCCGCACCGAGCTGGACGGTCACGACATCACCTCGCTGCCGATGTATCGGCGCGCGCGCCTCGGCATCGGCTACCTGCCGCAGGAGGCCTCGATCTTCCGCGGCCTCAACGTCGAGGACAATATCCGCGCGGTGCTCGAAGTGACCGAGCGCGACAAGAAGAAGCGCGAATATGAGCTCGACGAACTGCTCGATGAGTTCAACATCGCCCGGTTGCGCAAGAGCCCGGCGATCGCGCTGTCGGGCGGCGAGCGGCGGCGTCTGGAAATCGCCCGCGCGCTGGCGACCCGGCCGTCCTTCATGCTGCTCGACGAGCCCTTTGCGGGCATCGACCCGATCGCGGTCGGCGACATCCAGAATCTCGTGCGCCATCTTAAGGAGCGCGGTATCGGCGTGCTCATCACCGATCACAATGTGCGCGAGACGCTCGGCCTGATCGATCGTGCCTATATCATCCATTCCGGTCAGGTCCTGATGGAGGGCACACCGGACGAGATCGTCTCCAATCCGGATGTCCGCAGGCTCTATCTCGGCGAGGAGTTCCGCCTCTGATCCGGGCCTGACGTTGCGGAATGGCTTTAACGGATCGGTCATCCAAGCTATGGCATGAACCTTGCTAACCGCGGCCCCCCGCTCTATTGAACAGGGTGGTTCAACCCTGCGGCGCCAAGGATCCCGATGGCCCTGTCTGCACGATTAGAGCTTCGCGTCGGCCAGTCGCTGGTCATGACGCCTCAGCTCATGCAGGCCATCAAGCTCCTGCAATTGTCCAATCTCGATCTTGTCGCCTATGTCGAGGCCGAGCTGGAGAAAAATCCGCTGCTGGAGCGGGCCGAACCGGCGGCCGAACCGATCTCCGACGGCGAGCCGCTGCCGCAGGCGCCAGCGACCGATGGCGATGCCCAGGCCGGCGACTGGCTCGGCGACAATCTCGACAGCAGCCGGACCGCGATCGAGGAGCGGCTCGGCACCGACATGGAAAACGTCTTTCCGGACGACAAGGGTCCGGAGATCAAGCATGCCGATGCCGCCTCCGATCCGATGACCTCGTCCTGGTCGAATGTCGGCTCCGGCGGACGCGACGATGACGACTACAATCTCGAGGCCTTCGTCTCCGCCGACCTGTCGCTGGCCGACCACCTGTCGAACCAGCTGGCGCTGGCGGTCGAGACGCCGCAGGAGCGGCTGATCGGCCAGATGCTGATCGACGCGGTCGACGATGCCGGCTATCTGACGATCTCCGCCGAGGAGGTCGCCGAGCGCCTCGACGCCGACCTCGCCGAGGTCGAGCGCATTCTTGGCCTGATCCAGGGCTTCGAGCCATCCGGGGTGGCGGCGCGCAATCTCGCCGAATGCCTGGCGATCCAGCTCAACGACAAGAACCGCTACGATCCGGCGATGCAGATCCTGGTCGGCCATCTCGACCTGCTCGCCAAGCGCGACTTCCAGGCGCTGAAACGGCTCTGCGCGATCGACGACGAGGATCTCGCCGACATGGTCGCCGAGATCCGCCGGCTCAATCCGAAACCCGGTCTCGCCTTCGGTTTCGCGCCGGTCCAGGCCCTGGTCCCCGACGTCATGGTGCGCGCCGGCCCGGATGGCGGCTGGCTGGTCGAGCTCAACACCGAGACGCTGCCCAAGGTGCTGGTCAACCAGACCTATTACGCGCGAATCTCGAAGACCGCCAAGTCCGACACCGACAAGACCTTCCTGGCCGATGCCATGCAGACGGCGACCTGGCTGACCCGCGCGCTCGACCAGCGCGCCCGCACCATCCTAAAGGTCGCGACCGAAATCGTCCGCCAGCAGGATGCCTTCTTCGCGCTCGGCGTCCAGTATCTCCGGCCGCTCAACCTGAAGACCATCGCCGACGCCATCAGCATGCACGAATCGACCGTGTCGCGCGTCACCTCCAACAAGTCGATCGCCACCAGCCGCGGCATTTTCGAGATGAAATATTTCTTCACCTCGGCGATCGCCAGTTCGGAAGGCGGCGAGAGCCATTCGGCCGAGGCGGTGCGCTTCCGCATCAAGCAGATGATCGACCAGGAAGACATCGCCGACGTGCTGTCCGACGATGCCATCATGGACAAGCTGCGCGAATCCGGCATCGACATCGCCCGCCGCACCGTCGCCAAATACCGCGAAGCGCTGCGCATCCCCTCGTCGGTGCAGCGCCGGCGCGAGAAACAGGCCATGGCGAGCTGACCGCGCCGGCCCCGTCGATTGACGCCGGAAGGGGCCGGGCTCATGCCTGCGCCATGAGCCTCATTCTTCGCCCCGCCCATGGGATCCGACGCCGCATGATCTTGCGGTGCGGCGCGCCGGGTCCGCGACGACGAGGCTGACGAGGCCAAGAGCCCTCACCTTTTCATCGCCATCGAACCTGCCGCACCCTGCTCACCCCTCGGTCGGCGGGTTTTTTGTTGTCTTGCATCGACCTCCGGAGAAGACATGACGTCGAAACCGACCCCTGATGTCCTGGCTTTCCGGCCGGCGGAGTACGAGCCGAACCTCTCGGGATGACAGACGCGCGGCGCAGATCTTTCCAACCTGACGCGATCAGGCTCTAGATGCCACATTCCCTGTTGGCTGTTCCGACGGGTAAAAAGCCCGGCGGCAGCCCTTATTTCGGCGCCATGCGGATGGCGCCGTCGAGGCGGATGGTTTCGCCGTTCAGCATCGGATTGGTGACGATCGATTCGACCATCTGGGCATATTCGTCGGGGTGGCCGAGACGGGCCGGGAACGGCACCTGCCGGCCGAGCGAATCCTGCGCCTCCGGCGGCAAGGAGGCCAGGAGCGGGGTGAGAAACAGGCCGGGGGCTATGGTGACCACGCGAATGCCGTAACGGGCGAGCTCGCGCGCGATCGGTAGCGTCATGCCGACGATGCCGCCCTTGGATGCGGCATAGGCGGCCTGGCCGATCTGGCCGTCGAAGGCCGCGACGCTCGCCGTGTTGACGATGACGCCGCGCTCTTCGCCCACCGGCTCTGCGGTGGCGAGGCGCGCGGCGAATTTCGACAGCACGTTGAACGTGCCGGTGAGATTGATAGTGACGATCTTGGTGAAGTCGCCGAGCGGCAGCGCCGAACCGTCACGGTTGATGACCTTGGCCGGCGGCCCGATGCCAGCGCAATTGACCAGGATGCGGGCCTTGCCGTGCAGCCCCTCGGCCTCGGCGAGGCCAGCGTCCACGGCCGCCTCGTCGATCACGTTCACCTTGACGAAATGGCCGCCGATCTCGCGCGCCTTGTCGCGGCCGAGCTCCTCGTTCAGGTCGAAGATCGTCACCTTGGCGCCGGCCCTGGCGAGCCGCGCGGCGGTTGCGCCGCCGAGCCCCGAAGCGCCGCCCGTGACGATCGCGGCAATACCCTTTGCATCCATTGTTCACATCCTCGAACGCGTCGGTCGCATCGAGGGCGACGACGACAAACATCATTCCGTTGCGTGTCTACTGCCGGGTAGGGTGCATGCAGCCCGGACCGGCGGTCAATCCCACCGAGCGGCGGATGGCGGCCACCTTGGACGGCTCCTCGGACTATTCGGCGCCCAGCACCAGATCGTCCCGGTGCACCATGGCGGCCCGGCCCTTATAGCCGAGGATCTCCTCGATCGCGTGCGAATTGCGGCCGATGATCTGGGCCGCCTCGATGCCGTCGAAGGCGACCAGGCCGCGGCCGATCTCGGCGCCGTCGGCGCCGCGGATGACCACCGCGTCGCCGCGCTCGAACGTGCCCTCGACCTTGCGCACGCCGGCCGGCAGCAGGCTCTTGCCGGCGCGCAGCGCCTCCACCGCGCCGGCATCGAGCCAGAGCACCCCACGCGGCTCGAGCGAGCCGGCGATCCATTTCTTGCGGCTGGTGATCGGCTGAGTCGGCGTCAGGAACCAAGTGCAGGGGCCGCCGGTTTCGATCCGCCCGAGCGGATTGTCGTGCTTGCCCGAGGCGATCACCATGGTCGTGCCGGCCGTGGTCGCGATCTTGCCGGCCTCGACCTTGGTGGTCATGCCGCCGCGCGACAGTTCGGAGGCGGCACCCCCCGCGACGCTCTCGATCTCGGGCGTGATGCGCGGCACGACCGGGATCAAGGTCGCCTTGGGATCGAGATGCGGCGGCGCCGTGTAGAGCCCGTCGATATCGGAGAGCAGCACCAGGCAGTCGGCGCCGATCATGGTGGCGACGCGCGCCGCCAGCCGGTCATTGTCGCCATAGCGGATCTCGTCGGTCGCCACCGTGTCGTTCTCGTTGACCACCGGCACGGCCTTGAAGCCGAGCAAGGTCTGAATGGTGTTGCGGGCGTTCAGGTAGCGCCGCCGCTCCTCGGTGTCGTTGAGCGTCAGCAGGATCTGGCCGGCGATGATGGAATGGGCGCCGAGCACTTCCGACCAGGCCCGCGCCAGCGCGATCTGCCCGACGGAGGCCGCCGCCTGGCTCTGCTCCAGCTCGAGCGGACCTTTCGGCAGTTTCAGGATGGTGCGTCCAAGCGCGATCGAGCCGGACGAGACGATCAGCATATCGGCGCCGCGCGCGGCATGGCGGGCGACGTCGGCGGCGAGCGTCTCCAGCCAGGCACGCTTCAACTCGCCCTTCGCCCCGTCGACCAGGAGGGAAGAGCCGATCTTCACGACGATGCGGCGGAAACCGGAAAGGATGGGCGTTGCGGTCACGGTCTGAAACACGAAGCCCGCGGCGCGGCGGCGCGGCGGCAGGACAAGGGATGCCGCGCATGCGGCGAGGTGGTTTTAGCCCGGATTTCTCCAAGCGGCCATGGCCGTGCGGGCGGTCGCGGCGGATCACCGCCGCAACCTCCGCGCCGCCATGGCGCTTGCCGGTTCAGTTGGCGGCCGGCATCCGCTCGTCGATGCCGCGGACGTAGAAGTTCATGCCGAGAATCTGCTCGTCCGACAGCACGCCATTGCCCTTGCATTCGACGGTCTGGCCGTCGGCCCGGACCACCGGGCAACGGAACGGGTGCAGTGTGCCGGCCTTGATCGCCGCCTCGGTGGCCTCCGCCTGCGCCTTCACCTCGGCCGGCATGTTGGTATAGGGCGCCATGTGCACCAGGCCGGTATTCAGCCCGCCCCAGACGTCGCCGGAGGTCCAGGTGCCGTCGAGCATCGCCTTCACCCGGGCGGTGTAATAGGGCACCCAGTCGTTGACGATGGAGGTCAGCTGCGCCTTCGGACCGAAGCGGATCATGTCGGAATCCTGGCCGAAGGCGAAGATGCCGCGCTGTTCGGCGATCTGGATCGCCGCGGGTGAATCGGTGTGCTGCGAAATGATGTCGGCGCCCTGGTCGGCCAGCGCCTTGGCGGCGTCGGCTTCCTTGCCGGGATCGTACCAGGAATTGACCCAGACGATCTTGATCTTCAGGTCGGGCCTGACCGACTGGGCGCCGAGCATGAAGGCGTTGATGCCGGAGACCACCTCGGGGATGGCGAAGGAGCCGATATAGCCGACCGTGCCGGTCTTCGACATGCGCGCGGCGATCTGGCCGAGAATGTAGCGGCCCTCGTAGAACCGGCCGGCATAGGTGGCGAGATTGGCCGAGCGCTTGAAGCCGGTGGCGTGCTCGAAGCGGACATTGGGGTGGCGCTGGGCGACCCGGGCGGTCGGGTCCATGAAGCCGAAGGACGTGGTGAAGATCAGCCGGTGGCCGGTGCGGGCGAGCTGCTCGATGACCCGTTCGGCATCCGGGCCTTCGGCGACCTTTTCGACGAAAGTGGTCTCGATCCGGTTGCCATAGGTCTGTTCGAGCTGGCGGCGCGCGACGTCGTGCTGGTAGGTCCAGCCATGATCGCCGACCGGACCGACATAGACGAAGCCGATCTTGAGCTTGTCCTGGGCGTAAGCCGCGGCAAGGCCGACGGTCACGCCGACCGCGGCGACCGCCGCTGCGAGTAGTGTCCTGAGCCGAAGTGTCCTGCGCTTCATGGGTCCTGTCCCGTCTCGTGCGGCCGGTTGCTGCCCGGTCGTCGGACGGGATCGTGGCGCGGCCCGGCGCGATGATCAAGCGCCATCGGCCGCGTCATTGTCGCCGAAGCGGCGTCAGTCCTTGGCGACGGTAATGTCGGGCGCGTTCGGGTTCTTCATGCCGACGACGTGATAGCCGGCGTCGACATGATGGATCTCGCCGGTGACGCCGCGCGACAGGTTGGACAGGAAATACATGCCGGCGTCACCGACCTCGTCGATGGTGACGGTGCGGCGCAGCGGTGAATTATACTCGTTCCACTTCAGGATATAGCGGAAGTCGCCGATGCCGGAGGCGGCCAGCGTCTTGATCGGGCCGGCCGAGATGGCGTTGACGCGGATGTTCTTCTCGCCGAGATCGGCGGCGAGATAGCGCACGCTCGCCTCCAGCGCCGCCTTGGCGACGCCCATGACATTGTAATGCGGCATCCATTTCTCGGCGCCGTAATAGGTCAGCGTCAAGAGCGAGCCGCCATCGGTCATCAGCTTCTCGGCGCGCTGCGCGATGGCCGTGAACGAATAGCAGGAGATCAGCAGCGATTTGGTGAAATTGCCCTCTGTCGTGTCGACATAGCGGCCGGTGAGCTCGTCCTTGTCGGAAAAGGCAATGGCGTGCAGCACGAAGTCGAGGCCGCCCAGCACCCGCTCGGTTTCGGCGAAGACCGCGTCGACCGAAGCATTGTCGGTGACGTCGCAATGGCCGACCACGTGGCCGCCCAGTTCAGCGGCGAGCGGCCGCACACGCTTTTCCAGTGCCTCGCCCTGATAGGTGAAGGCGAGCTCGGCGCCCTGGGCGCGGCAGGCCTTGGCGATGCCCCAGGCAATCGATCGGTTGTTCGCCACCCCGAGAATGAGGCCGCGCTTGCCCTGCATGATGCCCGCCATGTGATCCTCGCCCGGCATTTCCAGAAAATGAGCCGGGAGCTATGCCATTGCCAGCCGGGCGGTGCAAGGCGCGGCCCCGTCGGGCAAGGCCTCGGCTCGAAATTCGTCGAGCCGGCAAGCCATCCCGAACGGCGCGCCGGATAACTTGCGGTTGCCGTTCCATCCGATAGTTTCCGCTTTGGGGGGCTGCATGGAGTTCGAGCCGGCGATCGTCGCAATCGAGCGTGCCACGACGCTGGCGCAGCTGTCGGCGATGCTCGCCGAATGGCGCGACAGCAGCGGCCTGGCGCATATCGCCTATCACGCCACCCATGTCCCGGCGTCCGACAGGCCCAATCCCGTGCTGCTGCTGACCTATGACGCGGCCTGGGTGAAGCGCTACCTCGCCGAGGACTATTTCGGCATCGACCCGGTCGTCATCGCCGGCCGCGCCGGCTTCCTGCCGATCGACTGGCTGAGCGTCGATCACCAGACCTCCGCCGCGCGCCATTTCTTCGCCGAGGCTGAAAGCCATGGCGTCGGCCGGCACGGCTTCACCTCGCCGATCCGGGGTCCGCACGGCGAGCGCGCGCTGTTCACCATCACGTCGAACGAGACGGATCGTCATTGGCACCGGTGGCGCCATGCCTATCTCAGCGATTTCCATCTCATCGCGCACTATCTGCACGACCGGGCCATGACGATCGCCGGTCTGCGCGCCGATCCGGCCATGCGCCCGCTGTCGCGCCGCGAGCGGCAATGTCTTCGGCAGGTCACGCTCGGCCGGACACCCGGCGAGATCGCCCATGATCTGAAGGTATCGGCGAGCGCCGTCCGGCTCTATCTCAGATCGGCCTGCCGGAAACTCGGTTGCGCCACAGTCGAGCAAAGCGCCGTCAAAGCCACGGTGCTCGAGTTGATTCAATATAACGAGATTAACTGATCGTTAAGAAAAGTCCTTCGTAACATTTCGTTTCGACAGATTGCTCGAATCCTGGGCGATCCGGCATGATCATGGCTGGCCTTTTGGGCAAGGGGCGAGAGAGCTCATGAGTACGATCGCAGCGAATACGACAACAACCGGTGATGCTCTGGCCTGGCGCTCCGGCGCGGCCGCGGATGCCGCCGCGTCCCCATCCGGCAAGCCTTCGCCCAGCACGTCCGTCCCGCCCAAAAGCAGCAACGGCCCGGCCGTCAGCGTCGTTCTGTCCGACCAGGCGAAGGCGCGACTCAAGCAGCTTCAGTCGGGCCTGCAAGCGGCGCAAGATCTGCAAGCGGTACAAGACCTGCCGGTGTCTCTCGACGCCATGGTGCAGAAGCGCACCGACGCCTTCGCCGCCACGCTGAACAAGGCCTTCGCCGCCCTGCAGATCCCGCTCGACGACGCGATCTCGTTGCGGGTCGACGCATCAGGCCAGATCACCACCGACAGTCCCTACAAAAAGACGATCGCCAAATATTTCGAAGCCAATCCCGAAGCCGCCAAGGAGTTCAAGGCGATCGCATCGCTGAACGCGCTGCGCGCGACCCAGAAGGCGCTGGAACTCTATAATGAGGAGCAGAAGGCGGCGCGAAACAAGGATGAGCAAAATGCCGCCTTCGATCGCCATGCCACCCGTTCGCTGGCGATCCAGAAGCTGTCGGGCAGCTTCACCCTGAAAGGCGGCAAGCTGTCATCGGCTGCGATGGACTATGTGATCGCCTCCGATCCGCGCAGCGCGCGTGCCGCGCAGGCCGAGACGGTCAAGGCCCAGACCGACCGGGCGGCTTCGCAGGTCGCGGCCAAAAATCCGGCAAACGGTCCGGCAAAGGATTCGGCCGACGATGCGGGCGCGGAGATCCTGCGCAAATATGGCAACCTGCCCCAGGCGGCGACATGGGCGGCGCAGGCGCGCGCCGACAATGTCGGCCTGCTGCAGTCCGGTTTCGGCGACATCGGCAAATGGGTCGATTTCGCCCGGCAGATGAATGCCGGGCAAGAAGTCTTTCTCACGCCGGGCCGGGTGCCGGGCGACGACGAAAGCTTTCAGCAGGCGGTCAACCTCACCATCGCCAATCAGGTCATCAGTTTCGAGCACAGCGGCCGGACCGCCGAGGCTACGGCGCTGCGATCGGCCTTCGACGGCGGCACCATCAATGTTCGCAAATCCTCCGACGTGGCCGATCTCAACCTGCACTACCAGACCGTCCACTTCGCCGATGCGGGCGGGGGCGGCACGACCGGCTCGTGGGATCTGAAGCCGGCCGGCGCGGTCAAGGCCGCCCTCGACAGCGGCAATGCGATCGTCCTGGGCGGCGGCGATCGCGGCGCCTTCTACCTGACGTGGTGACCGCCGGATCGGCGCGTCCGGTCGCGCGCCGGTCCGATCGGCGGCCTTACAATCCGTCGCGCGGGTCGGACTTGCGCCGCTCCTTCAGGACGCGGGCGAAACCCTCGAGATCGGCGCTTGGTTCCGGCAGCACGATGCGCGTGGTGACATAGAGATCGCCCGGCCCGTCGGCGCTGGCCAGCCCCTTGCCGCGCAGCCGGAAGCTCTTGCCCGACGGCGTCATGGCGGGCAGCGTCAATTCCACTTCGCCATCGAGCGTCGGCGCGCGCACCTTGCCGCCCAGGATCGCCTCGTCGAGCGCGATCGGCAGCTCGAGGCGGACATCCTTGCCCTCGGCGCGGAATGCCGGATGCGGCTCGACCGTTATCACCACATAGGCGTCGCCGGCCGGCCGGCCGAGACTGCCCGGCTTGCCCTTGCCACGCAGCCGCATGCGATGGCCTTCGCGGGTTCCGGGCGGAATCTTGATGTCGACCGCCTCGCCCGACGGCAGCAGCACGCGCTGGGTCGCGCCGCGCGCCGCGTCCAGGAACGGCACGCGCACGGTCAGCGTCAGGTCCTCGCCGGTCGGCTGCGGTTCCGCGCCGAACGGGTCGCCGCCGCGCTGCGGCCGGCCGCGGCCGGTCATGCCGGAGAGAATGTCGAAGAAATCGTCGGAGCTCGGTCCGCCGCCGGCTTTGCGGTTGCCCGACCGCCGGAAGCCTTCCTGGCCGAAGCTGAAGGTTTCGAAGATCGTGTCGCCGCCAGGAGCGCCGCCATGTGCGCCGCCGCCGGGCCTGCCGCCGAAGCCCTCGAAGCCGGAGAAGCGCTGCTTGCCCTCGGCGTCGATTTCGCCGCGGTCGAAGGATTTGCGCTTCGCGTCATCCGACAACAGCTCATAGGCATTGTTCAGCTCGGCGAAGCGGTCCTGCGCCTTGGGGTCTTTCGGATTGGCGTCCGGATGCAGGGCCTTGGCCTTCTTGCGAAAGGCTTTCTTGATGTCGTCGGCGCCCGCGGTGCGCGCGACGCCGATCACGTCATAGGGATCGCGTGCCATGATGGTCCTTGAAGATCGCCACGCCGGTCAGGCGATACGATCCGTCGATGGTTTCAGTTGACCCCAATGTGGGGATTGTGGCGGTCGATGACAATGCGCACCGCGGCCTGACCAGTTCAGCTCCGCCGCCAGGGCCTGAGTTCGAGCACCGCCCAGGCCCCCGTCGTGCGGCAGGCGCGCCCGTCGAACCAGACTTCCTTGCCGTCCTTGATGGCGCTGCCGAGAAAATCCCGGCAGGTCTGGCCGGACGTGCCGGTCGAGCGCTGCAGCGCGGTCACCGTGCCGCGCATGCCGCTCTGGCTGTTTTCCCAGGGAATGCTCGGGGTGTCGGCGCGGTCGGCCAGAGCTTCGAGCAGAACGCGTTTGGCGGACTGCCAGTCGGGCTCGGGGATCGGCAGCGCGCCTGCGGCGGCACTCGCCGGCGCCGGTTCGGTGGCGCGGCGGATCGAGCCGGTGGTTATCGGATCGGCGGTTTGGGCAGCCGTGGTCTGGGCCGTCGTCTGGGGCGACGCGGTCTGCGCAGCGGGGGCCTGCGTCCCGGCGCTCTGAGCCGCCGCGGCCTGATTCGGTTCGGGCGCCTGGGCGGCCGCCGGCGGCGGGGTCTGCGTGCGTTCCCACAGCGAGGGCAAGGTCATCGCGCAGCCGGGCAAGGTCAGCAGGGCAACAGCGATCGCGGCGAGGCGCGCGCGGCGGCTTTCGCATAGGAGGAAGCGCATCCGGGGGCTTGGGCAAGCCCCTTCCCTGACGCTATATGCTTGGCGAACGCCAAACGTCTCGCCCATACGCTTTCGACTCCGGAGCCCCATACCGCTCTGGGCGGAGTGAACAACGGAGTTGGTTAATGTCAGGTTCGGATCAAGCGGAATTCAGCGAGGCCGACGAACCCTTCGACCTGTTCGCCCGATGGCTGGCCGACGCCACCAGGTCCGAGCCCAATGATCCTAATGCCATGGCCTTGTCGACGGTCGACGCGGACGGCCTGCCCAATGTCCGCATGGTGCTGCTGAAGGGCGTCGATGCCCGCGGTTTCGTCTTCTACACCAATACGGAAAGCCAGAAGGGCGTCGAGCTCCTCGGCGCCGGCAAGGCGGCGGTGGTGTTTCACTGGAAATCCCTGCACCGCCAGGTTCGGGTGCGCGGCCCGATCGAGCGGGTTTCCGACGCCGAAGCCGACACCTATTTCGCCTCGCGGGCGCGTGCCAGCCGGATCGGCGCGTGGGCGAGCCAGCAGTCGCGGCCGCTGGAAACCCGTTTCGCCCTGGAAAAGGCCGTGGCGCTCTACACCGCCAAATATGCCATTGGCGAGGTGCCGCGCCCGCCGCACTGGACCGGCTTTCGCATTCTGCCGACCTATCTGGAATTCTGGCACGACCGGCCGTTTCGCCTGCATGACCGCGTGGTGTTCCGCCGCGCCCAGCCGGCGGGGGCCTGGACCACCAAGGAACGGCTCTATCCCTGACCGGGAGGTTCAGCGGGCGAGCGCCGGCGGGGTGCCGTCGGGCGACAGCAGAAGATCGCTTTCGTCCTTCAGGCCGATGCCGGTGAGTTTCCGCCTGAAGGCCTCGGCAATCAGCCAGGTGAGCTTGAAGGCGGCATTGTCCACCGGCAAACCGCCGGCCCGGATGTTCGAGACGCAATTGCGTTCGGCATCGTGGCGGCCGGCCTTGCCGTCGAAGGTCAGATAGGCGCCGAGGCTGTCCGGCGCCGACAATCCCGGCCGCTCGCCGATCAGCACGAGCACCGCCCTGGCGCCGAGCCGCGCGGCGATGACGTCGCCGAGCGCCACCCTCGCGCCGGTCGCCACCACCGCCGGTGCCAGCCCGATGCCCGCCGATGCCAGGCGCGGCAGCAGCGCCGTCACCAGCGCCAGCGCATTGGTCTCGACGGCGGTTGCCGACAGCCCGTCGGCGATGACGATGGCGAGATCGGCCGGGCTTGCGCGTAAGGCATCGAGCGCCAGCCCGGACGCTTCGGCAAGCTGGCGGCCCCAGTCCGGCCGCCGCAGATAGGCCGCGCGGTCGCGCGCCAGGCTCTCCACCGCGACGACACCGAGGCCGAGTCCCTTAAGCCCGGTCGCGATCCGCTCCGGGTCGAACGGCGCGTGCACGGCATCGCGCGCCTTGGCATGGGCCAGCGCGAAAGCCAGCACTTCGCTGGTCGGCAGGGAACCGCCGGTCCGGCCGATGGCGATGCGGGCCGGGGTGCGGGTGGACAGATGCGACCAGGGATCGCGCGCCATGCCGGTCACTCCGCGGCGATCAGCCGGTGGCCGGGGCGGGCCGGCAGCAGGTGGCCGGCCGCATCGGTGAGTTCGAGCGATTGCAGCCAGGCCTCGAATTCCGGCGCGCGTTTCAGCCCGAACACCTCGCGGACATAGAGCGCGTCGTGGAACGAGGTCGATTGATAGTTCAGCATCACGTCGTCGGCGCCGGGAACGCCCATGATATAGGAGACGCCGGCGGCCGCGAGGCAGGTCAGCAGCGTGTCCATGTCGTCCTGGTCGGCCTCGGCGTGGTTGGTGTAGCAGACGTCGCAGCCGAGCGGCACGCCCATCAGCTTGCCGCAGAAATGATCCTCCAGCCCGGCCCGGAGGATCTGCTTGCCGTCATAGAGATATTCCGGGCCGATGAAGCCGACCACGGTATTGACCAGCAGGGGCGAAAAGGCCCGCGCCACCGCCTGCGCCCGGGCCTCGAGGGTCTGCTGGTCGACGCCGTGATGGGCCGCCGCCGACAGCGCTGTGCCCTGGCCGGTCTCGAAATACATGACGTTGTCGCCGAGCGTGCCTCGCTTCAGCGAGCGCGCCGCGTCCAGACCCTCCTTCAGCATCGCCAGCGTGACGCCGAAACTCGCATTGGCGCGTTCGGTGCCGGCGACCGACTGGAACACCAGGTCGACCGGCACGCCGCGATCGATCAGCTCGATCGACGAGGTGACGTGGGTCAGCACGCAGCCCTGGGTCGGAATGGCGTGGCGCTGGATGATCTCGTCGATGAGTTTCAGCAGGTCGCCGATGACGGGGAGCGAATCGGAGGCCGGGTTGATGCCGATGGTGGCGTCGCCCGCGCCATACATCAGGCCGTCGACGATGGAAGCGGCGATGCCGTCGATATCGTCGGAGGGGTGGTTCGGCTGCAGGCGCACCGCCATGGTGCCGGCGAGCCCGATGGTGTTGCGGAAGCGCGTCACCACCCGGCATTTCCGCGCGGCCAGGATCAGGTCCTGGTTGCGCATCAGCTTCGACACCGCGGCGGCGACCTCCGGCGTGATGCCGGGGGCAAGTGCCGCCAGCACCTCCGGCGTCGCCTGGTCCGACAGCAGCCAGTCGCGAAATGCGCCCACCGTCAGGCTGGCGACCGGTGCAAAGGCGCGGCCGTCATGGTTGTCGAGGATCAGCCGCGTCACCTCGTCGTCGTCATAAGGGATCAGCGGTTCCGCCAGGATCGCCTTCAGCGGCACGTCGGCGAGCGCCAGCTTGGCCGCGACGCATTCCTCCTGGCTCGCCGCGGCGATGCCGGCGAGCTGGTCGCCCGAGCGGATCGGCGTCGCCTTGGCCAGGAGATCCCTGAGATCGGCGAAGACATGCGCCGTGCCGCCGATGGTCGCGCGAAACGCCATTGCATCTCCTGATCGTGTATCCACCGGCCGCCAATATGCTCTATGGAGTGTAGCCGACCGACCGCCTCGGTCCATTCCAGAATGCGCGGGGACGCGACCTTGAACCAGCCTCGTCGAACCCTTCTCCTGACCGGCGCCAGCCGCGGCATCGGCCACGCCACCGTCAAGCGCTTTTCCTCCGCGGGATGGCGGGTGATTACCTGTTCGCGCCAGGCCTTCCCGGAAAACTGCCCCTGGGAAATGGGCCCCGAGGATCACATCCAGGTCGATCTCGCCGACCCCGCAGATACCGAGCGGGCCATTGACGACATCAGGGCGCGCCTGACCGGCGGCCGGCTGGAAGCGCTGGTCAACAATGCCGGCATTTCGCCGAAGGGCGAGGCCGGCGGCCGGCTCGATTCGCTGCACACGCCGCTGACCGTCTGGCAGCAGGTGTTCCAGGTCAATTTCTTCTCGTCGATCCTCCTGGCGCGCGGTCTTCTGGCCGAGCTGAAGGAAGCCAAGGGCTCGATCGTCAACGTCACCTCGATCGCCGGCTCCCGCGTGCATCCTTTCGCCGGCGCCGCCTATGCCACCTCGAAAGCGGCGCTCGCCGGCCTGACCCGCGAAATGGCGGCCGATTTCGCGCCGCACGGCATCCGGGTCAATGCCATCGCGCCGGGCGAGATCGACACCTCGATCCTGTCGCCGGGCACCGACAAGATCGTCGAGCAGATCCCGATGCGCCGGCTCGGCACGCCCGACGAGGTGGCCAAGATCATCTATGTGCTATGTACCGAGACCTCGAGCTATCTCAACGGCGCCGAGATCCACATCAATGGCGGCCAGCACGTCTGAGGCGGCTCATGCCGCCTCATCGGCGAGCCGGCGCAGCGCTTCGCCGGTGGCGGCGTCGGCCGGCAGGAAGGCCTCGATCGCCAGTTCCGCCAGCGTCACGTCGATCGGCGTGCCGAACACCGTGGTGGTGCTGACGAAGCTGAGCATGCCCGCCGAAGTCTTGAGCCGGAGCGGCACGAACAGCTCGTGAGCCTCCTGGCCGCGGCTCGGGCGGGGCGGCGCCAGCGGCACCGGATAGGCCGAGGCCTCGCGGTTCAGTTCCTCCAGCACCGGATCGGCGGTGATCTCGATCTGCCGCCTGAGCCGCGCCAGGAGATGGGCGCGCCATTCCGCGAAATTTTCGATCCTGGGCGCCAGCCCGCCGGGATGCAGGCCAAGCCGCAGCACATTGATCGGCGGCTTGATCAAGGCCTCGTCGCAGCCTTCCAGGAAGGGCCCGATGGCATTGTTGCTGGCGACCAGAGTCCAGTGCCGGTCGATGGCCACCGCCGGAAAGGGCTCGTGGCCAGCCAGCACGATGTCGATTGCCCGGCGCGCCGCCGATATGGCGGGATCGTCGAGCTTGCGCTCGGGAAAGATCGGCGCGAAACCCGCCGCCACCAGCAGCACGTTGCGCTCGCGCAAGGGGATGTCGAGCTGTTCGGCCAGATGCAGGATCATTTCGCGGCTGGGCGCGGCGCGTCCGGTCTCGACGAAACTGAGGTGGCGGGTGGAAATGTCGGCCTCCGAGGCAAGATCGAGCTGGCTCAGGCGACGACGCTGGCGCCATTCGCGCAGGTGATCACCGATGGGGCGGGCGGCGGAGCTCGGTATGTTCATGGCGCCACGATAGCCGTGCCGGTCAGGCCGAACCAATGACCTTGGAGGTAATCGACCCACCGCCGCTTTCTCCCGAGGATGGCCTGGTCAACGGATCGGCGGGCCGGTCCGGAAGCCGGAACACGAAGTCCTCAGGAGACCATCATGTCGTCCATCGCCAATGCCTCGGTCCTCAATTCGCTCTTCCGCACCAGCAATCCGGTGATCCTGTTGCGCCGGGTGCTTGCGGTCGACGCCGTCAGCAGCGGCGCCATGGGCCTCCTGCTGATCGCCGGCGCCGGCCTGCTCGAGCCCCTGCTGGCCATTCCGAAGCTGCACCTGATGGTGGCGGGCGCGATCCTGGTGCCCTTCGCGCTCGGTGTCGGTTTCGTCGCGGCGCGCGCCGAACTCAGCCGCAAGGCGGTCTGGGCGATCGTCGCGATCAATGCCTTGTGGGTGATCGAGAGCTTTGCGCTGATGCTTGCCGGCGCCATCAGCCCGAACCTGCTGGGCATGGCTTTCGTCACGGCCCAGGCAGTGTTCGTCACGGTGATGGCGGAGCTCGAGGTGATCGGCCTGAAGCTTCAGGTCCGTGGCTGATGCGGGCCGAGATCCCGGAGCCGGCGTCGCGCCGGCTCCGCGGCTTGTGTCTCTGTTCAGAGCCAGCCCTTCTTGCGGAACCACATATAGGGCAGCACGCCCGAGACCACCATCAGCACCATGGCCATCGGATAGCCCAGGTCCCAGCCGAGCTCCGGCATCTGCTTGAAGTTCATGCCGTAGATCGTGCCGACCAGCGTCGGCGGCATGAACACCACCGAGAGCACCGCGAAGATCTTGACGATGTTGTTCTGCTCGATGCCGATCAGGCCGAGCACCGCGTCGAGCAGGAAGGTGATCTTGTTGGCCAGCGAATCGCAATGCTGGGTCAGCGATTCGACGTCGCGGCTCTGGCTCTTCAACAGCGCCCTGACGTCCTTCGAGACCTTGCTGCCTTCGATCTCGGTCGCCAGGAACAACAGGAGCCGGTTGATCGAGACCAGGCTTTCACGGGCCTTCGAGACCAGCTCGCCCTTGGTGCCCAATGTCTGCAGCACGTCCTGGAAGGTTTCGGAAGCCGCCCGCGCGCCGGCCTGGCGGCCGGCGAAGATCCGGCCCGAGGCCTGTTCGATCTCTTCGCCGACCCGCTCCAGGATATCGGCGATGCGATCGACGATGGTATCGAGCAAGCCGGTCATGATCGCTTCGGGAGTGGCCTGGACCGCGCCCTGCTTCTGCGCCCGGTTGAGGAACAGGTTGATCGGCTTCGGCGTGTCGTAGCGCACGGTGATCAGGCGCGTCGGCGACAGCACGAACGAGATCTGGGTCAGCTTGGGCGCGCCGAGCTCGGTATTGCACAAAAGCGTCGCGGTCATGTAGCGCACGCCGTGGTCGACATAGAGCCGGCTCGACGGCTCGATCTCGAGCATTTCCTCGCGTGTCGGGATCTCGATGCCCAGGCACTTTTCGAGCAGCTTGTCTTCGCCCTGGACCGGCTGGAGCAGGTCGACCCATTTGACATTGGGCGGCACCGCGTCGGCGGTCGCCTCGATCCGAACGAGAGCCTCGTTCTCAACTCCATAGGCATTAAACATGGCTCAAGCTCCGAAGGCGTCGGCTGGGCCTGCCTAGCGCACTTCGCGCCGGCCTGGGAACCCGCGCGGGACAAGAAAGCGTGACGATGACGCCACCATGACAACCGGCGCCGGCAAACCGATCCGGCCCAAGCCGGGTTGCAAGCCGTGTTGCCGGCCCGTATTCGGGGCGGATCATGCAGTCATGTCCGCTTCTCCAGGCCGCGCTGACCGGATTTCTCATCGGCTTCGGGCTGATCGTCGCCATTGGCGCCCAGAATGCCTTCGTCTTGCGCCAGGGGTTGATGCACCGCCACGTTCTGGCGGTGACCACGGTCTGCGCGCTGTCGGACGCCCTGCTGATCCTGGCGGGTGTCGCCGGTCTCGGCACGCTGGTGCAATCCTCGCCGCGGCTGCTGACCGTCGCGACGCTTGGCGGGGCGGCCTTCCTCGCCGCCTATGGCCTGCTTGCCGCGCGCCGCGCGCTTCATCCCGGAATCCTGGTCGCCGCTGACGACGGATCGGCCAATAAACATGGGGGTTTGGGTTTGAAGGCGACGCTTGCCGCGGCGCTGGCCTTCACCTTCCTCAATCCGCATGTCTATCTCGACACGGTGGTGCTGGTCGGCAGCCTGTCCGGGCAGTTTTCGGGAGCGGCGAAATGGGCCTTTGCCGCCGGTGCGATGAGCGCCTCGGCGCTGTGGTTCTACGGTCTCGGTTTCGGCGCCCGTCTGCTGGCGCCGCTCTTCGCCCGTCCCGCCGCCTGGCGCGTGCTCGACGGTTTGATCGCGCTGGTGATGTGGGCGATCGCCCTGAGCCTCGTCGCGAGCTGGCTCCGGGCCTGACCGAAAAAAAGGCCGGTCTTGCGACCGGCCTTGAAAGTGGTTCAGGAGGGATATGGGAGGTAGGCACTGCGGCCGGCCGAAACCGGGTCTTCGAAGATCGGTCCCAATCAGTCGACGAAGTCTTCGAACTTGCGCCGGGCGGGTGTCGCCGGCGCGGCAGGTTTCGAAGCTTTCGCCGAAGAAGTGGCGGCGGAAACGGCTGGAATGCCGATCCGACGATAGTGCGCGGCGAGCTGATCGCCTCGGGCCTCGGCAGCGGCAACAACGGCCGTCGGGGCGGAAGTCATGGGATTACGATCTCCAGTTGCGCGGCGCGTGCTTGCATGGGGCAGCGCCGACGGGCCGAGTTCTAGGAGGGCGATAAGGCGGCCATTGGTTCCGATCGTGGACGGATCATGGCGGGCCAGGGCTCTCTTCGCGGCAACCCAGGCGTGCTTGACGTGGCGCGGCATGGCAGAAATGCAACAGAGCCGGTCATTAGCCGGCCTTTCGCGACTTGGCGCATTGACCAAAAGTCACGTCTTCGCCACAAGAATTACAGACTGCTCACCATGAATTCGCGCGCGGGCTCGATTGCCGCCTCGCGTCCTGTTGCATTTGAAAGGACATCGGCATGCGCTGGGGCTTCCTCGCATTGGCTGCGTTGGCGTTGGCGGGTTGCAACAACCAGACGGTCAGTTCCGTCAGGCCGATTTCCGAGCGCGACGCGACCTTGATGGCGCAAGGGCCTCAGGTCGAGATGGATTACTGGCGCATGCCGCTGCGGGTGCCCTACCGCACCACCGAAGCGCCGGGCACGATCATCGTCGAGACCGCATCCAAGCATCTGTTCCTGGTCGAGGAAGGCGGTTCCGCCATTCGCTATCAGGTGGCGGTCGGCAACGAGGCTTTCGGCTGGACCGGCGCGGCGACCATTCAGCGCAAGGCCGAATGGCCGAGCTGGACGCCGCCGGCCGAGATGCGCCGCCGCTGGCCGCAACTGCCGGCCTTCATGGAAGGCGGCCCGCAGAACCCGATGGGGTCGCGCGCGCTCTACCTCTACCAGAACGGCCGCGACACGCTTTATCGCATTCACGGCACCAATTCGCCGCTGCAGATCGGCGAGGCCGTGTCGTCTGGCTGCATCCGCATGCACAACGAACATGCGGTCGACCTGTTCAACCGCGTGCCGGTGGGAACCAAGGTGATCGTGCGCTGACACGAAGCCCAGGCCGGGCGATCAGCCGATCGCGAGCGGCCTGACATGACGAAGGCGGCCCAGGGCCGCCTTTTTCTTGTCCGCCGTTGAGCTGCCTACTGTCCTGCCTTGGGCAATTTCGGTGTGCCGAGCGCGCCGGCGACCGCCTTGATGGCAACCTTGCCGTAGCGGTCTTCCAGGCGGACGCCAGCATTCGGCTGTGCCCGCGGGGTCTTCGAAACCATTGCTTCCTCCTGAACGGGTTTTCCCGTCCGCGTGTTTGTCCCGCGATTGTAACACGTTCGTGCCGCCGAGCCGAAGGGGGCAGTCGTGCGACGCAACATTCGACCTGTGCGGTGCGACGGCGGATGCTGCGCGCGACAGGCGGTCCGGCGTCTGAACGATCCAACATCTTGAGGGCTCCACAGGTTTGTCACGCTAGATATGGCATTGGCATACAATTCGTGGCAGTTTGACCTCCTGGCAAAATCCGACCGAAACGAAGCCCTGGGGCCATGAAGTTCTCCCGCCTGCGCATTCTCGGCTTCAAGACCTTCGTGGAGCCGATGGAGTTCCTGATCGAGCCGGGCCTCACCGGCGTGGTCGGGCCGAATGGCTGCGGCAAATCGAACCTCGTCGAAGCTCTGCGCTGGGTTATGGGCGAGAATTCGTTCAAGAACATGCGCGCCTCGGGCATGGACGACGTCATCTTTTCCGGCTCGGGCGGCCGGCCGGCGCGCAACACCGCCGAGGTGACGCTCACCGTCGACAACAGCCAGCGCCTGGCGCCGGCCCAGTTCAACGATCACGACGTGCTCGAGGTTTCGCGCCGGATCGAGCGGGAGGCCGGCTCGGTCTACAAGATCAATGGCCGGGAGGTGCGCGCCCGCGACGTGCAGATGCTGTTCGCCGACGCTTCCACCGGCGCGCGCTCGCCGGCGCTGGTCCGCCAGGGCCAGATCAGCGAGATCATCAACGCCAAGCCGCAGGCGCGCCGCCGCATCCTGGAAGAGGCCGCCGGCATTGCCGGTCTCTATGCGCGCCGGCACGAAGCCGAAACCCGGCTCAGGGCGGCCGAGACCAATCTCGAGCGGCTCGAGGTGGTGCTCGCCCAGATCGAGGGCCAGCTCGACAACCTGAAGCGCCAGGCGCGCCAGGCGGTGCGCTATCGCGGCCTCTCCGCCGATATTCGCAAGGCCGAGGCGACGCTGGTCTTCCTGAAGTTTCGCGAGGCCGGCGAGGCGGTCCGTGAAGCCGAACGGCTGGTCGAGCTGGAAACCCGGGTGGTCGCCGAGCGCACGACCGGCCAGGCCGAGGCCGCCAAGAATCAGGCGATCGCCGCACATCACCTGCCGGCACTGCGTGACGAGGCGGCCAAGGCCGGTGTCGTGCTGCAGCGCCTGGTGGTCGCCCGCGACCAGCTCGACGGCGAGGAACGGCGCACCAAGGAGCGGATCGCCGAACTCACCCGCCGTGTCGCCCAGCTCGACGGCGACGTCGCCCGCGAAAAAGCGCTCGGCGCCGATGCCGAGGGCGTCCTCAGCCGTCTCGGCGCCGAAGAGCAGGAGCTGCGCCAGGTGATCGACGGCGCCAAGGGCGCCGAGGTCGAGGCCGGCGCCAAGGTGACCGCGGCCGAAACGACGCTGGCCGGCAGCGAAAAGGCCTTCTCGGAGGCGACCTCGGCGCTCGCCGAAGCGGTCGCCCGGCGCAATCAGCTCGATCGCGCGATTCGCGACGTCTCCGAGCGTCTGCAGCGGCTCGAAGGCCAATTGGCTGAAATCGTCGCCGAGGCGGCGAAGCTGGAGGCGAGCTCGGATCATGCCGCCCGGCTGGAGAACCTGAAGCTGCAGCTGGAGGAGGCTTCCGCGGCGCTCGAGGAGGCCGAGATCGAGGCGGTGGCCGCCGAAGAGGCCCATGCCAATGCCCGCGACCAGGAGGCGGAGGCCCGCCGGCCGCTCGCCGAGGCCGAACGCCAGGTGCAGCATCTCGACACCGAGGCGCGCACGCTCGCCAAGGTGCTGAACGTCTCGCACAAGTCGGCCTGGCCGCCGGTGGTCGAGGCGATCCGGGTCGGCAAGGGTTACGAGACCGCGCTCGGCGCGGCGCTCGGCGACGATCTCGACGTGCCGACCGCGACCGCCTCGCCGCAGCATTGGGGTGGCGCCGACGCCAGCGGCGACGCGGCCTTGCCCGACGGCGCCGAGCCGCTGTCGGCCCATGTCACGGCACCCGCCGAACTCAGCCGGCGCCTGGCGCAGATCGGCATCGTGGCGCGCGCCGACGGCGCCCGCCTGGCCGCCGGCCTGAAGCCCGGCCAGCGGCTGGTGTCCAAGCAAGGCGACCTGTGGCGCTGGGACGGCTTCGTGGTCGCCGCCAATGCGCCGACCGCCGCCGCCCGCCGCCTGGCCGAGCGCAACCGGCTCGGCGACATCGAAAAGGATCTCGTCGTCGCCCAGGCCAAGGTCGCCGCGCTGAAGGCGACGGCCGAGGCCGCGACTTCGGCGGTCAGAGTGGCGGCGGCCCGCGAGCAGACCGCTCGCGACGGCTGGCGCGCCGCCCAGCGCGCCGGTGACGGCCTGCGCGACCAGCTGGCGAATGCCGAACGGGCCGCTGCCGGCGTCATTACCCGGCTCGCCGCGCTGGTCGAGGCCCGCTCGCGGCTGACCGCCAGCATCGAGGAGGCGGCCGGGGTCAAGGCCGACGCCCTTCGCGCGCTGGAGAACATGGGCAAGACCGCCCATCTCGAAGCGGTCCTGGCGGAGAGCCGCATCGAGGTCGCCCAGCATCGCGCGGTGCTCGCCGAGGCGCGCGCCAATGCCCAGGGTCTGGCCCGCGAGGCCGAGATGCGTGGCCGCCGGGTCACCGAGATCGGCAATGACCGCCAGGCCTGGCTGACCCGCCAGGCCAATGCCGGCCGGCAGATCGCCGATCTCGAACGCCGCCTGGCGGAAGCGCGGACCGAGGCTCAGGGCCTGGCCGACGCGCCGGATACTTTCATGGAGCAACGCCGCGCGCTGATCAGCCGGATCCATGATGCCGAGATCGCCCAGAAGGAGGCGGCCGACACCTTGTCCGCCGGCGAGACCGCGCTCGCCGATGCCGACCGTTCGGCGCGTTCGGCGCTCGACGCCATGTCGGGCGCGCGTGAGGCCCTGGTGCGGGCCGAAGCCAGGCTCGAGGCGACCCAGGCGCGCAAGCTGGAAATCGACCAGGAGATCACCGAGAAGTTCGAAGTGCAGCCGATGGCGCTGCTCAAGATCGCGGGTATCGCGGCGGATGCCGAAATGCCCGCCGGTCGCGACCTGGAAGAGGCGCTCGACCGGCTGAAGCGCGAGCGCGAGAAGCTCGGCGGCGTCAATCTGCGCGCCGATGACGAGCTGACCGAGGTCCAGGCGCAGTTCGACGGCATGATCGCCGAGCGCGACGATCTGGTCGAGGCAATCAAGAAGCTGCGCGCCGGGATCGGCTCGCTCAATCGCGAAGGCCGGGAACGGCTGCTCGCCTCCTTCGCCATCGTCAACGAGAACTTCCAGCGGCTGTTCTCGACCCTGTTCGGCGGCGGCACGGCGGAGCTGCAACTGGTCGAATCGGACGATCCGCTGGAGGCCGGCCTCGACATCCTGGCGAAACCCCCGGGCAAGAAGCCGCAAACCTTGTCGTTGCTGTCGGGCGGCGAGCAGGCCTTGACCGCGATCGCCCTGATCTTCGCGGTGTTCCTGACCAATCCGGCGCCGATCTGCGTGCTCGACGAGGTCGACGCGCCGCTCGACGACGCCAATGTCGAGCGCTATTGCGACCTGCTGCAGGACATGACGCGCACCACCCAGACCCGTTTCGTGGTGATCACCCACAATCCCATCACCATGAGCCGGATGAACCGGCTGTTCGGCGTCACCATGGCCGAACGCGGCATCTCGACTTTGGTCAGCGTCGATCTCGACCGCGCCGAGCACCTGATCGCGGCGGAATAGCCGCGGATACATTTCACCGCAGGTATTTGGCGCTGTAGCGACGCAAGTATACACATCAGGACAGGGCCTTCGGCATTGAGGGAGCTGCTGGCCGCACGGACGATGGTGCCTGTCGAACAACGCCAAGCGTGGCCTCGACTTTCGAATCGCGGCGACGCTTTTGCGGGGTCGTCGATTTCCTGTCGTCCGACCGGATCGGTCGTGGAAGCACAAGTCGCGGGTGCCCGGGACAAGCCCGGGCAAGACGATGCATCGCGGCCAAGGCGTTTCGGGCAGGGGTGCGCTATGCGGCCGCGCGATCGCATGGGCGTTCCGCGACGGCCATTCTCGTCTTGGCCGGGCTTGTCCCGGCCACCCACGACTTGTTTTGTTTTGAATGCCTGGTGCTCGGGCCAAGCCCAGGGAAAACGAGGGGCGGCGAACGGCCCAAGTGAGTTCTCGAAACGGTGTCTGGGAGCGTTGGACCTCGGTCGGATCGGTGATCCGGATCATTTCAACCCGACGGGCAAGACCAAATGAGCGAAAAGATTACGCGCGGCACATTGGAACAGGTTCGGTCCGGTAAGCTGAAGGACAAGACCGACTGGGACCGTGTGCGCGCCATGACCGACGAGGATGTCGAGCGGGCGATCGCTGGGGATCCCGATGCCGATACGATGGTTGAAGATCCCACCGAGATTGACGTCGGTATCATCGCCGACTGGACGCCGCCGCCGCGCAAGGCCGCGATTTCCATCCGTCTCGACGAGGATGTGCTGGCCTTCTTCAAGGCGGCGGAGGGGCCCTATCAGACCCATATCAACGCGGTATTGCGGTCCTGTATGACCTCGGTGACCAGGGCGCGCGGCGCCAGGGCTTCGGTCAAGGCCCGCCCGGCGCGGCGGAAATCCGTGCCGAAATCCGCCGCTGAATAGGTCGGCGCCGCAGGTCGGACAGGTTCCCTTGCGGGCCTTGCGGCTCCGATCGCTGCCGTCGGGTGGTCGATCTGCGGCCGAACCATGCGGCTGACTGTCGCTTGGCCATGCAGGGGTGATAGGACAATCGGATTATCTTTCGAAAATCGTTCAATAAATCAGCGTGTTAGACTAAAATCGGGCATCCTTGACACAGTTTCGCCCCGTCACTATAGGTGTGCCCGGCTTACGGGGGGTGGCAGACCGGCGTCCTTCCGTGGTTTCGCAAGATCTGACCGGGCCGGCCGAAGAGGCTGGTCGTGACGAAAGACGGGCGAAACGACGGAGAGGCAGGCGGGCGGTCGTCTGAGGAAGCCGACCTCGACGCGCGTCGTCGCGCTCTCGGATCGAAGCTCGAAGCCCTCGAGCAAAAACGAACCGAGACGCGCGGTTCCGCCAACCAGTCGGGCGACAAGTCGGGCATGGGCAGCGGCTTCCGCTACTCTGCCGATTTCGTCTCGGCGGTTCTTGTCGGTTGCGGCATCGGATATTTGTTCGATCGCCTGCTCGGCACGCGGCCCTGGGGTTTGATGATTTTTGTCGTGCTCGGCTTCGTCGCGGGGGTTCTTAATCTCCTCAGGCTCGCCGAACGCGAACGCCGCCAGCGCGACCAGACAGGACGCGATGGCGGTTCGCCGTGAGGTTCAGGCCTCGCGACTGTGGCATTGAGAGAACTGGAGCAGCCGTCCGATGGCGAGCCCGATCGCACAATTCGAGATCAAGCCGCTCATTGCGCTCGGCAAGATCGGTCAGTCGCCGATCGCTTTCACCAATTCGGCCGCCTTCATGTTCGTCGCGGTCGCCATCATCATCGGCTTCCTGCTGCTGTCGACGCGCGGCCGCGCGCTGGTGCCGTCCAGGTGGCAGTCGCTCGCCGAGATGTCCTATGAATTTGTCGCCAATACGGTACGACAATCGGCCGGCCACGAAGGCATGAAGTTCTTCCCGCTGGTGTTCTCGCTGTTCATGTTCGTGCTGATCGCCAACCTGGTTGGCTTGATCCCCTACACGTTCACCGTCACCAGCCACATCATCGTCACCTTCCTGCTCGCCATGCTGGTGTTCCTCACCGTGGTGGTCTACGGCTTCGCCGCGCATGGCATGCACTTCTTCCGCCTCTTCGTGCCGTCGGGCGTGCCTGGCTACGTGCTGCCGCTGGTCGTCGTCATCGAGGTTATCTCGTTCCTGTCGCGGCCGATCTCGCTGTCGGTTCGTCTGTTCGCCAACATGCTGGCCGGACACATCGCGCTGAAGATCTTCGCCGGCTTCGTCGCCTCCATGCTGGGTGCCGGCATCTGGGCGATCTTCGCGCCGCTGCCTTTGGCGCTCGCGGTTGGCCTGACCGCGCTGGAACTGCTGGTCGCTTTCCTGCAGGCCTATGTCTTCACCATCCTGACCTGCATCTACCTCAACGACGCGCTGCATCCGGGTCACTGATCCGGCCGCCGTCCGTCACCGTCCAAACCATCATCCCCATCACACGACACCTCCAAGGAGTTCATCATGGATCCGGTTGCAGCGAAGTATCTCGGCGCGGGCCTGGCCTGCATCGGCATGGCCGGCGCCGCCATTGGCGTGGGCAACATCTTCGGCCAGTTCCTCTCGGGCGCGCTGCGCAACCCGAGCGCCGCTGACGGCCAGTTCCCGCGTCTGATTTTCGGCTTCGCCGTGACCGAAGCGCTCGGGATCTTCTCGCTCCTGATCGCGCTCCTGCTGCTCTTCGCGGTCTGATACGAGCCGGCCGGGCGGCCATTGCGCCGCCCCCGATATCCCGGGGCTTCGGCGCCAATGGCGCCGGGCCCTTCTCGGCTTGCTTTAGGATCCTGAGGATCGGTCATGGCTTCTCCCACGACAACCGGCGCGCATTCTGCCGGAACCTCCGTGCCGCATGACGCACACGGTAGCGTAGGGTTTCCGCCCTTCCAGGGCGATACCTTCCTGTCGCAGATCCTGTGGCTGGTGATTGCGTTCGGCCTGCTCTACTGGCTGCTGTCCAAGGTGGCTCTGCCGCGCATTGGCGGCATCCTGCAGGACCGCAGCGAGCGGATCGCCCGTGATCTCGCGGAAGCCCAGCGCCTGAAGGCCGAGTCGGAAGCCGCCGGTGCGGCCTACGAGAAGTCTCTGGCGGATGCCCGTGGCAATGCCCAGGCGATCGCCGCCGATACCCATGCCAAGGTCGCGGCCGAGGCGGAGACCACCCGCAAGGCCCTGGAGGCCGATCTGACCGCCAAGCTGCAGAAGGCCGAAGCGCAGATCGCCACCGCCAAGACCAAGGCCATGACCAATGTCCGCGGTATCGCCATCGAGACGGCCCCGAGCATCGTGTTGCAGCTGACCGGCAAGGCGCCGGCCGCTGACGATGTCGAGAAGGCCGTCGACGCGGCCCTGAAGAGCTGAGGAAACCACCATGTTCTTCGAAGCTGAAACCTGGGTCGCCGTCGCCTTCCTGATCTTTGTCGGAATTCTCGGCTATTTTGGTGTCCATAAGCTGGTGCTGAACGCCGTCGACGATCGCGGCCGCAAGATCGAAGGCGAACTCGCCGAGGCCAAGCGCCTGCGCGAGGAAGCCCAGGCCATCGTCGCCGACTACAAGGCCAAGCAGGTCGCGGCCGAGAAGGAAGCCGTCGCCATCGTCGCGGCGGCCAAGACCGATGCCGAGCGGCTCGCCGCCGAAGCCAAGACCAAAGTCGAGGATTTCGTCGCCCGTCGCACCAAGATGGCGGAAGCCAAGATCGCCCAGGCCGAGGCCCAGGCGGTTGCCGATGTGCGTGCCGCCGCGGCCGATGTCGCGACTGCCGCCGCCGGTGCGGTGCTCGCCGACATCGCCCGGGGCGCTGGCGGCAACGACCTGATCAAGGCCGGCATCGCCGAGGTCAAGGCGAAGCTGAACTGATCGGCCTGAAACCTTTCGAGACAATCAAAAAAGGCCGCCGGGATCGCTCCCGGCGGCCTTTTTCTTGGGGTGCGGCAAGGGCCCTTCCGCTCAGGCCGGCGGCAGCAGCGGCAGGATGACCTTCTCGAATTCCTCCAGCGGCTGAGCGCCCAGGACCCGGCGGCCGTTGACGAAGAAGGTCGGGGTCGAATCGACGCCGAACACGCTGGTGGCGCGATCACGCACCGCGTTCAGCGCATCCAGGATCGCCTGGTTGTTCAGGCAGGCCTCGAAGGCGGCCTGGGTGATGCCGGCCTGGCGGGTGATGCCGGTCACCGCAGTCAGCGGATCATTGGTGAAGGCCCAGTTGCGCTGTTCCTTGAAGAACACGTTGATCATCGCGAAATAGCGCGACTGGTCGCCGCTCGACATGCCGTCGGCACCCAGCGCGCAACGCGTCAGCATATAGACCGCGGTATCCAGCTGGTTCAGCGGGAACTCGCGGAACACCAGCTTCACCTTGCCGGTGTCGATATATTTTTCCTTCAGCCCCGGCAGGATCGTGGTGTGGAAGTGAGCGCAGTGACCGCAGGTCAAGGACGCATATTCGACCAGCGTCACCGGCGCCTCGGCATTGCCGAGCACGCAATCCCCAAGCGGCCCGGGCGTCATCAATTCCTTGACGTCGACGGTTTCGGCTGCGCTGCGGCGCGGGCCCTGGGCGAAAGCGGGACCGCTAAAGGCCAGCGCCGCAGCGCCGGTCAATGCCAGGCCGGCCGACCCCTCGAGAAGTTCTCTACGCGACAATGACATGTCGATCTTTCCTTGTGCCCAGACAAAGCATGCCAACGCCAATACCTGTCGCGTTCCTGCGTGGCAACATCGCGACGATCACTTGACCTCGCCGCCATAGTCACGGTTACGCGAGAACCGGGTTGCTGGGCGACGTTAGAGCAATGTACCGATCAAGGCCTCGAGATCGGCGTCGCTGCCGGTCGCCTTGCGGCCGTTGACGAAGAAGGTCGGCGTCGAATTGACCCCGAAGCGGCCGGCCGCCCGGTCCCGGCTTTGCAGTACGGCGTCGAGGATCGCCTGGTCGCGCAGGCATCTTTCGAGATCCTCCTGGGCATAACCGACGCTCGCGGCGATCCTGGCCAGGGCGACGATCGGGTTGTCCGCGCCCATCCACTCCCGTTGCTGCCGGAACAGGGCGTCGAGATAGACGAAATAGCGGTCCTGGTCGCCGAGCGCCCGGCCCTGGGAGCCCAGCGTGCAGCGGGCGAAGATATAGGCGGCAAGGTCGAGCTGGTTCAGCGGATATTCGCGGAAGACCAGGCGCATATGGCCGCGGTCGATGAATTTCTGCTTCAGGCCCGGCAGCGTCGCGATGTGAAAATGGGCGCAGTGCGGGCAGGTCGCCGAGGCATATTCGACCAGGGTGACGGCGGCATCCGAGGCACCGAGCGCGCAATCACCGAGTGGTCCGGGCACCATCAATTGGGCGATGTCGACGCTCGGCGCGGGGCTATCGGGCGCCGGCATGGGCAATGACGTCTGAGCCGCCGCCGCGACGGCTCCAAGGGCGGCGGCCGATCCGGCCAGCGCGCCGCCGGCGAGGATGCCGCGTCGCGTCATCGGCATGGCGTCATACTCCAGGCCTGCGGTCCGTGCCGCAGGGATGGCCGAACTTTGCGCCAGGCCGTGCCGATCATGCAATGCGTCAGTCGGCCGTGGCGGCCGGACCGCGGTCACGACCGCGCGATGATTTCCCGTTCGCGGTGAACCGGCCGTCCGATGACCGCGCCGCCGGCCTTGCGCCGCATCAGCGCCATCGGGCGGCGGGCGCGCAGGGCGGAATGCCGGCGCCGGCGCGGGCCGGGCCTGCCGAGGGTCACCTGCCCGAGCCGTTCGAAGGCCTCGCGGATCGCACCGTCATGTTCGATGACCAGCAGCGGCAGGCGGAAGGTGCGCGCCCAGAACTGCCACTCGGCCACCACCTCGTCGCCGTCGGCGGCGACGAACAGCGGCACGTTGAGATCCGGATCGGCATGAACCAGCACGACCTCGACCCTGTCGGTGCCATGGATGGCGCCGTCGCCCACCCGGACGGCGACACCACGATAGGCGGCGACCGGCAATTGCAGCTTCATCTTGGCGCCGCCGGCGGTCCTGCGGATGACCAGACGATCGTCGAAGAGGTCGATCGACCGGGCGCCGCCGTCCGCCCCGGCGTCGGGGACGGAGAAGCGGGCCGGGAGGCGGGTGGGATCGAGGCGCAGGGCCTCGATCCCGGCGGAGGCTCCGCCGGATTCCGTTTGACGCGACACTTGCATGCTCCCTGGGGTCTTCGGCCGCTTCATGAGCAGCTCTCGCCCCGTCGTTATCCCGACTGTCGCAGCATTTCTTGTCTGCGAGCTTAAGCGGAACGGTTAAGCGGAACTCAATCCAATCCGAACATATGCGGTTGTTTGGCTATGCTTGAGAAAGGCTTCGCATGCTTGCTTTCGGAATGCTTGGGAGACGTGCTTTCGCAAAGCTTCAGAGGCAGGATGAATCAATCATTACGGATTTCAGCGCGAATTGAAGTAGCCTCTGCTCGCGCGATCGTGCGGCGGCGTAGCGGTCAAATCCGCCATCGCGCCTTGAAACCGGCGGTTCCGGTCCCTACACCGGGACGACCCTTCCGATGGCCACAGGCATGCTGATGTCCGATCTGCTCGACACCGAGATTCTCATCGACCGGGCGCGCCGCCTCGCGGCGGCCGCGCGCAAGGCCGGTGCCGATGCCGCCGACGTGGTCGCGGTACGCGGCATGTCGGTCGGCATCCAGCTGCGCGACGGCAAGGTCGAGGCGACCGACCGGGCCGAGGGCGACGATGTCGGCCTGCGCGTCTTCGTCGGCCGGCGCAGCGCTTCGGTCTCGTCCAATGATCCGCGCGAGGATGTCGCGGCGCTGGCCGAGCGCGCCATCGCGATCGCCCGCGTCGCGCCCGAGGATCCGGTGGCCGGCCTTGCCGATCCGGCGGAGCTCGCCGGCAGCTGGCCCGATCTCGACCTGCTCGATCCCATGCTCGCAAGTGTTGCCGAGCTCGAGGAGCTGGCCCGCCGCACCGAGGCCGCGTCGCTGGCCGTGACGGGCGTCAGCAAATCCGGCGGGGCTGGTGCCAGCGCCGGGCTCGGCGGCTTCGCGCTGGTCACCTCGACCGGCTTCGAGGGCGCTTCGCTCGGTTCCTGGACCTCGCTCCAGGTCACCGCGATCGCCGGCGAGGGCACCGGCATGGAACGCGACTATGATTATTCGTCGGTGCGCCATCGCGCCGATCTGGCTTCCCCCGAAGCCATCGGCATCAGCGCCGGCGAGCGGGCGGTGCGGCGCCTGAACCCGCGCAAGGTCGATACGCGCAAGGTGCCGGTCATTTTCGACCCTCGCACCGCCGCGAGCTTTCCCGGCCATCTGGCAGGCGCCGTCAACGGCCAGGCGGTGGCGCGCAAGACCTCGTTCCTGCGCGACAAGCTGGACCAGCGCATCTTCAAGCCGGGGGTCGCCATCATCGACGATCCCCTGCGGCCGCGCGGCCTCGGCTCCCGGCCGTTCGACGGCGAAGGTGTCGCCGCCAGCCGTCTCGCGGTGATCGAGGACGGCATCCTGACCAGCTGGTTCCTGGACACGACGACCGCCCGCGAGCTCGGCCTGAAGACCACCGGCCATGCCAGCCGCGGAGTCAGTGGCCCGCCGGCGCCCGGCAGTACCAATCTTCACCTCGCCGCCGGCACCGAGACGCCGGAGGCGATGATCCGGTCGATCAAGGACGGGCTCTATGTCACCGACATGATCGGCAGCGGCGTCAACATGGTCACGGGCGACTATTCGCGCGGCTGTTCCGGCTTCTGGATCGAGAATGGCGAGCTGGCTTATGCGGTGGCCGAGATCACCATTGCCGGCAATCTGGTCGACATGTTCATGAACTTGACGCCGGCCAACGATCTCACGTTCAAATACGGCACCAACGCGCCGACCGTACTCATCGAGGGCCTGACCATTGCCGGACGCTGACGATCTGGTCCTGCGCGATCTCATGGTCGCGCTCGCAAGCGAAGCCGGCGTGATCGCGCTCGACTTCGCCAGGCGGGGCATGAAGACCTGGACCAAGGGGAGTTCCTCGCCGGTCACCGAGGCCGATATCGCCATCGACACGTTTCTGAAGGAACGTCTCGGCGCGGCGCGGCCCGATTTCGGCTGGCTCTCCGAGGAAACCGCCGATGACCCGGCCCGGCTCGGCAAGCGCCAGGTCTTCATCGTCGATCCGATCGACGGCACGCGCGGCTTTGCCGGCGGCCTGCCGGACTGGACCGTGTCACTGGCGGTCGTGCGCGACGGCCGGCCGGTGGCCGCGGCGCTGGCCGAGCCGGAAGCCGGGCGGGTCTTTGCCGCCGCTCTCGGCCATGGCGCGACCATCGGTGGCAGACGGATCGCCGCAGGGTCGCGCGAAAGCCTCCACGGGGCACGCGTCGCCGGGCCGAAGCCGATGCTGGAAGAGGCGCAGTCTCGGGGAGCCATCCTGCTGCCCAAGATCCACTCGCTGGCCCTGCGTTTCGCCAAGGTCGCGGCCGGCGAGATCGATGCCGGCTTCGCCGGCGGCCGCAGCCATGATTGGGACCTTGCGGCGGCCGATCTTTTGGTGCACGAAGCAGGCGCATCATTGACCGGCTTCGACGGTGCCGCGCCCATCTACAACAGGCCGGCTCCCGTGCATGGTCCGCTCGTTTGCGCCGGTTTTCCGTTGCACGGGCTGTTGATCAGCACAATCGGATAGCCTGCCCGATCGGCCGCCGCGAACGGTCACGAATTGACGGAGTGACTGCCGCCATGTCCGGCACCAGCGAAACCAAGCAGCTTCTGCATCTCGTCTTCGGCGGCGAACTGACGCGCCTCGACGGCACCGAGTTCAAGGACCTGTCCAAGCTCGAGGTCGTCGGTATCTTCCCGAATTACGCCACCGCGCATGCCGCCTGGAAGGGCAAGGCCCAGCAGACCGTGGACAATGCGCATATGCGCTTCTTCATTGTTCACCTGCATCGCCTGCTCGATCCGGACGCGGCCTGACGCCGGCGACCGCTCGTCCCATGTCCTTCCTGAAACGCCTCGGCCGGTCGGCGCGCGTGCGCTCGGCCGCAGGCTCATTCCTGGCCGGCTATCTCAAGCTGGTCTGGAACACCGGCCGGTTCGCCTTCGACCCGCCCAATCTCTACGATTACGCCGACGCCAACCTGCCGGTGATCTTCGCCATGTGGCACGGTCAGCACTTCCTGACGCCCTTCGTGCGCAAGCCGGAGATCGAGGCGGCGGTGCTGATCTCGCGCTCGGCCGACGGTGAAATGAACGCCATCGCCGCCGAGAAGCTCGGCATCAGGACGATCCGCGGCTCCGGCGACCATCGCGGCCAGTTCGCCCGCAAGGGCGGTGTCGGCGCATTTTTCGAAATGCTCGAGACGCTGAAGGCCGGCACCACGGTGGCGGTCACCGCCGACGTGCCGAAGATCGCCAGGAAGGCCGGACTGGGCATCGTCATGCTGGCCAAATATTCGGGCCGGCCGATCCTGCCGATCGCCATCGCCACGGCACGGCGCATCGATTTGAAATCCTGGGACAAGGCGAGCATCAATCTGCCATTGTCCCGGGGTGCAGTGGTCGCCGGCAAACCGATCTGGGTGCCCGCCGATGTCGACGATGCGGCGCTCGAGATCTGGCGGCAAGCGGTGGAAGACGAGATGAACCGGGCAACCGCCAGGGCCTATGAGATCGCCGAAGGCCGTGCCGCGCCGGCGCTCTGGTCGGAGCACGACATCGCCGCGCTGATCAGCGCCCGCGACCGGTCGGATGCTTCGCGGCAGGGCTCCGACAGCGACTCGCCGGAGGGACCACCAAGCCGCGCCGGGGCCGGCAATGGCTGAGTGGCAGCGCTACCGTACGACCGCATTGCTGCGCAGCTACACGCGCGCCACCGCGCTCTTGGCGCCGGCGGCCGATCTTCTGGCGCGTCGGCGTCTCGGCCAGGGCAAGGAGGACCCGGCGCGGGTGCAGGAGCGCCGTGGCACGGCGACCGTCGCCCGCCCGCCCGGACGCCTGGTCTGGCTGCACGGGGCGAGCGTCGGCGAATTCCTGTCGATCGTGCCCCTGGTTCAGCGCCTGCAGGCGCGCGGCGTCACGGTCCTGGTCACCACGGTGACGCTGACCGCGGCGGCACTCGCCGCCAAGCGCCTGCCGCCGGGCGCCATTCACCAGTTCATGCCCTGGGACGTGCCGTCCTTCGTCGACCGCTTTCTCAACCATTGGCAACCGGATCTGGCGATCTTCGCCGAGTCCGAGCTCTGGCCGAACCTGATCATGCGCACCACCGGGCGCGGCACGCCGCTGATCCAGGTCAATGGGCGCATGTCGGAGCGATCCTTCAAGGGCTGGATGCGCGTGCCCCGCTCGATCGGATCGCTTCTGTCGCGCTTCGAACTCTGCCTGATGCAGACGGTCGACGACGCCCGCCGGGTCGAGGCGCTGGGCGCGCCCCGTGTGTCGACCACCGGAAATCTGAAATTCGATGTGCCGGCGCCGGGCGCCGAACCGGCGGCGGCCACCGCCTTGGCCCAGGCGATCGGTAGCCGGCCGGTCTTCCTGGCCGCCTCCACCCATGAGGGCGAGGACGAGATCGTGCTGAAGGCGCATCGGCTGGTGGCGCCGCAGCTGCCCAACCTTCTGACCATCATCGCGCCGCGTCATCCCGAGCGTGGTGGCGCCATCGCCAGGCTCGCGGAAAACGACGGGCTGGTCGTGGTCCAGCGTTCGGCCCGCCGGCTGCCCGATGCCGGGACGGCCGTCTATGTCGCCGACACGCTGGGCGAGATGGGGCTGTTCTACCGCGTGGCGCCGGTGGCTCTGCTTGGCGGCTCGTTGATCCGGCATGGCGGCCAGAACCCGATCGAGCCGGCCAAGCTCGGCGCCGCCATCTTGCACGGCCCGCATGTGCATAATTTTCGCGCGGTCTATGCCGCGCTGACCGAAACGGGCGGCGTCAGGCAGGTCGACACCGCCGAGAGCCTGGCCGCGGCCGTGACCATGCTGCTGACCGACCCGGGACAGCGGGCCGCCCAGCGGGAGGCTGCCAGCGAGACTGTGGCATCGCTCGGTGGCGCCCTGGAGCGGACGCTCGCCGCGATCGAGCCCTATTTCCTGGCGCTCGCCATGAGAAATGCGCCATGAGAAATGCATCATGAGGGCCTGCGCGTGAAGGCACCGGGCTTCTGGTCCGATCCGGCCGATATCGCCGGACGTCTTCTTTCGCCGCTGGGATCGATCGTCGGGGCGGTGACGCTCAGGCGCATGGCAAGGCCGGGCGCGCGCGCCGCCTTGCCGGTCATTTGCATCGGCAATCCGACCGTTGGCGGGTCGGGCAAGAGCCCGGCGACACTGATGGTCGCCAATCGGCTGGCGGCGCTTGGCCATCGCCCGGCGATCCTGACCCGTGGTTATGGCGGCAGGCTTTCCGGCCCGCTTCGCGTCGATCCCGCGCAGCACGACGCGCCGGCTGTTGGCGACGAGGCGTTGGTTCACGCCCGGAGCTTCATCACCATCGTCGCGCATGACCGGGTCGCCGGGGCCGCATTGGCGGCGAACCAGGGCGCCAGCATCGTGGTGATGGACGACGGCTTCCAGAATCCGTCCCTGATCAAGGATCTCGGCGTGCTTGTCGTCGATGCCGCCGCCGGCCTCGGCAACGGCCGGATCATCCCGGCGGGCCCGCTCAGGGCTCCCTTCGCCCCGCAGCTCGCCCGGGCCCAGGCGCTGCTGGTCGTCGGTTCAGGCGCTGCCGGTGATCGACTCGCGGCGCGCGCGGCCGGACAGGGGCGCGCCGTCGTCGCGGCCCGGCTGGTGCCGGAGCCGGGCATCGCGGCCTGGCTCGAGGGGCGTGACGTGCTGGCGTTCTGCGGCATTGGACGGCCGGCGAAATTCATCGAGACGCTGGGCGAGGCGGGCGCGCGCAACGCGCTGCTCCGCCCGTTTCCGGATCATCACGCCTATGGCGACGGCGATGCGCAGCGGTTGCTCGACGAGGCGTCGCGCACCGGCCTGCCGCTGGTCACCACCGAAAAGGACGCGGTCAAACTGCATGGCTCGGCGGCGCTCGCCGCGCTTGGCGCGGCGGCCACGGTCGTGCCGGTTCGTCTGACGCCGGACGAGCCGGCCGCGCTCGACCGGCTGCTGGAACCGTTCAGCCGCCCGACAGCATCTTGAAGCGGCCGGGATGCTGCCGCGCGAGCACCGCTTCCGGGCTCGCATAGGCCTCCTGCAGCTGCACGCTCCAATATTTCAGGTCGTCAAGAACGATCGCCTGGCCGGTCACCGCGCAGCGCACGAAGGCGCCGGGCCTGACGATGCGATAATCGCCGTCGAGATAGCGAAGCTCGGCTTCGCCATCGGCTGGACGACCCGGGGTCAGGCGATTGAGCATGGCCGGTTCACATCCTGGAAGGTTACTGCGAGCCGCCGGTGCGGGCCGGGTCCTGGCCGCTGGACTGGCGATTATAGGCCGCGCTCGGATCTTCCGGTCGCCGCCCGACCGGCCCGTAGGGGGCATCCGGCGAGGCGGTGCGATAGCCCGGCGGCGGCTCGACCAGGCGGCGGCGGGTCGGCTCGCCGGGGAACGGCACGACGGCGTCCTGCTGGGACGGCCCGAACAGCGAGCCGACCTGCTGCCAGATCGGCCGGACGCCCATGGCGGTGGCGCCGGCGGGGCCCGCGATTTCCTGCTGTGACTGCTGGCGCGTGGTATCGACCGGGCCGCCGCCGAACCAGCCGCCGCCCTGGCGCGCCCTGAGCTCGCCATTGGTCAGGGTACGGCCAAGGTCGTCGCGCACGATCGGCGTATTGTCGGACAGGCCGAGCGCCCGGGCGCGGGCGACGTCGGGATCGTTCGGCCAGGCGGGATTGCGCGAGGCAGCCGAATCCTGCGGCGCCGGCAGGGCGCTGTTGCGCGGCAGCACCAGGGGCGCGCGCTCGCGATAATCGATCACCGGACGCTCGCCGTCGACAATGCCGAGGCCGCTGAGCAGGCCCTGGAACATGTTGCGTTCGAGCGCGCCTTCGCCTTGTGCGGGCGGCGGAGCCTGTTGCGCCAGGGCGGCCGAGGCGGAGAGGCCGAACGCCGTGGCGAGGAGCGCGACATGGAAGCGCTTCATGATCGTCACCTTGTGTTGTCGGCGACGCCCCGGGGGCATCGTCGTTGCGGCCTTATTCCGCGCAATCACGCCGATTTCGAGGCGTGCGGCCGGCCGCCGATGAGGGACTCATACAGAAGCAGGCCAACCCCCGCAACGATGGCGACGTCGGCCAGGTTGAAGATGTACCAGCGGAACTGCCAGGTCGGCGTGATGATGTGGAAGGCGAAGAAGTCGGCGACCGCGCCATAGAGGATGCGGTCGAGGCCGTTGCCGAGCGCTCCGCCGGCGATCAGGCCGAGCGACAGCGCCGTCAGGCGGCTTTCTGCGCGATAGAGCCACCAGCCGATCAACGCGACGGCGCCGGCCTTGAAGGCGACGAGCGCCCATTGGCCCCAGGCGCTTTCCTGCTGGAACAGGCCGAACGAGACGCCGTAGTTCCAGGCCATGACCAGATCGAGCACCGGCGCGACGGTGATCGACTGGCGGGCTTCGATATCGACGACCTGCAGCATGAAGACCTTGAAGGCCTGATCGATGGCAAGTGTCGCGACGACGGCGATGAGGCCGAGCCGAAGGTAGGGCGATGCGGTCACGGGCGTGGTTCCAGTCGAGGTCAGCCGCAGTTGGCGTGCCGTGCCGCCGGGGTCAAGCCCTTTTCATTTCGGCGGCACCCGGGATTTCGCCTCGACAAGCCATGCGCGACCGGTCATATCCGCCGTCGACACGCAAGCCGAAATGCCCGACATGACGCCCGTCATCTACTTCATCCGCCATGGCGAAACCGATTGGAACGCCGAGGGCCGCCTGCAAGGCCAGCGCGATATTCCGCTGAACGATCTCGGCCGGGTGCAGGCCGAGGAGGTCGCCGGCGTGCTGGCGCGGCTCGACGGCCGCTACGAGGATCTGGCCTATTGGGCGAGCCCCCTGTCGCGGGCCCGCGAAACGATGGAGCTGATGCGCATCAAGCTCGGCTTGGCCGCCGCTGCCTATCGCACCGACGACCGGCTGAAGGAGATCGCCTTCGGCCAGTGGGAGGGCTTGACCTGGGCGAACGTGGAACAGGCCGACCCGCAGCTTGCCGCGGCGCGGATCGCCGACAAGTGGCATGTGGCGCCGCCCTCGGGCGAGAATTACGAGGCGGTCGCCGACCGGCTGAAGGCGTTTCTCCAACTGATCGAGCGCGACAGCGTCGTGGTCGCCCATGGCGGCGTCGGCCGTGCGCTGATGGCGCTCGCCGGCGGCCTCGCCAAGCCGGAGGCGGCCGAAACCTTCGTCCGCCAGGGCGTCATCTATGTCTTCGAGGCCGGCGGCTTCCGCTTGGAAACCCCGTAGAGCCCCAAGAAATCGACAAACTCACGGCGGCAAACTCAAATCGGCAAACTCAGTAGTTGCCGACCAGGCCCCAGAAGCTGCGGGCGGTGGGCAGGTTGGGCTGGCCGTTCGGCCGGCCCCACGGACATTGGAACTGCGCCGAGGCGACGGTTTCGTCCATGCGCGCCGGGAAGCATTTCGGCCGGGTTCCGGGCGCCAGCGTGCCGCGGCTCTGGTGGATCAGCAGGACGCGGTCGCGGGTTTCGTCATCCAGGCCCGATTGGGCGTGGGCCGGCATGCCGGCGGCCAAGGCGAGCAAGGCGGCGAAGGCGGTCGAGCGGATCATTTTTGAGCCGAACACTTTTGCGTTGAACATGGCGCTTCCTGAGCGAAAGCATTTTCAAGCGACGTGAAAAGTCGTTCGCGCGACGAAAATGCAACTGCGAGACGAGCCATGTTCCGCGTCACGTGAGGCGGAAATATGCCCGGGAACTGATTCATGTGAAACTACCAAGAACTCCCGCCGCCGTCATCGGCTGCCGGCGGGCAGGGTTATCGTGCCGCTACCGTGTCATCGCGCCGCGGTCTTGCGCCCGACCGCCCGGCCGAAGCGGGCGACCGCCGCGCGCAGGCCTTCGTCCTCGAAGCCGGCCAGCGCTTCGGCCAGCCGGCGCTCGTCGGCGGGAGCCGGTTTCGGCCCGGCCGGTCGTTTTTTCAGCGCCATGGGCACCTGGGTCAGCCGCATGGCCGCCACGCAGCGCCAGCCGAAAAAGGCGTTGACCCGTTCGATCACCACCGGGGTCAGGTGCTGCACCTCCAGCGCGAAGGGCGCTTCGACCCGGATGTGCAAGGTGCCGGGCTCGGGCTCGGCCGTCGCCTGGGTGCGCTTCGGCCAGGCGATCTTGATCGGCGAACAGCGCCTGGCGAGATCCTCGCCGACGATTTCGTCCCAGCGGGTCACCACCTCGGTGGCGGCGAAGCCGGCTTTCTGAAGGGTCTCGGTGATCTGGGCCGAGACCAGGTCGGCCAGCGGGCGGGGGCCTCTGCGGCGGAACGGCTGTGTGTTCATGATCGCTGACCGTTGAAAGCGCGCTCGCCTCGCGTCAGGGTCGATCCATGCGAGTCGCACCATGACGTCAAGGACCCTAGCACGCCCGGCCCGCCGGCGTGAGACCGATGCGCCGCCCGATCAGGCTTTTGAACTGCTCGCCTGGTATGACCGGCATCGTCGCCGGCTGGCCTGGCGCGCGCTGCCCGGCGCGGCGGTCGACCCCTATCGGGTCTGGCTGTCGGAAATCATGCTGCAGCAGACCACCGTCAAGGCCGTCGGCCCCTATTTCGCCCGCTTCATCGAGCGCTGGCCGACCGTCGAGGCCTTGGCGCGGAGCCCGATCGAGGAGGTGATGAAGGCCTGGGCCGGGCTCGGCTACTATTCCCGGGCGCGCAACCTGCATGCCTGCGCGCTTGCCGTCACCGAGCGGCATGGCGGCCATTTCCCTGCGACCCTCGAGGGCCTGCGCAGCTTGCCCGGCATCGGCGACTATACCGCCGCGGCCATCGCCGCGATCGCCTTCGATCAGCCGGCGGCGGTGGTCGACGGCAATGTCGAACGGGTGGTGACCCGTCTCGATGCCATGGAGACGGAGCTTCCCGGCGCCAAGCCGGCGATCAAGGCGCGTGTCGCGGCCCTGCTCGACCCGCGCCGGCCGGGCGATTTCGCCCAGGCCATGATGGATCTCGGCGCGACCATCTGCACGCCGAAACGCCCGGCCTGCTCGCTTTGCCCCTGGGAGCGGTTCTGCGTCGCCCGCCAGGCCGGGACGCAGGAGAGCTATCCGCGCAAGGCGCCGAAGACCACCGGCAAACTCCGGCGCGGCGCGGCCTTCGTGGTGGTCAGGGCCGACGGCCATCTCCTGGTCCGGACCCGCCCGCCCCGGGGCCTGCTCGGCGGCATGACCGAAATTCCCGGCGGAGCCTGGAGCGCCGATTTCGCCGTCGCAACCGCCCAGGCGGATGCCCCCATGGTGCTCGATTTCGCCCGGGTGCCCGGGGTGGTGACCCATGTCTTCACCCATTTCCCGCTCGAGCTCGCGGTTTTTCGCGGGCGCGCGCCGGCCGGCGCGCCGGCGCCACCGGGCATGCGCTGGATCACGCTCGGCGAAATCGCCGGCGAGGCCTTTCCAACCGTCATGCGCAAGGTGATCGAGCACGCGCTGGGAGGGTAGTGCCACCGGCAGCGGACTCGCTGGTGCGGATGCTGCTGACATAGCAAGCCTGCGTGCGCCGCCTGAACGTTCACCGTTCTCCAATTGTTCCATTTATGGTATACGTTGCGGCACAGCTTGGGGGGCACCATGAATGCCATTTTAGATCGTCTCGAAACTTGGCAAGCGCGTGTTGTATCGGGCCTCACAATGATGGCTGCGTTGCTGGCGTTCGTGCCCCCACACACCGGGTGGACACCAGATCCAGTTAAGGGCATTGCCCTTGCTATCACCGCGGCTGCTTGGCTTGCGATCGCTTTAAGGGGCGCGGCGACACCGCAGCCGCACGATGTTCGGCTGTTAAACCGGATCTTTGAACTGGTCACGCAGCCAGAACGAGCTTTCTTGCGATCTCACGATTTCCTCGCAGACTTTTCGCTGGAAAGTATGAAGGGCGTCCGCGAAATTGCTGTCACCTGGGTAGGCAGCAGCTACGACTTTCTCGATCCGCGACTACAGCGAGAATGGGCGCCTTTGAAGCAGAGCATCGTCGCCTTCCGTGATCTGATGGCGCGTACGACGGCACCAGCAGACGGTGACGTTTGGCTACAGACTGTTAAGACTGTATTGGATCGCGAGACGGGTGAGATATCGCAGCGCACTCAAGATGAGGCAGTAGCACTCAATGAGGCAGCGGAAAAATTGAGCAAGTTGCTGGACACTTTTGAACCTCACGCCCGTCGCAGGCTTCGCGTGTAGGGGACAATGATCACCCTGACGTCTGAATGGGTAGGCTCGGCAGTTCCAGCCCCGCCGAGCGCCTGCCCGCGCTGGCCGTGATCGAAGCCGGCGCCGATCGCCCCGTCGCAGTGACGCTCTGCGCCGACAAGGGATATGACGCCGCCGACTTCGTGAATGAGCTGCGCAGCCTGAACGCGAGGCCCCACGTCGCCCAAAACATTCCGGCGCCGCCGCGGGCCCTCGGCCGTTGATGGGCGGACGACGCGCCATCCTGGCTATACGGCGAGGCGGCGTGTTCACAGGCGCATCGAGGAAGCGTTCGGCTGGATGAAGACGTTTGCGGGGATGCGCCGGCCGATGCTGCGCGGCACTGGGTGGCATGGGCCTTCACCTTCGCTGGGGCGGCCTACAACCTGGTTTGCCGGCGGCGCCTGCTGGCGGAGCCCGGTTAATGGCCAAGGTGTCCGTCTTTGCGAAGGCCTTCGCCGGTCGCAGGCGTATCGTCGAGATGGACGTCTGGGACAATGACGTCCTGGATCTTGGCGAAGAGGCCCGCTTGACCTTCGTCGGCCCATCCGACCGCGAGATCGCCTTCGTCGCCGTGAAGGGCTTCCTCGATGTCCGCTACGGCGCACGGAACGGAGCGGCTTGCGCCGAGTTGTCTTGGCTCCGCACCGATGACGCCGACGAGGCCTACGGCCGCGGCTGGGTCATGATCGGAACTGCCGGCCGCCTCGTCGGCCACCTCTTCATCCACTAGGGCGACGATTCAGGCTTCATCTGCGAGCGGCACTGAGTTCCTCAAGAGCCTGGTAGGAGTACACATAAGAGCCGGGCGATGGCCCCGCGATGAGCGATATGGCCATCGTTCGAGCGAAAAGGAACGCTAGTTGCCGCCGAGACCGACCGCTAATTCGGCGCTGCGCGGCGGGCTCGACACGGGCCTCGGCCGGATGTTTCATGGCCGGCCTTTTGTGTCAGGACCACGCCCATGGATCTCTCCGGCTTCCTGCTGTTCTGCGGTGTCTATGCGATGGCGACCTTTTCGCCAGGGCCCGCGGTCGCCGCTGTCGTCGCGCGGGTGCTGGGCACCGGCCTCAAGCGCACGGCGCCGTTCATCTGGGGCATCGTCGCCGGCGATCTCGTCTGGTTCGCGCTGGTGGCGCTTGGCCTCGCCGCGCTGGCGCAGAATTTCCACACGCTGTTCCTGGTCATCAAATATGCCGGCGCGGCCTATCTGCTCTACCTCGCCTACAAGCTGTGGACCGCCCCGGCCGACGCGCCGCAGGTGGCCGAACAGGCGAATGGCGAGGGCTTCAGGCTGTTTCTCGGCGGCCTGGCGCTGACCATGGGCAATGCCAAGGTCATGGTGTTCTTCGTTTCCATCCTGCCTTTGGTGGTCGATCTCGCGTCGATCAGCCCGCTCATGGCGGTCGAACTCAGCGCGGTGATGATGGCGATCCTGTCGGTGGCGATGTGGACCTATGCGCTCGCCGCCGCCCGGGCGCGCCGGTTCATCGCGAGCCCCAGGGCCATGAGGCTGGTCAATCGCGGCACCGGCGCGGTGATGGCCGGCGCGGCGCTGGCGGTTGCCGCGCGCGGCTGACCGGACGGGCTGCCTCAGATTTCGAAGAAGACCGTCTCGTCGTCGCCCTGCAGGCGGATGTCGAGCCGGTAGGTCGTGCCGTCACGGCTGGCGATCAGGGTTTGCCGGCGCTCGGCCGGCACCAGGTTGAGGATGGCGTCGGTGGCGTTCGACGCCTCGCCGTCGAAATAGATCCGCGTGTAGAGGTGCTTCAGCATGCCGCGGCCGAACACCGCGACCAGCAGATGCGGCGCCTGTTCGCCGCCGTTCAGGCCGGGCGCGCGGCCGGGCTTGATCGTCTCGAACCGGTAGGTGCCGTCGGCCAGGGTGTCGGAGCGACCGAACCCCATGAAGGTGTTGCTGGCGCGCGCCCGGCCATCGGCCGGATGGGCGTAGCGGCCTTCGGAATCGGCTTGCCAGATCTCGATCATCGCGTCCGGCACCGGCGCGCCCTCGCCGTCGAAGACGCGGCCGGTGACGACGATCCGTTCGCCTGGCGTGCCGGCAGCCGCGACCTGGCCGTCGACCGTGGCCGGCACGTTCGGATAGGCGCTGCCGGGGGTCAGGCCGTAGTGGAAAAACGGCCCGACGGTCTGCGAGGGTGAAATGCCGTCCGGACGATCAGTGGTCAGACGATCAGTGGTCATGGGGCTCTTCCATGGGAGTGGCCTCGCGGCCGCGCAACACGATGTCGAACTGATAGCCGAGCGCCCATTCGGGCACCGTGGTGTCGAGGTCGAAGCGGGAGATCAGCCGCTCGCGTGCCCTGGCGTCGTGAATGCCGTTGAAGATCGGGTCGAACGGGAACAGCGGGTCGCCCGGAAAATACATCTGGGTGACCAGCCGCGACAGGAAGGACGGGCCGAACACCGAGAAGTGGATATGCGCCGGCCGCCAGGCATTGTGGTGGTTGCGCCAGGGATAGGCGCCGGGCTTGACCGTGGTGAAACGGTAGCGGCCGTCCTCGCCGGTGACAGAGCGGCCGGCGCCGGTGAAATTCGGGTCGAGCGGCGCCGGATGCTGGTCGCGGGTATGGACATAGCGGCCGGCCGCATTGGCCTGCCAGAGCTCGACCAGCGCGTTGGGCACCGGCCGGCCGTCCTCGTCGAGCACCCGGCCGGTGACGATGATGCGTTCGCCCTGCGGTTCGCCGTCATGCTGGCGGGTCAGGTCGCTGTCGGCCTCCGCCACCTTGTCGTGGCCGTAGACCGGCCCGGTCAGCTCGGACAGCGTATGCGGCACGATGACCAGCGGCTTCTTGGGCGCGCGCAGCACAGTGCTGGTATAGCCCGGATGCAGGCTCGGCGGATGCGCCAGCGTCGACTTGCGTGGAAACTCCAACGACATCGTCTCGCTCCCTTGGTTCCCTGAAGGTTTCTTGTCGCTATGCCGGGCCTTTGGCCCGGCCGGTTTGATATCGATCAAGCCGGGTCGCTCAGCCGACCCGCTCGACCGCCAGCGCCACGCCCTGGCCGACGCCGACGCACATGGTGGCGAGGCCGTAGCGGCCGCCGGTCTTTTCCAGCTGGTGCACGGCGGTCGCCGCGATCCGGGCGCCCGACATGCCGAGCGGATGACCGAGCGCGATGGCGCCGCCATTGGGGTTCACGTGGTCGGCATCCTCGGGCACGCCGATACCGCGCAGCACCGCGATGCCCTGGCTGGCGAAAGCCTCGTTGAGCTCGATCACGTCGAAATCCGAGACCTTGATGCCGAGCCGCTCGACCAGCTTCTTCACCGCCGGGATCGGGCCGATGCCCATGATCCGCGGCGGCACGCCGGCCGACGCCAGGCCGAGGATGCGGGCACGCGGGGTCAGGCCATATTTCTTCACCGCTGCTTCCGAAGCGATGATCATGGCGGCGGCGCCATCATTGACGCCGGAGGCATTGCCGGCGGTCACCGTGCCCGGCTGGCGCACGAAGGCCTTCAGCTTGGCGAGGCCTTCGGCCGTCGTCTCGGGCCGGGGATGCTCGTCCTTGTCGACGATGACGGGACCGGCCTTGCCGCCGGCGATCTCGACCGGCACGATTTCCTCGGCGAAATAGCCCGAGGCGATCGCCTTGCCGGCGCGATGCTGCGAGCGCAAGGCGAAGGCGTCCTGGGCGTCGCGCGACACCTGGAACTCGTCGGCGACGTTCTCGCCGGTCTCCGGCATGGAATCGACGCCATATTGCGCCTTCATAAGCGGATTGATGAAGCGCCAGCCGATCGTCGTGTCGAAGATCTCCGAGGTGCGCTGGAACGGTTCGGCCGATTTGCCCATCACGAAGGGCGCGCGTGTCATGCTTTCGACGCCGCCGGCGATCGCCAAGTCGATGTCGCCGGCTTTCACCGCGCGGGCGGCGGCGCCGACCGCGTCGAGGCCGGAGGCGCAGAGCCGGTTGACGGTCAGTGCCGAGGTCGCCTCGGGCAGCCCGGCCAGCAGCGTCGCCATGCGGGCGACGTTGCGATTGTCCTCGCCGGCCTGGTTGGCGCAGCCGAAGATCACCTCGTCGATGGCGTCCCGGATGGCCGGATGGCGGGCCAGCAGCGCCTTCAGCGGCACCGCCGCCAGATCATCGGCGCGGACCTTGGCAAGCGCGCCGCCGTAGCGACCGATCGGGGTGCGCACGGCGTCGCAGATGAACACATCAGCCATGATCGTTTCCTCGTCACAAACCAGATGTCATCGGCCGGGCTGGCCTTACGCCGCGTGCGCCGCCTTGGTGCGGGCGTGCAGGTCGCGCAGCACCGCCAGTTCGGTGGCGGTCGGCGCCGGCGTCTCGCCGACCTTATCAGCATATTTCACCGGCCAGCCGCAATTGGCCTGAATCTGCTCGCGCGTGACGCCGGGATGGATCGAGGTGACGGTCAGTTCGCTGGTCGCTTCATCGGGCTCGAAAATGCAGAGATCGGTGATCAGCTGGGTCGGGCCGCGGGTCTTGACGCCGAGCGCCTCGCGCGAGCCCTTGCCGGTGCCATGACCGAACGAAGTGATGAAGGGCAGCTTGTCCATGAAGGCGCGCTGGCCCATCGCCATGATGATGAAGATCTGGCCGCAATGGATGGCGATTTCCGGCGCGCCGCCGCCGCCCGGCAGGCGGACCTTCGGATCGTCGTAGGGGCCGACCACCGTGGTGTTCAGATTGGCGAAACGGTCGATCTGCGCGCCGCCCAGAAACCCGACGGTGATCCGGCCGCCCTGCAGCCAGTAGCGGAACATTTCCGGCACCGGCACGGTGGTCAGCGCCGTGTCGCACAATTCGCCGTCGCCGATCGACAAGGGCAGCACGGTCGGCCGGGTCGACAGCGTGCCGGATTCGTAGATCAAGGTGATCTTGGGGGCATGGGTCAGGCGAGCGAGATTGCAGGCGGCCGACGGAGCGCCGATGCCGACGAAGCAGACATCGTCATTGCCGAGCAGCCGCGCGGCGCCGATGGTCATGATCTCGGAGGGAGTATAGTCGGTCATGATCGGCTCCTTCACGCGGCCGCGATCGCAAAGCGCTGGGCATGGGCGGCGAAGGCCTCCGGGCCTTTCGACATGACGTGCTCCTCCATCCATTTCAGGAAGGTCGCACGATCGCGGGCGATCTTGTCCCAGGCGATGTAGAAGGCGTTGTCGCGCTTGTAATAGCCCTGGGCATAGGACGGGTGGGCACCGCCCGGCACCTTGACCACCGCGCCGACCGTCCAGGACGGCAGGATCACCGCATTGGCGTTGCGCGGGCCGAAATCGTCGACGATCTCTTCGACCGTGATCACCGAGCGCTTGGCGGCCAGCACCGCCTCCTTCTGGACGCCGACAATGCCCTCGAGCAGCACATTGCCTTCGCGGTCGGCGCGCAGGGCGTGAATGATCGACACGTCGGGCCTGACCGCCGGCACGGTGGCCAGCACCTCGCCGGTATAGGGGCAGGTCACCGATCTGATGCGCGGATTGACCTTGGGCAGGTCGACGCCCTTGTAGCCGCGGAACACCGCGAAGGGCAGATTGGCCGCGCCCGCCTCGAAGGCATTGGCCATGGCGGCGTGGGAATGTTCCTCGATCTCGAGCTGGCGCGGCCAGCCGCTCTCGACCGCTTCGCGCATCCGGTGCAGCGAGCCGACGCCGGGATTGCCGGCCCAGGAAAAGACCAGCTTCTTCACCTGCCCCATGCCGATCAGCTGATCGTAGAGAATGTCCGGCGTCATGCGGATCAAGGTGAGATCCTGGCGCTTCTGCCTGATCACCTCATGGCCCGCCGCATAGGGAATGAGATGGGTGAAGCCTTCCATGGCAATGGTGTCGCCGTCGTGGACATTGGCGGCGATGGCATCGGACAGGGACATGAATGTCGCCATGGTCGATCCTTCTTGAGGGTTTGCGCTTCCGCGAGAGCCACCTTCCTCGCGCCGCCTGCCGGCGCTGTCAAGGGCGATATTCAGACACTGGGGCGCTAAACGCACAAAATGGCACGACATGGCTTCCTTGCTGTCGGCATGGGCACCTTTTCGGCGGCTGCCGGGAATGATCGCGCTGGCGGCGGGCGCGGCAATGGACCGCCCAAATTGCAGGCATGGCGCGCCGTCGATCATTCTCCCGCCGATCGCTTTTGCGGCAATTCATTGCCTCCTCCCCTGCCAGGGAAGGCCGAACCATCTCGTCATCGCCGACATATCCGGAAAACCCCTTATGGCACAGGCCTTGCCAAGCGTTACCGTGGGCCATCCGGCAAAGGCCGGATTGGTCCGAAAGGCCTCATCAAAGGGCGGCAACAGCCCAGGCTTTAGGCAGAGTGGGACATCGGCGGCGCGCAGTCCGAGGGGAGAATTGACTATGGATCGCAGGAACTTCATCAAGGCCGGCGCCGGCATGGGCGCGCTTGCCGCGAGCGGCGGCCTGTCGGCGCCGGCGCTCAGCCAGGGCGCGGCAGCCAGGACGCTTCGTTTTGTCCCGCAGGCCAACCTCGCCAATTTCGACCCCATCTGGGGCACCCAATATGTCGTCCGCAATGCCGCGGCCATGGTCTGGGACACGCTTTACGGCGTCGACGACAAGCTGGTGCCGCAACGCCAGATGACCGAATCCGAGGAGGTTTCCTCCGACGGCCTGACCTGGACCTTCAAGCTGCGCTCCGGCTTGAAATTCCATGACGGCACGCCGGTGCTGGCCCGCGACTGCGTGGCGAGCCTGGCACGCTGGTCGGCGCGCGACCCGATGGGGCTGATGCTCAAGGCGATCCAGGAGGAGCTGGTCGCCGTCGACGACACGACATTCCGCTGGAAGCTGAAGAAGCCCTATCCGAAAATGCTGCTGGCGCTGGGCAAGAACAACGCGCCCTGCACCTTCATCATGCCGGAACGCATCGCCAAGACCGATCCGTTCACCCAGATCACCGAATATATCGGCTCCGGGCCGATGAAATTCGTGCGCGGCGACTGGGTTCCCGGCGCCAAGGCGGTGTTCGAGCGCTTCGCCGACTACGTGCCGCGGGCCGAGCCGGCCTCCTGGCTCGCCGGGGGCAAGAAGATGCTGGTCGACCGGATCGAATGGCTGATCATGCCGGATCCGGCCACCGCTTCGGCGGCGCTGCAGAACGGCGAGGTCGACTGGTGGGAAAACCCGATCGCCGATCTCGTGCCGGTGCTCAAGCGCAACCGCAATATCAAGGTCGATATCGGCGATCCCCTGGGCAATATCGGGGCGTTCCGCCTGAACCACCTGCATCCGCCGTTCAACGACGTCAGGGCGCGCCGCGCGCTGCTGATGGCCTTGAACCAGGAAGATTTCATGCGGGCGATCGTCGGCTCGGACGATAATCTGTGGAAGCCGCTGCCCGGCTACTTCACCCCAGGCACGCCGCTCTACAACGAAGAGGGCGGCGAGATCCTGAAAGGCCCGCGCGATATCGAGGGCGCCAAGAAGCTGCTCGCCGAAAGCGGCTACGCCGGCCAGCCGATCACCATGGTGGTGGCGCAGGACCAGCCGATCACCAAGGCGCAGGGCGACGTCGCCGCCGATCTCCTCAAGAAGCTCGGCATGAACGTCGATTTCGTCGCCACCGACTGGGGCACCACCGGCCAGCGCCGCGCGGTCAAGGCGCCGCCGGCCCAGGGCGGCTGGAACATCTTCTTTTCCTGGCATGCCGGCGCCGATTGCATCAATCCGGCGAGCTACACCGCGATCCGCGCCAATGGCGACGGCGCCTGGTTCGGCTGGCCCAACATCCCCGCGGTCGAGCAGCAGGTGACCAACTGGTTCGACGCCAAGAACCTGGATGAGGAAAAGGTGGCGATGCGCGCCCTGAACAAGGCGGCGCTGGACAACGTCGTTTTTGTCCCGCCCGGCTTCTTCCTTGGCTACACCGCCTGGCGCAGTAATGTCAGCGGCATCGTCAAGGGACCGCTGCCGTTCTTTTGGGGTGTTTCCAAGAGTTGACCGGCATAGAGTTGATCGGCATCAGCTCGGGTGCGGCGGACCTTGATCCGCCGTGCCGCGAGCGCTTCATGAAAAGACGGTCCTGATGTTCGTTTACGTCACCCGGCGCATCCTCTCGACCATCCCCGTGATGGCGGTCGTCGCCCTGTTCGTGTTTTCGCTGCTTTATATCGCGCCGGGTGATCCGGC
>BFBZ01000015.1_pt30 | contig 53320 bp, 41 predicted proteins | sample 1888401 | NCBI WGS metagenome assembly BFBZ01 (sample SAMD00112614, study PRJDB3348) | symbiont metagenome | host: Chara braunii
CTGAACAGCGCTGGTGCGCTGACGGTGACACCGTCGCAGCTGACATCGACGGCCACCGGCGGCGACCGCCACAGCCTGATGCCGAGCCAGGCGAGATAGAGCCCGCCGACCCATTTCAGCACCACCAGCCAAATGATCGACGCCTGCACCAGCGCGCCGATGCCGAACATGCAGAGCGCAATGACCAGGACAAAGCCGATCAGGCCGCCGGCGATCGTGAACAGTGTCTTGCGCCCGCCATGCAGCGCGCCATGCGTCAAGGCCAGCAGGCCGTTTGGGCCGGGGGTGAGGGAGATTCCGACCGAGGTGACCAGGAACAGCAGCCAGGTGTTGAGCGCCATCGCGATGCACATTGACCMTGAACAGGATCGTAGAAACGTAGATGGGGTAAMGGGCCGACCACCCGGGGCTGCGTGCCGACGTCGTCGCTATTCCACCGTGACCGATTTGGCGAGGTTGCGCGGCTGGTCGACGTCTGTCCCCATCACCACGGCCGTATGATAGGCCAGCAGCTGCACCGGGATGGCGTAGACGATCGGCGTGAACGTCGCAGCCATGTCGGGCAAGATGATCGTGACCAGCGAGTCCACGGTGGCCTCTTCGGCCCCCTTGGCATCGGTCATCAGGATGATGTTGCCGCCGCGCGCCGCGACCTCCTGCATGTTGGATACCGTCTTCTCGAACACGCGGTCATACGGCGCAATGACCACAACCGGCATGGTCTCGTCGATCAGCGCGATCGGACCATGCTTCAGCTCGCCGGCGGCGTAGCCTTCGGCGTGGATATAGGAAATCTCCTTCAGCTTCAGCGCGCCTTCCAGCGCCAGCGGATAGGAGGTGCCGCGGCCGAGATAGAGCACGTCTTTCGACTTGGCGATCTCGCGGGCGAGCTTCTCGATCTGCGGCTCGGTGGTGAGGGCCGCCGCGATCAGGCGCGGCACCTCGACGAGGCCATGCACCAGCTTTGTCTCGTCGGCTTCGGACAATTCGCCACGGCCCCGGCCCGCGGCAATCGCCAGCGCGGCCAGCACCATCAGCTGGCAGGTGAAGGCCTTGGTCGACGCGACGCCGATCTCGGGGCCCGCCAGGGTCGGCATCACGATTTCGCTCTCGCGCGCAATCGTCGAGGTCGGCACGTTGACAACGGACAGGGTGTGAACACCCTGGGCCTTGGCGTAGCGCAGCGCGGCGAGCGTGTCGGCCGTCTCACCCGATTGCGAGATGAAGATGGCGAGGTCGCCCTTGCGCAGCGGCGCCTCGCGGTAGCGGAACTCGGAGGCGACGTCGAGCTCGACCGGCACCCGCGCGAAGCGCTCGAACCAGTATTTGGCGACGAARCCGGCATAGCTCGCGGTGCCGCAAGCGGTGATCGAGATGCGCTGAATGTCCTTGAAGTCGAACGGCAGCCGCGCCGGCAGCATCACGCGCTCGGTGCCCATGTCGACATAGCGCGCCAGGGTATGGCCGACGACCTCCGGCTGCTCGTGGATCTCCTTGGCCATGAAGTGGCGGTAGTTGGCCTTGTCGACCAGCGACGTCGATGGACCATGCTTGACGATCTCGCGATCGGCGACCGCGTTGTTGCGATCGTAGACCGTGGCGCCCTTGTGGGTCAGCACCACCCAGTCGCCATCCTCGAGATAGCTGATGTTGTCGGTGAGCGGTCCGAGCGCGATCGCGTCCGACCCCAGATACATCTCACCATTGCCATATCCGACCGCGAGCGGCGGACCATTGCGCGCGCCGATCAGAAGATCGTCCTGACCCGCGAAGATGAAGCCGAGCGCGAAGGCGCCCCGCAGTTTCGCMAGCGTCTCGCGCACGGCGTCGACCGGAGCCATGCCCTGGCTCAAGAGATCATCGACCAGATGCACCACGATCTCGGTGTCGGTCTCGGTCGCGAACACCGTGCCCTTCTTCTGCAGGGCTTCACGCAATTCGTGGAAATTCTCGATGATGCCGTTGTGGACGACGGCGACGCGGTCCGTCGCGTGCGGATGCGCATTGTTCTCGGTCGGCTTGCCATGCGTCGCCCAGCGCGTATGACCGATGCCGGTAAATCCCTTCAGAGGYTGAGCCTGAAGCCGCGCTTCGAGATTCTTCAGCTTGCCCTCGGCGCGCCGTCGCTCCAGGATRCCGCCTTCGAGCGTGGCGACGCCGGCCGAGTCATAACCGCGATATTCGAGCCGCTTGAGCGAATCCACCAACTGCTCGGCGACCGGCCCGCGTCCCAAAATGCCGACAATTCCGCACATGCCGAGCTATTCCCCAAATTGTCCAAACAGATTCAAATGCGTGGCGTTGTCTTAACGGAATCCGTGCGCTTTCAGGATTCAATAATTATTGCGGATTGCGACACGGTTAAGTGGAGGACTTCGGCGCGCGAATAGGYGTGCAACTCCGGTTCSACGCGGAGGTCCCGATGCAAGCGAGCTTAACGTCCGGTCAATGCTTTCGCGCAGACAATGTCGCGTCGGAGATGATCTCATGACCACCACGCGTCGCCCATCTGATCCCAAAGGCACCGGCTCGCTGAGCCTGTCGCATCCCGAGTCCGGCAGTCATCTCGCGCATTGGCCGCCGCCGACCATGAGTCGCGAGCTCAAGCCGATGCCGGTCAAGCATCGCAGCAGCGAACCGGTCAAGCACGCCACCCGCCGCGGCTGGCGGCTGACACGCGCGATGTTCGCCGAGTTCCAGGACGACGAAGGTTAGGCCGCCGAGTCCTGTTCACTTCTTTTGGCGCGACTTCGCGCTCCGGAAGCGCGCGGCCGCTCCCTCGCGTGTCGTCTGCGGGCTGCGCTCGAGTGCCAGCGCGTCCTCAGGCACGTCGCGCGTGATCACCGATCCCGAGCCGATATAAGCGCGCGCGCCGATATTGATCGGCGCGACCAGCGACGTGTTGGTGCCGATGAAAGCGCCCTCGCCGATCCTGGTCTTATGCTTGTTGAAGCCGTCATAATTGCAGGTGATGGTGCCGGCCCCGATGTTCGAATGGGCACCGACATGGGCGTCGCCGATATAGGACAAATGGTTGACCTTGACGCCCGCCTCCAGCACTGCGGCCTTGGCCTCGACGAAATTGCCGATCTTGGCGCCGTCGCCCATTGATGTGCCGGGCCGCAGCCGCGCGAACGGTCCCAGCAGGGTGTTGCGGCCGAGCGTCGACTGCACGASATGCGAGAACGAATGGATGACGGCACCGTCGCCGATGGAGACGCCGGGACCGATCACGACGAATGGCTCGATCGTCACGTCCTTGCCGAACTTGGTGTCGGCCGCGAGATAGACGGTCTCTGGCGCAATCAAGGTCACGCCCGCGTCCATGGCCGCCTGCCGCAGACGGTTCTGCATCACGGCCTCGGCCTCGGCAAGCTGCGCCTTGGTGTTGATGCCGCGCACCTCGTCCTCCGAGGTCTCGATGACCGCCGCATCCAGCCCCTGCGCGCGTGCGATCGCCACCGCGTCGACCAGATAATACTCGCCCTTGCTGTTGGCGTTGCCGATCTTGTCCAGAATGGCCAGCGCATGACGGCCATCCATCGCCATCACCCCGGCATTGCACAGCGTGATCGCCCGCTCCGCCTCGGTCGCATCGGCCTGCTCGCGGATGGCGACCAGTKTGCKTCCGTCCATCAGCAGCCGYCCGTAACCGGTCGGATCGGCGGCGCGAAAGCCGAGCACGGCGAGCGCTGCGCCCTCGGCGAGYTGCGCGCGCAGCCGCGCAAAGGTCGCAGCCGTGATCAATGGCGTATCGCCAAAGGCAATCAACAGATCGTCGGCGCCGCGGGCAATCGCCTCGCGCGCGGCCAAGACCGCATGCGCGGTCCCCAGCCGCTCGCGCTGGATGAAAATGTCGACATCGGGCCGCAGGCGCTTGGCCTCCGTCTCGACCGCGGCGTGCTCCGGTCCGAGCACCACGGCGAGGCGGGCGCCGTCTCCACTCGGCGCCGCCGCCAGCACGTGGGCCAGCATCGATTCGCCGGCGACCGGGTGCAGCACCTTCGGCAGGCTCGCGCGCATCCGCGTGCCCTCACCCGCGGCAAGCACGATTGTGAGACTGGATCGAGCGGTCATTCAACACCTTGAATTGAGAGGCAAATCAGCACACGGCCACACCGCGTTGTCATAATGCGTTTTCTGCCCGCGGCAAACCTCCACCGACTGAAGCCTGCAGTGGTTTTCCTGTTAATGTTCGCCCGTGATTCGATTAAGGCAGGTTCATGGCTAAGGACTCCCACAATTCAGCCGCAGTTCGAGGAGTTGAGAAAACTGGCGGAAAGCTGTCCGGGTTGTTCGCGGACGAGAACGAGTTCGACCGCCGGACGCTGTGGCGGCTCGGCTGGTGGGGWGCGGGTGCCGTGGGRGCCGTCGGCCTGGCCATTTTCGCCAGTCAGACCGCGCAGGGCTGGCGTCGCGACCGGGTTTCGGCGGCCGAYCTGTCGCGCCAGACTCAGCTGATCCAGTCRCTCGCCAAGGAGACGCAAGGCGAAGCGCGCCAGCTTGCGGCGGCCATCGAGACGCTCAACACCGACCGCGACCGGCTCTATGCCCGGGTCACCGTGCTCGAGCAGGGCCTGGACTCCGTCACCGGCGCGCTTGCCAAACAGACGCCGCCCCAGGCCRCGGCAAGCCCGGCCCCGAACAGCCGTAGCGCGCCGCCGCCGGCGGTCGCCGCTGTGGAGTCGCAGCCGCCATCGCCCTCGCCCAGTCCGGCATCGCCGAGCCCGCTGCCGGCCTATGCGAACATGTCGCCTTTCATGGCGGCGCCGACCACGGTTCCGGGAGCCGGGGTCGGACGCGCGGGCACGACCGCTTCGCCGGCGCCGGCGCCCTCGCCCGCGGCAACGCCCGCCACAGCCAGTTCGCCCGCGCCGGCCGCCGCCAAGCCACCTGACGCCGACAAGATCGCCAAGGCCGAGCCAGCGGATTCCGCCGGCCCRACCGACARTTCGGACAGCGTCGCCACGGCTGTCCAGAAGACCGAATTCGCCGTCGATCTCGGCGGCGCGAATTCGATTGGCGGTCTGCGAACGATGTGGCGCGGCCTGAGCAAGACCAACGCCGATCTCGCCGCGCTGCGTCCGATCATCATCCTGAAAGAGGGCCAGTCCGGCCCCGGCATGCAGCTGCGGCTCGGSGCCGGYCCGCTCAGCGATGCGGCCGCGGCGGCCCGGATCTGCGCGACGCTGACAGAGCTGCAGCGMACCTGCGAAACCACGGTCTATGACGGCCAGCGGCTGTCGCTGCGCGATGAGACGGACGGCTCCGACGCAGCCAAATCGGCCACACCGGCGCCGGCYGCCCAGAAGCCGCCGGTGCAACGCCGCCGCACGCTGCAGCCCCAGGCGCTGCAGCAACGCCATGGCAAGCGCGAGGAACCGCCTCCACCCCCGGCGGCGGCCGCGCCSGCACCTCCGCCCGAGGCGCCCAAGCCCGAGCAGCCCTCRGCGCTGTCSTCCTTCTTCCGCCGCTCCTGATCGAATTCACCTGCTCCGCGAAGCGCTTGGACCGGTCTGTGAAAGCAGCCCGGAAGCGCTTTGCGGCTTGTCCGCACGGCCGTTCCGCAGCATAGTCCGGCGCATGAAAAAGACCCCGTTCCGCCTCTCGCCCTATCAGGTGCAATGGCTCCTGATCGTTGGCTTCGTCACCGTCGGTTACGCCCTCTATCTGCGCTATCTCGCGATCGAGCTGTCGAGCGTCGCGCTCGCCTGCGACGCGGGTCTGCAGACCCTCGCCTGCAAGAGCCGGRCKGTGGCGACGACGCTGTTCAAGAATTCCGTGTTCGGCGCCACCGCGCTGGTGATCGCGGTCCTGCATGTGATGCGGCCGTCGATCGTGCTCTTGACCGGCGGGCTGATCGCCGCCGGCCTCGGCATCGTGCTCTACAATATCGTGCTGTCGGGGCTGGCGATCGGCCTGCTCATCCTCGGATTTGCACGGCCCGCGCCCGCCACAGCGTGACGGCGAGCGTCAGGTACATCGCGCAGGTCCACAGCGCCTGCCAATTGTCGCGCCCCTCATTGTAGATCACATAGACTGAGGAAATCGCGAGCAGGCCGGCGAAGCTCGCCTCCGCGATCGGCCGGCCGCCCTGCGCCGGGCGGTTGGCCAGCAGCATCGCGAACGGCACCACCGCCATGGTCAGGCTGGCGAACGGGAAGTCGCGGTAACGCGGATCGAACACGAAGCCGAGCGCGGTCTCGGCCGCGATCAGCACGGTCACGATCAGCACCAGGCCGAGCGCATAGGTGATCTTGAGCCTGTCTCTTATACACATCTAGATGTGTATAAGAGACAGGCACCAGGCCGAGCGCATAGGTGATCTTGAGCTGTTTGCGGCCGTCATTCGGCCCGAGCAGGTCGAGGAAGGTCGGCAGAGGCCGGCCAGCCATCGCCGCATTGGCCCCCAGGATCGGCGCCAGCACGCCGGCGGCAAGCAGCGCGCCCCATTGCAGCCAGCCGCCGAAGCCCAGGCTCTCATAAAACATCTTGTCCGCGGCCATGCCGAACAGCACGCCCGCCGTGGTCGCGGAGAGTCCGACCCCGATCCAGGCCGAGAGGTGCGGCGGCCAGGGCCGGCGCCGCACCGTCAGCCAGCCCGACAGGAACACCACAAAGGACAGGATCATGCCGGCCGCCATCTGCAGCTTCCACTGCGGATAGTTGCTGACCGGCTGGCCCGGCGGATATTTCAGCGCGCGCTGGTCGTCGCTGATCAGGCCCCAATAGCCGCCGACGGTGCCTTCGAGCTTGCGCTTCCAGGGCTGGTCATAGGCCTCGATCAGGTTGACGCGGAAATTCTCGCGCTTAGCCAAGGTCAGGATSTCCGACACCACGCGGGCCTGGTTGGCGCGCGACGGCAGCGCGCCCTCGCGCATGCGGCCCTCGCTCGGCCAGCCGGTCTCGCCGATCAGGATCTCCTTGCCGGGAAACGCGACGCCGACCTGCTGGCGGATGGTGTCGACATGGGCGGCGGCGAATTTCGCGCGCACCGGCATGTCCTCCCAATACGGCAGGATGTGAACCGTCACGAAATCGACGATGTCATAGAGCTCGCGGTTGCGCAGCCAGTATTCCCACACGTCGGCATAGGTGACGGGCACCGTGACCTGCGCCTTGACGCTGCGAATCGTCGCGGCGAGATCGGCKGTGGTCATCTCGCCGCGCAGCAGCACCTCATTGCCGACCACGGCCGACGTGATCACGCCCGGATAGCGCTTGATCAGGTCGACGGCGATGCCGATCTGCTGCTGGTTCTTCAGCTTGTTGGACCCGAGCCAGATGCCCTGGATGACCTTGATGCCGACGCGCGCCGCGATSCCCGGCACCTGGTCGAGCCCGTTCTCGATCGAATAGGTGCGCACGCAATCCGAGATTTTGGCGAGCTGGACCAGGTCCTGCTCGATCTGGTCGGCCTCGATATGCGTGGTCGGATCCAGCGGGCTCTGCTGACCGCGGAACGGCGCGTAGGAGACGCATTGAACTTTGGAATCGAGCTCGATGGGGGCGCGTGCGAGCACAATGGGCTTGGCGAGCCACCACCACATGGCGGCGATGACACCCAAGGAAATGAGCAGAAGCGCCAGCGGTGTACGAAGGGATTTCAGTTCCGTTCTCCAGGCAGGGTGGTGTCGATTACCCGGTCGGCGGCGATCTGCCAAGGGCTCTGCCGCACACGCGTCATCGGCCGCGTGCGGCGGCAACGGCGGCRTGGCATCAGCGGTGCTTTACGATGTGCGGCGAGAAAGTTGGGGCCTTGCTGGACAAAATCCGAGATTCCGGTCATTGGGACTCCCCGGATGCTCCGAGCGCCGCAACCGGATTTTAGGAACGCAATGCGATACTCGGAATCACTCTCCCGCCGCAATCGGGGCCGATTTGACCGGCATCAACACTGCGTCCGTCGCGGGACGGCATGAAGGCAACATTCGGGGAATTTATGGGTCGACGCGTGCTCCAGTCCAAGTTTTCGGTTTTGCGCTTGTCTGCGGCGGTGGGCCTCTCGGTCCTTGCCGGCCTGCCCGGCGCCTTCGCCCAGAGCGGCAGCGACCATCCCCAGGACCAAAAGCCGCAGGCGGCCAATCCGGCCGACGCCAAGGAGAACCAGCGYAAGGCCGACGAGTTCGGTGAGGCCGCCCAGGCGCTGAGCGGCGGMCCCGCCGGCAACCCCGAATGCGTCTGGCTCGGCCGCCGCGTCGTCCAGCTGATGTACCGCGACGACCTCGATACCGCCTTCCGCCACCTCGACCTGTATGACCGGTTCGGCTGCCCCGGCGGCCACGTCCAGGCCTCGTTCCGCTGCCTGACCCGGTTCATCGCCCAGATCGACGACAAGGTGGCGAATTCGCTGAACAACCACGTCCACACCTGCTGGATCAACCCGGACGCCAAGCCGCAGGTGGCCGCCGCTCCGGCGCCGGCCGCGCCGCCGGCCCCGACGGGSTCGCAGCCGCAGGCCGCCCAGCCGGCCGCGCCGCAGGCCTCGCCGTCGCCGCAGCCTGCCAAGCCGTAATCTGCCAATCCGGAAGCGGACCCGCCTGCGCCGTCGCGGCGCAGCAACAGGTCTGCCACGCAAACGCCGCATCACCGCTGCAGTTGTCTAATGGCGCTGCAGCGTTATCGTGACGCGAGCGGCGTGAGTCCGACCGCCACCCGGTTCAGCCCTCGTTCAGCGATGAACGGGCCTAAATGGTGACCCCGGCGTGGTGCCATCGCAGACCCATGGCCGGTTCTCCGCTCGAAGCTGCGCTTCGTTGTCGTGCCTGGGCAGCACGCCGCGAGGTGCCGCGGCGCGACGCCGGCCGCCGATCGCGCCGTCGCTGTCGCTGCTCCCTCCTCTCCCGCCCGCCATGGTGTCCTGACCGATGCGCGTGATCGCAGCCGTCATCCTGTTCGTCGCCGCCGCGCATGCCGCGCTGTGGGGCCTGTTGCAGCAGAAGCAGAGCGCGCCCGACTTCACCGGCATGCTGCCGAGCGTGTCCTACGCGCCGTTCGAGGGCACCGACCATCCCGACGTCGAYAACATTCCCAATGCCGAGCGCATCCGCAGCGACCTGAAGAAGCTCGCCACCATCACCCGCGCGATCCGGCTGTATTCGTCGACCGGCGGCGTCGAGCTGGTGCCGCCGATCGCCGCCGAAGTCGGCCTGAAGGTCACGCTCGGCGTCTGGATCGACAAGAACGAGGACCGCAACAAGCGCGAGATCGCGGCCGCGATCCAGCTCGCCCGCCGCAACAGCAACGTCATCGGCGTCGTCGTCGGCAACGAGACGCTGTACCGCGGCGAGCTCAAGCCGGACGAGCTGATCGGCTACATCAAGATGGTCAAGAAGTCGGTCACCGTGCCCGTGACCACCGGCGAGATCTGGAACCTGTGGCGCGATTATCCGCAGCTCGCCTCCAATGTCGACTTCATCGCCGCGCACGTGCTGCCCTATTGGGAGTTCTTCAACCACACCCAGGCCGTCGACCAGGCGGTCGACCGCTACCARCTGYTGCGCGAAAAATTCCCCGGCAAGCGCATCGTCATCGCCGARTTCGGCTGGCCGAGCGAGGGCTACAACCGCGGCATTGCCGATCCCGGCCCGTTCCAGCAGGCCTGGGTGCTGCGCAATTTCGTCACCCGCGCCGAGGCCATCGGCATGGAGTACAACATCGTCGAGGGCATCGATCAGCCCTGGAAGTTCTTCGAGGGCGGCGTCGGTCCSTATTGGGGCGTGCTGAACGCCGCGCGCGAGGTCAAGTTCGCCTGGACCGGCCCGATCGTGAACCCGGACTACTGGAAGCTCGCGGCCATCGCGCTTTTGGTCGGCGTGCTGTTGTCGCTGCCGCTGGTGCGGCTGCGCCAGCCGACGGTGCTGCAGGCGCTGGTGCTGGCGATCACGGCGCATGGCGTCGGCGCCTGGGTCTCCAACGTCTTCGCCTATTGGAACGTGCATTATTTCGTCTGGGGCTCCGCCTTCGCGCTGACGCTGGGCCTGACGCTGCTGGTTCCGCTGATCCTGATCGCRATGGCCCGCATCGAGGAGATCGCCGCGATCGCCTTCGGCCGGGCGCCGCGCCGCCTGCTCACCCGCGACAAGGCCGCGCGCGCCCGCGCCGCCGCGCCGGACTATTGCCCGAAGGTCTCGATCCATGTGCCGGCCTATTTCGAGCCGGTCGAGATGATGAAGCAGACCCTGGATGCGCTGGCCCGGCTCGACTACCCGAACTACGAGGTCGTCGTCATCATCAACAACACGCCGGATCCGGCGTTCTGGCAGCCGATCCAGGATCACTGCCGCATGCTCGGCGAGCGCTTCAAGTTCATCAATGCCGAGAAGGTCAAGGGCTTCAAGGCCGGCGCGCTGCGCATCGCCATGGAGCGCACCGCGGTCGATGCCGAGATCATCGGCATCATCGACGCCGACTATGTGGTGACGCCGGACTGGCTGAAGGACCTCGTGCCGGCCTTCGCCGACCCCGCCGTCGGCCTGGTGCAGGCGCCGCAGGAGCATCGCGACGAGGATCTGTCGCTGATGCACTACATCATGAACGGCGAATATGCCGGCTTCTTCGACATCGGCATGGTCCAGCGCAACGAGGAGAACGCGATCATCGTGCACGGCACGATGTGCCTGATCCGCCGCGCGGCGATGGACATGGCCGGCGGCTGGTCGAGCGACACGATCTGCGAGGACACCGATCTCGGCCTCGCGATCCAGGAGCTCGGCTGGCAGACCCACTACACCGCCACCCGCTACGGCGCCGGGCTGCTGCCCGACACCTATGAGGCGTTCAAGAAGCAGCGCCATCGCTGGGCCTATGGTGGCTTCCAGATCGTCAAGAAGCATTGGCGCCGCTTCCTGCCCGGCCGCAGCCGGCTCACGGCGGACCAGAAGCGCGAATTCTCGCTCGGCTGGCTCAACTGGCTCGGCGCCGAGAGCCTCGGCGTCGTGGTCGCGATCCTCAATCTGATCTGGGTGCCGATCGTCGCCTTTGCCGGCATCGCCATTCCCGACAAGATCCTGACCATCCCGATCATCGCCGCCTTCGTGGTCTCGCTCGCCCACTTCTTGATCCTCTACCGGCTGCGCGTCGCGGTGAAGCCGTGGCAGATGCTGGGCGCGATGATCGCGGCGATGAGCGTGCAATGGACCGTCAGCCGCGCCGTGGCGCAGGGCCTGATCACCGAGCACCTGGCGTTCGCCCGGACGTCCAAGGGCGGCCTGTCGCGGATGTCGATCGAGTTCCAGGCGTTCTGGGAGGCCGTCATCGGCGCCCTGCTGCTGATCGGCGCCACCATCCTGATCATGACCAACTATTTGGCGATCACCGAGCTCTACATCTTCGCCGCGGTCCTGATCCTGGAGAGCCTGCCCTTCCTCTCGGCGGTGGCGATCGCCGTGCTGGAGATGTCGCGCATCAACTCCTTCGAGTTCTGGCGCCACGCCACCGTCCGCACCGCCGAACTGATCGGCCTGCGCCCGGTCTGGGTGCCCGAGCTGGCCGGCCCCGGCATGCAGCCGGCCGCGCTGAGCGCGGCGCCGACCAAGGCGGCGGAGAAGGTCTGAATCCCCTCCGCGCGCCGCCGCCTGCGTCGGGACGCGCTGAAGATCAGGAGGTCGTGCCGAGCCGCGGCGCGGCCTCGGGCAGCTCGCCGCGCCCATTGCCGACAGCCGGCGACGCGCGCCGGCCGGCGACCAGGCCGCGCCAGGCGCGCGCAGCCTGCGCCAGGCTCGCCCCGGGCACGCGCAACGGCCTGTCCACGAGGTGGTAGGCCAGCGCCGCCGCGGCCAGCGAGATGGCGACCTGGGTGATGCCGTAGTTCAGGTTCGGATGCGCCTTGAACAGCGAGCTGCTGACCACGAACAGCACGGGGTAATGCAGGATGTACAGCGGGAAGCTGATCTCGCCGAGATAGTCGAACACAGCGGCGACGCGGCCGCCGACATCCCCGATGCGGTAGAAGACCAGCATCAAGGTGCCGATCCAGGCGACGCCATTCACGGCSGCKGAGCTGACATTGGTCACGTCGAAGAACCTGGCCTGGGTCGCGACCGAGGCCAGGCCGGCGATGCCGAGCGAGACGAGATAGCGGCGGTYGCCGGCGTTCGTATAGGCGACCCAGCCCGCCAGCCAGGCCCAGAGCATCACGATGCCCGTCAGCCAATAGGAGTTGCGGCCCGCGACATATTCGTCGCGGATCAGCGGCCATGCCACGAACAGCAGGCCGGACACGATCATGATGCCCGGAATGTAACGCCGTCCCTCGATCTTCCGGAACAGCGGCGCGAGCAGATAGTACACCGCCTCGATCGAGAGCGACCATGCGGGGTAAAGAAACCCGATCATGATCGGAAAGAACGCCTCGAGCAGGAAGATGCAGCCGATGAACTGCCACACGCTYGGCGGCACCGCCGGCGTGCCATACCCGCCGGACAGGCCGAGCACGGACCAGCCGAACCATCCGATCAGGACCGCCAGCGCATTCAACGGGAAGATGCGCAGCAGGCGCCGGCGGAAGTAGCCGGCGGGCCGCGTCGCGATCGAATGATGAATGCTGAAGCCGGAGATGACGAAGAAGCACATCACGGCCATCAGGCCGCTCCGCGTCAGGACGGGGATGGCGCGGTCGGCCGGCCCGAAATTATAGGTGTGATCGAACAGCACCCACATCGCCAGCAGAAACCGGAGGGCCCCGAGCACAGGCCAGAATCCGCGAGGGGGCACATTCATGTCGTTTCCTCCGCCGACAGCCGGGCGGCAATGGGCGCCGGTTCACCGGACTCGGAAACACACAGTAACCTTCAGAAACACACCTACCGGCGGTAGCATGATGGGTCATCACACCGTTTCGGAGAGCCCGCCCCTGTTTTGACCCCGCTGTGGCGCGCAGGCCACAGCGTGAGGCCTCGGTGTGGTGGCGGCTCGCCGCCGACGGCCGCGCGGCGTCCCGCTGGCGGCGGCCGCCGTCAGAGCGTGCGGGCATGCGAAGACGGCCGGCTAACCGCCTTCAAAGCCGAGCAAATCCGGCCGTCCGCCTGTGGGTTGGCACGCGCGCCTATTGACCGAAACCGGCGCGCCCCCTACACAGCCGGTGCGACAGCAACGCGGCCCATGGCCGGGGTTTCGACGCCCCGATTTTGCGCCGCAGTGAACCACGGCGACGTCCTCCGCGTTCTCATGGTATCCTGCCGACGATCCGGACAGTGACGGCCCACGCCGCCACACCGCTTCCTTGGAAGCGAGCGCGTAGCTCAGCCGGTAGAGCACGTGACTTTTAATCACGGGGTCCTGGGTTCGAGCCCCAGCGCGCTCACCAMTCTCCGGGAGATAAATGGATCRCTTACGGTTCGACCCGAAATGCCCTCATGCTCAAGACGTTGACGYGTACTCAAGCTGATCATGACAACGTGAGATGGCGTCCCGCCGCGTGCTCCGACCTATCGGTAGCCACCGCAGCCATCGGGCAGCCCCGATCAACCCGACGCCCCCAAGACCCCTGACATCCCCCTCTGACATCCACCGCGCCGTTCAAGGTGGCTGTCATAGGCCCGCCGCGCCAAGTCGGCGGCATCGGGATCAAGCGGTGGCACCTGCATCGGCGCTCCGGCGTGGGACGAATTCAACGACCATGAGACCGTCGATCGGCGCCTTTACCAAGACAATCCAAAATCCATCCCCGCCTATCGCGTGAACTTGACGGAATTACCTCTTCCGGTTGAATGACCCCATGAAATCTGGGGTTGTCTTCGTTCTTCTGGGGCTTACGGCCCTGGTGTCTTATTCGGTCGGGCGGCACGGTGCGCCCGATCATGGCGCGGCTGCGCCCGCCCCCGCCCTCGACGCGCAAGTCGCCGCGAGCAAGCCGGTCGCGTTTGCAACGGTCCCAACCGAAACTGCAAGCCCGCCTAGCGCAAGACCGGAGACAACTGATCGTCCGGTCATTCAGGCGCCAACCAGCCTCACCCGSCCTGCTCAGCCGGAKGGCGATCGCCAGCCCGCGCCAACACAGRCYAAGCTCGCGCCTCCGGAGAAGCCCGCCCAGCCCGATACGAAGCGTAAGGTGGAAACTGCGCTCACGGCCGCCGCGATTGTCGCGATCYTGATCAAGGCGAGTCGAGAGCAGTACTACGCCACCGGACACCCCTGCGCCTGCCCGGACGATGTCATGAGAAACGGCAGGGCTTGCGGCGCACGCAGCGCTCATTCAAGGCCTGGAGGCGCGTCGCCGCTTTGCTATCCGAGCGACGTCAAGCCGGAGATGATTGAGGACTATCGACGGCAAGCGGCCCAGGCCAGCCGATAGGCCYGTCCAGCGCCGGCAGCTTGCACCAAGCCTATGTGCGCAGCGCCAATACTTAGCGGCTTTCCGAAAGCAGCGACCGACGGAATCATGCGGCATGAGCAACAGATCGCGCGAGCGCCTCTACGGCTCCGCCACTCGCATCGCAGCCGAGCAGGCTACCCGCGCAAGGACGCCGATCGCCTTGCCTGCATCGCCTGGAACAAGCTCATGCTTGAAGCCGGCGGACCGGCGCAGCCGTCGCCGACGCTCGGCGATGCCTTGAACGCGGGATTTGGATATATTGAGGTCCGATGCCTCGGCTGCGACACCAACCAGACGGTGGCGCTCGACGTCGTCAGGGGACCGAAGGCCACGCCGATATATGAGCTGGAGCGATACATGCGTTGCAAGGATTGCTCGCAGCTCCGGGGCTACCCTTACAAGCGGACCGCGCTGATCGCGTTGCGGGGCACCAAGATTTTGGCGGCTGATGCGACGCCTATCTGGTCGCCGCATCAGGACGAATCGAGGAAATAAGCCGACGCTCTCACGTCGCCTTGGGGAAGAAAAATGAAACGGATTTTGATCTTAGTCCTCTTTTTGTTGGCGTGCTTGGCCTCAACTGCACGTGCCGGATCGCTTCACTGGAAGTGCTCATACAGCCTAGTGGCATCTCTTGATGGGCTGCAAAAGGAGCAGTTTCAGCTTGAGTTTGCCCTCGACACTTCGACGAGAAGGGCGGTTCTTATCGGCAATGCAGGCCTAGCTGACGTGGATTTCTATAACGGTGACCAAGGAGTCACCTTCCAGGAACGTCTCCCAACCGGAGCAATACAGACGACAACTATCACGCATAAAGACGGGAGTTCGGTCCACAGCCGTCACTCAATAGTTCTCGGACAACTAGCGCCTACTCAGTATTACGGCAAATGCAACTGAGCGCGGTGATTGCGCTGCGTAGGATCAGGCTATTGGCGAGCGATCCGCAAGCGATTAGGTGACGCGGAGTGCGGTTGATGCGGGATTTGGTTCCATTTGTGTTGGATTAAGGTGACGGTGCACTTATCTTCTAGTGTTCTCGACTGACGTTAAGTGCACCGCTGCAGGCGAGCCCCACTCGACTCCTCCCCTCACCTTGAGGAGTCCGCCGATCGGCGGGCGTCTCGAAGGGCGAGGCCCGGACGGTGGCCTCATGGTTCGAGATGCGCCGCCATGAAGACTGTTCGAATTGGCACGACCGTTCGGCGACGCTCCTCACCATGAGGGATCGCAGTTCGCCATCAGGAAGCGGAGGCGCCCGCGGGGGGCGTGATCGTCCCGCTCAAAAGCGCGCGAGAACCGCGTCAGCCGCACTCTGTCAGCGAGAGCATCGCGGTCCTAGTCTGTTGTGCACTGTCACCGTCACCTTGGAACCTGAAATCTTGTTGACACAACCCACACGTGAAGATGGGATGTCGGAATATTTCCGGGGGCCAACATGTTTCGATTCGCCGTAGCGATTGCTGCAATTTTCTTTTCCTACCAAGCTCATGCCAATGTAGTTCTTGGCTTGCCAACCAACGGCAGCGTTCAGATCGTCGGGCCTTTCACGACGGACCCTCTGTGGGGACCAAACCCGATATACATTCAGCTCTTCTTCAGTGGAGGCCCCGACGGACCGACACCGGACAATGCTTGGGTTGGCTGGAGAACTTTTTCGAACATATCGACGAGTCAATCGTCATTGACGCTGGTCAACTGCGGATCGTCCTTCGGTGGTCCTTGCCTTTCGCCTTGGGAAAGCAATCACGGATATCTGCCAGTTTACGCCGCCACTAACACGCTGACGACCCACTCCTCCGTTGGACTCTCACTGCAAGAGGACAGGGCAACTTATAGCGTTACCTATTGGGGCGTACCTTACTCATTCAGCTTGGCGGCTGAACTGCCGGACGGCTTTTCTGTATTGGCGCCAGGAGTGCCAGAGCCCTCGACCTGGGCGATGATGATCATTGGGCTCGCGAGCATCTGCCTGCTGAGCCGACGACGGCCGCAACACTTAGGAATCTGACCCATGCGACGAATGGCGGTCGCACTGGTTGTCAGCCTTACTTCTCTGCTTCCTCGGCCGGCCCTGGCCAGCACGATCCCGCTTAGCGGCACGGACGAGATCGTTGGGCCGTGGCAGCTGAACCAAATTTACTACGGGCACGTCCGTCTGACGGCCGTTGCGAGCCTGCCTCCCTTCGCGGATCCCAACATCCCCAACACGATCGGCGCATACGCCGTTTACACCAGCTTCGTCGTCGCCAGCGGCGACGTTATCAATGCCTCCGGGATTGCAGCGCTCGGCAACCTGGAGGTGATCGGGCAGAACTACCCGGTTATTGCATGCAAGACCTGCTCGGCAACAGGCGATCTCATCTGGTACGGCGAACCGTCAATCAAGCGCACCATTTCATGGGACACGCGGTGGCTCAAATACGGACACGCCGGCATCCTCGACGTGCGGCTATTCCTGGACTTGCCAGAGGGATTCTCGCTCGCCTCCCAACAAATCGCCGCAGTCCCGGAACCATCCACCTGGCTAACGATGCTAACAGGCCTTGCTCTTGTTTATTCTGTCCAAGTGGCGCGACGCCGATCTGGTGCCGACTGATCGACCGCTGACTATGCATGTCTCGCGAGGCGACCGACTCGACTGGATCGAGTTAGGACGTGGGCTCGCTGCGTTTGCGGTCGTGCTCAGTCACGTCGACATGTGGCGACTCCCTGACGGCCTGCGCGCAATCCACGATTTGGGCCGGTGGGGTGTTGCGTTCTTCTTTGTTCTTAGCGGGTTCATTATTTTCCATGTCCATGCTCAAGACATTGGCACTCCCCGGCGTGCCCCTCACTTCGCGTGGCGGAGATTCCTAAGGCTCTTTCCCTTGTATTGGGGCGTTTTTCTGCTCCTGCTTCTTCTCAGGACGAGGCTCGGCGACGCCTCGTACGCACCGCATATTGACAGCTCCTACATTCTTCAACAGGCACTTCTCCTGCCAGGCGGGCTTTTGGTGAACACCGCCTGGACGCTGCGCCACGAGCTTCTTTTTTATGGCATCTTCCTCGTGGCGATCTTGAACCGCACCGTCGGCGCCCTCTTGTTCCTTGTATGGCTTTCTATTATTGTCGCATCAATTCCGCTGAACGGCCTCGTTGAGGAATGGCCGCGCCCTGCATCTAATTTCATAACGAGCCATCTGAACCTTTATTTCTTCTTCGGAATGGCAATTGCTGCCGCTCACCGCAAGAAATGTAATTCGTCGCTGCTGATCAGCTTGGTTGTCGCGACAGCCTTTGTATCGCTGCTGAGACTGCTCTGGCCGTCGGACTACACCATGGCAGCGGTCCAAGTCCTTGCAAGTACACTCGCCGTAAGCCTCGCTGTCTGGCAGCACGATGCAAACGTCCCAGCACCTCCGGGATCCAGGCTTCTCGGCGAGATCTCCTATCCGATTTATTTGATTCACCCGACCTGTTACTTAGTCGCTCGCGGCGTGGTAAAGCGCTTGGGTGCTTTTCTGCCTGTTCCTCTTACAATCGAGTTTCTTCTGGCCATCATAATGTCGATCGGCGCGGCCATTTTTTTGGCAAGACTACTGCGTCGGCTGTATCGGATCGCTTCGATAAGGTCGATTAGCCTCAAGTTGGACAATTAACCGAGGGGACCGCGAGCCATCCTCACAATGTCGGCGATCGACGCAGCTTGTGCTAAGCGGCGCACTCGAAATGTCTCGCCTGCCTTTGAGTCGCCTCGTCGGGACCGAGCGGCCCCTGCGCCAAAAACATCATTCGTCCTGCCGCCTCAATGCGATACCGTACCTAGCCTTGCCGCCACTGAGATTCCGCTTCCATTTTTCCGAATTTTATGATTGACTGCCCTCATCCCGTGCTCCTCGAGAGGGGCGCTTCGCGATCGTCACGGACGTTGGGTGCGGGGAGCGGTGGCCGCGGGCCTGTTGCAGCGTGCTGATGTGYGCGGACGAACGGCAGGTCGCGGACGTGAAATCGCGTGGTCCTGGCGCCCCGAAGCTGGCGCCAAGTCCTGGGGGTGATGATCCCCGAGGGCGACGGTGGCTACCAAGCCGGACACCGGGGAGATCGCGTATAAGCGTGAAGACCATCGCGCGGGGAATGCCGGAGGCCGGCTGAACCTGTGGTGACTGCCGCCTGCTTTCCTTGTTGCAGGCGGGCCATGGGTTGCGGCCTGCAGCCCGGCATTCCCCGCGCCCTCTGTCCGATGGGGGCGAACGCGATCAAAGCTCGGGCGCGGGAGGCGTCGCGGTGACGAATGAACGCGTCCGCGCGATCCATCGCAGTGTCATGGGTTTGAGATGGCCCGGCTTGATCCCGCCTCACGSWCACACCGACCGGTCTGCGAACCGGGCGACCGCGCCAGCCGCATCAGTGGGGCGGCGCGCATGCAATCTGGGGGGGCGGCTTTTAACGATATCGACGGCCGGACGTCTCCGGCCCCGTCCCGCCGGCMCCGCACCTGTTGCGGACGATCCGTAGTATCGCTAGACTTCACGAGTATTTGATTGATTCATTAGGACATTCCCGATGGCCGACATYGCCTCACCGATCGTGATCAGTGCGCCGGTTGGTTCTGTGATCAACATGGCGGACTACATCTCGCAGCTGTTCTCGGGCGCGAGCTACGCCGGATATTATTTCTACGACGGCTCGATCGACGAAAGCCAGTTCGGCTATTGGGGCAGCGCCCGGATCAACAGCCGCTTCGCCTATAACGGCACGGCCGAGCCGGTCGACACCGCYTTCTACGTCCCTGCGGCGCAGCTCAACAACCTKCAGCTCGTCGTCGGCAACGAGATCGAGCCCAGCATCTACTGCTACGCGGCGTTCGGCCCGGGCTACGGCTCGTACATGAAGATCAGCATCGTGCCGACGCTGTACAACGACCCGACGCCGAACRCGATCACCGGCGACGACGTCGTCGCCGCCGCCAGGACCTATCTGCAGCTCTACCAGGGCTCCGCCAGCCCCAATGGCTGCCACTCGATCGCGTCGGACTACGCTGCGGCCGCCGGCGCGCCGCTGCCGGCGATGTCGGGGTCGCTGACCCCGTCGCAGAATCTCGATGGCGGGCTGTGGAGCGCGATCTTCAAGGGCGACGTCACCCCCGACMCGAACTGGCAGAACCGCCTGCAGCCGGGCGACATCGTCCGCTTCGACTATGCCGATCCGAGCAAGTCGCAGCACACCTTTACGGTGATGAGCGTGGCCAATGGCAAGGTCGATACGATCGACAATTGGAACGCCGCGCTCGGCGAGCACCAGACCGATTTCAGCCAGCTCGCCAATGCCTCAACGGTCACGATCTACCGCATCACCGACCAGTATTATCACCTCTCGGGAACGGTGAATGACGACCTCCTGATCGGCAGCGTCAAGAACGATGCCATCGATGGCGGCGCCGGCAATGACACCATCTATGGCGGCGTCGGCAACGACATTCTCAACGGCCAGGCCGGCAACGACATCCTCCGCGGCGGCGAAGGCGCCGACGTCATCAATGGCGGCGACGGCATCGACACCCTGTTCGGCAATCAAGGCGGCGACCGCTTCGTGTTCGACCAGGCGATCCTGGCATCCAACACCGGCGTCAATTCCGACCTGATCCAGGATTTCAAYCGCGGCAATGCCGGCGTCTACAGTGCCGCCGAGGGCGACACGATGGACCTGAGCGCCCTGCTCTCCTGGGGCGTCCATGCCGGCCAGACCGCCGATCATCTCGTTCGCGTCGTCGAGGACCAGAGCGGCGCCTTCGCCGACGTCCAGATGGACAGCGACGGCCTGAATGGCGGCGTGCACTGGACCACCATCGCCCATGTCGCCGGCACGCACCAATCCGAGACATTCCGCTTCCTGCTCGACGCCGGCGTGAGCGCCAGCACCGGCGTCCAGGGCGATTATGGCCTGACCGGCGATTTCGACGGCGACGGCAAGGCCGATATCCTCTGGCGCAACGACAGCGGCACCCTGGCGCAATGGCAAATGAACGSCGCCCAGGTGATGGCCGGCCCGCAGCTCGGCTCCGTCCCGGACAACAGCTGGCACGTCGTCGGCGTCGCCGACTTCAATGGCGACGGCAAGAGCGACCTGTTGTGGCGCAACGACAGCGGCGCGCTCGCCGAATGGATGATGAACGGATCGCAGATCGTCTCCGGACCAGGCATCGCCTCCTCGCCCGACAAGAGCTGGRAYGTCGCCGGCACCGCTGATTTCGACGGCGACGGCAAGGCCGACATCCTCTGGCGCAACGACAGCGGCGGGCTGGCGCTGTGGACGATGAACGGCGCGCAGGTGCTGTCCGGGCCGAACATCGGCTCGTCACCCGATCCGAGCTGGCACATCGTCGGCGTCGATGATTTCGGCGGCGACGGCAAGGCCGATATYCTCTGGCGCAACGACAATGGCACGCTCGCGGAATGGTCGATGAACGGATCGCAGATCCTGGCCGGGCCTGCGATCGGCTCGGTGCCCGACCTGTCCTGGCACGTCGTCGCCACCGGCGAYTTCAACGGCGACGGCAAGGCTGACATTCTCTGGCGCAATGACAGCGGCACGCTGGCCGAATGGCAAATGAACAATGGCCAGATCCTGGCCGGCCCGCAGATCGCCTCCACCCCCGACCTGTCCTGGCATGTCATCGGCACCGGCGATTTCAACGGCGACCACAAGACCGACATTCTCTGGCGCAACGACAGCGGCACCTTGGCGGAATGGACCATGGACGGCGCCCAGGTGCTGGCCGGCCCGCAGATCGGCTCGATCCCTGACGCCACATGGAAGACGGTCGCCCACCATTATGATTTCGTCTGATGGCCGATCGTGTTGGACAGCGGCTCGCCCCTTCCGCAACCGGAGCAAGCATCGCGAAGCCACGCCGACATCTCACAGGACGTGGCATTCTGTTGAGTGCCCCGCTAACCTGCTGATCGCGCGGTCCGCTGCTGCCAGGTCGGCCATATCAGTTCAGGACCGCAGACGTGGAGGGGCTGGATGTCGATACGCAAGGTGGATTTGAACGGCGACGGGATTTCCGACCTGATCCTGCAGGACGAGACCACCGGCGACGTGACGACGCTGCTGATGCAGAACGGCGCGCCGGTCAGCACGATCACCTATCATGTCGCGGAGACTTATCCCTCGACCTACAAGATCACGGGCTTCGGCGATTTCGACGGTTCRGGCACCACCGATGTGCTGTTCCACAGCCTCAGCAACGAYATCGCGATCGATTGGCTGACCGGCGCGAATGGCGTCGTCGTGGGCAACCCAAGTTATAATTGGATGCGGRCCGGCTATGACGTCGTCGGCACCGGCGACTATTCCGCCGATGGAAAMTCCGATCTGCTATGGCGCGGGGAGACCGACGGCCAGCTGATGATGTGGCAGATGAACAGCTCCTACATCAAGGCCTACACGTCGCTGGGACAAATCCCCACCAGCTACAGTATCGTCGACGGCGCCAGCGATTTCACCGGCGACGGCAAGTCGGACATCCTGTTCCGCGGCATGGATGACGGCCAGACCACGCTGTGGGCGATGAACGGCAGCGAGATCGCCCAGCGCATCGACTTCGGCAAGATCCCGACCTCCGTGAGCCTGCTCGATACCAAGGCCGATCTCAACGCCGACGGCACCCACGACCTCCTCTGGTACGATCACGACAGCGGCAACGTCGTCGAATGGCTGATGCATGACGGCCATCCGACGGTCAGTATCATCGGCAACGTGTCCCCCTCCGCCCATGCGACCCTGATCAGCGCCGACGGCGACTATAATGGCGACGGGATCTCCGACCTGCTGTGGAATGTCGGCGGCAATCTCGTGACGTGGACGATGAACATCCAGGGCGGCATCTTCTCGGTCGACTATGTTCACGACAGCAATGGCAATCAGGTGCTGCTCGGCGCCACGCAGATCGTGGAAGATGCCGTCGACACCTTCGACGGCAGCGGCCGCAGCAGCCTCGTGATCCGCGACACCAGCWCCGGCRCCGYGCAGGTCCTGTCCATGCTGGGACCGACGGCRACGAACGTCACCACCATCAATGCCGGCCCGAACAGCACGGTCGCCAATGGCGCCGGCTCGGGGGTGGTCATCAACGCGGACCAGTCTCACGCCTATTATGGAACCGACGGCAGCGACACATTCGTGATCCAGTCCGGCGGCGCGACGGTGACCGGCGGCGCCGGCGACAACCTGTTTCACGTCTCCGGCTTCAATTGGGGCGCGACGATCACCGACTTCAAGCCCAATGCCGATCAGCTGGTGCTGGATCACACCGCCTTCATCAATGCCGTCGGCGCGCCGGTCTACGATCCCGGCGTGGTGTCGTTCACGTCAGGCACCGCGGGCCCCGAGGTGGGCGATGCGCGCTACCAGTTCTATTACCAGGCCACGACCGGCCAACTCTGGTATGCCGAGCCGTTCGGCTCGGTCGCCAACCAATATGAGCTGATCGCCACGCTACAGAACCACCCGACCTTGTCGAGCCATGACATCCTGCTGGCCTGAGCGTGGAGGCCATGCCGCAATAAGCGAAACCCGCCTGGCGCGGTCTGCACCAGGCGGGTCTCTTGAAATTGCGATCGACCAGGCCGATCTCAGCTGAACTGGTTCATCGTGTTGTGCGCGCCGCCGGCCTTCAGCGCCTTCTCGCCGGCGAAATATTCCTTGTGGTCGTCGCCGATGTCGGAGCCGGCCATGTTCTGATGCTTGACGCAGGCGATGCCCTGGCGGATCTCGGCGCGCTGGACGTTCTTGACGTAGCCCAGCATGCCCTGCTCGCCGAAATATTCGCGGGCGAGGTTATCGGTCGAGAGCGCCGCGGTGTGGTAGGTCGGCAGSGTGATGAGGTGGTGGAAGATGCCGGCGCGCTTGGCCGARTCCGCCTGGAAGGTGCGGATGCGCTCGTCGGCTTCCTTCGCCAGCGGGGTGTCGTCATACTCCGCCTTCATCAGCTCGGCGCGGTTGTAGCGGCTGACGTCCTGGCCCGCCTCCTTCATCGCGTCATAGACCTGCCARCGGAAGTTGAGGGTCCAGTTGAACGACGGCGAGTTGTTGTAGGCGAGCTTGGCGTTCGGGATCACCTTGCGGATACGGTCGACCATCTTGGCGATCTGCTCGATATGCGGCTTCTCGGTCTCGATCCACAGGAGGTCGGCGCCGTTCTGCAGCGAGGTGATGCAGTCGAGCACGCAGCGGTCCTCACCGGTGCCGGGACGGAACTGGTAGAGGTTGGAGGGCAGCCGCTTCGGACGCAGCATCTTGCCGTCGCGGTTGATGATCACATCGCCGTTGCGGGCGTTCCCGGGCGTCACTTCCTCGCAATCGAGGAAGCTGTTGTACTGGTCGCCGAGATCGCCCGGCTGGCTCGARAAGGCGATCTGCTGCGTGAGGCCGGCGCCGAGCGAGTCGGTGCGGGTGACGATGATGCCGTCCTCGACGCCGAGCTCCAGGAAGGCGTGGCGGCAGGCGCGGATCTTGGCCAGGAASACGTCATGCGGCACGGTGACCTTGCCGTCCTGRTGGCCGCACTGCTTCTCGTCMGAGACCTGGTTCTCGATCTGCAGCGCGCAGGCGCCCGCCTCGATCATCTTCTTGGCSARVAGATASGTCGCCTCGGCATTGCCGAAGCCGGCGTCGATGTCGGCGATCACMGGGACGACRTGGGTCTGGAARCCGTCGATCYTGGCGATGATCTCSGTCTCCTTCGCCTTGTCGCCGGCCTTGCGGGCCGCGTCGAGGCTGCGGAACAGRTCATTGAGCTCGCGCGAGTCGGCCTGGCGCAGGAAGGTGTAGAGYTCCTCGATCAGCGCGGGCACCGAGGTCTTCTCRTGCATCGACTGGTCCGGCAGCGGGCCGAAYTCSGAGCGCAGCGCCGCGATCATCCAGCCCGAGAGATAGAGGTAGCGGCGGTCGGTCTTGCCGAAATGCTTCTTGATCGAGATCAGCTTCTGCTGCGCGATGAAGCCGTGCCAGCAGCCGAGCGACTGGGTGTATTTGGTGCTGTCCTCGTCATAGGCGGCCATGTCGGCGCGCATCACCGCCGCGGTGTAGCGGGCCACGTCGAGACCGGTCTTGAAGCGGTTCTGCAGGCGCATGCGCGCCACGGCCTCGGCGGTGACGCCRTTCCAKGTCGGGTGSGTTTCGAGCAGCGCGCGCGCCGCCTCGACCTCGGCCTGGTAGGACGCGGGGCCCTGGAGAGCTTGGTCGTTCAATCCACGCGGTTGAAAGTTCATGTCCGTGATCCCTTGGTTAAGGACAACCTGGGACCTGTTGTAAGCGCTCGCCGCGAGCGGACCAGACATTGCGCGGAAAACTTGTCACACTTTACAAATCTCTCGTGTATAGCTGTAAGGAGATTACAGRCACGAGACGACAGGCCATGACCACCACTGCCCGCTCGATCTTCATGGGCCCGCGCCTGCGCCGCCTCCGGCGCGAGCTTGGCCTCACCCAGGCCGATATGGCCGCGGACCTTGAAATATCAGCACCTTACGTGGCGCTCCTGGAGCGGAACCAGAGGCCGGTGACCGCCGACATGCTGCTGCGGCTCGCCCGGACCTACAAGATCGACCTCGCCGATCTCGCTGGCGACGGCGGCGCCGACCATACCGCGCGGATGCAGTCGATCCTCAAGGACCCGATGTTTTCGGACATCGACATCCCCGCCCTGGAGATCTCCGACCTCGCCGTCAGCTATCCCGGCATGACCGAGGCCTTCCTGCGGCTCTAYACRGCCTATCGCGAGGAGCAGYTGGCGCTGGCCGAGCAGCGCGCGCCGGTGCCCGCCGGCAGCGCATCCGGGCCGGGAGTGGATGGTTTCGACGCCAACGATCCCGTCGCCGAGGTGCGACGGTTCCTGGCGGCACGCCGCAACAATTTCGCCCARCTCGACGACGCCGCCGAGCGGCTGGCGCAGACGATGGTCCAGGGCTYGGCGACCGGCTCGGCGCAGGTCTCGGCCAGCCCTTCGGGCTTCATCGAGCGGTTTCGCACGCGGCATAATCTGCAGGTCCGCTACATGCCGCCGAACGTGATGCTCGGCTCGCTMMGRCGGCTCGATCTGCACCGGCGGCAATTGCTGATCGAGGACTCGCTCGACAGCGCGAGCCTGAAGTTCGAGCTGGCACGGCAGCTCGCTTATCTCGAGCTCGACAACGAGATCGGCACAGCGCTAGAGGACGGCAAGTTCGCCAGCAAGACCGCGGAGCTGCTGGCGCGCCGTGCGCTCGCGGCCTACGCCGCGGCAGCGATCATCATGCCCTACTCGATCTTCGCCAAAGCCGTCGATGCCAGGGCCTACGATCTGGAGGCGCTGGCGCGGCAGTTCGGCACYAGCTTCGAACAGACCGCGCACCGCGTCACGACCTTGCAGAAGCCGGGCGCCGAAAAGATCCCGTTCTTCCTGATCCGCGTCGATCCCGCCGGCAACGTCTCGAAACTGCTCGACGGCGCCGGCTTTCCATTCGCACGTCATGGCGGCGCCTGCCCGCTGTGGTCCGTGCACGGCATCTTCAAGACGCCGCGCCAGATCGTGACGCAATGGCTGGAACTGCCGGACGGCCGCCGCTTCTTCTCGATCGCGCGCACGGTGACCGCCGGCGGCGGCTCCTATGGCGCCGTCCGCGTCGAGCGCGCGATTGCGGTGGGCTGCGCGGCCGAGCATGCCGGCCAGTTGATCTACACCCGCGACGGCCACGGCCCGCGCGCCGACGAACCGACCCCGATCGGCACCGCCTGCCGGGTCTGCCACCGGCCGAAATGCGCGGCACGTTCGGCGCCGCCGATCGGCCGCGAGATCCTGCCCGACGAYTTCCGCACCTCGTCRATCCCGTTCGGCTTCTCGGCGGATTGAGAATGAGCGATGCTGGGCGCAGCGCGAAGCAAGGAATGTGTCGATGTCCGCAGCCTTCCTCCTGACCTCCCTGATCGTGGTGGCCTCCCCCGGCACCGGTGTGCTCTACACGCTCGCCGTCGCGCTGACGCGCGGATCCCGCATGAGCATTGCGGCCGCGTTCGGCTGCACGCTCGGAATCATTCCGGCGATGCTCGCTGCCATCGTTGGCCTTGCGGCGGTGCTGCACACCAGCGCGCTGGCGTTTGCCGCGCTGAAATATTGCGGCGTCGCTTATCTGCTCTACATGGCCTGGCAGACGCTCGGTGAGCGCGGCGCGCTCGCGGTYGAAGCCCAGGGGGATGCGCGATCGGCCGGCCGCGTGGTGCTGACCGGCTTCCTGATCAACATCCTCAATCCGAAACTGTCGATCTTYTTCCTCGCGTTCTTGCCGCAGTTCATCKCGGCCGRCGACGCGCATCCGCTCGCAACCATGMTCGAGCTGTCGGCAACRTTCATGGCGATGACCTTTRCGGTGTTCGTGCTGTACGGCCTGTTCGCCGCGGCGRTGCGCGACCGCGTGGTCAGCCGTCCCCGCGTCCTGGCCTGGCTGCGCCGCAGCTTCGCCGCCGGATTTGCGCTGCTCGGCGCCCGGCTGGCGCTGGCGGAGCGTTGAGACCTCCATGCCGGTAAAGGACAACGCAACAACATCTCACAGCCTGAAATGAAAGCTTCGCAAAACCGCCCCGCCGCCAGCGTGTCCTCACAGGCGTGGCCGCGCGCGGTTTGCGAACTCCCCGCCCGCGGCCTCGACGACCCGAAAAGGATCCCGAGGCCTCCCCATGCCATCTCCGACACCAGCCCTGCGCCGCGCCGCTGTGGTGATGCTCGCCACCCTCTTGCTCGGCAACATCGCCGTCATCATCGCTTTTCCGTCGCGCTGCGCGAACAGCCCACACGTCGCCATCGGCGGTCATATCTGGATCGCGGGCTGCAGCGAGCCCTGAGATCAGACCATTCGGCGCCTGATCCTGGTCGCACCGCCGGGCTATCGCCGCGTCTTGCGCGCGCGATCGGCCCCATCGAGCAAGCCGCGCATCGAACTGGCGACGCGTATAGGAAGCCCCGCCAAGCCGCCGAGACGGGGGAAGCTCATCAGCTCGCAACGCGGCGCTTGAATCGCAGAACCTGCTCCTAAACGTCGTCGCGCCAGCCCGGCCTGGACTCGGCGCTGCGACAGTCACTGATCACCGCCGCRGTAAGCGCGGCGATGGCGCAGCGCTGGCGGGCCGGCCATCTCGACCTGCAGCAGGCGGTGCTGGCCCTGGCGAACGTCGACGGTATCCGCGTCGTCCGGCGCMCTGCCGCAGCCCTCGAGTGAGGGTCCGAGAAGTTCCCCACTTGACGAACCAGCCACAAACYGGCCAAACATTGCGCCAAAATGTCGCGGCGGAGGTGATCCATGCGATATGTCGACGGCGCGGTGATGTTCTTCAGCCTCTGGCTGCTGGCGTCCATGCTTCTCGACGCCCTGACGCCACCGGAGCTGACCTTCTACATGATCGGCCCGGCGATTGCCCCGGCCGTGATCGTCGCGGGCTTTCTCTATTGGCTGCGCATCCCTCCGCTCGATTACGCGGTGGTGTTCGGGACGTTATGGATGGTCTCCGAGATGGTTCTGGAGATGATCACTCCCAAGCCGCTATCGTCCTTGATGGCCRTCGCCGCCGTCGCGCCGCTGTTGCTCGCCGGAATCCTCGTCAACGTCAGGCAATGGCAGCAGTCCGGCCCGCGCGTCCAGCCCCCGTCCGCGATCAAGACGTTACAGAATTCGTCCACAGTCCTCCCCAACCGCCGGCCACTCTGAACCCGMCCCGCCGCCGGCGCTGGCTATGCGGACTCGGCTCGCATCCTCCATTTGGTAAGGGCCAATCACCRACATCATTGTCGTCCGAGCGCSTGAGCCGGCGATCCGTTCGTGGTCGCGTTGGAATGCGATCGCGCAGGCCTGGKCTCSTGSCCCCTGCCGGCGGCGACTATCACCACGACTGCTCGGTCRTCGGCGGCTGCAGCCGGATCGTGCCGGTCGACAGCTACGTGCTGGGCGTCCWCCGACTGCMCCYTGGATCATTGGCGTGCGACTGCAACAGCAGATCGTGCGCACCGGCACCATCGCGCCGCGAGCAAGCCGATAGCCACGATCACACGATGTGACAGATTGCGGGTTTCCTTGCCGGGCGCAGCGACATAAGTTGCCGCCCCGGGGGTTGCTTCATGCATGAACTGATCGGCGACATCACGCTCTGCATCCTGTTTGCGTGGGTGCTTGGACTGGCGGCGCATTACTGGCGCCAGCCCTCGATTCTCGCCTATCTGGTCGCGGGCTTCGCCATCGGCCCCTTCGGCACCGGCTGGGTCAARTCCCAGGAATCGATTTCGGTGATTTCGGAACTCGGCCTGATCTTCATGCTGTTCATGATCGGACTCGAGATCGACCTGAAGAAGATCATCCGTGCCGGCCCGGTGATTCTGATCGCTGGCGGCGTCCAGCTGCTTGGTGGGGCTGCGCTCGGTATCCTGTTTTTCGTCGCCATCGGCATGCGAATGGGGGCCGAGAGCTACGATGCGCTTTATCTCTGCGTCGCCTGCGCGCTGTCGTCCACCGTGATCATCGTCAAGGTGCTKTATGAAAAGCGCGAGCTCGACACCCTGCCCGGCCGCATCACCCTCGGCGTGCTGGTGTTGCAGGATGTGTTCGCGATCCTTTTCCTCGCGGTGCAGCCGAGCCTCGACGACCTGCATTTTGGCGTCATCCTGCTGTCCTTCGCCCGCGCCGGYGCGCTGGTCGCGATCGCTCTGTTGCTCAGCCGCTATGTGCTGCCGCCGGTGTTCCACCGCATCGCGCGCACCCCCGAGCTGATCCTGCTGGGCGCGCTGGCCTGGTGCTTCCTGATCGGTGAGATTGCGGAGCGGCTGCATCTTTCGCGCGAAATGGGWTCYCTGATCGCCGGCGTGTCGCTCTCGACCTTCCCCTATGCGCTYGACGTCACCGCCAAGGTGACGACCTTGCGCGATTTCTTCATCACGCTGTTCTTYGTCGCRCTCGGCATGACCATCCCGATCCCGACGATGTCGGTGGTGGGGCTGGCGCTGGTCATCGCCCTGTTCACGGTGGCGAGCCGGCTGCTCACCACCTTCACGCCTCTCTACATGATGCGGCAGGGCCTGCGTGCGAGCCTTCTGCCGGCGCTCAACCTCGCCCAGATCAGCGAGTTCTCGCTGGTCGTCATCCAGACCGGCGCCGCCGCCGGCCATCTCAAGACCGGCACGTCGAGCGCGGCATCCTTYGCCTTTGTRTTGCTTGCGGTGCTCTCCACCTTCGTGATCGTGCGCTCCGACCCGATCGTACGGCGCGGCATCCCGCTCCTGAAGCGGCTCGGCCTGCGGGATCTCGACGCGACCAAGGACGGCGAGGCCGGCCACGACGGAGGCCATGGTGCCGCACGCCCGATCGTGCTGCTCGGCTTTTTTAGAACCGCCAGCGCTCTGCTGAGCGAGATCGAGCGCAACCAGCCKGAGCTCCTGGAGCGCATCGGGGTCGTTGATTTCAATCCTGTGGTWTTTCGGACATTGTCCGATCGTGGCATCCAGGTGACCTATGGCGATATCAGCAATGTCGATACGCTGGTCCATGCCGGGGTCGGCCAGGCCGAGTTGATCATCCTGAGCATCCCGGACTCGCTCCTCAAGGGCGCCAACAACGAGAAGCTGGTGCGGCACGTCCGCAGCATCAACGCGACCGCCAAGATCGTCGCGACCGCCGACCTGCTTGCCGACGTCAACGATCTCTACAATGCCGGCGCGGACTATGTGACCGTGCCGCGGCTCAGCGATGCCCAGGTGCTGCTCAATTTGATCCAGGACGCCAGCGCCGGCCTGTTGTCCGACCGCCGCCAGGAAGCCGAGGCGTTGCTGGCCGACCGCCGCGAGGTTCTCCCGTGAACCTCCCCCCTTCCCAACTGGAACTACCGCCGAGATCCCGCTAAAGCAGTCTCATGACAAGCAGCCACGTCCACGTCGTCGATCACCCGCTGGTCCAGCACAAGCTTTCCCTGATGCGCGAGCGCGACCGCTCGACCAAGGGCTTCCGTGAGCTGTTGAACGAGATCGGCATGCTCCTGGCCTATGAGGTCACACGGGACCTGCCGCTCGAACTGGTCGACATCGAAACACCGATCGCGCCGATGAAGGCGCCGAAGATCGCGGGCAAGAAGTTGACCCTCGCCCCCATCCTGCGCGCGGGGGTCGGCTTCCTGGACGGCATGCTGGCGCTGATGCCATCGGCGCGCATCGCTCATATCGGGCTCTATCGCGACCCCACGACGCTCCAGGCGGTCGAATACTATTTCAAGGCGCCGCAGGACCTAACCGACCGCACCGTGATCCTGATGGACCCGATGCTGGCGACCGGCAACTCGGCCTGCGCCGCGGCCGAACTGCTCAAGGCGCGCGGTGCCCGGGACATCCGTTTCGTCTGCCTGCTGGCCGCGCCGGAAGGCATCGCGCAGTTCGGAAAGGMRCATCCGGACATTCCGATCTGGACCGCGGCGATCGACGAGAAGCTGAACGACCACGCCTATATTGTGCCGGGTCTCGGCGATGCCGGCGACCGCATGTTCGGCACGAAATGAGCGTGCGCGAACGGYTCAGCRGGACGGTCGCGGGAACRGACGAATGACGTTGAAGATKCGGCCGTCGATCACCAGCAGCGCACTCCCGATCACCAGCGCACCGGCGGCCTCCAGYAACGAGATGCTTTCACCGAGCACCAGCGACCCGAGCAGGATCGTMGTCAACGGGATCAACAGTGTCACCAACGTCACATTGGTTGCGCCGGAGCGACGCAGGATTTGRAAGAACACGATGTAGGCGAACGCCGTCGACAGCGCCGCAAGCCCGATGACCGCGAGCCAGGTGTGCAGTCCGGGAAGTGGAAGACGCCATGGCTGGTCAACGACAGCGGCGACGGCGAGCATCATCACGCTGGACGCCGAGAGCTGGAAGGTGGCGGTCGCGAGCGGCGGCGAATGGGCAAGATGGCGGCGCACCAGCAGCGCGGCGAYGCCGTAGCTGAGCGACGCGCCGAGACCGAACAGAATGCCGTAGCCGCCWGCCGAGCCATCGAGCCCMGGCCCGCCCCGCAGGATCACGACGCCGACGAGGCCAAGGATCAGTCCCGCAGCCCGCCGGGCCGACAGCCTTTCCTCAGCCGCRGCGGCCATCACCACGATCGTGAACAGCGGCGTCGTCGCATTGAGGACGGCAGCAAGGCCCGAGGTGATGAACGTCTGGCCTATCACGATCAGGCAGAACGGCACGACGTTGTTGAATAGCGCCACCGCAAAGAACGGTCGCCAGCCGGCRATGCCCTTGGGAAAGCCGAGCCCGCGCAGTCGCGCCACCGGCAGCAGGATYGCGGCCGCCAGCACGATGCGCAGCAGCACCAGGGTCAGCGGCGGCAATTCCTTCAAGGCAAGCCCGTTGAAGATGAAAGATCCGCTCCATAGCAMTGACAGCAGGCCGAGCAGCCACCAATCCCGTGTGTCCACGCTGTCGTTCGGGGATGTCATCACCGCAACCGTGTTCAATGTGCGCGTGAACGTTGCAGATGAAGCGGAGCAAGGTCCACCCGCTTTCCGTTCGCGCTGACGCCCGCCTAGGACGGATCCTTCGGCCGCGATACCAGCTCGATCATGCGGCCTTCGTCCTCATCCGGCATCGCCGCCTTCGCCCGCGCATATGAATCCACGGCCGCCTGGGCCATCACGGGACGCTCACCAAGTAGTTGCTCTGCGAGTTGCAGCGCATAGGCTGCATCCTTGTGGCGGAGCGCGGCGGTAAAGCTCGCGTCGGCGAAGTTGCGCGCGACCATGCGCGGCGCGTGACGCAGAACTTGCGGGCTCGCCGCGACGCCGCCCTGGATCGCCTCCAACACGAGGTTCATGTCGAGCCCGGCCTGCTCGGCGATCGCAAGGCCTTCGGCGAGACCTGCGATCTGCATCGCGCCCAACAGATTGTTGATCAGCTTGTAGACCGTTCCGGTGCCGACGGCGCCGAAATGGCGGATGGTCGAGCCGATCGGCGCAAGAAACGGTCGCGCCCGCGCGAGGTCGGCGGCGTCGGCGCCGACCAGCAAGGTGAGCTTGCCGGCTGCCGCGGCGTCAGGCAGGCCTGTCACCGGGCAATCGATATAGGTCACGCCACGCGCRTTCAGCTCGCGCGACASGCGCAGCGCATGATCGCGCGAGAYSGTCGAGCATTCGATCGCGATGRTTCCGACCCGCATGGTGGCGGCAGCGCCGTCGGGCCCGAGCCACACCGCGCGCGAGGCATCGTCATCGGCGACCATGGTGACGACCGCATCGGCATCRATCGCAGCGTCAGCCGGCGAGGTCGACCAGCGCGCACCGCGCGCGAGCAGGTCCTCGGCCTTGGCCTSGCTGCGATTCCAGACCGCCACGGAATAGCCGGCGTCGAGATAACGCCCGGCCATGCCATGGCCCATGCGGCCGAGGCCGATGAAGGCGACGCGCGTCACCGGTCAGTCCACGTCCTCRATCGCAGCCCCTGGCGTGGTGCCGAAGGCGCGCTGCGCCAAGGTCGCCGCCATGAACTCGTCGAGATCGCCGTCGAGCACGCCGGCGGTGTCGGAGGTCTGCACGCCCGTGCGCAGATCCTTCACCATCTGATACGGCTGCAGCACATAGGATCGGATCTGGTGGCCCCAACCGATCTCGGTCTTGGCAGCCTGGTCGGCGGCGGCCTTCTCCTCGCGCTTCTTCAGCTCGATCTCGTAGAGCCGCGCGCGCAGCATGTCCCAGGCCTGGGCGCGGTTCTTGTGCTGCGAGCGGCCGGCCTGGCAGACCACCGCCACGCCGGTCGGAATGTGCGTGAGGCGCACCGCCGATTCGGTCTTGTTRACGTGCTGACCGCCGGCCCCGCCCGAGCGCATCGTGTCAGTGCGGACGTCGGATTCCTTGATATCGATCTTGATGCTGTCGTCGACCACCGGAAAGATCGCGACCGACGAGAACGAGGTGTGCCGACGCGCATTCGAATCGAACGGCGAGATGCGGACAAGGCGGTGCACGCCCGCCTCGGTCTTCAGCCAGCCATAGGCGTTGTGGCCGGAGATCTGGATGGTCGCCGACTTGATGCCCGCTTCTTCGCCCTGGGTCTCTTCGAGATATTCGATCTTGAAGCCGTGCTTTTCGGCCCAGCGCGTGTACATGCGCAAGAGCATCTGCGCCCAGTCCTGGCTCTCAGTGCCGCCGGCGCCGGCATGCACCTCGAGATAGGTGTCGAACTTGTCGGCCTCGCCGGACAGCAGCGCCTCGAGCTCGCGGCGAGCGACATCCTTCTTCAAGGCCTTGAGCGCGTTCTCGGCCTCGGTGACAACGCCGGCATCGTTCTCGGCCTCGCCGAGCTCGATCATCTCGATATTGTCGCTGAGSTCACGCTCGACCTTGCCGATGCCCGTCAGCGAATCCTCCAGCGAGGTCCGCTCCTGCATCAGCCTYTGAGCTTTCTGGGGATCGTTCCAGAGATTTGGATCTTCGGCGAGCTTGTTCAGCTCGGCCAGCCTTGCCGTCGATGCATCGACGTCAAAGATGCCTCCTCAGCAGCCCGACCGACTGCTTRATCTCTTCTACGATTTTTTCGATTTCGGCGCGCATATCGCTCTCTTCCGGCCGCGGCCKAGGGGGCCGCAGCATGATGTCCGTCAGGGATGTAGCGGCGCGCGGCGCAAAGCGCAATCGCCTGCACCGGGAGGTGGCGAGTTTCGCCAGCTCAATTTCGCCAGCTTCAATAGAGACTGCCAGTCCCCGGACGAATGATGAAGCTGCCGGCATCAGGCTGTCCGCCGCTCTGCGACGGCATCATCCGACCATCGGCATCGGCCACGCCGATGACCGAGTAGTTGTCCGGCGGCGCAGTGCCCGGCTTGAAGGCTTCCATGATGGTGCGGCCGGTATCGCCAGGACCTGCGCGCAGCCCGGTCTTGGCATCGACGCGCACGAGCTTGATTCCCGCGGGGATCTTGAACGGGGTCGCGGGCTTGTCGGCCAGCGCGAGCTTCATGAAGTCCTTGGCGATCGGCGCGGCCAGATGGCCGCCGGTCGCGGCATTGCCCTTACCSAGCGGCCGCGGCTTGTCGTAGCCCATATAGATCGCGACCGCGAGATCCGGCGAGAAGCCGACGAACCAGGCGTCCTTGGCCTCATTGGTGGTGCCGGTCTTGCCGGCGATCGGCTTGCCGACCTCCTTGAGCACGGTCGCCGTACCGGCCTGCACGACGCCCTCGAGCATCGAGGTGATCTGATAGGCGGTCATCGTATCGAGCACCTGCTCGCGGCGATCGACCAGCTGCGGTTCGGTCTGGTTCTTCCAGCCCTCAGGCGCGTCGCAGCCGCGGCACTCGCGGGCATCATGCTTGAAGATGGTGTGGCCGTAGCGGTCCTGGATCCGGTCGATCAAGGTCGGCTTCACCCGGCGGCCGCCATTGGCGATCATCGAATAGGCCGTGACCATGCGCATGGCCGTGGTCTCGCCGGCGCCGAGTGCGTAAGAGAGGTAATTCGGCAGCTCGTCATAGACACCGAACCGGCGTGCATATTCGGAGATCAAGGGCATGCCGACGTCCTGCGCCAACCGCACGGTCACCGTATTCAGCGACAGCCGCAGCGCGTTGCGCAGCGTCGTGGGACCGAGATATTTGCCGTTGGAGAAGTTGTCGGGGCGCCAGACCTGACCGCCCTGCCCCTGATCGATTTCGATCGGCGCATCGACGACCTGGGTCGACGGCGTATAGCCATTATCGAGCGCCGACGAATAGACGATCGGCTTGAATGACGAGCCGGGTTGCCGGTACGCCTGCGTCGCCCGGTTGAACTGGCTCTGGTCGAAGGAGAAGCCGCCGACCATCGCGAGCACGCGCCCGGTGTTCGGGTCCATCGCGACCATCGCGCCCGAGACTTCAGGCAGYTGCTCGAGACGATACTGGCCTTCGACCGGATTGCCTTCCTTGAACAGCGGATCGGCATAGATCACGTCGCCCGGCTGCAGCACCTGCGCGACCGAGGTCGGCGTCTTGCCGCGGCCATTGCCCGTCGCTGCGCGCGCCCATCTGACGCCGTCGAGCGTGATCAGGCCGGTCTGACGCTCCTTGCTCACGGCACCGCCGAGCTCACGCGGCGGCTGGAAGCCGATGCGRGCGGATTGATCGCTGGTCTCCAGCACCACCGCCATCCGCCACGGCGAGATGTCGGAGAGCGATTTGATCTCGGCGAGCTTCAGGCCCCAATCGCCGGAAATGTCGAGCTTTGAGACCGGTCCGCGATAGCCCTGCTCCTGATCATACCGCACCAGACCGGCGACCATCGCCTTGCGCGCCATGACCTGGATCTTGGGATCGAGCGTCGTGCGGACGGACAGCCCGCCCTCATAGAGCTTCTTCTCGCCATAACGTTCGAAAATGTCGCGGCGGACTTCCTCGGCGAAATACTCGCCTGCGAAAATGTGCGCGCCCGTRTTGCGGCTTGCGATCGTCAGCGGGTCCTTGCGCGCCTTCTCGGCGTCGGCCTGCTTGATCCAGCCGTTCTCCAGCAGACGGTCGACGACGTAGTTGCGGCGCTCGATGGCGCGATCGCGGTTGCGGATCGGATGCAGGCTGCCCGGCATCTTCGGCAATGCCGCCAGATAGGCGGCCTCGGCCACCGTGAGCTCGTTGACCGACTTGTCGAAATACACCAGCGACGCCGCGGCGATGCCATAGGCGCCGGAGCCGAGATAGATCTCGTTCAGATAGAGTTCGAGAATCTTGTCYTTCGAATAGGTGCGCTCGATGCGCATCGCCAGCAGCGCTTCCTTGATCTTGCGCGCGAACGAGACCTCGTTGGTCAGCAGGAAGTTCTTGGCGACCTGCTGGGTGATCGTCGAGGCGCCCTGCGGWCGGCGATTCGAGCCGAAGTTCTGAGCGTAGACCACCGCGGCGCGGGCCATGCCGGTGAAATCGATGCCGCCATGCTCATAGAAGTTCTTGTCCTCGGCGGCGAGGAACGCGTTGATCACGAGCTTGGGCACCGCCTGGATCGGCAGATAGAGCCGGCGCTCCCGGGCGTACTCGCCGACCAGCGAGCCATCGACGGCATGGACGCGGGTCATGACCGGCGGCTCGTAATCCTGCAGCTGAGAATAGTCGGGCAGGTCCTTGGAAAAATGCCAGATCAGGCCGGCCGCCGCCGCCACACCGACGAGGAAGACGACGGTGCCGGCTGCGAACAGGAAGCCCAAAAACCGCACTACAAAGCGCATCGGCGAATATCCGTTCCCACTTCTGTTCATCTCTCGGCTTGGACGCGGCRCATCCCGAAGACGCTGCCGCCAAAATCATGCGGTCGGCCGTGATGCCACATGACCCATGCCGGAGAACCGCACGGTCCAACCTGTCGRCGGYCGAGCTTACCACAAGTCCGCCGAGAAGGAATCATCTCCCGATTCCAGGTGCCTCGCAGCAGGTTTATACGGATGTTGCTGTGGCCAAACTAGGGCTTTGCACGGGCGGGCGCCGGCTTCTCCGGCCGCTCGGCACCAGCATTTGCAACGCGYTTGGTCAGGAAGACATCGATCGCRCGGGCCATCGCGTCGGCCGTGCGCGACCGCCAGGCTTCCGACACCAGGTTCCCCATGTCGCCCTTGTTCGAGACATAGCCGAGCTCGACCAGCACCGAGGGCACGTCGGGCGCCTTCAGCACGCGGAACCCGGCCGATTTCAACGGCCGCTTATGCATATGCACCGCCGTCTTCATGTCGTTCATCAAGACGCGGGCGAACCTGTTGGAAAAGGTGCGGGTTTCGCGCCGGGCCAGATCGATCAGAATATCCGCCACGTCGGCTGGCTCCTCGGTCAGGTTGACGCCACCGATCAGGTCGGCGCGGTTCTCGGCCTCGGCGAGCCGCTCSGCTTCGACRTCGGAGGCCTTGTCCGACAGCGTGTAGATCGTCGCGCCCTGCGCATCGCCCTCGCCGCGCGGTAACGCGTCGGCATGGATCGACACGAACAGGGCCGCGCCCTGYTTCTGGGCGATGCGGACCCGGTCGCCGAGCGGAATGAAGGTGTCATCATCCCTGGTCATGACGACGCGGAACTTGCCCGCGCGCTCGAGGCGATCGCGCAGCGCCTGTCCGAACGCCAGCACCAGATTCTTTTCCGGGATCTCGCCGCCCTGGGTTCCATAGTCGATACCGCCATGTCCCGGATCGATCACCACCACCGGCCGCGTGTCCGCGGGCGCATTTGGCGCCGCCGGAGCTCCTGCAGGCGTGGTCGGCGGGGGGCGCACCGCCAACGGATTGGGAGACGCCGCCGCCAGCGCCGCCGRAGGGCTCGAATCGGCCAAGCTGGGCTTGAGCRTCGGACGGTTGTCGGTGCCGATCGCCCGCGCGAAGGTCGCTTCGTCGACCTCCTCGAGTTCCAGCACGAGCCGGGGCGGCTGCCCGTTGGCGGCATCCAGCACCGAAGAGTTGGCGATTCGCGCCGGCCCCGTCAGATCGAACACGATCCGGGAGCCGCCGGGCATGACCATGCCGTACCTGAATGCCTTCACCAGGCCACGGCCGCTGGTTCCGGCCCCCGCAGGAAGRTGGAAGCTAACCTGCGGCAGGTCGACCACGACGCGATAGGGCTCGCTGAGCAGAAAGGCGCGGAACGGAACCGCCTTGTCGAGGTCGAGCACGAATCGCGTCTGTCGAGAATCGCCCGCCAGACGCGCGTCGGACGCAATCGGAAACCCTGGCGTGACGCTTACCGCGGGAGTCTGCGCCGCCGGCACGCCCTGAGCCTGCGCCGGAAGCACGGTCGTCCATAACAATTGCGTGACGCACAGCCACGCGCATCCCAGCAAAGTTAGGTGTTTTGCCCGGCCAGCTGCCAAATCCGTGTCTCCGCGGGACCCTCTTACCGCAACCAATCGACGGGGTTAATCGCCAAATTTGGGCATTTTCGTTAAAGGCCGCCGATTGTTGCGGTTCCGCGACGCTTCCCTTGCACGGCCAGCCCAATCCTCGTATGTACGAAGGGCTGAAGGCTGTTACTTACTGCCGGTTGTGTCGCGTTCAACCTCCCGGTGAAACGCCGGAATTTCCGTGATCGAATACTCGATCTTTTCGGAGACTCCTGCGCCTTTCCGACGCTCCATCGAACCTGCGCGCTCCCGCGCGGCGCAATGGAGTTGCGGTCACGAGCCGAGTGGCGCCGGTTTCAGGGCGCCTCCTCAGCTGAGGCCGCCCGGGCACCAGTCACGCACGGCATAGCCTGATACCACATCCTTGATGGGTGCGGTATGCGACCAAGGCGAGCGTTCCGGCGCAATCTGGTCTTCAGCAAGAGACAAGGTGGCCTCCTCAGCCGCCCACGTGTTCCAGACGGGCCGACGCTTGATGCGCCAAACGAAACTGCCAGCCATGACCAGCGGACGAACCGCGCCGATGCGGGGCMAGACCCTCGCTCGGCACATCGTACCGCCGGGGCCACGGCCGGYACGGCGCAACCCTACGTGTTTAGGCCTTCCCCTCACCCCCGAATCAGGTGGACCGTCGCGTCATCCGACAGCGCGCCACGCGCTCGCGGCCAATCGCGTCCGTCGCCTCCAAGAGTTCCAATATGCCGAACAAGATGTTGATCGATGCTACCCACCCGGAAGAGACCCGGGTCGTTGTCGTCCGCGGCAACCGCGTCGAGGAATTTGATTTTGAAACTGCCCAGCGCAAGCAACTCCGCGGCAACATCTACCTCGCCAAGGTCACCCGGGTAGAGCCGTCGCTCCAGGCGGCGTTCGTCGACTATGGCGGCAATCGCCACGGCTTCCTGGCGTTCAGCGAAATCCACCCTGATTATTACCAGATCCCGGTCGCCGATCGTCAGGCGCTGATCGAGGCGGAAGAGCGCGCCCACCGCGAGGCCGAGGAAGAGAGCGAGAACCGGTCCAATCGCCGGCGCAACCGGCACCGCAGCTCGCGGCGCCGCGGCAGCGGCGAGCGCGTTCAGAGCGAGATCATCGAGGCCGCCGACGCCAGCCAGGCGCCTCACGGCGAGACGCATGAGGGCGATCACGGCGCATTCGAGGCGCCGGACGCCGCCTACGCGCAGGACAACCACCCCGCCGATGATGCGGGCGCGGAGACCCCTGCACAGACAGCAGGCTTCGCCGAGGCGCCGCTTGAGGCTCCAACGCACGCCGCCCATGACGAAGGGACCCACGACGCGCAGCCGCATCACGGTTCGGATGCGCCGGCGGTTGCGGATTCCGAGCCCGCGCAGGGCGGCACCGACCTCCCGGTGTCCCCTTCTGCGGTCGCAGCGGCCGCGTCGAGCGGCGAGGTTGCCTCGTCCGAGGCCGACGACGCCGCCGAGGCGCACGATCACGACCACCACGATCACGACCATCACGATCACGATCACGATGAGGATGACCATCACGACGATGATCATCACGAGGATCATGACGAGCATGGGCATGAGGACTCCGCCGATCTCTCGCCCGTCGCCGAGCACGATGATGATGGCGAGGTCACGATCGTTCCGGGCGACGACAATGGYGTCGAGCCGGCCGTCGCGGATCACGACGACGACGACGAGGACGGCGAGGAGATCGAGGAAGAGGTCGTCGAATCCGTCGGMGGCGACGACGTGCTCGAGGAAGTGCCCGAGCGCACCTTCCGTCCGCGTCGCCAGTACAAGATCCAGGAGGTCATCAAGCGCCGCCAGGTGATGCTGGTGCAGGTCGTCAAGGAAGAGCGCGGCAACAAGGGCGCCGCGCTGACGACCTATCTGTCGCTCGCCGGYCGCTATGCCGTGCTGATGCCGAACACCGCGCGTGGCGGCGGCATCAGCCGCAAGATCACCTCGGCGCAGGAYCGCTCGCGCCTGAAGGAAGTGGTGCAGGACCTCGACGTGCCCGAGGGCATGGGCGTCATCCTGCGCACCGCCGGCGCCAACCGCACCAAGCCCGAGATCAAGCGCGACTTCGAATATTTGCTGCGGCTGTGGGAAACGGTCCGCGACATGACCTTGAAGTCGCAGGCCCCCACCCTCGTCTACGAGGAAGGTTCGCTGATCAAGCGCTCGCTGCGCGACCTCTACAACAAGGAGATCGAYGAGATCCTGGTTGCCGGCGAAGCCGGCTACCGYGAGGCGCACGACTTCATGAAGATGCTGATGCCGACCAACGTCCGGGCGGTGAAGCAGTATCGCGATGGCCAGCCGCTGTTTTCGCGGATGGGTGTCGAGAGTCAGCTCGATGCGATGTTCTCGCCGACCGTGCAGCTGCGTTCGGGCGGCTACATCGTGATCAATCAGACCGAGGCGCTCGTCTCGATCGACGTGAACTCCGGCCGCGCCACCCGCGAGCATCACATCGAGGACACCGCGCTCAAGACCAATATGGAAGCAGCCGAGGAAGTGGCGCGGCAGCTCCGGCTGCGCGACCTCGCCGGGCTGATCGTCATCGACTTCATCGACATGGACGAGAAGCGCAACAACCGCTCCGTCGAGCGCAAGCTGTCGGACTGTCTGCGGCAGGATCGCGCGCGCATCCAGGTCGGCCGCATCTCGCATTTCGGCCTGCTGGAGATGTCGCGCCAGCGCATCCGCGCCAGCGTGCTGGAGAGCTCGACCGAGCCCTGCGCGCATTGCGGCGGCACCGGCCATGTGCGCTCGGTGTCCTCGGTGGCGCTGCAGCTGTTGCGCAGCCTCGAAGAGACGCTGATGAAGGGGGCGACCCACAACCTCGTGGTCCGCACGCGGACCGAGGTGGCGCTCTACGTGCTCAATCACAAGCGCGGCCATCTGCGCGACCTCGAGAACAGCTTCAAGGTCTCGCTGGCCGTGATCGCCGATCCGAACGTCAGCGGTCAGCAATCCTTCATCATCGATCGCGGTGAGCAGGTGCACACGCTCGAGGCCGCCAAGGCGCTGCTGGCTGCGCAGGCCTCTGCTCCGCCTTTGGTGGCCGACGAGGTCTATGACGAGGACGAGCCGTTCGACATCGAAACGGAATCCGAGGTCGAAACCGAGGAAACCGAGGGCCTGTCTGAGGAGGCCGCCGAGGCCAGCGAAACCGAGCGTGACGGCGCCCGCCGCAAGCGGCGTCGGCGCCGCCGCGGCCGGGGCGGTAACGAGGCGCGCGAAGCGACTCCTGAAGGAGCTACAGCGGCAGAGTCCCTCGAGGTGGGCACCGCGGCCGAACTGCCGGCCGAGGATGCCGAGACAGAGGACGAGGACAGCGACGAGCAGCCGGCCTTCGCGTCAGGCGACCAGCCGAGCGACCAGGCCAATGGTGAGCGGCGCCCGCGGCGGCGCGGCCGCCGTGGCGGTCGCCGTCGGCGCGGCGGCATCGATGACGGTCTGGCCGCATCGATCAGCGACGATCTTGCACCGGCCTCTGCGTCCGAGGCCGAGGCCGCCGTCGCCGATTTCGACGGCAACGGCGTCCCCCATGGTGACGAGCCGGAAGCCCCGGTCGAGGCTGCCCCCGCAGCGGAAGTCGCCTTGGCCGAGCAGCCCGTCGCACCGGCAGCTCCTGCTGCAATCCAGCCCGAGACGCAGCCGGCCGAGCCTGCGAAGGCCGAGCCCGARAAGACCCCGCGTCGCTCGACCGTGCGCGAGAAGGTCAGCTTGTTCACCGAGCCCAAATCCACCGAGCTCAAGCCGGACAGCGCGGTTGTCTCGGTCAACGTTGCCGAGAGCACTCCCACCGTGGCTGCTGCGGCGCCGGAGGCGGTRACGACCGAGCCGACCGCGACCGAGCCCGCTCCGGAGGCCGCGCCCGCGGCCCCCCGCAAGGCCGGCTGGTGGTCGCGCCGTTTCGGCGGCGGCCAATAAACCCCGCCACCAGACTCATCCACAAGTGCAAACGCCCGGCCAGATGGCCGGGCGTTTTTCATTTCGCTGAGAGCTGTCGAAGGGGYGCGGCCACCGCCGGTGGCGGCGCCTCAGCCKGTCGTGATCGCGGTCTCGACGTCGGASGGATCGATCTCCCGGTTGAGCCGCTTCTGCAGAAGGTCATGGTCGAGCTCGCCCTCCCACCACGACACGAACACGGCGGCGATGCCATTGCCGGTGATGTTCGTCAGCGCGCGCACCTCGCTCATGAACTTGTCGATCGAGAACACGATCGCCATGCCCGGCACCAGCGCCGGGTTGACCACCGACAGGGTCGCGGCCAGGGTAATGAACCCCGCGCCGGTCACGCCGCTGGCGCCCTTCGATGTCAGCATCGCGACCAGCAGGATGGTCAGCTGCTGCCCCCATGTGAGCTCGACACCGAGCGCGTGCGCGATGAAGAGCGTCGCCAAGGTCATGTAGATGTTGGTGCCGTCGAGATTGAACGAGTAGCCGGTGGGCACGACCAGACCGACCACAGGCTTGGAGCAGCCGAGCCGCTCCAGCTTCTCCATCAGCTGCGGCAGCGCGCTCTCCGAGGAGCTGGTGCCGAGCACGATCAGCAGCTCATCCTTGATGTAGGAGATGAACTTGAAGATGCTGAAACCGACGAAGCGCGCGATCAGGCCGAGCACGATGACCACGAACAGGGCAGCCGAGAYGTAGAACACSACGATCAGGCCGATCAGGTCGCCAAGGGCCGAGGGGCCGTATTTGCCGATCGTATAGGCCATCGCGCCGAAGGCGCCGACCGGSGCCGCCTTCATGACGATGGCGATCACGCCGAACACGGCRTGGGCGGTGTCGTCGATGACRTCACGCAGCCGATGSCCCCGYTCGCCCAGCGCCATCAGTGCGAAKCCGAACAGGATCGCGAACAGCAGCACYTGCAAAATGTCGCCACGCGCGAGCGCRCCSACCACACTGTCCGGGATGATGTTGAGGACGAAGTCGACCGACTTCTGCGCCTGAGCCTGTTTGACATAGCCGGCGACGGCAGCCGCATCCTGCTTCTCGGCGAGACCGTGTCCGATCGGCGCCAGATTGCCMACGATCAGGCCGATCAGCAGCGCGAAGGTGGATACGATCTCGAAATAGATCAGCGCCTTGATGCCAACCCGGCCGACCTTGCTGGCGCTCTCRATATGCGCGATGCCGGACACGACGGTGCAGAAGATGATCGGCGCGATCACCATCTTGATCAGCTTGATGAAGCCGTCGCCGAGCGCCTTGATCCAGTCGTTGGTGGCCAGGTTCGGAAACAGCCACCCGACCAGCACGCCGATCACAATGGCGATCAGCACCTGAATATAAAGGATTCCATACCAGGGCTTCTTCGCTGCTTGCAGCCGGGCACCCTGCGTCCCGGCATCAGTTGCTGCCACCATCGGGCTTTCCTCATCCACCTTTGCCGCGTCGGGCGTTGTGTCCCAGCCCACGCGAGCCGCCACCTCAGGCAAATTGTGACACGGGAGTCAATGGGGGCGACGGCCGATACCCCGTCGTGCCCGGTCCAGCCCGGCCCTATCCGAGCCAGCGTGCGATCCGGGCCACAGCCTCCCGCATATCCTCAGCCGAACGTGCATAGGAAAAGCGCACGAAGTTGCGGCCGTGGATCGGGTCGAAATCGAYGCCCGGSGTGGCCGCGACATGGGTCTCCTCGAGCATGCGCTTGGCGAAATCCAGGCTGTCCTTGGTGAAGTCGGAGACGTCGGCATAGAGGTAGAACGCGCCATCGGCGGGCAGAAAACGGCTCAGCCCCGCCTTGGGGAAGCCCTCGATCAGGATCCGACGGTTCTCCTGGTAGCCATGCTTGATCCCGTCCATCTCGGGTCGACCATCGAACGCCGCTTCCGCTGCGATCTGTGACAGGGTCGGGACCGAGATCGCGAGATTTTGCTGCAACCGCTCGATCGGACGGACGAGCGCATCCGGCACCACCATCCAGCCGACCCTCCAGCCGGTCATGCAGAAGTACTTGGAGAACGAGTTGATGATCAGCGCATCCGCAGTCAGTTGCGCCGCAGTCACRGCAGGAAAAGCGTAGTCGAGACCATGGTAGATCTCGTCGGATATGAAGCGGATGCCGGCGTCGCGCGCAGCCGCGATCACGTCGCCCAGCGCCGCGCGCGACATCATGGTTCCCGTCGGGTTGGCGGGGCTCGCCACCAGGACSCCCTTGAGGGGCGTCTTGCGATGGGCCGCCAGCAGCGCCTCGCCGGTGAGAGCGTGCCGGGTCTCGGCGGTGGTTTCGATCAGAACCGGCTCGCAGCCGAGCGCGGTCAGGATGTGACGATACGGCGGATAGCCCGGCACCGTGACGGCCACGCGATCGCCCGGCTCGAACATGGCCAGAAACGCGAGGATGAAGCCGGCTGAGGACCCCGTCGTGATCACGATGCGGCCCGGATCGATGTCGCAGCCATAGGTCTCGCGATAGTGCCGCGCGATGCGTCCGCGCAGCGACGGRAGACCGAGCGCCGAGGTGTAATCGATCCGGGCCTGATCGAGCGCGGCATGCGCGGCCGCCAGCGCGGTCCGCGGCGCCGGCGCCGCCGGCTGGCCGACCTCCATGTGAATGACGTGACCGCCGCTGGCCTCGATCCGCTCCGCGGCCGCCATGACGTCCATCACCATGAACGGCGGCACGTTGCTGCGCGCGGATGGTGCGGTCAGGCTTGCGATCCGCTGTTCCATTGTCGGTATCACTGTCGCGTCCACCATCGATATCTGCTATTGACCCGGCTGTTCGGACCCGCTCTCTGAGCCGGCACGAGCCTGCGTCGCGGACATCGCTCGCCGCAGATGAGCCGCATTCCGCAGTTTGGTGGGCAATAGCCCTTATCGAGCCTYGCGCCAATTGCAAAGATCGCCTGATGTCGCTCCGTATCGCGCTCCATAAGAGATTGTCCGGTGGATTCGCCGCGCTCGTCGCGTTTGCCGTCGCGCTGGCRCCGTTCGAGTCTGCCTCGGCGCAGCAGGGCAAGGGACCGCCGATCCTGCGCGACACCGAGACCGAGGTGCTGCTCCGTGAATATACGCGGCCGATCCTGCGTGCCGCKGGCCTTGAGAAGCAGAACATCCAGATGGTCATCATCAACGACGCRTCCTTCAACGCGTTCGTCGCGGACGGCCGCCGCATCTTCGTCAATTACGGCGCGATCATGCAGTCGGAAAATCCGAACCAGCTGATCGGCGTGCTCGCCCACGAGACCGGCCATCTCGCCGGCGGCCACCTCGCCAAGCTGCGCCAGCAGCTCGCGACGGCCCAGACCCAGATGATCATCGCCACGATTCTCGGTGCCGGCGCGCTCGCCGTCGGCGCCCGTGGCGGAGGCAACAGCGGCCTGGCCAATGCCGGGGCCGCCGCGCTGTCGGGCCCGGGCGAGGTCATCCGCCGCTCGCTGCTGTCCTATCAGCGGCAGCAGGAGGAGAACGCCGACCGCGCCGGCGTGAAGTTCCTCAGCGCCACCGGCCAGTCGCCGAAGGGCATGTACGACACCTTCAAGCGCTTCACCAATGAGAGCCTGTTCGCGGCACGCGGCTCCGACCCCTATCTGCAGTCGCATCCGATGCCCGCCGATCGTGTCGAGGCGCTGGAGGGGCTGGCGCGGCAGAGCCCCTATTGGGACAAGAAGGACGATCCTGCGCTGCAGTTGCGCCACGACATGGTCCGCGCCAAGATCTCGGCGTTCATGGAGCGGCCGGACACCGTCGCGCGGCGCTATCCGCTGTCGGAMAACAGCCTGCCCGCGCGCTATGCGAGGGCGATCTCGACCTAYCTCCATGGCGACCTGCGCAGCGCATTGAGCCAGATCGACGCCTTGATCCAGGCCCAGCCGAACAATCCCTATTTCTACGAGGTGCGCGGCCAGGCTCTGCTCGAAGGCGGCCGCCCGGCCGAGGCGATCGCGCCGTTGCGCAAAGCCGTTCAGCTCTCCAATAACGGCCCGCTCATCGAGATGTTACTTGGCCAAGCCTTGGTGGCATCCGAGAACAAGGCCTACACTGACGAGGCGATTTCGATCCTGCGCGCGGCCGTCGCGCGTGAATCCGAGGCGCCGCTCGGCTACTCCCAGCTTGCGATGGCCTATGGCCGCAAGGGCGACTATGCCGAGGCTGACCTGGCCTCGGCCCAGGCGGCGTTCCTGCGAGGCGACAACAAGACGGCGCGCGAACTCGCGTCACGGGCCAAGACGCGGTTTGCGGTGGGCTCGCCGGGCTGGGTCAAGGCCGACGACATCGTCACGGCAAAGCCGCTGTCGGGCCAGTAGAACGAAGAGATTACTGCTATCATCGGACCAGAYTATCGAGATACCGCTCACAGCCATCGACAAGGACCCGATCATTTGACCAAGAGGACCACCTTCATGCCRTCATTCCGCACGCTCGTTCCCGCGGCGCTGCTCGCGCTCTCGTTCTGCGCCGCCCCGCTGGTCGCGTCGGCAGAGAGCATCTCCGACAGCCAGCGCGGCGAGATCGAGACGATCGTCAGGAACTACCTGATCTCGCATCCCGAGGTGCTCGAGGAGGCGATGGCCGAGCTGCAGAAGCGCCAGACCGCGGCGGAAGCAGCCAAGCATGAGGCGGGCATCGCCAAGAACGCCGAYACGATCTTCAACTCRCCGCGCGGCGTCGTGCTCGGCAACAAGGACGGCGACGTCACCTTCGTCGAGTTCTTCGATTACAATTGCGGCTACTGCAAGCGCGCGATGAACGACATGATGGAATTGATGAAGAGCGACCCGAAGCTGAAGGTCGTGCTCAAGGAATTCCCGGTGCTGAGCCAGGGCTCGGTCGAGGCCGCGCAGGTCGCCGTCGCCGTGCGCATGCAGGCGCCGCAGAAATATCTCGACTTCCACCAGAAGCTGCTGGGCGGCCGCGGCCAGGCCGACAAGGCCCACGCGCTCGCGGTGGCCAAGGAGCTMGGCCTCGACATGGCCCGCGTCGARAAGGACATGGCGAGCCCGGAAGCCAAGGCGACGATCGAGGAAAATTTCAAGCTCGCCGAAGAGATGGGCATGAACGGCACGCCGAGCTACGTGATCGGCAAGCAGGTCGTGATCGGCGCGGTCGGCGTCGAGGGGCTGCGCGAGAAGATCAGCACCGCGCGTTGTGGCAAGGCCACCTGCTGAGCCCACCGCTCGGCGACATTCTCTCCGAAAGGCCGGCYGATCAGCCGGCCTTTTTCATTGTGCGGATTCATTGWGCGGAGAGCCGCTCAAGRYCGGGCCTTGGCCGCTTCCGTCAGCGTCATGTGCAGCCGCGTCTGCAGCGCCTCGCGGATATGGGCACGCGCGATCGCCTCGGCCCGGTCGGAATCGCGCGCAGCGATCGCGTCGATCAATGCGCCGTGCTCCGCGGCGGCCGTCACCGGCCGTCCATCSGCCGCGAACGTCGTCGTCCCCAACAGCGCGGTGGCGACGTGCATGTCCTCGAGCGCGGCGTCGAGATAGCGGTTGCGGGCGGCACGCTGGATTGCGCCGTGCAGCAGCCGGTTCAGCCGGGCGAGCCCGGCTGCGCCCCCTTCCCCACTCGCAAACCGCGCATGGATGTCGCGCAGCGCCGCAATCTCGGCCGGCGCGGCATATTGCGCGGCGAGCCGCGCCGCCGCGCCCTCCAATATTTCGCGCATCGCGTACAGCTCGAGAATGTCGCTCTGGTCGAGGCTGCGCACAATCAGGCCGCGGCCGCCGGCCGGCTGCACCCAGCCCTTGGCGACGAGCTTGCCGAACGCCTCGCGCACCGGCGTGCGGCTGACATTCAGCTTCTGGGCGACCTCGTCCTCGCGGAGACGGTCGCCGGAGCGGTAGACGCCGTGTTCGAGCGCCCGGCACAGCGCGCGGAACACCGCCTCTCCGAGCGAAACATTGTCGCGATCGATGGTGAGYACAGGCGCRYCTGARGACATGSCTRCCACTGTCTCACAGCCCCGCCGAAAGCGAAAGACTGTTGCATAACTTTGTATACAATAGTATACGAAAAATGGATTGATCCAGACACCGGCCAAACCGGTCCGCTTGGTCATTGCTGCCGATGCACGCATGGGAGCCGGTTGAGTTGGTTGCAGAGAGAGATCGCGTCATGACGGGCAACGGCGACATCGCCGACCATTCTCTGGTCTACGACGTCGTGGTCGTAGGCGGCGGCAATGCGGCCCTCTGCGCCGCCATTGCGGCGCGGCGCGCGGGGGCATCCGTCATCGTGCTCGAGGCGGCATCCAAATTCTATCGCGGCGGAAACACCCGCCATACCCGCAACATGCGCTGCGCCCACGATGCCGCGACGGCGACATTGAGCGGYCCCTACACCGAAGACGAGTTCTGGGACGATCTGTTGCGCGTCACCGAAGGCCAGACCAACGAGCAATTGGCGCGGATGATGATCCGCGAGTCCAAGGAGATGCTCACCTGGATCGTCGAGCAGGGTGTCCGCTTCCAGCCCTCGCTCGGCGGCACGCTGAGCCTCGGCCGCACCAACTCGTTCTTCCTCGGCGGCGGCCGCGCGATGCTCAACGCCCTCTATCTCACCGCCGAACGGCTGGGCGTCGAGGTGCACTACGAGTCGGAGGTCGTCGCGCTCGACATCGACCAGGCTCGCTTTTGCGCCGCAATCGTCCGGCGCGGTGAKCGGYGCATCCGGATCCGCGGCAAGGCGCTGGTGGCGGCGGCCGGCGGCTTCGAGTCCAACATCGACAAGCTGGTCGAAGGCTGGGGCGAGATCGCCCGCAACTTCCTGATCCGCGGCACCCCCAACAACCGCGGCACCGTGCTGGACCTGCTGCTCGGCGCCGGYGTCGACAGCATCGGCGATCCGACCCAGTGCCACGCCGTGGCGATCGATGCACGGGCGCCGAAATATGATGGCGGCATCATCACCCGGCTCGACTGCRTCGTGTTCGGAATCGTCGTCAACAACAAGGCCGAGCGCTTCTACGACGAGGGCGAGGACGTCTGGCCGAAGCGCTACGCGATCTGGGGACGGCTGGTCGCGGCGCAGCCGGACCAGATCGCCTACATCATCTTCGATTCGAAATCCGCGAACCTGTTCATGCCCTCGCTCTACCCGGCTGTCGCGGCGTCGAGCATCGGCGAACTCGCCGGCCAGCTCGGCCTTGATCCCGACAGGCTGTCGGCCACCGTCACGCAGTTCAATGCAGCGGTGCGGGACGGCACGTTCAACCCCGACATCCTCGATGATTGCCATACCGAAGGGCTGACGCCGACGAAGTCGCATTGGGCGCGGCGCATCGACACCGGGCCCTATTACGCCTATCCCGTGCGCCCCGGCATCACCTTCACCTATCTCGGCGTGCGCGTCGATCACGAGGCCAGGATGATGATGAAGGGCGGCGGTCCGGCCGACAACATGTACGCCGCGGGCGAGATSATGGCCGGCAACGTGCTCGGCCGCGGCTATGCCGCCGGMATCGGCATGACCATCGGCAGCGTGTTCGGACGCATCGCCGGSCGGGGAGCAGCACGACATGCAGCGTAGCGCGACATTGACCGAGGCGGATCGCCTGATGACGATCTGCAACTCCTGCCGCTATTGCGAGGGTCTGTGCGCCGTTTTTCCCGCAATGGAAATTCGCCGCGCCTTCACGAGCGGCGACCTCAACTATTTCGCCAATCTCTGTCATTCCTGCGGTGCCTGCTACGTCGACTGCCAGTTCTCGCCGCCGCATGAATTCGACGTCCGTGTCCCCGCGGTGCTCGCCAAGGCGCGGCGCGAGAGCTATGCCGACTATGCTTGGCCGCGCGCGCTCGCGCCGCTGTTCAGAAGCAACGGCCTCGCGATCGCCCTGATCACCGTGCTCAGCATCGCAGCGTTCATCCTCGGCTTCGTGGCCCTCAACGATTCGGCAGCCCTGTTTGCCCGTCGGCACGGCCCGGGATCGTTCTACGCACTGATGCCGCACAATATGATGGCGCTGCTGTTCGGCGCGGCTTTCCTGTGGKCCGTCGTCGCATTCGTCAACGGCGCCCGCGCGTTCTGGAACGACATCGGAGAGCCGGCCTCGACGCTCGCGCGGCCGCGCCCGTTGCTGCAGGCGGTGCGCGACGCGGCCAGCCTGCGCTATCTCGATGGCGGCGGTGTCGGCTGCTACAATGAGGACGAGCGGCCGAACGACAACAGGCGCCTCTATCACCATCTGACGTTCTACGGCTTTCTGCTCTGCTTCGCCTCGACCAGCGTCGCAACGCTCTATCACTACCTCCTGCATCGCGAAGCGCCCTACCCGTTCTGGGATCTGCCGGTCGTGCTCGGCACGCTCGGCGGCCTGGGGATCATGATCGGACCGATCGGCCTCTATGCCGCGAAGCGCAAGCGTGACGCTGCGCTGATGGACCCTGCAAGTCGTGGCATGGACGTGGCCTTCCTCGCGATGCTCGTGCTGACCGGCGTGACGGGCCTGGCTGTGCTTCTGCTGCGCGAGACGAGCGCCATGGGCGTGCTCCTGGCGCTGCATCTCGGCGCCGTGTTCGCGCTGTTCATCACCCTGCCCTATGGCAAGTTCGTGCACGGGCTGTATCGCTTCATGGCGCTGGTGCGCTACGCACGGGAACGCCATAGCGCTGAGCGCGGCGAACACGCGACCTGATCGCAAACGACTCTCGGACAAGCGCGGCACAGGTCGCTTGCATCGTCATGCGACGTTCATGACGATGAGCATTCATTCATATCGTCGCGAGCGGCGACAAATTTGAGGAACCATCAGCGACGCACGGAACGACTCCAATGTCCTGCAGTTGTCGGCGCGGGCAGTGCCAATGATTGAGGAGGATTGAGGATGACTARTCGCTTGATGGTATCAGTTGCTGCAATTGCGCTTCTGGCCGGTGCARGTTTCGCTCACGCTCAAGGCGCCGGTGGTGCGGGCGGCGCGGGCGGTCAGTCCGGCGGCGCGGCGATGCAGGGCGGCGCGACGGGTGGCGCTTCCGGTGGCGCAACCAGTGGCGGTGCGAGCGGCGGCGCCATGAACCGTGACAGCGCGTCTCCGTCGGCCGGCGGCTCCTCTGACATGCGCTCCAGCCAGTCGGACCAGAAGTCCGGCGCGACCAAGGGTCAGCACGCCGAGGACGGCATGAAGGGCCCGGCCACCAAGGGCGCGAGCTCCGAGAGCGATAAAGGCGGCGCCAAGAACATGAAGGCCGAGGGGCGCGAAGGCCGCGACAACAACATGAAGGCGGAAGGACGCGACAGCAAGACCGGCACCAATGCCGAGACCAAGACGGGYGGCGATCGCTCGCAGACCACCACCGGKCAGGCCGGCGCCAGTGCCAAGCTCTCGACCGAGCAGCGCACCAAGATCACCAGCGTGATCCGCAGCCAGCGGGTCGAGCCTGTGACCAACGTCAACTTCAACATCTCGGTCGGCACCCGGGTGCCGCGGGATGTCCACTTCTACCCGCTCCCGGCCGAAGTGGTCACGATCTATCCGGAATGGCGCGGATATGACTACATCCTGGTTCGTGAGCAGATCATCGTGCTCGATCCGCGGACCCACGAGATCGTTGCAGTCCTCGACACCTGATCCCCGACCAGGCAGGTGGCGAGAAAAAAGGGGCGGGCAGCAATGCCCGCCCCTTTGTGCTGCGCAATCACAATCGGCACGTGCGGCWGGCGCCCGGCGATGGTTAACGCGCCGTTTCCAGGACATCCCCGTTTTTTCGCGGGGCGGGCAAGTCCCGGAGCCGGGGCACCCCGGCCGCCGAAAGGCTTCCCCTTGGCAGCTTTGTTACCTATAACGCCGGCCACCGCCGCCACACCGCCGGGATGGGAATGGCCGACGACCCGCACAAGACAATTTACGTCCTCAATGGACCCAACCTCAATCTGCTGGGCACCCGCGAGCCGGAGACCTACGGCCACGCGACACTGGCCGATGTCGAGCGTCTGTGCGTGGAAACGGCGACGCGGTTCGGACTGGTGGCCGAGTGCCGTCAGTCGAACCACGAAGGCGTACTGGTGGATTGCATCCATGAGGCCCGCGTCAAGGGCGTGGCCGGCATCATTCTCAACGCCGGCGCGTATTCCCATACCTCGATTGCTCTGCATGACGCGCTCATGGGCGTGAAGATCCCGACGGTCGAGGTGCATATCAGCAACATCCACGCCCGCGAGAGCTTCAGGCACCATTCTTTCACGGCCAAGGCCGCGTTTGCGTCAATTTGTGGCTTTGGAATCGACGGCTACCGACTCGCGATCACTGGCCTGGCTRCAAAGATTGGTGCCACGACCGACACGAAGACCGACATCACGGCGCAAGCCTGACGTCCTCGCCCTCACGTCACACAACGTTTCTGGATCACGATCATGGCGCCCCAGCCCGACGACAAGACCTCCGCTCAATCCCAGGACAGCCAGCTCATCCGCGAGCTTGCCGCGCTGCTGGATGAAACCAGCCTGACMGAGATCGAGCTGGAGCGGGCGGGCCTGCGCATCCGCGTCGCCCGCAACGTCACGATTGCCGCCGCCGTTCCMTCGGCCGTCCCGTCCGCCGCGGCCGGCATTCCCGTGGCCGCCGCCGCGAGCGCAGCCTCGGSCGGCGCCGATCTCTCCAAGCATCCGGGCGTCGTGCCCTCGCCGATGGTCGGCACCGCCTATTGGGCGCCGGAACCCGGCGCCAAGCCGTTCGTCGAGGTCGGCAGCAAGGTTTCGGTCGGTCAGACGCTGATGATCATCGAAGCCATGAAGACGATGAACCAGATCCCGTCGCCGCGCGCCGGCACGGTGACGCAGATTCTGGTTGAGGACGGCCAGCCGGTCGAGTTCGGCGAGCCGCTGGTGATCATCGAGTAGGCGCGAGTGGCGAATGGCGAGCAGCGAATGGTCGCTGCTTCCCTGCTCGCCACTCGCTATTCGCCATTCGCTTCGTAGGACACCATGTTCGACAAGATCCTCATCGCCAATCGCGGCGAAATCGCCCTTCGCATCCTCAGGGCCTGCAAGGAGCTCGGCATCTCCACCGTCGCGGTGCATTCCACCGCGGATGCCGATGCCATGCATGTCCGTCTCGCCGACGAGAGCGTCTGCATCGGTCCGCCGCCGTCGAAGGACAGCTATCTCAATATCCCTGCTTTGCTCGCCGCCTGCGAGATCACGGGCGCCGACGCCGTCCACCCCGGCTACGGCTTCCTGTCCGAGAACG
>BFBZ01000316.1_pt1 | contig 53296 bp, 41 predicted proteins | sample 1888401 | NCBI WGS metagenome assembly BFBZ01 (sample SAMD00112614, study PRJDB3348) | symbiont metagenome | host: Chara braunii
ATCGCCGCGCGAGGCGAGCCGGAGCATCGCCCGGCAGATGCGCTCAAAGCCCTCGCCGAAGCTTTCCCGCCGGTGCGCCGTCACCAGAATCAGCCGTCGCTCCGGATCCGCCTGGAATTCGAAAGCGGGCGCGCTCAACCGGCCCGCCTCGAGCGCGTCGCGCACATGGAGCACCGCGTCGATGCCCGTATTGCCGGTCACGTGAATCCGCCAGTCGGCAATCCCCTCGGCCCGCAGGTTCGCCGCCGCTCCCTCCGTCGCCGCAAAGTGCAGCGCGCTTAGCCGCGTCGTGAGCAGCCGGTTGGCCTCTTCGGGAAACGGCTCGAGCAGATTGCCCGTGCGAAGACCGGCTTCGACGTGCGCCACCGGAATCTGCCGGTAGAACGCCGCCAGCGCGCCGCAAAACGTCGTCGTGGTGTCGCCCTGCACCATCACCAGGTCCGGCTGCTCGGCCTCGAGCACCGGCTCCAAACCCGCCAGAATGCGCGCCGTCGATTGAAACAGCGTCTGCCCCGGACTCATCAGGTCGAGATCGTGATCCGGCCGCACGCCGAATACCTCGAGCACCTGGTCGAGCATTGCCCGGTGCTGCGCCGTCACGCACACCCGCGCCTCGAAAGCCTCTTCCTGCCGCAACCGCAGCACCAGCGGACAAAGCTTGATCGCCTCTGGCCGCGTGCCGAAAATCAGCAGAACCTTTCGCCGCGTTATGATGAATTTCCCCTTTACAAGTAATGCACATTCCGCTCCTGGACCTCAAAAGACAGCTCCCGCCGGCACAGGAAGCCGTCGAACGGGAGGCCGTCGGGCGGGTGCTGTCGAGCGGCCGCTACATCCACGGTCCGGAACTCGCGGCGTTTGAAAAAGCTTTTTCCGAGTACCTCGGCGTGCCGCATTGTATCGGCGCCGGCAATGGAACCGACGCGCTCGAACTCGCGCTGCGAGCCGCCGGCATCCAGCCCGGACAGGAGGTCGCCACCGTCGCCAACGCCGGCATGTATGCGACCACCGCTATCCGCGCCGCCGGCGCCATTCCCCTTTATATCGACATCGATCCGGTCAACCTGCTGATGTCCCCCGCTTCTCTCGAAGCCGCCCTCGGCCCGCTCAGCCGCGCCGTCGTCCTCACCCATCTCTACGGGCGCATGGCCCCGATTGAGGCGGTTCTCGAAATCGCCGGCCGCCGCGGCCTCACCGTCATCGAGGATTGCGCCCAGGCCCACGGCGCCGCGCTCAACGGACGGAAAGCCGGCGCGTGGGCGCCCCTCGGGTGCTTCAGCTTTTATCCCACCAAGAATCTCGGCGCGGCCGGAGACGCGGGCGCGGTCGTCACCTCTGACCCCCATCTCGCCGCACGCCTCCGCGCCCTCCGCGAATACGGCTGGACCGAGCGCTTCCACTCCACCGTCCCCGGCGGCCGCAACAGCCGCATGGACGAGATGCAAGCCGCCATCCTCGCCGCCCGCCTGCCCCGCCTCGACGAGCGGAACCGCCTCCGCCGCGACATCGCCGCCCGGCTTTCAGAAGCGCTCCAGGAGGTCTGCGACGCGGTTCCCTGCCCCGCCGGCGATGAGCACGTCTTCCACCTGTTCGTCGTCCGCTCCCGCCGCCGCGATGCGCTTCGCCAGTGGCTCGCCGGCCGCGGCATCGACACCGCTGTTCACTACCCCGTCCCCGACCACCTCCAGCCCTCCCAGCGCGGACTCCCTTTTCGCGCCGGGCCGCTTGAAGCCACCGAAACCGCCGCCGCCCAAATCCTCACCCTTCCCTGTTTCCCCGATTTGCGCAGCGAAGAAGTCGACTGGCTCATCGGTTCCGTGATTCAATGGCCAAGGTGAATTCCGATCCCAAACCCGCTCCCTCCGTCCACCCCTCGAGCCGCTTGGGGCCCGGCTGTTCGGTGGGCGCGGGCAGCATCATCGGCGCCGGCGTCACCGCCGGACCGGAATGTGTCATCGGCGATTACGTCATTCTCAAGGGCGCCATCGCCGCCGGCGACGATGTTTTCATCGGCTCTCACAGTTGCCTGGAGGGCGCAATCCGCCTCGCCGCCCACACCCGCATCGGCGCGCAATGCTCGATTCAAGGCTCTGCCGAGCGCCCCACCGAGATTCGCGAAGGCGCCATCCTCGGCCCTCACTCCACCGTCCAGCCCGGAGTGATCATCGGCGAGCATGCCGTGCTCGAGGCCGGCGCCGTGGTCTCGCGCAACGTGCCCGCCTGTGCCGTCGTCGCCGGCAACCCGGCGCGCATTTTGCGCTATGTCTCCACCACACCCCAGCCCGCCGCCGTCTATGCGTCGAACACCGAAACCAGCGTCACGCCCACCAGCGTCTCCGGCGTTACCCTGCACCGCCTGCCCCTGATTGAGGATCTGCGCGGCACGCTCAGCTTCGGCGAAGTGGAACGGCATGTTCCCTTCCCCGTCAAACGCTATTTCCTGACCTTCGACGTGGCCGGCGAAGAGGTGCGCGGCGAACACGCCCATCACCGCCTCGAGCAGTTCCTGATCTCGGTTCACGGCCGTCTCCACATCGCCGCCGACGACGGCCGCAACCGCGAGGAGTTCATCCTCGACCGGCCCAATCTCGGCGTCTATCTCCCGCCCATGACCTGGGGCGTTCAATACCGCTTTTCCCCCGGCGCCGTCCTGCTGGGCCTCTGTTCGGACTACTACCAGCCGGAAGATTACATCCGCGAGTACACCGATTTCCTGCGCCTGAAATCCGCCTCCCGCTAGCTTTCGGGCGGCGTTGAAGGACTTTTGGCGGGATTGACATTAGCCTGGTTAAGAACAGAGGTGTCGGCGGTCGTTTCCGGACAGCCGTCGACACGCCCGGAGACGCAGAGGCGTCAGGAGCCCGGCCAAAGTCAACAACTCCGACAGTATAATAAACGTCCGTGGACGCAGCCGTCATTCGCGCGGAACTCAGCCGGATTATCCGAAGCGAAACCCTCCGTCAGTCTGCGCGGTTGATCGAATTCCTCCGTTTTACAACCGAGGAGAGTCTTGCAGGCCGAGGCTCTGACCTCAAAGAATCGCTCATCGCCGTCCGGGTTTACGGCCGTGCCCCTGACTATAATCCCAAGAGTGATTCGATCGTTCGCACGGAAGCCGGACGCCTGCGCGAGAAACTCTCCGAGTACTACCTCTCCGAGGGCCGCGCCAATCCGCTTCGCATTACGTACCCGAAAGGCAGTTACAATCCGAGCTTCGTTTCCCCCACGGAGTCCGAGCCTGATTTTGGTGCATTGGCGGTTCTTCCATTCACGAACACGAGCGGGAATCCTGAAGATGAGTTCTTCAGCGACGGTCTGACCGATGAACTCATTGCCGCGTTGGCCCGCATTGAGAATCTGCACGTCATTGCCCGCACATCAGCGTTTCAGTTCAAAGGCAAGTCCATCGATGTGCGCCGCATTGGCAGAGATTTGAACGTGGGTTTGATTCTGGAGGGCAGCGTTCGCAGTCATCAGCGTCGCATTCGCGTCACGGCCCAATTGATCCAGGTGGCGACCGGCTTCAATTTGTGGTCGCAGACTTACGAGCGCGAAGTGCAAGACGTCTTTGTTGTTCAGGAAGAGATTACTCGAGCCATAGCTGACAGGCTGGCCCGTCAATTCTCGCCGGGACCGCGCGCTATCGCCGCGCCTGTGGATGAGGAGGCACACCGTCTCTATCTAAAGGGTCGTTATTGCTTCTACAAATGGACGGTCGAAGAAGTCAACCGGAGCTTTACATGGCTGCGGCAAGCAGTTGCCCGCGACCCCAATTATGCTGCCGCCTGGACCGCAATCGCGGATTCACATTGCATTCTTGCCTATTGGGGAGTCTCGCCAGCCCTCAACGTCGCGGCGGCGAACGAGGCGCTCGGGAAGGCATTGAGTCTCAATCCTGAGGATCAACAGACCCAAACGATTCACGCAGCCTACCTGGCTGCGTTCGAGTGGCGGTGGAAGGTAGCAGAGTCGAGGTTTCGGCCCTTGCTTGACGCAGGTTACGCCCCTGCGTTCATGATGTGGGTCATTTCTACCTTGACCCCCACGGGCCGGCTGGCCGAGGCAGCCGACTGGATGCGACGCGTTCTCGAACTCGACCCGTTGAACTTAGGCGCACACGTGCACCTGGGCCGTGTGCTATACATGGACGGCCGGTTCGACGAGGGCCGCGTGCAATTAGAGTCCACGCTTCGCATCGAGCCTTCGTTTCGAGAGGCCCACTGGCAGCTTGCACTGGCTTACGAAGCAGCCGGCGACCTTGAACGGGCGATGGCCAGTTTCGGTCGCGCTCTTGCCCTCTCCGGTGATGTGCCGGGAACCTGGGGATCGATCGGACATTGCCTTGCAAAAAGTGGACAGCAAATCGAGGCGGCGCGGTATCGGCAGAAGTTGGAGGGCCTGGACGACGAGGCTGAGGCGCTTCCCGGACTGGCATTGCTCCATGTCGCATTCGGCGAATATGGGAAAGCAATCGACTGTATCGAGCGGAGTATCGTCTTGAGATCCCCGCTCGTTTTGCGCCTCAGAGTCGACCCCCGATTTGCGCCGCTGCGTGGCGAGGAACGCTTCCGAAACACATTGGCCGGTATCGGACTGACCCCGAGCTAACCCCTCCACACTCCCAACCGGCTCCCGAGATCGGCCATCCTGACTTTGCGCCGGTTTGAAACCGGCAAATTCATTTCGATGAAGGAGACCGCACAATGCGAACTCTACCAACACTTCTGCTGCTCGGCTGCGCGCTTGCGCCTGCGAGCATGCTGGCCGAATCCGACAAACTCCGTGGCACCTGGCTGATGACGATCAGTTTCGATGGCGCCCCGCCTCCGGGATTTCCCCCAACGTTTCCTGTTATGCACACTTTTGTTCCAAGCGGCGAAGTAATTGAGACCGACGCACTCGGCGGTGGCAAGGGACCCGGCCTGGGCGAGTGGGCTGCAGTCGGACCATGGCAGTTCCGTTACACGCTTCGCTTTTTCGTGTACGACCAGAGCGGCAGCGGCACGATCACAGGCTACGCCCAGGTACGGACCTGGATCCAGACCGATCGCGAGTATTCGAAGTTTCAAGGGTGCAGATTCATCGGCGAGATATTCGACCTGTCGGGAAACCGGCTGCTGATGTCGAGCGGCCCTTGCACCGGTAGTCGCATACCCATCGATTTGCTGGAACCTGCAGCGGTTCCGGCCAGCGCCAACCAATGAAACGTAGACGAGGATAACAAAATGCGGTACGACGCTATCATCGTAGGAGCCCGCGTCGCGGGCTCGGCCACCGCGCTGCTGTTGGCGCGACGCGGAATGAAAGTGCTGCTGCTGGATAAGGCTTCATTCCCGAGCGACACGATTTCCACTCACTACATCCACGCTGCGGGGATCAGCTGCTTGAACCGGTGGGGCCTGCTCGAACGGCTCATCGCGACAGATTGCCCGCCGATTCGTCGTGTCGCTTTCGATTTCGGGCCATTCGGCTTCGCCGGAACGCCCCCGCCGGCTGAGGGGGGAATTAGCGATGCCTACGCTCCCCGCCGCACGGTCCTCGATAAGCTGCTGGTCGATGCTGCCGTCGAGGTGGGATGTGAAGTGCGTCAAAACACGGCAGTGGAGGAGCTCGTTGCCGACGGTGGGACGGTGACGGGCGTACGCTGCGGTGGCTTCGAAGAAGCGGCAGACATTGTGATTGGCGCCGACGGCATGCACTCTCTGGTGGCGCGCCAGGTGGAACCGCGGCGTTACAACGTCCACCCGATTCTCTCTTGTATCTACTACGGCTATTGGAGTAACGTCCCAGTTTCAATCGCCGAACTCATCGTCCGGCCAAGGCAGACTGTTATTACCTTCCCTACGCATGACGGCTTGACCGTCGGAATCGTCTCTTCAGCGATTTCAGACTTCCCCCGCATCCGACTTGACCACGAGAACTGCTATCGGGCCGCTCTGCCGGCACGCTTTCGTGAAGGACGTATGGAGTCCCGCATTTTCGGCACCGCGGACCTTGGTAACTTCTACCGCCAGCCTTACGGCCCGGGATGGGCATTGGTAGGAGACGCCGGCTATCACAAAGATCCCCTGACCGCTCAAGGCATCTCCGACGCTTTTCGCGACGCCGAACTTCTGGCCCAGGCGCTGACCGGCGAGGAGCCGCGCGACCAGGCCCTCGCGGGTTACGAAAGGCAGCGCAACGAACAAACAATGGCGCTCTACGAGTTCACGTGCCAGCGAGCGTCCTATGATCCGGCTCCCCAGTCGATGGTCGAGCTCCTGGTGGCACTTTCCGAGAATCCAGCCGACGCTGATCAATTCGTGGGACTGGATGCCGGAACGGTCCGATGCGAAGACTTCTTCGATCCCGTCAACATTGAACGAATTCTCAGGCGACCTCGAGGAGGGGTCTAAGCCCCCGTCGCCCTTACATGATGTGTGGGGCCTCCTGCAGGCGCGAGTGAAACTCACGCTCGCATTTGCTTGCCGCCCAGTGGTTGGTGGGAAGCCGCAGGGTCACTGGTTCAGGAACCCGCATCCGGATAAAGAAACTGCCTCGCCCACTCCTTGTCCGCTTCCGGCGCGTTCGGATCCTCGAGCACCGCGTGCTGCTCACGGCGGAAGTTCTCGAGTTCTGCGTCCCGCATTCCCTGCTCGGCCATGCGCTTTTCCTCGGCCCCCTTCTGCGCGCTCCGGAACAGTTGAAACGCCTCCCCGGCAAAACACTTCGGCACCGACGCCAGCAAAAACCCGATCGGGCTGCTTACTTCCTTTCTCCGGATCAATTGCCCCTTCGCGTGTATGAAGTGAATCAGCTCGTCATCGGTGAAGTCCGCGCATAACTCGCGCGTCAACTCGCGCAAGCGGGCTAGGACGTCGTCGTCTGCCGTGCCGTATTGGCTGAGCGCTTCGAGTACCCGCGCATGCGACGACGAAGACGACGATTGTTTCCTAAAATTCTGTTCTCTAAGACTTTCTCTATAAGGGGGTCCTAAGTTAACACCGGGTTCCCCTCCTAAGTTAGGACCAGGAGGTGGTCTCAAGTTAGGACCGGCCCCCGGTATTAAGTTAGGACCGGGTATTGAGCTAAGGTTAACCGGTTGACCCGTCGACGGATCCACAAAAATTACGGCCAGCGTTCGCCGCATGTACCAGGTCAGGCCGACTTCCCTTCTCCGTCTCAAGATCTCGGGATAATTGAATATCCGGTACGTCTTGCCGACCGAGCGCTCGCAATCATACCGGTCATACTCTTCAATCGCCAACTTCGCGACCAGGTTCCGCAGGTTGATCCGCGCATTGCTTTCCGACAAGCGAACCAGCCGCGCCATCGCCCCAAAACCAATGGTGATGGTTCGCGACACATCGTCCAAGGGTTTGGCTACCTGCCACAGACACTCGTACACCTGCTGTTCAGACCGCGAATGAGCATCCTGTGCCAGTTTCATCTCGCGGATGGGAAACTGCCGGCGTTTGGGAGCCGCAGGAGCCGGGGTCGTTAACTCAGGACCGGGTCTTAAGTCGAGACCAGGTCCTAGCTCAATACCGGGTCTTAACTCAACACCGGGTCTCAAGTCAGGACCAGGTCTTAACTCAGGACCAGATGTTGTATTAACAGGTTCATTTAACTTGAGACCGGGATCTAAGCTAGGACCGGGTGCTACATTAGCGGCTTGAGATGTTAACTCAGGAGGGGGTACTAACTTAGGACCGGCCGTCGGATTAACAGGCGGAGCCGGCTCGGGTTCTATCGCCGGACTCCGCAGCAGGGAATTCAGGGCGCTCTTCAGATCGTTGTCGGATTCGCGCAGGAAGTCGACAACGTCAAAGGGCTCAGGCTGTCGCTTCGGCCTTGGCATTTGTCGAATTTCCTAAATCTTCAATTCTTTCCGTGATCCTCTCGAAAGCCGCGATATAGTCCTGTGCGGCTTTTCCGTTCGGATCGTGTTCGAGCAGCGCCTTTCGCGCTCGAAAGGCCTTGTTTACGGCCTGGTCGGTGCGAATCGCCGGCAAAATGGGGATCTGAAACATCTCCGACATCTTTTCGAGCCCCTGTTGCACGAGCGTGGTCACCGAGAGACGCTGATCCACTTGGCAGGGAATTAGCCCAACCGGGCGGATTTCGGCCTTGATCAGCTCGTTCAACAGCCGGATCATGTCGTAGGCCGCGTTCGCGCCGTTCAGGCTGAGCAGATCCATGTTCACCGGAATCACCACGTTCCGGGCGTACACCATGGCGCAGGTTTGAAGCAGGTTGATCGAAGGCGATACGTCGATCACCACGGCGTCATACTGCGTCTCATACGGCTCGAGCATGATCTTCAAGGCCAGCTCGCGCACCACGGCCCCGGCCAGCGCCGATTCGGCCTGCACCGTGTCCTTGTTGCCGCACAACACCTGCAGATTCTTGCCCGCCGACACCGTGCACTCGTCCAGGTGGAACTTGTTCACCAGGAAATGGCTGAAATAGTGCCGCGGCTTGAGGTTCAGCATCACCCCTACCGACCCCTGGCTGTCGGTGTCGATCAGCAGGGTCCGGAGCCCCTTGTGGTTCGACAGATACCAGGCGTAGTTAACCGCGGCCGTCGTCTTGCCGACGCCGCCGCGCTGATTGGCAATCACCAGTCGAATCATGGGCGGTCCACGCTGACCAGCTCTTGCCGGATCCGCTCAATGTCTTCCACCGTCCAAAGGCGGTAATTGTTGTCCACCCCCCGCAACGGCTCGCTGATTTTCTCTTTCTTCAACCAGCGATAAACCGTATTGAGGGACACACCAAGGATCTTGGCAACCTGCCGGGTTTTGAGATACTGACGCGCCATCGTACACAATTGTATGGTGGGTAGGGTTTCGGCGCAATCCAAAAAACTCTACTCACGGCATTTCTTCTGGCGCGCAAACTCCAACCCCCGGTATTAACTTAATACCGGGTACTAACTTGATATGGGGTCTTACGTTTCAGCGCCTTCCGCCCACTCGACGACGATCAACACCAATATCTTTCGAAGATCGAACATCTTCCCGGTGAGTAGAGTTTAGCTGAATCAACCCAACTCCCCCCATCAGTATAAGGGGATATCCGGTCCTAACTTGAGACCGGGTCTCATCTTAAGTAGTCAACGACTCCGGCCCAACAACGCATTCCGAGCCCGCAAGTAGTAAACCCCGCCCATCGCCTTCAGCGCCTTCTTCGCCTTCCAACTGACCGCCACTTTCCACGCCGCCATCCGCTCCCGCCCCACGAAATCGCCCGAAAGCGAGGGCGGGGAAGCCGCAAAAATCGGGAACCGGCCATAAATGCCGCACTCCCCGACCGCCGTTACCCGCGCCGTCGGTTCGGAGTTGAACAGGAACCGGATTCCGCATTCGGCCGCGCATTCGCCCACCGCCCGCGAGTAATAACCGTCCGACACCGACGCCGTCACAACCGCCGCGCCCAGAATGTCCGCCAGAATCCCGCAACTCCTGCCCCACTCGCGCAACAGTTGCTCCCGGCTCAGCGCCGACATCCGCGCCGGGTGCGAGCAGGTGTGCGAGCCGATTCGATGACCGCGCGCGGCCAGTTCGCGAAGGTGATGCCGCTCCATGAACCCCGCCCGGCCAATCCAATCCGTCGTGATGAGAAAATGCCCCCGCCAGCCGAAACGTTCCAATTCCTCGGCTGCGCATTCGTAGCCGCCGATGCCCCCGTCGTCGAACGTGATACAGGCGCTCGCAGCCCCGCCGCCCGCCGCATCCACCGGACCCAGACTTACGCCCCGCTCCGCCACCGCCTTCAAGTGCTCGCGAAAACGCGCCCGCGTCAAGGCATAATGCTCCGGCGATGGTCTTACGTCATCGACGCGCCGCGTGAGCTCGTCGACAACGTCGTGGAAACCCAAGGTAACCAGGTTCATGGTGAGGCCGTATAATCTGAAGTATAGAGTTGAATCTGAAAAGCTCGGCACAGTTATAAAACTGCGCAATGGATCGGGGGAGACATTGAGAGCGATGCGTGTCTGCATCCGGCTGGCAGCAGCTCTGTTGCCGGTTGCGGTCTGGGCTGGGCAATCGCTGGTTCTTTCTCCCGGCGTCTCCACCAATGGTTCGGTCCGCGACCCCTTCATCGGTCAAACCCAATCCTGGCGTCTCGAATTTCAAATCCACAACTGGCAGTTACCCTCCACCGATACCCACTCCGCCTACATCTTCAACCTGTACGGCGTGGGAGTCGCTGCCTCCATCTGGCCCGACGGCCGCCTCGCCTTGACGCTCTGGCAGAACCCCGTGCTCAAAGCGCAGCCCTGTTTCCTCCCGCTCGACAACCGCAGCAACGTTCTGGTTCGCCTCCAGCGCAACATCACGGACCACACCGTCACCTGCGAAATGTGGAACGCCGACGGAACCGGCTATCAAGAAGATTCCGACAAACTGGCCGGAGACCGCAGCGGACCCACCTCCGGCGGCGACTTCGGCGCCGCCTATACCGACACCCGCCTGGCCTTCTTCCGAATCTCCCGAACGCTCATGCCGGTCGGCAGCAGCCGGCCTCCCATCACCGCCGAAACCGCCGATTGGACTGAACTGCGCTTTGACGGCGATCTCACCGACTCGTCCGGTAATCGTCACGACATCGGCATTGTCAACCCTCGCTTCGAACCCACCCCCGATCAAAAGCCCGCCGCTCAAATCCGAACCGCCTCCGCCCCCGGCTGGACGGATTGGGTCTCGATGCGCGCCGGCTACCCCTTCCAACTCGACGGCGGCAACAGCGTTTCTTTGAACGACCTTTCGGCGAGCGTCACCTATCAGTGGTCGCAGGTCTCCGGACCCTCGCGCGTCATCTGGTCCGACCCCTCTGCGGCCAGCCCCACCATCAGCGGCCTCATCTTCGGAAACTACCGCTTCCGTCTCGAGGTCACCGACGCCCTCGGCCAGAAAGCAGCCTCTGAAAAGGACATCGGCGCTGTCGCGACCGACGATAACGGCGTGGTCGTTTATCCCGACCCGCGCCTGTATACGCTGCTCGGCCCCGCCACAATCTTCGGGTCCAATCCGTGGGAGTGGTTCGATTCCCGCAACCGTGTGATGTTTGAACACTGGGCCGATCAGTATGAGATCAACGGCGGCCCCTGGCGTCTGGAATCCGATCAGACTTCGATCAACGGAGTCCCCCGGCTCGGAACCGCCATCGTCGCCCAGGGCGATCGCAAGCTCTACGGCGTCGGAACCAACTTCACAACCGTTTTTTGCGGCGGCCAGCCCGGACCCGCCCGCCCGGAATCCTACATCGTCCTGCGGATTCCCACCGCCAACCCCAACGAAACGCCCCGCCCCTACCCGCGCCTCGTCAATTCCTGCCAGAGCGACACTGAAATCACGTTTGCCGGCGGTTGGGTTTGGGAGCGCCCCGGCGCGCCGTCGCCCGGTCTGCCTTGGGGAACCTGGAATCTGTGCACGGATTGCGGAACCTGGCGCGGCATTTTCGCCACTTCCAATATCAACTACTACTCCAACGATCTCGCCCACTACGCTCTCTATTACCGCAGCGGCTGGGCCAAAGCCCTCAATTCCGCCCGCTGGCTCGCCGACCGCTGGTATCGCTCCCCCTGGCAGTTGAGCTTCGTCGCCACCACTCCGAGAGACTACGCCCTGAGCGGCGCCTATCTCCGCGCTACGGTCGACCCGGACGGAAATCCCTACGACCTGTGGCCCAGCCTCCGGGCCTTCTCCGATATGTGCGTCCGCCTGGGCCTCCTCAACAAAGGCCCCCTTGACGACGTCCGCGAACAGTCCTATTGCCTCGCCTATGCGGCTCTCCAGGCCTGGCTCGATCCGGACCCCGCTCAACGGCAGATCGCCAAAACCCGCGTCGAACAGGCCTATGCCGCTCACTGGGGCCCCGAACAGCGCCCCAACGGCAATTACGTCAGCAACCTCATCGAAGGCGACTACGAGCGCACGTTCACCGTCAGCCAGGGCTCTGCGGTCGCCACCCGCGTCTTAGGACCCCCGCTCCCGCCCGATTACTGCGGATCGGACTTCACAACCGGCGGAACCATCGCCCTCGGCGCCGACCGCGTCAGCATCACCGGCACCGGAACCAACTTCCTCAACTCGGCCGGAAAAATCATCGTCCTGCGCGGCACCCTCGACGGTCAGCCCTGGTCGATGACTGCTCAAATCGCACTCAGCCCCGCGCCTACCGCTACCTCGCTCAAACTGGTTCACCCCTGGCGAGGCGACCTGCTGTCCGTCTCGGCCACGCAATGGCGCATCTATAGCGATTCCATCCGCGGCTACTACAACATGTTCTTCGGCTCCACCAACCCCGACGGCAGTTATCCCAATCCACAGGTCCTCGACGAGGACAGTTGGTACTGGTGCACGGTCACCGATCCGGACCACCTCAAGCTCGACAAACCCTACACCGGAAAAACCGCCGGCGGCGACATCTACCGTCGCCCCACCTGGCAGAATCTCACCGGGCGCGGCTCTCAACCCTTCATGCAGGGCGTCGCCGCCTGGGCCTTGAACCTCGCCGCCAAATCCCTCGAAGATTCGAATCCGGCTGTCTCTCAGTCTTACCGGACCGCCGCCAACCGCACCGTCGATTGGATTTGGACCTTCGGACAAAACCCCGCCACCAAAGGACTCTTCTACGGCGTCGGGTTCTCCAACTGCCGGAATCTGTCCATTCTGCCCGCCCACGAATGCGCTCAGGATTCATCCGCGGCTTCAAATGAGCGCGCCTACAACGTCGAAACCAACAGCGCCTTCGCACAAAAATACCTGAACACCCTCAGCCTTACCGACCACGACCGCGGCGACTCCTGGAACACCGCCCAATTCGCCCGCGACGGCTTCAACTCGCCGTTCCCCGGCGATGGTTCGTTCGCCGAATTGATCGACGCCTGCTGCTCGTTCTACAACGAAAAAGCCTACGGACAGACCTTCGGCATCGGTCAGGGACACCAATGGCCCGCCGCCCGCCTGGGTGGACCTGCCGCGCCGCAACCCGTCAAAAAGCAAATCGATTTCGATTTGTCCAAGGTCGATTCCGCGGTCCGCGTCCGCATCGCCGTCACCCAGCCTTCGAGCGCGCAAACCTTCTACACCTGCGATCAGTCGCCCTGCGAAATCACACTCGATTCCCGGCAAGGAGCGCACTGGATTCAGGTGCAGTATCTTTCCGCCGCGGGCGATGTTCTGGCCAAAGACGATCCCCAACTGTTACCTGCCAGTTGAAAGTACTAGTAGTCGTGATCGATTTGAATTCAAGGTACTGAATCCGCTCCTCGTTCTAAGACTCTAATTCGCCCCAAGTGGTTAACAATCCTACTGTTTGCCTGCTTGCAAACTTGATAGAATACCGTTTAAAGTAATCGCGTGAAGCTCGATTAGAGCCTTGTCCGGGGTTTGAAAAAGGGGGGGCGGTGTAGTCTCGCACCGTTTTTGCCGATTCAATCGTCAGCGACTCGGGGGTTTGGTCGTGTAAGCACTCACGTGGAGGTGTATATGCTTGGGCGGATAGGGCTCGCGTCAGTGCTGACGGCAACCTGCCTGTTTGCCGGAAGTGAATTCAGGGCCGGTCCCGACGAACCGATCCACCCGGATCATATCGTCGTCAAGGTCCGCCCCGGTTCGTCGATACAGCGCATCATTTCAACCTTCGCGCCCCAGGCCGCGGTGGCGCTGTCGGCTACCAAATATTCCTACTACGTTCTCAGCGTTCCCCCTCAACTCCGGCAGACCCTCTCCACCCAGATCTCCCAAGACCTGATGGTGGAATTCGTCGAACCCAACCGCATCCGCAAATCAAACACGTTGGCGATGCCGAATGACGGATATTACTCTCAGCAGTGGGCTCTGCAGACCATGCAGGCGCTCAAGGCCTGGAATCTGATTCCGAGCAATTATCTGACGGCTTCGACAGCCGGCACAGGCCGCATCAAAGTGGCGGTCCTCGACACGGGCGCGGATTGCACCCATCCTGACTTCATGAATGCGGGCGGAACCTCGACCGATTCGGCCGCCGGCGGCCAGCTGATGAGGAGCCTCAGTCAGGCTCTCGTGACCACCACCATCGCTTCGCCCGCCTGTCCCTGGCAGGACGATTACGGCCACGGCACACACGTAGCCGGCATCATCGCCGCCGCCACCAACAACCAGGCCGGCGTGGCTTCCATCGGTTATCCGCTCCAGTTGATCATTTACAAGATCCTCGACAACAACGGCGCGGGATCGGATTCCGATATCGCCCAGGCCATCATGAACGCCACCGATGCCGGGGCGCAGGTCGTCTCGTTGAGCCTCGGCGGCGGAGGCTACTCGCAACTGCTGCAAACCGCCCTCAACTATGCCTGGCAGCGCAACGTCCTAGTTGTCGCGGCCGCCGGTAACGGCGGATCCTCGGCGCTGGTCTATCCGGGTGACGGCCTGTTTGCCATGGGTATCGCCGCCACGGACCAGGCCAACAACCGGGCTTCGTTTTCGAGTTTCGGTAACGGGGTTGGCCTGGCTGCTCCCGGCGTCGGTATTCTGTCCACGCTGCCGACTTATGCCGCCCCGATCGGCGGCACCAACTACGGACAGTTGTCGGGAACCTCGATGGCGACTCCCGCTGTTGCCGGAGTGGCCGGACTGTTGGCCATGGTCCCCGGCAGCCCGTCCGCCGCCGCCATCGCACAGCGGCTTCAGCAATCGGCCGCCAACTTCAACCTCAACGGCGGTTGGGATCAGTATCTCGGCTATGGCGTGGTGAATGCCTACTCGGCGCTGGCCGGCATCCTCCATACCGCTACCGCCGGCAGCATCACCGGCCAGGTTCTGGACGGCACGGGCACGCCGATCACCGGGGCGAATGTGACCATCGGCTCGAGCACCACCTCGACCACCGAAGGGGGTCTGTTCCGGCTGCCTAATCTTTCCGCCGGCTCCTACACGATGACCGTTACGGCTAGCGGATTTACCAACCAGACCCTCGGCGTCACCATCCCGGCCGGCGCCGATGCCCGGGTTGCCGTCACCATGGGCGTGAATTACGGCCGGTTTTCAGGCCACGTCTACGACAACGGCGCCGCCGTCAGTGGAATCATCGTGCAAGCCATCAGCGCGGGCCTCATCACCGCTACCACGACCACCGACTCGAGCGGCAGCTATCAATTCTCCGTTCCCGCCGGCACGTATCAGATCCAGGCCTCGGCTCTCTCTTATAACGCCGCCAGCGTCACCGGCGTCTCCATCACCGCCGGTTCGACCAAGACCGTCGATATCCCCATCACCGCGCTCGGCACCATCAGCGGCGTGGTTCGCGATGGAACGACGCAGCAGCTGCTTTCGGGCGTAGTCGTCAAGTTCACCGGCGCCTCGTTTCAGGGCGGAGCGATTACGGATGTAAATGGAGCTTTCAAAAGTTTCGGGCTGCCGAGCGGCGTCTACACCGTAACGGCCGATTTGGGCCAGACAGTGGCCACCGTTTCGAACATCACCGTTTCCACCGACTTCAACACCGTGGTCAACCTCAGCCTCACTCCAGGCGGAGCCTCCGTGCTGCCTGTTTTCGGCACCGGCGTCACCAGCCCGGGCGTGCTCGCGCCCGACGGTTCGGTGGACGCGCATTACACCATCATCAGCAGCGCCGATCCGTCCTCGCCGGGACCGAATGCGTATCTGCCGTCCTCGACGGCCTTCCCGATCGGCCCGTGGCTCTCTAACGGGCCGAACTCGAAGTGGATTGCACCCAAGACAGACCAGGGCACCGGCAATTCGGGCGGATACTACACCTACCGGACCACCTTCAGCCTCGCCGGCTTCAATCCCACAACCGCGATTCTCAAAGGGGGAGTGGCGGCCGACAACGCCGTCACCATCCAGCTGAACGGTGCCACCGTAGCTACCAGCACCGGCTTCTATTCGTTGACGCCGTTCACCGTCAATTCGGGATTCATATCGGGAACCAACACGCTTGACTTCGTGGTGTATAACGACGGCGCGGGTCCCACCGGTCTACGCGTCGATTTGAGCGGCACGGCCGCGACCGGATCAGCCACCCCGAGCGTGGCGGTGAGCGTCTCGCCCAAAACCACGACGCTCGGCCCGCAGGGCCAGCAACCCTTCACCGTGACGGTGACGGGTTCGGCCAACACCGCGGTGACCTGGACGCTAACGCCGAACGTTGGCACCATGACCGGCAACACCTACACGGCGCCATCCACCATCAGCGCGACGCAGACCGTGACGGCCAAGGCGGTGAGCCAGGCCGATGGCGTGACGTTCGATACCGCGACCATCACCTTGAACCCGCCGGCGGCGCCCGGCACAATCTCGGTTTTCGGCACCGGCGTCACCAGCCCGGGCGTGCTCGCGGCCGACGGTTCAGTGGACGCGCATTACACCATCATCAGCAGCGCCGATCCGTCCTCGCCGGGACCGAATGCGTATCTGCCGTCCTCGACGGCATTTCCGATCGGCCCGTGGCTCTCTAACGGGCCGAACTCGAAATGGATTGCGCCGAAGACGGACCAGGGCACCGGCAATTCGGGCGGCTATTACACTTACCGGACCACCTTCAGCCTCACCGGCTTGAATCCCGCCACTGCGGTTCTCAAAGGGGGAGTGGCCGCCGACAACGCCGTCACCATCCAGCTGAACGGCGTCACAGTGTTCACTAACACCGGGTTCTATTCCCTGGCGCCATTCACGATCAATTCCGGATTCCTACCGGGAACCAATACGCTCGACTTCGTGGTGTTTAACGACGGCGCGGGTCCCACCGGTCTACGCGTCGATCTGAGCGGCACAGCGACAACCGGGTCATCCGGCTCGAGCGTGGCGGTGAGCGTCTCGCCCAAAACCACGACGCTCGGCCCGCAGGGCCAGCAACCCTTCACCGTGACGGTGACGGGCTCGGCCAACACAGCGGTGACCTGGACGCTGACGCCGAACGTGGGCACTATGACCGGCAACACCTACACAGCGCCAACCACCATCAGCGCGACGCAGACCGTGACGGCCAAGGCGGTGAGCCAGGCCGATGGCGTGACGTTCGATACCGCCACCATCACCTTGAACCCGCCGGCGGCGCCCGGCACAATCTCCGTTTTCGGCACCGGCGTCACCAGCCCGGGCGTACTTGCGGCCGACGGTTCGGTGGACGCGCATTACACCATCATCAGCAGCGCCGATCCGTCCTCGCCGGGACCGAATGCGTATCTGCCGTCTTCAACCGCGTTCCCGATGGGTCCCTGGATTTATAACGGGCCGAACTCGAAATGGATCGCGCCCAAAACGGACCAGGGCACCGGCAATTCGGGCGGATACTACACCTACCGGACCACCTTCAGCCTCACCGGCTTCAATCCCGCCACCGCGATTCTCAAAGGGGGAGTGGCGGCCGACAACTCCGTCACCATCAAGCTGAATGGCGCTACCGTATTCACCAGCACCGGGTTCAATTCCCTGGCGGCGTTCACCATCAATACGGGATTCGTAGCCGGGACCAACACGCTCGATTTCGTGGTGTATAACGACGGCGCGGGCCCCACCGGTCTACGCGTCGATCTGAGCGGCACCGTCTCGCCGTAAGGCCGCGGCTACTCGGTCGACCGCGCGGTCTGCCAGTTCAATCCTCGCGACGTGGCGACGAGATTGGTGGCGCGCAGGAGCGATTCAAATGTCCCGGCGTCGGTCCACCAGCCGTCGAGGTAGGAGTACGTCAGCGTGCCTTCGCGGATATAGGCGTTGTTCACATCGGTGATCTCGAGCTCGCCGCGTTTGGACGGAATCAGGTTCCTGACCTTTTCAAACACGGTTTCGTCGTACATGTAGATCCCGGTCACCGCGAAATTCGACTTGGGAACAGCGGGCTTTTCCTCGATCGAACGGATGCGGTCGCCATCCAGTTCGGCCACGCCGAAACGCGACGCGTCCGGCACTTCCTTGAGAATGATCCGCGCGCCCTTGGGCTGCTTCTCGAACTCCTCGATCGCCCCGCGTATGTTCTTCTCGATAATGTTATCCCCGAGAATCACGCAGATCCGGTCTCCGTCGGCGAAGTGCTCGGCGAGCGACAGCGCGTCGGCGATCCCGCCTTCGCCTTCCTGGTAGGTGTAGTTCAGGTGCGACAGCCCGAACTCCTTGCCGTTGGCCAGCAGGCGCAGAAAATCCCCGGAGTTTCTCCCGCCCGTGACGATCATGATGTTGCGAAGCCCGGCGTCGACAAGCGTTTGAATCGGGTAGTAAATCATCGGCTTGTCGTAGATCGGCAACAGATGCTTGTTGGTGATCTTGGTGAGCGGAAACAGCCGGCTGCCGGTTCCGCCGGCGAGAATAATGCCCTTCATCTGTGAAAAGAATAGCAGATCGGCTCCAAATCGCACCTCACTCCGGCAGGTAGAAACTGGAGCTCTCGGTGGGGCGCGCGTGCAGATACCGGCCCGTCGTTGAAACCGACGAGTGGCCGAGCGTCGCCTGCACCAGGTGAATCGGCGCGCTGCGGTCGAGCGCATGGCTCGCGTGGGCGTGGCGCATCCAGTGCGGCGAAACCTTCGGTTCGAGCCCGGCCTTTTTCGCGGCCGCGTAGACAATGCGCCGGACCTGCGACGGATCGAGGTGTCCGCCGCCTTTGCGGCTCGGAAAAATCGGATCCGCCGCGCCCGCTTCGCCGCGAATCGACTGCAGCCGCGCCCACGATTTCGGCTTCAGCAGGATGGTGCGCGTCTTGCCGCGCTTGCCGAAAACCGTAATCTGGCCGCCTTCCGTCCGCGGCAGGGCATCGCACCACTTCAGCCCGCACAACTCGCTCACCCGGATGCCGGAAACGTACAGCAGCTTCAACATCACCCGGTCGCGTCCTTCCGGCGCGCAGTCGATCAGTTTCGCGACCTCGCTTTCCTCGAGAATGCGCTGCGCCAGCGAATCCCGGTTCGGCCGCAGCTTCACCGCCGCGCCGGCATTGAAACGCAGATAGCCCGTTTCCTGGCCGAAGGAGAGCAGCGACTTGACCGCCGTGATCGCCCGGTTCTGGCTGGCGGGTTTGAGACCGGCCTGTTCGAGCGATCCGGCAAATGCCTGCATGTCCGCCAGGTTGACCCAGCCGAGCGGTTTTTGCACAAACGCCAGAAACCGGCCCGCTTCCGTGACGTACGCGCGCCGCGTGTGGGAACTGACCTTGAGCGAAAGCCACAGCTCCACGAATCGGGCGTCATTCGATCCGTCCGCTGCCGGCGCCACGGCTAAAGCCAGTTCATTCACTCCCGACCAGCATACACGGTATTTCTGCTTATCGTGCATAAGGATGATATGCATAAAAGTGTGATACACGTATATATGTGGAAACGCGCAACGTAACCTTCAATCTCCCAGTGGACTTAATGCGTCAGGCAAAGATCTATGCCGCCGAGCACGATACCACCTTGAACGCCGTTGTCCGGGAACTCCTCGAACAGAAGGTAACTGCTGAAGGGCGAGTCAGAGCCGCTGCGGACCGGTTTCTGCAGTTAGCTGTGCGCGGTCCTTGCTCCTCGGTCAATCCGGGTTCAATCCGCCGCGAGGAATTATATGAGCGCGGATAAAGCCTTCTTTGATACAAACATCCTTCTCTACGCCTTCAGCAGCGCCGACCCGGGCAAACAAGCCAAAGCCCTCGCTTTGTATGGGGAATATGCGCGGCAGGGTCGGATGTTGTTAAGCACGCAGGTCGTCCAGGAATTCGTGGTGGCCGGAATCCGAAAGCTGTCACTCCCCCGGCAACACGTCCGTGAGATTGCTCTCACGCTGCTCGATATGCCGTTAATCACGGTCGGACCGTCCCACATTCGATCGGCAATGGACCTGGTGGACCGCTACCAGATTTCTTTCTGGGATGCCCTGATCGTTGCCGCCGCCGAAGGGGGCGGAGCCGGCGTGGTCTACACCGAGGACTTGAACGACGGCCAGGCCTACGGCAACGTGATAGCCCGGAACCCATTTTGCGCAGGTGCGCAGTAACATAAGAAAAGACCCGTGCCCGCGAAACCCCTCTGGTATCATCACCTCCCGCGCATCCTCGAGGAACTCCGCCGCCTTCCGCGCCCCTGGGTGGATCGCGCTACCGTCGAGTTTCTGCTCGGCGTCGGACGACGCCGCGCTCAGCAGATCATGGCGCCCTGCATTCGCGATCGCGTCGGCGCCAACGGACTCGCCGATCGCGACGCGTTCATCACCCATCTCGAGCAGATCGCCGCGGGCGAGGAGGCGTATTACGAAGTCCGGCGCCGCCACAAGGTGGCCGCCGTTATCGGACAACTGCGCCGGGACCGGATCGATCACCCGAAGCTGATCGTGGAGGCGCCCACCGCCATCGTTCACCAGAAGTTCGATGCGCTGCCGCCCGGCCTTTCGCTTGAACCCGGCCGCATTACCGTCGAATTCGACGAGCCCCGCCAGGCGCTCGAAAAGCTGCTTGCGCTCGCCATGGCCGCCGGCAACGACTTTGCCCGTTTTGAAAGGAAGGTGGCGCGTCCGGTCAGGAATACCGCCCCTTAAGGGCGTTCCATCGGATCTGCAATACGTCGCCGAAGGCTTTCATGCCATGGCCCAGGCTGACCTTGCTTCCCTCGGCGTTGCTCCACCGCACCGGAACCTCCACCGCCGGGATGTTCCGCATTTTGGCGATCACCAGGTCTTCCACGTCGAAACTGAATCCGTCGAGCAGCTGCCGCGAAAAAACCTCCCGCGCCGCGTCCGCCCGGTACAGCTTGAATCCGCACTGTGTGTCCAGAAATCCGAGCCCGGTGATGGTGCGCATGAACAGGTTGAACAGTTTTCCGGACTGCTCGCGCATCCACGACTGCCGCACCGTGATCAGCGTGCGGTCCACCGCGCGCGATCCGATGGCGATCGCCGCGCCGCCGCCCTCGGCCGCCGACAGCAATTTCGGGAACTCCTCGATGGGCGCCGACAGGTCCGCATCGGTAAACAGAATCCACTCGCCGTGAGCCGCCAGCATGCCGTTGCGGACCGCATACCCTTTCCCCCGGTTTCCCGGATTGCGCAACAGCCGGACCGCGGGATAGCGCGCGCTATACTGTTCCACCACTCCCACCGTTCCGTCCGACGACCCGTCGTCGACCACCACCAATTCCCACGACAGCTCGGACCGGCTCAGGTAATTCAGCACGGCATCCAGTGTGCCCGGAAGGCGTGCTTGTTCGTTGTAGGCGGGAATGACGACCGAGAGAGCGACCAAGAAATCTATTTGAACATAGGGCCGCTCCGGCTTCCAGCCGCGAATGAGCCGTGCGCTACTCTGGGTCGAGATGAGACTTTTCAGCGCAGCGGCGATGTGGACGACGTTGGCGGCGGGATTTGCCTTCGGCGGCCAGTCGCTGATGCTGATGCCCTTCGCGACCGATACCGATATTCGCGATCCGAATTACCCGCAAAACCGCCCCTGGCGGGTCGAGTTCCAGATTCACGATTGGACCTTTCCGCAACCCGGCGCGCCGGTGGCCCGCATCGCCAGCCTCAACGGCCTCGGCGCGACGGCCTACCTGTTCGCCGACGAACGGCTCGCCCTCGAAGATACGCGCGACTTGGTGTCTCCCAATCAGCCCTGCTTTGTGCACCTGCACGGCCTGAAGAATGCCCTCGTCCGCCTGCAGCGCGACGTGGAACGGAAACGCCTGGTCTGCGAAGTCTGGAACTACGACGGCACTCTCTACGACCGCGACACGCTGGTGATTCAATCCACCAAACCATGGGATTCCGAGGGCGGCACCATCGGCGGAAACTCCAAGCTCGGCCTGGGCTTTCTCCGCGTCTTTACGACCCTCGTTCCGCCCGGCAGCCGGCCTCCCACAACGGCCGACGCCGGCGATTGGATGGAGCTCAAATTCGACCAGAATTCCAAGGACTCCAGCGGGAAGAAGCACCATGCCAGCCTCTCCACCCCGGTGTATCGCAACACCCCCGATCAGACCGCCGTCGCGCTGCCCAAAACCGCCGGCGCTCCTTTCTGGAGTCCCTGGAGATCGCTCCGCGCCGGGCATCCGGCCAAACTGGACGGCACCAGCAGCTACTCGCTGGCCGACGCCAGCTCATCGGTCAGCTACTCCTGGAAGCAGGTGAGCGGACCTTCTCAACTGACCTGGTCCGAGCCCGGCTCGGCGACCCCCACCATTACCGGCCTGGTTCGCGGCACCTACGTTTTTTCGCTCGAAGTCACCGACGCGGCCGGCAACAAAAACACCGCCGAGTTGAAAGCCGGCGCGGTGGAGATGGACGCCAACGGCGTCATCATCCCGTCCTCGCAAGCCGAAGCCGACTTCTGGGGTCCGCAGATTGCGTTTGGCTACAACCCCTGGGGCCTGGCCGACGAGCGCCAGTACAAGATGGTTCAACTCCAACCCGCTTACCAGGCCAAAGTTCACGACTACGGATGGACCACCACGGGGCAGGGAACCGTCTCCTACTCGTGGGCCGGGAAGGGAACCATGCCCTCCACCATTCGCTGCACCACGGTGGCCGCTCCGGGCGTGTCGTCAGCCGAGTCGCTCTCCATCCCGGTCGCTGACGCCTCCTGCCTGTCTCTCGAATCGCTGCCCACCTGGATCATGCTCTCGCCGGGCGGATACAAGCCCCAACCCGAACTGGTCCGCATCTGCTCGACGACCGCCACCAGCGGCCCCGCCACGCTGACCGCCTGCTACGATGGTCGCGGCCTTGCCGGACGAACTCCCTGGGGCGGCGGGATCATCAACGTCATCCCCGCCCGAGCCTGGCCCGCCGGCTCGACGGTGAGCGAGTTTCGCGTCGAGGGGAAGGGAACACGCTTTGCCACGGATTCAGCTCGCGCTCTCTGCCCGGCCGGCGTTCCCGGCCCCATCGGCGCCATCGCCTATTCATCCGGCACCGTGACGCTCACGCCCAACTCGACAACCGTCACCGGCCGCGGGACCAAGTTCTCCGCCGACTTCGCCGGCAAGTTCATTCGCGTCGCCGCCAAGCACGACGGCGGACAGCCCTTCGTTTTCTGGGCCGAAATCGCTTCCTACTCCGATTCCTCCCATCTGTCCCTATCGCGTCCCGCCCCGGCAGGAGTGGACGGCACGGACTTCGCCTACGCCATCACCACGCCCATGTTTCCCGTGCTCGAATTCCCCAACCCCAGGGGCATGACTTCGCGGATGATCGCCGACATCGTCGGGTGCGAATCGGAAACGGCCGCTTTTGCGCTCCAAACCTGGGATTCCGACACGATGAACGGCGTGGAGGTGAGGGACGCCAAATACTCCTACAAAACGTCGCTCTCCGAGCTGAGCTGGGTGGGCACGACGGACCCGAATTTCTACGGAGCCGGCCTGGCGGCGCGCAATTTCTATTACCGCAGCGGCTATCAGCCAGCGCTCGACCTGGCCAACAGCATCGACGAAAACTGGGTGCGGGATCCCCAGGTGGGCGACGGCCTGTTCGCGGGAACGCCGCTGTCCTGGGGCGGGGGAGCGGTGGGCGCGGTCGCCGACCTGCTCTTCAATCCGTCCACCGGTTTGAACTGGGGCAGCGTCGAAGCCTTCGCCGACCGGGGCGACATAGCCGGTACAAGCTGCAATGCGCTCGATACACGCGACAGCGGCTACATGACGGCCCTGCTCACTCTGGCCGCCAACTACGACCCCAACCGCTCCGCGCAGTCGCGCTATCAGAACCTTCTCGATGAATTGCTGATTCACGACCACAAATGCAAACGCAATACCCATGACGGCTATTCCGGCGCGGAAGTGAATTCGTTCAGCAACGCCATGGTCTGGACGCCAACCGCCGGCGTCCTCAATCTCACCCGCGGCAGCACCGCCGTGACCGGAACCGGATTTACAACCGGACAAAACGGAGAGTGCGCCGGCAATCAGACCGGAACCATCTCCGTGGTCAACGGACAGTCCACCGCCAACCTGGTCAGCGGGCTCCTGAGCCCGGCCGATGTCCGCATCTGGATCACCGACTCTTCCGGCTTCACCGGCGCTTTTGAATACTCCTTCAGAGGCAAAGCCGTGCAGTTGGCGGGAACCTGGACCGGACAGACCGGCACCTTCGCCTACATGACCGAGGACCGCTCCCTGCAGGCCAACCTCACCGGAATCGGAACCGGCAATCCAGATACGATCGGCAGCAACAAGGCTCTCAAAAAAGCCTGGGCCTGCAAATACGTCGACTCCGAACACCTGATCCTGCAACGCCCCTGGGATGGTCTGAACGGGACTTATAAGCTCTCGCACTACTTCATCGGGACGTTTGGCCAGCAGCCCTTTATGCTCGGCATCAAAACCAATCAGCTCCGGTGGGCCAGCCGGAACCCGAACAATCCGTCGATGGCCAAAGGCTATGCCGAGCTTCTGCCTCTGGTCGGAGATTGGTACAACCGCTATGGGTGGACCGGCGCAAGTTCCACCACGCTCGGCACTTTCTACAACACCGTCTTCCAGGTCTGCGCTGATCCCACTGTCGCGCCGGCTGGATCCTTCATGTCCATTCACGGCCAGGACCCCGCCAGCGGGCAGCCCGCCTGCGGGTACAACGGTCTCGCGCCGGGCGCCGCCGCGATTGCCCGCGTCAATTCCGCCGAGGGCGGATCGGCCATGCTGCAGTTTTACCTGGCTCATCCTACGCCCGAAAACCGCGCCATTGTCGATAAGTTTTACGGCGCCATCTTCGGCGATCCGCTGTTCTGCCGCGATGGAGTGTTCTGCGACGGGATTTGGGCCAGCCAGCTTACCGACGCCGACATGAGCGGCCCCAAGTGGCCGGGATTCTTCTTCGGCATGGGCGGATTTTTCGTCAACTCATGGCCCGCGGTTCGTTTGGCGGAAACGCCGCGATAGAACCAGGGCGCCGGATGCAACAATAAAGTGTATGTGTGGCATCGCCGGGATCGTCTATCAGGATCCGAACGCATGTGCTGAGCCCGTCGTGCGCGCCATGCTGCCCGCCCTGGCACGGCGCGGCCCCGATGCGGAAGGGTATTTCGCCTGGCCCGGAGCGGGGTTCGGACACCGCCGCCTCGCCATTCTCGATTTGAGCCCGGCCGGCGCTCAACCGATGCTGTCGGCCGATGCCGCCATCGGCGTCGTTTTCAACGGCTGCATTTACAATTTTCAGGAAATTCGATCGGAATTGGAAAGCCGCGGCCATACGTTCCGTTCGCAGTGCGATACCGAGGTCCTCATCGCCGGCTATCGGGAGTGGGGCATTCACGCCCTCGCCCCGCGCCTGCGCGGCATGTTCGCCTTTGCCGTGTGGGACCAGCCGCAACGCAAGCTGACCCTGGCGCGCGACCGCCTCGGCGTCAAACCGCTGGTCTATCGCGCCGCGGACGGCAGCCTGGCCTTTGCCTCGACACTCGCCGCCCTGCGCGCCGGCGGGCTCACCGGCGAGCTCGATCCCCAGGCCGTCCTCGAGTTTCTCGATTCGGGCTTTGTCACCGACGAGCGAAGCATCTATGCCGGTACGCGAAAACTTCCGCCCGCTTCGATCCTCGAGTGGCAGGACGGCCGCATCAGCGAAAGCCGCTATTGGACGCTGCCGGAAGTGGACGAGTCCTCGTCAATCCGTTTTGAAGAGGCCGTTGAAGAAACCGAAAAGCTGATTGTCGAAGCCGTGCGGCTGCGGTTGATCTCCGACGTCCCCATCGGCGCGCTGTTGAGCGGCGGAGTCGATTCGGCGCTGGTGTGTTGGGGCCTGTCCCGTTTGAATGCCCGGATTCGCGCCTTCACCATCGGCACGCCCGGCGACCACGAGGACGAAAGCGTCCAGGCCCGGCAAATCGCTCAGCGCCTCGAGATTCCGCATGAAGTAGTGGACCTCAGCCCCGACGAGGCTCTGCCGCTCGACGAACTGCTCGCCGCCTACAGCGAGCCGTTCGGCAGCACGTCGGCAATGGGCATGCTGCGAGTCTCGAAAGCCGTCCGCTCCAAGGCCACCGTGCTGCTCACCGGCGACGGCGGCGACGATGTTTTTCTCGGCTACTCGTTTTTTCAGAACGCCTGGAAAGCGCAACAACTCGCCCGGCGGTTTCCGCCCGGCTCCCGGTCGGCGTGGAATGCCGCGCGCCCCCTGGTTCGCCGGATTCCGCCGCTGCGGCGGGCTCAGAATTTTCTCGACTACGCCACCGGCGGCGTGGGCGATTATGCGCGGGTCCGGCTCGGCTTGCCCTATTTCCTCGAACGCAATCTCTTTGGCGACGTGCTGGCCGGCCGCGATGTGGCCCACCGTCAGATTCCCGCCGATTTCCATTCTGCCAAACACCTGGTTTCGGGCGTGCTCAAATTTCACCGCCGCATGCACTTCACCTCCGAGTTCATGGTTAAGGTGGACGGCGGCACCATGTACCATTCGCTCGAAGCCCGCTCGCCGTTTCTCGACCACGTCTTGTGGGAGTTCGCATCCCGGCTGCCGCCCTCGATTCATTTTGAGGGCGGCCGGTTGAAAGCCGTGCTGCGCGAGATCGTCCGCCGCCGCCTCGGCGCGGATGTCGCCTTCCGCCAGAAGCAAGGCTTCACGGTTCCAGTGGAACGCTGGCTCGCCTCGAAATGGAGTGGGGAATTGAAGAAGCTGAAAGGCGAGACCTTGTTATCGAAACAAGGCTGGTTCCGCCGGAATGAGCTGTCGGCCGCCGTGGACGAAGCCCTGAACCGCAATCAGGTGCCTTCCCAACTGTGGAATGCGGTGCTGCTCGAGGCCTGGCTCGAACGCCAGAAAGCCCTCCCGAGTCCGCACCTCGCGAGTTTGTCTCCGGCGGTCTCCTGATTTCAGCCATGCGCATTCTCTATTTGAGCCCCCGCCAGTGTTGGCCGGCCATCAGCGGGGCGAAGCTGAGGGATTTCTATCTGGCCCGCGCGCTCGGCGAGCAATTCGATCTGTCCTACGCGTATTTCGTCCAGGACCACGCGCTCACTTCCGGCGAGCTTCCGTTTTGCCGCCAGTTGGTCGGGGTTCCCAAACCGAAAACCTATACCCCCCTGAAGCTCGTCCGCGGCGTTCTCACCCGCCAACCGCTTAGCGTGATCAACTACAACTCAGCCGGCATGCAGCGAGCCCTGGCATCGCTGCTCGAAGGCGCCCCGTTCGACATCATCCACGTCGACGGAGTGCACATGGCCTCCTATGTCCCGCTGTTCGCCCGCCATTCTTCCTCGCGGATCGTTTTCAGCTGGCACAACATCGAATCGGAACTGATGTTCCGGTATGCCTCGAGCAGCACATCGTTGCCCCGCCGGATGTACGCCTCGCTCACCGGCCGCCGTCTCGCGCGGGTGGAGCAGGAGATGCTCGAGGGCGCTTTCGGGCACGTGGTGTGCAGCGAGCGCGAACGCGACGAATTGCTGCGGCGCGCGCCGTCGGCGCGAGTGGCGGTGATCGAGAATGGAGTCGACACCGGCCGGTTTTCACCGCGCAGCGAGGCCGGCGGCCGGAACCGCATCGTGCTGGTCGGCCTGATGAATTACCTGCCCAACGTGGAGGCCTCCATCTGGTTTGCCCGCGAGATCTGGCCCGCGCTCTCCGCCCGGTTCCCGCAATGGAAGCTGACGCTGGTGGGCGCGGACCCGCTGCCCGCCGTTCAGGCGCTCGCGAATCTGCCGGGCGTGGAAGTCACCGGCACGGTCGAGGACGTGCGCCCTTACTACGAGCAGGCGGTGATCGCCATTGTGCCGCTCAAGACAGGCGCCGGCACGCGGCTCAAGATCCTCGAAGCGATGGCCGCCGGCGTTCCCGTGGTCTCCACCCCGCTCGGCGCCGAAGGTCTGAAGGTCACCCCCGGGAAGGACATCCTGATCGCCGGCCCGGAGCCGGAATGGATGGAGGCCTGCTCCCGTCTGGCCGGTGAACCGGCGCTGGCTGCTGATCTTGTCCGGTCGGCCCGCGAACTGGTCACCGCGCAATACGACTGGCGCGTCATGGGTAGCCGTCTGGTGAGCACCTACCAGGAATGGTGCGGCTAAAGCCTCCGGTATCGAAGCTATGATGAGAAATAGCCGTTTGACCCCTCCGGGAATGAACACCAAATTAATTCAACTGTCGTTGCCGGACGCGGAATGAGCGACGCACCACAGCATCAACAACTGGACCACGCAGTTGTTGGCGGGATGGCCTGGACAGCCGGCGCCAAGTGGGCCACTCAGGTGGTGACCTGGGCTTCGGTCTTCCTGGTTGCGCGGCGGCTTTCCCCGGCCGAGTTCGGCATCGTGGAAATGTCCGGAATTTTCGCCAACATCACCAACGTGCTCGCCGAATTCGGCCTGGCCAGCACGATTTTACAGATGCGCGAGCTCGACCGCCGCGTCCTCGCTCAACTCAACACCGTTTCCGTCTTCCTGAGCACCCTGATCTTCGTTTTCTCGGCCGCGGCATCTCCCCTGGTGGCCGCGTTCTTTCGCTCCAATCTGCTGGTTTCGCTCGTGATCGTCAACAGCCTGGCGTTTTTCACACTGGCGTTTCAGGCGGTGCCGCTCGGCTTGTTGCAGCGCGATATGGATTTCCGGCGGCTGTCCCTGGTTGAAGCGACGCAAGCCGTGGTGCAGGCGCTGTCAACGGTAGCGTGCGCCTATGCCGGGCTCAGCTACTGGTCGCTGGTGATTGGTTCGCTGGCCGGACGGACGGCGGCCATGGGATTGTCGATGTACTGGAAACCGGTGCCGTTCGCCTGGCCGAACCGTTCGGAGTTGCTCAAGCCCCTGCGCTTCGGGCTCGAGATCTCGATGGCGCGCCTGGCCTGGATTCTCTATCTGCAGGCCGACGGCGTGATCGTCGGACGTTTTCTCGGTCAGGCGGCGCTCGGCAGCTACCGCATGGCCATGACGCTCGCCAACGGTCCGGCCGAGAAGATCGCCACGCTCATCATGCGCGTCACCGGGCCTTTGTTTGCCCGGGTGCAGGACGATCAACCGCTGCTGCGCCGCTACCTGACCTTTATCAGCGATGGCCTGGCGCTGGCTATTTTCCCGCTCGTCTTCGGGCTGATCATCACCGCTCCCCACGCCGTCAGCGTCACTCTCGGCCCGCAGTGGACCGGGGCTGTGCTGCCGCTGCAATGGCTCGCGCTGTCGATGATTTTCCGCACCGCACACACGCTGTTCAGCCAGGTGTTGACCTCGCTGCGATTTACAAATTTCCTCATGTGGCAGTCGATCCTGGCCTCCGTGGTGCTGCCGGTTGCCTTCTATCTGTCGGTGCCGTGGGGAACCGCGGGCGTGGCTGCCTGCTGGTCGATTTTGACCCCGCTCATGCTGCTGCCGCTCGGCATCCGCCTGTTCCGGGCCATAAATGCGAACGTACGGGAATACCTCATGATGCTGATGCCCGCTACCATTGCCGTGCTGGTGATGTCGGCCGTGGTTCTGCTGGTCCGGCCGGCCGGATGGTCCGCGTTGCCGGCGCTGATTTTTGAAGCGGCCGTCGGCGCCGCCGTCTATGGAGGAGTGCTGCTGATTTTCTTCCGGCCGACGGTGATGCGTTACGTGCGGTTCGGCATGCGGATACGCAAAGGCGGCGGCCCGCTTCCCGAAGAGGTTTCGATTTGAGATTGAGCGGTCAGCGCGGGGCGGCCACACCGGCCGCCGCCCGTTCTACCAGGTAGCGCCCCAGGCGCTCCGGTGCCAGATTCTCATCGAAATAGGAGCCCGCGTTGGCGGCCACCGATTCCACCAGTTCCGGCGTGTCCAGCCAGCCGGCCACCCGTTCGGTGATGCGGCCGGCAAATTCCTCCGCAGAGACAGAGCCCTCCGGGGGAACATCCAGGCTCAGGTAATGAACGTTTTCCTCGAGCGGCACGTGCCACTGCGTCCGCGCCGGATAATCCAGCACCGGACAATGCCCCATGGCGAGCATATCGGTCATCCGCCACGGAATGCAGTCGTCGACGCCATGCCGCACGATATTGAGTCTCGACCGCGCGGCCAGGTCCCAAAGTTCCTTGAGCGGCATGGGTTGCGTGGTCCAGGAGATTCCAGCCTTCTCCATGCGCTCGGCCTCGCCCTGGTAGTCGGCCGAAATCAGGTAGGCGATCAGTTTCTTGCGGCACTTCAATTTGGCCAGGGCTTCAAAAAGCGCCAGGTTGTGTTCGACTCTTCCCCAGACCCGGAAAAATCCGAACAGGTCCCACTCGGGCTCGACCGTCCGGAGCGCCCGGAGTTCGTTCCGCTTTTCGAGCACCAGCGGATTCAGGTTGGCGAGCGGGATCACTTTCGCCGGATAGTCGAGCGTCGGCCAGTAGTTGGTTTTGAAGTACAGGTCACTCCAGGCGAGAAGCTCCGGCCGGGTGACCTGGCCGGGGTCGCCGGCATCGATGCAGATCTTGGTTTCCCGCCCGGCAGTACGAAGAACATACTTGCCGACCGCGTGTTCGACGATCACCCCCGCGCCCATCAGGCGGGCCGCGCCGTCGACAGCCGTCGTGCGGAGCCACTTGGGGAGAATGCCGTTCAACCGTTCGGTTTGCCGCACCCGGCCGAGAAAGCGCAGCGCCGGAGTCAGGCTCGGGCTGTGCTCCCGGTAGGAGATGCCGTGCCCGCCGCAGTAGGCGGCGATGCTGGCGCGGTAATACGACTGATAGAGATCGTTGGTTCGCGAATACGGTTCGAGGGTGGTCTCGAAAGTATCCATTTACGAATTCACCGCCGCTTCGATCATTCGCGTGAATTCGCGAACATAAACCTGCTCGTTCAACTCGCTGTGAGCCCGCTCATAACTCCGGTCGCCCATTTTGCGTCGAAGCCCCGCGTCTTGCAGTAGAACCCGCATCTGCGCGGCCAGCGCCTGCCAGTCGCCGATGGGGACAACAAAGCCGTTCTCGCCGTTGCGGATCAGGTAAGGAATGCCGCCCACCGTCGAACCGACAAGAGGCAGGCCGGCGGCCATGCCTTCGATCAACACGCGCGGCAACCCTTCGCACCGGCTCGGCAAGACCATCATCATGGCGCCTTCGATGATTTTCAACGCTTCCGCCGGGGGCCTCGCCTTCAGGATTTCAATCTGCCGGGAACCTTCCATCAGACCGTCGATGGCGGTTCGATCGGGGAAATAGCCGAGGATCTTGAGCTTGACGGACGGGAACTCGGCTTCGATGCTCCGAAAGGCCCGGATCAGAAGGTCCACGCCTTTGAGATACCAGGGAGCGCCCACCAGAAGCACGTAGGCGTCGTCCGCATCCGGCTGGCCTCGCTCAATGGCGGAAATCGGAACGAATTCGTGGAACACGCTGTTGGCGGCGCCCTGCAGCAGCGGGTAATCGGACAACTGGTTGGGAAACAGGAAATGAAAGCGGTTGGCCAGGACCGTGGAGACGTGCAGGCACACGTCGGAATAGAACTTCATGAGCCGTTCCCGAAGAGTCGGGTTCGGCCGGTCCGTGATGTAAACGAATCGCGGGCTGGTCACCAGTTCGATTACCAGGCGCGCCCCGGTGAGCAGGCGCAGAATGCCCGCCAGCACGCCGGTGGTCATATGCGAATAGGCAACGATACAATCGAACCGCCGTTCCTTGTACAGTTGCCGGCCCTTGGACAGGTAAGACCGGAAGACTTCGTATCTTTGGCGCATCCCCCGCATATTGGAGGAAAGCAGCCAGTGATAGCGGAAATTGCCAACCGTGTAGACCGGGTAAGAGCCCTCGCCGAACATGGCTTCCACTTCAGCCGGAGTCTGAAACCAGATGGGCTGCAGGATGTCGCCTTCGAGGTTTTCAGAAAGCAGATAAAACCGGTCCCGCCGCAGATCCGTGGGCGGCGGAACGACGGTGGAGTGTACATAAAGAATCCGCTTGCGGCGGCTGGGGGTTGGCGGGTTCATGATGGGGACGCTGTATCAGCGCGGCCAAATCCCCCCGGCTGTCGGAGCGAGGCTGGGAACGGCCCGTGGCGCCGGGTCCTTCCCCGCCATTTCCTGCCGGGCCACGGTCGTGATGGCGATGGCCAATCCGATCAGTGAAGGCAAATAGTAGTGATACGCGTGGGCGAGAAAGATGACCGAACAGATATAGCCGATTAAACCCAGCAGGAAGCAGTGACAGACGTTGGCGATATCCTGGAACTTCCTTTTCCGGGCCAGCCGGTAGGTGCGGAGAACCTGAACCAGCGCCGTACCCACCGCCAGCACCATGAAGATCACCGCCGGAATTCCGCATTCACTCGAAATCTGGGTCAGGAAATTGTGCGTGACCTTCCACTGTCCCCGCTCGCCTTTCTCTTTCCTCTCGTTCCCTTCATAGTTGGGAAACTGGCCCGGGCCCACACCGAATATCGGATGCTGCATCGTGTAGAGCAGGCTTTGCTTCAACAGATACTCGCGAGCGGACCGCGATTCGTAGGCTTCCTGAGTGGTCTGGTCGCGAATATCGTTCACGTCATGAAAGAGCGATCCCAAACGGACCAGCATGGTCGACGGCAGAGTCAGCGGAACCAGAACAGCCACGGTCAGGCCGGCTGCCAGAATCAAAGTTTTCTGTTTCACCGAAGCAGCGAACAGGGCGAAAAGGAACATGACACCCATGGCGATCATGCAGCCGCGCGACCCGGTGCCCAGCACCACGATCAAGCCATAAGCCAGAAACGGGAGGGGGAGGAACCGCACGAAGAGATTTTTACTGCGATCCAAAACCGGAAACAGCAGGAACGGCATCACCAGCAGCATATGCGCGCCCAAGTCGTTCGAGTTGCCGATGTTGCCGCTGGCCTCCATGGTGAGGCGGCCTTCGCCGTCGAGCGTGGTAAAAAACCGCGCGGTGATGACGCTCGATAGCGCCGCGGCTGCAAAGGTGTAAGTCCACATCCGGATCTCACGCCAACTCACCGCCAACCCGGCGGTGACCAGCAAGGTCGAAAAATGGAACCGCCCATAATCGATGATTACCCGGATGGAATCGCCCTTCCAGAAGCTGAAGGGCGTCGCCAGCATCATCCAAATGAAAAAGGCGGTGAGGTACCAGGCGGGCGAGAGCTTGAATGTGCGCCGCAAGCCACCCGTGAACAAAGCGCCTAAAAGAGCCGGCGGGGCGAAGAGGTACAGAAGATAAAAATTGATATGCAGGTAATAAGTCAGAAATTCCGAGATGTTGCTCAAACGCAGGAACAGATATGCGAGGCCGGCGTAAAAAGCGACCCTGCGAAATGAGTTATGTAAATCGGCCTGGTTCGCCGCCACAACAGCCGGCTTGGCCGGCGCGGCCGCGGGTGAAGCAGTTGGGGGCGCACCTCCGGCCGAAACGGGCTGCGGCGGAACGGCCGCGGTCACGGGTCGGCTGGATAGCGGTGGTCTCGTCGGTTGCGAACCGAGCATCCTTCCCATCTCATTCATGATAGCCGGGAATTGGATCTTTACAGGCCGGCGGCGCTGTTGGCCGCAATCCACGCCGACAGGCCCGCTTCCTCCAAATCACCGTTCGCCAGCGCTGCCATGCAGCGGATGGCGTCCACCGGATCCGGCGTGAACGAATGTCCATTGATTGCCAGGAACACACCGATTGAGAGAAACGCGGCGCGCTTGTTGCCGTCCACGAAGGGATGGTTTTTCGCCAGGCCGAAAGCGTAGGCCGCGGCCAGATCGGCCATCGAGCACTCCGGTTTGTACGCCCGGAGGTTCTGCGGGCGTGTTAAGGCCGAATCCACCAGCCCTTCGTCGCGCACGCCGCGCGCCCCGCCGAATTCCGCCAGGCTCTCCTCCTGCAGGAGAAGAAACGCCTTCTTCCGGATCCATTTCGGCTCAGCGGTCATTTCGCGAGCGCTTTGAAAGTGTCCCGGTATTTCCTCATGAACCGCTGCCCGGCCTGGAGTTGCTCCTCAATCGAAGGATCATAGGGCGTGATGAGATATCCCTCTGCGGTTTCGATTGCATAAAGGGTGTCGCCTTTGCCGACCTTCAGCCGGGCGAGCATTTCTTTGGGAATCACCGCCCCGGTGGAAGTTCCGATGGTCGTCAGCTTGAGGGTAGTCACCGTATAATTATAAACATTATAATTCGACGGGTCTCGCTAGAATGGGAAGGTACGCATGCCTGAGGACAGAATGAGGGTCGTATTTCTGATTGGAAGAGACGACCCGAATACAGTTGCGGTCATCGCGCGCATATGCGAAATCGATAGCGTTGCGGTTGCCGCGGTCCTCCTCGATACGGGGGTTGCGAAGCCGAAGGACCGGTGGCGTAATCTCAAGCGCAATATCCGGCGCGAGGGGCTGACTTACCCGTTCATCCGGTTGCGCTCGGCGTTGAAAACGCGGCTGGAAGACTGGGCCGACGGTATTGTTCCGCAGGATGAAGTCCGGCAACTGCTCGACCAGGCATTCCCCGACTTGAGCCTTTCGCAACTGGCGCAGCGCCGTGGTTTCGACGTCATCCGCGCCGGCAACCTGAATGGTCCGGCGGCCATCGAGGCGCTCAAAGGCGTCCAGGCCGATTTAGGAATCGTTCTCGGCACCCGCATTCTCAAACGCGCCCTGTTCTCGCTGCCGCGCCTCGGATGCCTAAACCTGCACAAGGGGAAAGTGCCGGAATACCGGGGGATGCCGCCGGGTTTCTGGGAGTTATATGACGGTCAAAAATCCGCCGGAATTACCGTCCATTTTGTGGACGACGGGCTCGACACCGGCGACATTGTCGGTGAATCCGAGGTCGCGATTCAACCGACGGAAACGCCGGAATCCCTGAAATCGAAACTCGATCAGGAGGGCATCGTGGTTTTGGCCGGCGCGGTGGAGCAGCTCAGCCGGGGAACGGCGACGCGGCGGCCGCAGCCGCCCTCCACCCAGAAGGCCCGCACACGGCCCACAAGGGTTCAGGTGGAGGCGCTGGCTGCCCGCACCCCCCACTGGCGCCGGCTCGGCGACGGACGCCAGATTCTCAAAAACGCGGCCTGGCTGTTGTTGTTTTACAGCGGACTCTACTCCCTGCTGCGGTGGATGCGGCGGGGACAAAGCCGCGGCGCCATCCTGCTCTATCACCGCGTGAACGATATTTCCCAGGATGTGTTGACCGTGAGCACCCGGCGCTTTGCCGAGCACCTGGTTGCGCTGCGGCGCTACTACCGTCCCGTGCCCACTTCCGAACTGGTGAAACAGGTTCTTTCCGGCGGCCACATTCCGGCCACCTCGGTAGCCATTCATTTTGACGACTGCTACCGGGACGTGCGCAGTTGCGCCGCGCCCCTGCTGCGGGCCGCGGGCATTCCGGGAATGGCCTTTGTTTCCTCGGGCTTCATCGACACCGACCGGGACTTCCTGCACGACCGCAAGAAGTACCCGCACAAATTCCCGAACCTCCGAACCGAGGACGTGCGCGGGCTTCCCGCCCTGGGCGTCGACATCGGAGCGCACACCGTCAACCACGTCGACCTCGGGACCGTGGCGCTCGAACAGGCCCGGGTGGAGGTTGTGGATTCGCGGCGTCAGCTCGAGGCGCTGCTCGGCCGGCCGGTGCTCTATTTTTCCTTTCCGTTCGGGAAGATCACCAACATTCGCGAGGAAGTGCGGGGGATGGTGGCCGAGGCCGGCTACGACGCCCTGTTTGCGGCGGGCGGCGGTTTCATCGGCCGCGAGACGGCGCGGCTCGATATCCCGCGGTTTGGCGTCAGCTCCGATCAATCGCCGCTGGCGCTGCTGATGGAGCTCGAGGGCCTTTCCCTCAACCACCTTCGCTACTGGCTGGGCCGCGCCTTGGGCCGGCGCAAGGGTTAGTCCCGCCGGTCGAGTTTCTGATACAAACCCTGGTTATTGAAATTGGCTTCGTTTCGTTCCCGCTGCCCTTCGATCCTGAAGCGGACACCGGCCGGAAGCCCTTTGTACACGCGTCGAGCCAGGCTCTTGAGCCCGCTCTCGGCGCGGGGCCTGTTGCCGGCGGGCGCGCCGGGAACGCCGGCCTCCCATGCCGCCACATAATCGCTCTGTTGGGGCGGGGTGGAAAAGGGCTCCGCTTCGCGAACCCGCTGAGATTCGACCACCATCAGAACCGGCCGCTGGGAAACCAGCATGACGCGGGAACGCACCTCGGCCGGATCCGCCACCCGGTAGGCAGCCCGCATCGGAGTGCGTTCGACGCTCGGAAACGAGGCCTCCAGGAAAACGATGCTGGTTTTGTCGAATCCGTTTTGCGGAGAAAAAACGCGGTAAATCAGTTCGGGGCTGAACTGGTAGAAGCCGTGGCCGCAAAGATTGTTGGCCGGCGTGGTCAGAAAAATCCAGCCGCCCGGTTTCACCATGCGCATCAGGTTGGCCATGGCCACCGGAAAATTGAAGATGTGTTCGAGCGAACCGGCTTCAATCACCGCATCAAAACGGCTGTGTAAGCCGGCTGGAACGGGGGCGTTCAGATCGTGCACGATGGAGGCATTTTCGTAAGTCGAATAATCCATCGTTTCGACGTTTTTCGCGCCCAGAAATTCGTGCCAGAAACGGTCTGCATACTCACCGAACTGATAGTTCGCAAGGGGAGTCTCCAATGCCGGGTCGGCCTTCAACCGGTGTTGCCGGCGCAAGGCTTCCAGTTCCGGCGCATGTAAGAACAACTGCAGGTGGCTGCAGGTGAGAATCGTTTCGAACGAAACACCGGCAAGCCGGGCCTCCCATAAGCGCCTGGCATCGTAATAAGTCAAACCCATGCGTCGAACATTATACCGTTGCGACTTACCGAGCCCTTACATTTCTAGCATTTGCGCGCATAAAGGGGATTCCGGCGCATGATATTCTGAGAGCACAGAGCATGGCCGCCCGCCCACTTTCCTACATTCTCATTTGCCATTCTTATCCACCCGTGCTCGGCGGCTCCGAGGTGGAAGCTCAGCGTGTATCCGATGAGCTGCAAAAGCGTGGCTACCGGCCGCGGATTGTCTGCGCCGGCGGACCACCCATGCCCGATACGGCGGAATGGGTGGACCCGTTCGGCCTGCGGGTTCGCATCTACGGTAGAAGAGGCCCGCAGCGCTGGCGGGATATCGTGTATGCGCTCGGCGTCGCCTGGACGCTGTTCCGCGAGCGGCACGACTACGACGTGATCTACTTCCTGATGTCCGGGCTGCACCTGGCCACCGGGCTCCCGGTAGCGCGGCTCACCGGAAAGCCGATCATCATGAAGTTCTCCTGCAGCAGTCTGGTGGTGGGACTGCGCAGCTCTTTCCTCGGGCGCCTCGAGTTGAAATTTCTGCGCTGGTGGGCACAGCGGATCCTGATCCTCAACCCCGGCATGGTGGAAGAAGCCCTGGATGTGGGTTTCGACCAGAAGCGGATCGGGTGGATGCCCAACCCGGTGGATACCTCGCACTTCCGTCCCTGCGCCCCCGAAGAACGGGCCGGGCTGCGCCGCGAGTTGGGCGTCGAGGCGGAGACTCCGCTGGCGGTTTTCGTCGGGCGGCTGGACCCGCAAAAAGAATTGCCGTGGCTGATCGGCGCCTTTGCGAAAGTGGTTCAGAAGATGCCCGAGGCAAAGCTGGCGCTGGTGGGCGACGGCTCTTTGCGCGAACAACTGAAAGAGCTGGTGGCCGGGCTGAAGCTCGAAAACAGTATCCTCTTCACCGGAAGACTCAATGCCGCGGGCGTTTTGAAATGGCTGCAGGCGGGCGACCTGTTCACGTTGATTTCGGCCATCGAGGGACTGCCGTGTTCCCTGATTGAAGCCATGGCGGCGGGCTTGCCGGCGGTGGTCAGCGACATTCCCGCGCACACGCAGTTGATTGAAACCGGCGTGAACGGGATTGTGACCAAGCTGGGCAATCAGGACTCGATTGCAGGCGGCTTGCTGCAAATGCTCGGCGACCTGCCTTCGGCGCGGCGCATGGGCGCCAACGCGCGCGTGCGGGCTGTCGAGCAGTTTTCGACGCCCAAAGTAGTGGACTGCTACGAAACCGTATTCGGCGAGTGCGTGTCGGCCAACTGAATTGAACGCCCTACGACTGCTGGCCATTATTGAAGCCCACAGCATCACCGGTCCGGCAAAGAACCTGCTGGAATTCGCCGGGCTGGCGAAGGCGCAAGGGGTGGAGACCGTGATTGCCACCTTCACCCGGCGAGGCACCGAACAGAACCTTTTTCTCGACACAGTGCGGCAACGCGGGATTCGGCTCGAAGTGATTGCCGAGCGCCGCTCCTGGGACCCGGCGGTGCTGCCGGCATTGCGCCGGCTGGCCGAACGCACCGAGGCCGATGTGATTCAAACCCATGCCGTAAAGTCGCACCTGCTGGCGCGGCTCGCGGATCTGCCGCGATATGCGCCGTGGGTGGCTTTTCATCACGGCTATACATGGCCGACCCCGATTGTGCGCGCCTATAATCAGTTGGACCGCTGGTCACTGCGGGCCGCCGGCCGGGTGCTCACGGTAAGCCGGCCGTTTCGCGACGAACTGATGGCGCAAGGCGTCCGCGGGGAGAAGATCGAAATCATTCACAACGCCATCTCGCCGGAGTGGGGCCTGGCCGCGCGCCAGCCGGAAACCGCGGGCGCGCTGCGCCGGCAACTCGGCATCAGCGCGTCGAGCCGGGTGATTCTCATCGTGGGACGGCTGTCATCGGAAAAGGATCATGTCGTGCTGCTCGAAGCGGTGAGCCGGCTGGGGAGGTTTGAGCCGCACCTGCTGGTGGTCGGCGACGGTCCTGAGCGGCCGCGGATTGAAGAGCACATCAGCCGGTTGAACCTGGCCGGGTCGGTGACGCTCGCCGGACAGCAGAACTCCGCCGAACCCTACTACGGAATCGCTGATGTGGCGGTGCTGTCCTCGCGCACCGAAGGATCGCCGAACGCGCTGCTCGAGGCGATGGCGGCCGGGGTTCCGGTTGTGGCTACGCGGGTGGGGGGCATCCCGGAGATTGTCGAACACGAGCAAAGCGCCTTATTGGTTGAGCCGGGAGACCGCGAAGGGATGGCGGCGGCCATCGCGCGGGTGCTCGAGGATCGGGATCTGGCCCGGCGGATTGTTAGCAGCAGCCGGGAACTGATCCGCAGCCGCCACGCGCCCGGCGAGCGCGTGAGGCGTCTCGTCCGCATTTACGAGGAGGTCCGGGAGGCTCGATGCGCGCGGTAAAGAAAACCGTGAAAGCCGTGGTTCAGGCGGTCAGCCTGGCGCTGGTGTTCCCGATGGCCCTGATTTCCCTGTTCGGCCGGGTGGAACCGCTTTACCTGATCGGCGCGGAAATCTACGCGATGGTGCCGGGGCTCATCGGGGATTATCTGCGGGTGGCGTATTACCGGCTCACGCTCGAGGAGTGCGCGCTCGAGAGCAGGGTTCAGTTCGGATCGTTCTTCGTGCATCCGAACGCACGGGTGGCGCGCGGCGTCTATATCGGCTGCTATTGCGTGCTCGGCTGTACATCGATCGGCGAGCGCACGCACCTGTCCTCGGGCGTGCAGATTCTGAGCGGGCGGCGGCAGCACGCGCGCAACGCCGAGAATCAGCTGCTCGGCGGAGAAGAGGGGATTTTCGAAACCGTGACCATCGGCAGCGACTGCTGGCTCGGGGCGGGTTCGATCATCATGGCCGATGTGGGCCCGGGAACCACCATCGGGGCGGGCGCGGTGGTCACCAAGCCGATTCCGGCCGGGACCGTGGCCGTGGGCAATCCGGCCCGCGTCATCAGGACAGCGGGCGGCGCGGCCGAGGGTTCTGAATCCTAACCGGCGGCCTGCCGGATAACGGAACACACCTGTTCGATCTGGCTTTCGGTGAGTTCCGGATAAATGGGCAAGGACAGCTCTTGACGGGCGATCCGCTCGGCGACCGGAAACTGGCCGGCGCGATAGCCCAAATCGGCGTGGGCTTTTTGCATGTGGATCGGAATCGGATAGTGAATCGAGGAGTGAATGCCGGCGGCCTGAAGCGCTTGCTGGATCTCGCCGCGCCGGTCCGAGCGGAGCGCGAAGACGTTGTAAACATGGCGGACTCCGGCGGCTTCGCAGGGCACTTCCACCGGCGCGCCGTCGAGCAGCCGCCTGTAGAGCGCCGCATTGGCCCGGCGGTTTTCAATCCAGCCGTCGAGATAGGGCAGTTTGACGCGGAGAATGGCGCCCTGCAAACCTTCCATGCGGTAGTTGTAGCCGGGCAGGTTGTACTCGTAGCGGTTTTCCTGGCCCCAGTCGCGCAGCAGACGGACGGTGTGCTCGATGGCGGGATCGTCGGTGACGACGAGGCCGCCTTCGCCGTAGGCGCCGAGATTCTTTCCGGGATAAAAACTGAAGGCGCCGATGCGGCCGAGGGTGCCGACTTTGCGCCCGTGGTATTCGCCGCCGTGGGCCTGGGCGGCGTCCTCGATGACGGTGAGCCCGGCTTCGGCGGCAATGGCCAGGATGGGGTCGAGCGCGGCGGATTGTCCAAACAGGTGGACGGGCATGATGGCGCGGGTACGGGGAGTGATGGCGGCCTTGATGAGGGCCGGATCGATGTTGAAGGTAACGGGGTCGATGTCGACAAACACCGGCGTCGCGCCGGCGTAGCGGATGGCGGCAACACTGGCGACGAAAGTGAACGGTACGGTGATCACTTCGTCTCCCGGGCCGATGCCGGCGGCGAGCAGGGCGAGGTGAAGCGCGCTGGTGCCGGAATTGACGGCGATGGCGTGGCGGGAGCCGACATAGCGGGCAAACTCGTTTTCAAACGCCGCCACGTCGGGGCCCAGGATAAAGGTGCTGTTTTCAAGCGCGCGGGCCAGCGCCTGATCGATCTCGGTCTTGAGATTGCGGTACTGCAGCTTCAGATCAACGAAAGGTATCAAGGATTTTCCTATCTTCTTCGAGGATACACACCGCGGCCTGTTCTGCCTGAAGCGGGCGGAGGGACCCTGCTACGCTTTTATTGAGCATGATCCGGATTTTCAAGATCTTTGTTCCGACCACCAGCCTGGCGCTGTTCAGCCTGGAGTTGTTGTGGATCTGCGCAAGCTACGCGCTGATGGTCTACCTCAATCCGAACATCGATCAGGAGAATTTTTATCTGAACCAGGGCGGCATCGGGCGCATGACGGTGGTCGTGGTGTCGATGGTGCTGGCGCTTTACCTTTCCGGGTTATACGGCGACATACGGATCGTCAGCCGGCTGCAACTGGTCCAGCAAATCTGTTTCCCGGTGGGCCTGGCTTTCCTGGCGCAGGCCGCGATCGGGCTGCTCAACCGGAACTGGATTGTGCCGCGCACGGTGATGATTCTCGGCAGCGTGCTGGTGGCCGCCGGAGTGTTCTGTTCCCGGCTGCTGTGGCAGATGGCGGTGAGCGGGAACGGTGTGCGCCCGCGGCGGGTGTTGTTTATGGGAGCCTCGCCGGCGGTTCAGGAACTGGCCTATTACATCGAGCGCCATCCGGAGCTCGGGCTGCGGACGCTCGGCTACCTGGAGGACCATGACGCGCCCGGGCAGGCGTCTCACGCGCGGCTGGGGAGCATCGAGGACTGGAGCCGGGTGGTCGACGAAAATCAGCCGGACTGGATTGTGATCGGCGCGCCGGAGAAGATTTCGCCGGTGTGGATCAGCGAACTGCTCGAACTGCAATTCGGCGGCGTGCAGCTGAAGGAGGCCACGGCGCTTTACGAGGCGCTGTTCAGCCGGGTACTGGTTCCGGAATTGAACCGGGTGGAATATTTCGCCGAGTCGTTCCGGGCGCGGGCCTGGAACCTGAACGTTCAGTTCGTCTATGCCGTGCCCCTGGCTTTAGCGGCACTGCTGGTGACTCTGCCGCTGATGGCGGTGCTGGCCGTTGCGGCGCGGTTGTCGACCGGGCGGATTTTGAGCCGGTCTCCTTATGTCGGGCTGCAAGGCCGGCTGGTGATGCTCTACCGGTTCGCTTCGACGACGCGCGAGGGCAAGGCCACCTGGTTCGGCGATTTCCTGAGCCGGTCCGGTTTGGACAAGCTGCCGCAACTGTTGAACATCCTTTCCGGAGATTTGTCTCTGGTGGGACCGCGCCCGCACCCGGTTGAAATCGCAAGCGAGCTGGAGCGGAGCATTCCACACTACAAGCTCCGGCACAGCGTAAAGCCCGGGCTGACCGGATGGGCGCAGGTAAACCGGATCCGCGGAATGGATCCGGGCGGCGATTTCAGGCGGTCGATCGAATACGATTTGTACTACGTGAAAAACTACTCGCCCGCGCTCGATCTGCTGATCCTGCTCGGATCGGCAAAGTCACTGCTGGTGCAGGCGGCGTGATTGCCGGAAATTTTGCTTTGAAACCCAACCAGGAGGTAAGCGCTCTATGAGCAGTGTGGCGGTGGGCCGCGCACTTTCCGCGGCCGGTTTGGCCATTCCGGAGTGTTCGTCGAAGAGTATCGGGACTTTGGCGACTCCGTCGAACCATTCCTCGCTGATCGAGGGGGTGGTGATGCAGCCGCTGACCTTGTGGCCGGACGACCGGGGATGGTTTCTCGAGGTCTTGCGCATGGGCCAGGGACCGGCGTCGGACTACGATCCGAAAAGCACGCAGGTCTCCTCGGCGGCGAGCTATCCGGGCACCATCAAGGCGTTCCACTATCACACCCGGCAGACCGATTACTGGGTGCCGGTGTTCGGCATGTTTCAGGTGGCGCTGGTGGATTTGCGGATTTCGTCGCCGACGTTCGGCGCGCGGGTGACGCTCTATACGGGCACGCTGCGCCCGTGGAGCCTCATTATTCCGCCCGGCGTGGGTCACGGCTATAAAGTGATCGGTCCGGACCCGGCGGTGCTCGTTTACGTCACCAACCGGTTTTATGATCCGCAGGATGAAGGCCGCATCGCCTATGACGATCCTTCCATCCGCTACGATTGGGAGATACAACACAAATGAGAGTTCTTGTTACCGGCGGGGCAGGTTTTATCGGCTCCTGCTTCGTTCGCCTTGCGGTCGGGCAGGGCCTTGAGATCCTGAATTTCGACCACCTGACTTATGCCGGCAACCTGAACAATGTTTCCACGGTGGCGGACCATCCGCTGTACCGGTTTGTGCGGGCCGATATCGCCGACGAGGGCGATGTGGAGCGGGCCTTTGCCGAATTTCAGCCCGAGGCGGTGGTTCACTTCGCGGCGGAAAGCCATGTGGACCGGAGCATCCTGTCGCCGCTGCCGGTGATCCGCACCAACGTGAACGGCACGTTCACGCTGCTTGAGGCGGCGCGGCGGCACAACCTGAAGCGGTTTGTCCATGTTTCAACCGACGAGGTTTACGGAGATCTCGAAGCGCCGCTCGAGGCCACCGAATCGTTCCCGCTCAAGCCGAGCAGTCCGTATTCGGCATCCAAGGCGAGTTCCGATCTGCTGGCGCTTTCCTATCACCGGACCTTCGGGCTGCCCGTGGTGGTGACGCGCGCATCCAACAACTACGGGCCTTACCAGTTTCCCGAAAAGCTGATCCCGCTGATGATCGTCAATGCCCTGGACAATCAGCCGCTCCCGGTTTACGGCGACGGTCAGCAGATTCGCGACTGGCTGTATGTAGAGGATCACTGCCGGGGCATCCTGGCGGTTCTGTCGGGCGGCACTCCGGGAACGGTGTACAACATCGGCGGAACCCGCTCGGTGGCCAACCTCGACGTGATCCGCCTGGTGCTCAAGATTCTCAATAAACCGGAAAGCCTGCTCCGCCATGTGACCGACCGCGTGGGTCACGACCGCCGCTACGCGCTGTCGAGCGAGCGGATCGCGAGCCAGCTGGGCTGGAAACCGCAAATGAATTTCGAGGACGGCCTGGCCGCCACCGTCGCCTGGTATCAGGACAATCAGGACTGGGTGGCTCAAGTCCGCTCCGGCGAGTATCGCGCCTACTACGAGAGCAACTACGGACACCGCGCCGCGGCGGAAATCCGTCCATAAAAAGCGTGGGCGGCCCGGGTCGAGCCGCCCACCGTGTTTATTGCAACACGACGCTCGCCGTGGCTCCTTGACGCTGCCGGATAGCGGGCCATGAGGTCGTGAAAAACCCGCCCATTCCGAAAAAGAAGCCCGGCCATTTGGAGCCGCTCATGTAGGTGTCGGCCAACTGGCTGGCGCTTGTGCCGTCACAATAAACGCCGCCCCGGCAAAAAGCCGGATCGCCGAAGATGGCTCCGTAAAACCGGTCGACAACCGCCTGGTTGGCGGGTGTCGGATTAGCCAGGTAAAACTGCAGCATCGCCGATCCGCCCTCGGCCGAATTGACGCGCCCGACAGCGGCCGAAGAAGCGGCGTTGCCGGTGGTCCCACATCCCTGGTAGCCGTGAATCGAAGCGAACTGTCCCGCGGCCACGTCGGAGGAGGAACCGCACACCGGAGCCACCGCGTAGAAGGTGCCGAGCGTACCGTTGGAATCCCACCCGTAAGCGTTGTACCAGGCGCCGGCCAGCGGCAACAGGCTCGCGTACCCGCTTCGGATGTCCGGATCGCCGCTCCGCGACGCCCAGCGCATCTGGTTGGTCTTCACGCCCAGCATGAACGGCTGTTGAGAGAACGGCGGAATGTTGTAGTAGCTCAGATAGCCGGTGCCGGAAACCGGCGAAGGGCGGTGTAGGGTGAGGCTGTTCGGCGAATTGTATTTGCAGGCATACGCCTCCTGGAGCGCCTGATTGACGGCCAGCGTGTCCGGCGCCTGCCCGCTGCCGAGCGCCGCGCCGGTAATCAGAATGCCGCCATACCCCCCGCTGCGTTGACCGCCGCTCGTCAACGCGCCGCCGCCGGTGCTCATCGCCGCATACGACCCGGTCGGGCCGGGCCACAGCTCGGCAAGCTGAACCGAATTACCGTTCACCGCATATTCGAGTGCCCGGGTGCTGGTCCCGTCCCAGATCCACAGCAGGTTCTGCTGGGTCAAGGTTCCGCTGCCGACCGTCGCGGTGGACGAATTGTGCGTAAAGGAAATCATCACCGTGTCCACGCCGTAGCAGTACGAGGATGTGAATCCGCTTCCCGTCACGTTCGCCGAGCCGCCGGCAAGCGTCAACGGCGCCGTCAGCCCGGCGTCGGCCGGCCCGTAGGTGAAGGCGTTGGCGAAGCTGTTGACGAACATTCCGGTGTAGCCGTCGGCCGCATTGCGTTTGCAGGTCTGGTCCCGGCTGAGGACATTTTTCAACATGCCCTGATAGCCCGACCGCATGGCGGGATTGGAATCGTAATTGGCGGCCAGCGTGAGCATCGCCGCCAGGTAGCCGCTGTCGCGCGTGTCCAGCGCATTGCAGCTCCGCCCCGAGATGTCGCCCTGATCGGCGAACGATTCCACGTTGGCCCATGTCAGCGCGGTTGACGGATTGAACATCAGATCCGCCACCGCGCCGATGGCGCCGCCGCCCCAGGTCAGCGGCGCACCTACAAACAGGCCGTCTCCCACCTGCGGGTCCCGCACCCAGTTCTCGTCGATGCTGTTGGCCAGATCGAGCGCCGGCTGATACCCGCTGCGGTAGTAAAAATTCCGCGCCGCGAGTCCGGCCCCGTAAAAGTTCGGATCGTATGTTCCCGACGAGCTCAGCTCGGACAGGAATTTCTTGTACGAGTACTTCGCCCCGCTCACCCGCACCCCGTTCATCGCTGCCGTGTCATGGGACGGCAGCGCGTACATCGACGTTTCCGTCTCGCACCCCACCGCCTGCCACAGCCCCCGGGCGGTCTCCCCGTGCGGGGCCGGAAATTCGAGCGACAGATACATGGCGTGCCCCGTGATCTGATACCCGAATGCGGCGCCATCCACGCCCGCCGGCGCCGGCCGGTCAACCGTCAGGTGCGTCGCATCCACAACCCCCGTGATCTGCGCCCAGTACACGAACGGCGTTCCTCCGTCGTGCGTCGCGCTCACCCGGATCCAGCCCTTCCCCAGGCTGTCCGATCCCGTGCCGGCGCTCCATGCCGTCCCCGTCCCCACAACCGTCTTGCTGCCCGCCGTCAAACTCACCGTGCCCGCCGTGTAGACCACCGGACCCGGAGGACCCGGCACGCCCGCCGGGCAAATGGCCCGCTGCGCATCGCTTGCAAACCGCGTCCCCGCTCCGTCGATCCGGAACTCGCCGACCACCGAGCCCGCGCTCCAGCTTTGCGCGCTTAATATATTCACCGTCCCGCCCAGGTCCGTGCGGTTGCCGCTCATTCCCCGCCCGTCGTAGCAAACCGTCAGCGTCGCCGGCCCGCTTGTCGCCGTGGTCCCGCAGATCCGCACCATTTCGGGCTGCGGCGCATAACCGCCCGCGCTGATCAGGATCCAGCCCGGCAGGTTCTGCAACCCGGGCAACTGCGCCGCGTCGGCAATCTGCAGGGTCGCCGAACTCGCCGTGATGGCCGCTGTGAGAATCGTTCCCGGCACCGTCGACGGCGCCGGACCCCGCCCCGCAAACCAATACGACACCGTCCCCTGCCCCGCCGTCGCCCATCCGAAATCGTGAGCCTGCGGCTGATAGGCCGCCTGCAGACCCACCATCTTGTACTGCCGTTCGTCGGCCAGCCCCCACGGGTTGTATCCAAAGGCGATCTGCGGACCCCAGAAATCTCCCTCGTCCTGCGTCGCCGGAAGAATCACTCCGTTGCGGTCCATCGCCACCGCTCCCACCTGCAGGTCCGCCGTGCTCTTGTTGCCCACCGCATCGGTCACCTGGAGGCGCTCGACATAGGTGCCGCGGACAATGTTGGTCAACATCGGCCGCGCCGCGGTCTGGTCGTTGTAAACCGGAACCGAGGGCCCCGACACGTGCGTCCAGTAGTAGCTGACGGCGCCCGTCGCATCCACCTGCGAAAACGACTGTGTCCCGTCCAGCGCATTCGCCGAACCGGCCCGCATCGCGCGCCAGTCGGCATAAACCGGAGCGTCCAGCGTCCGGGCACGGGCCGACACCAGATTCTGAATCGGCCCGGTGGGCGCGTACGATGCGGCGCCCGAGATGGCCGCCGGATACGTTCCGCAGGCGTCGTTGCCGTTGCCGTCGAATTTCCACTCAAACACGCAGCCCGCCGCCGCGCCGCTCGCCGCCGTCAGCGGCATCTGCGATCCGATCGGCACCAGCGTCGAGTAGATCCTGAAAAAACCGGCGCTGAATTGCGTCAGCGAACTTCCCAGTCTCAGCCCCGGCCCCGGACTACCCGACAGCGCCGTGTAGGTGCACACACCGGACGCCTGCTGCCGGCTGCCGCCCGTGTAGGGGAACACGCGCGTGCCGTTTGCGTCCCACGCTTCGACGGTCGCCATCTTCGTCACGGTGCTCTTTTGAAAGCGCAGGTACAGCGCCGGCAACGCGAAGCCGGTCAGCGAAATGATGAACGGCTCGCCCACGCACGGCCCGCTTCCGGCATTTCCCTGCTCCCAGTAAATCTGGAGCCGGTCGGGAGAGCTCTGAAAGCCGATGAAAAATCCGCACGCGTTGCCGTAGTTCAACACTTCGCTCGACGGCGAGCCCGGCCAGTTCTGCAGCAGCAGCTCGCCCCGGCAGTCGCCCGTCTGCGCCGGTATGCCGGCGTTCGACGCCGCAGCGCCGGGCGGCAGAACGATGGACTGGCCCGCCCATGCCGCCGCGGAGAGGACCACAAGCGTGGCAAGGGTTTTTATTGGCATGTGAGTCCCACATACGCCGTGGTGGCGGTTGATGCGCTCGAAATCGAAAACGCCAGCGTATTGCCGGCGTTCACCGCCGTCGCCCAGCCGGTCAAAACGCTGGAGCCCGCCACCGTGTTCGCCGTCAGCGCGGGCGGCGCCGAGCCCGTGATGCTGTTGGCCGCGGTGGGAACTCCGGTGGTCGATTGCGTCATCCAGACGTCGAAGGTGATCACTCCGGCATCCGCCGCCACATCCCACCGGCTGATGTTGCAGGTCCAGGGAATGTGCGGCACGTAGGCGGTGGTTCCGGGCGCCAGCACCGGACCATCCTTCACGCCGAACACCATTCCGATTACGTGCGGCGTCTGCGAGCCCGTCGCGCAACTGCCCCACCCCGGCACTCCCGCCGACACCGTCAGGCATTGTCCGGGCATCCCCACCGGCAACCGCACCAGGCTGCCGCCGCTGTTATAAATCAGGTCCCCCGGCTGCGTCGCCGGAACCACCGAGGTATTGCCGTTGGCCATCCAGGAGTTCGGCGCTACGCAGATGTACAGCCCCTGGTTGTTCACATTGGCCAGAAAAACCGCTTCGCCCGTATTGCAGACCGCCGGCAGCGCCGTCGACATCCGGAACGGCTTGGTGGTGATGGCGCTCGAGAAATCGATGTTCCGGCTCTGCTTTTGCAGATCCAGCCGCGTCTGCGCCACCCCGGAAGTCAGGCATAGCAGACCGGCTACCATCAGGCGGCGCGACAACGCGCGCCCGCTCAATTGAGTTGTCAGAATTCCGTCAGCACAGCTTTGCATCATTCGACTTACCTGTTTCCAGGGTTTTTCACTAATCCCCGGAAACAGGGCGGTCGATTCGCCTAAATCGCTGGATTTAGAGAATAAAAAACTACTTCGCGGTCAATGACCGGATTGCGCTCATACTTTCGTCTCGCCGTCCGATGAGCTTCACCAAGGTGGTGCCGTCGTGATCTTTCTCCTGTTTCTTGGTTCGCTCGCCGTCATGAAAGGCATCCTCGACCGCAACCCCGCCGCCGGCCCCACGCCCCAACCCGCCCGCGCCCTCGACCCGCCGGATTCCGCTTCGCAAACCGGTTCCCCGCAACCAACCGCCGGTCTGCCGGCGATGGACCTGTTTCGCCTCAACGAGCAGCTTCGCCAGCACAGCCCCGGGCCCGCCCCCGCCCCACTCTCCCCGGAACAGCATCTTCCCGATATGGCTCTGTATAATCAGAAGCATGCCGGAAGAGAGTAGGGCTACTGTCCACGTCCTGACGGGCCACCACGATCTTCCTGCACTGCTTCAGCCAGATTCGTCGAATCCGGGTTGTCTCCACCTGGTCGCTCCGGCAGCTTCTCTGAAACCTGGAGATCTGATCGAAGTCGACGCGGACACGGTCCGCTACTGGGGTGAAGTCCAGCGATGCGGTCCAGCGGGTTTCTCGGTAGCTGTGGAACATAGTTTGATGCAGTCCGAATCTGAATTCTGATCTTCCGGCCGATTCGGTCAAGCAGGAGGAGAGCCGGACTCGGTCCGGCCCAAAATGGAAGTCCTCGGTTTGTGGGGCGCGGCGGGCAAGGCTTTCCTGATCTCGCTGGTTCTCACTCCAATCTGTCGGGATGTCTTCCGTGCCTACGACGTAGTCGACCGGCCCGGGAGACGAAAAGTGCATGCCTATCCGATCCCCCGCGTCGGCGGCATCGCCATCATGGTCGCCTATGCCGCGACCCTGCTGACCTTTACGGACTTCGCCCGCACGCCCGGCTACCAATCGCCCGTCTGGGTCCTGTTGCCCGGAGCGATCTTTATGTTCCTGGTCGGGTTGATTGACGACTTCTTCAACCTCCCTCCCCTGGTGAAACTCGCTGGACAATTTATAGCCGCCGGCCTCGCCGTCTGGCAGGGCCTCAGCCTCAAAACCCTGGCCGGATATCCGGTACCGCCGTGGCTCGGCCTGCCGCTCGCCGTCGGCTGGTTGTTGATGACCACCAACGCCCTCAACCTGATCGACGGCCTCGACGGCTTGTGTTCGGGCACCGCGCTGCTGGCCGCCTTGACGCTGTTCGGCGCCGCCTACATTCAGGGCGGACTTCCGCTCGAGCACGCCACTGTTCCCCTCGCCGGCGCCCTGCTCGGCTTCCTGTGCCATAACTCCCACCCGGCCACCGTTTTTCTGGGCGATTCCGGAGCCCTCACCATGGGGTTCCTGCTCGGCTGCTACGGCCTGATGTGGACCAACTCCACGTCCTTCGTTTTCGGCGCATCCGTGCCGCTGCTGGCCCTGTTCTTCCCCTTGCTCGACATGACGCTCAGCATCGCCCGGCGCTCTCTCAAGGGAAAACCCATCTTTCAGGCCGACCGCGGCCACGTGCATCACCGCCTGCTCGACCGCGGCTTCAACGCGCGCCAGGCCGTTTTCATCCTGTACCTGGTCACTCTCGCCGCTACCGGCGTCACGCTCGGCCTCGCCTATCCGCTCAACCGCTGGCTGCATCTGCTGGTGGTGGTCACCGCTATCGCCGTATGCTGGGCGGGCATCCGGGCTTTGAGGTACCCTGAATTTGAAGTGGCAGGAGAATGGGTTTTCGGAGGCGAGTTTCGCCGCACTCTCGACACTCGTGAGAAAACGGGCGCCCTCGTCAAAGCGCTCGCTTCTTCCGCCGGCCCGCAGGATTGGTGGGAAGCCATGGTCCGCAGCGCCGCCCCCTTTCGCTGGACCCGCGTGACGCTCATCCGCGCGGACCGTCGCTACGAGCACGCCTACACCGCCGAGCCCGCCGACTGGTCTTTTTCGATCCATCTCGGCGGCGAGGACCGCCTTGAGATCGCCGGCACCGAGCACAGCGAGAAAATCGACCTGCTCCCTCTTACCAGCGCCCTGCGGCAGAGCTTTTTCAGTCAGGAATGGAACAAGCTGGCACTGTCCTAGGTCCCGCGGATGCGTGCTTCTTATTCACATTTTTCATTGCTCGAATTCGTCCTGGTCCTGCTCGGATTCCTGATCCCCGCGCTGGCCATCCCCTTCGCTTACCCGGATCAACTGCTGTTCCCGCCCGACATCGACCTGCTCATCCAGTTCTTCATCTTCGCCATCGCCTACTGGATCATCGCCGCGAGCGTCCGGATTTTTGAAGGACCGTCGTCCCCTTTCCCCGGCCTCGTGCTCTGGTGCATGGGCACCGGCAGCAGCCTGCTCGTTGAAGCCGTGCTCATCTACCTGCTGCTGGTGGAGCGGACCTCCATACAGTTGATCGTCATCGCCAACGGCCTCACCACCCTGCTGCTGTGGGCAGCTCACCGCTATCGCAACCGGAAGGCCCAAACGCCCGCCGTGCTGATGCTCGGCTTTGACCACCGTTCGCTCGCCGTCGTCCACGCCCTCGGCTACCGCCTGGCCGGCATCGTCGCCTCGCCGCCCGTCTCCCACCCGGCTTTTTTCGGCGAATTCGACCGGCTCGAGGCCGCCCTCGATCAACTTGGCCCCACTCACCTGCTGTTCTCCCGCCTCGCCGCCGCCGAAGTTCTGAACTCCGGTCTCGGCTCCTCCCTCGACCCGGGCAAAATCGTCCTACTCGACTCCGCCAAAATGTTTGAGGACCTGTTCGGGCGCGTCTCCTGCCCGCACCTGCGAACCACCGATCTCCTGCTCTCGCCGAATTCGAGAATTGAAAGCAAGATGATGGCTTTGCAGGCCATCTATACCAACCTCATCGGGCTCGCGCTGCTCCTGCTCGCCCTCCCGCTGTTGCTCGTCATCGCCCTGCTGATCCGCCTGTTCTCCGGCCCCGGACCCGCAGTCGAAAGCGTCGAGTGCGCCGGGTTCCAGAAAATTCCCTTCCGCTTGTTCCACTTCCGGACCCGCCGCCGCGATACCTTCGAGCTCACCTGGCCCGGACGCCTCATCACCCGCCTTGGCCTGGTGAACCTGCCTCACCTGTTCAATGTCGTGCGCGGGGAGATCGTCCTCTTCGGACCTCATCCGGTCCGCATCGAATTCGCCCGGCGCCTGGCCGCGCTTCTGCCCCTTTACTCGCACCGGTTCACCGTCAAGCCGGGCATTTTCGATTGGGCGCAGCTTTACAGCAGCCCGGATTCCCGCTTGCAGGATGAGCGGCTCCGTCTCGAATACGATCTCTACTACGTGAAATACGGGTCGCTCGCCCTCGACGCCGAGATCCTGCTCCGCAAACTCTCCCGGCGCGATCCGCCCAGCGTGACGGCCGTATCCACCGCAGCTATCGCGCCATGATCGCACTGTCGCTCCTGATCGTCTCGTCGGTCCTCGTGTTTTACATTTTGATCGGCTACCCGCTGTGGCTGGCCGCTTCAAAGCCCCGCCCGCTGGCCGTCGCCAAGGATCCCGCCTATCTGCCGGCGGTGACCGTCGTCGTCGCCGTTCACAACGGCGAACCGTTCATTCAAAGCAAGCTCGACACCCTTCTCGCCCTCGACTACCCGCCCGGCCGCATCAACGTCATCATCGTCGCCGACGGCTGCACGGACTCCACCAGCCAAATCGTGCGCCGCTGCCCGGACCCGCGCGTGCAACTCATCGAACAGCCGCGCTCCGGCAAAGCTCAGGCTTTGAACGTGGGCGTCTCACACGCCCAGGGCGAGCTCGTTTTTTTTACCGACGTCCGCCAGCCCCTCCATCCCGCCGCTCTCCGCCTGCTCGTCGCCAATCTCGCCGATCCTTCCGTCGGCGCCGTGAGCGGCGAACTGCGCATCCGCCGCGGCGGCGATACCGGAGAACAGGCCGATCTCGACCTCTACTGGCGCTACGAATTGTGGGTCCGCCGGCAGCACTCAAATATCTTTTCGCTGCTGGTCACAACCGGGTGCATCTACCTCATCCGGCGGTCGCTGTGGAAACCGCTCCAGCCCGATACGCTCACCGACGATGCCGTGGTGCCCATCCGCATCGCCCTCGACGGCTACCGCGTCGTGTTCGAGCCCGAGGCGCTGGCCTACGATTACCCGGTCTCGGGCGGCGAATTCCGGCGCCGCTGCCGCACTCTCGCCGGACTCTGGCAGGTGCACGCCCGCATCCCTCAGGTGCTGAGCCCGAGAAACCGCATGTACACGCACTTTTTCTGGCACAAGTCCTGCCGCCTGCTGCTGCCCTGGCTGATCCTGCTGAGCTTCGCCGCTACCGCCGCGCTCGCCCCCGGCCCGTTTAAAACCTTTCTGCTGCTCAACGAACTCGCGCTGATCGTGCTCGCCGCGGCGGACTATCTCGTTCCGGCCGGTTTCCCTCTGAAGAAACTGTCCTCGCCGGCCAAAACGTTCCTCGTCATGAACCTGGCTTCCATGGCCGCCCTGTTCCTGTTTCTTCGCGGCGCTCCGTCCACCTGGAGCCCCACCCAGGTCAGGCGCTGATCATCCCGGGCCGGCGCAGAATCGACACGATCCGCTCGCTCGCATGGCCGTCCCCGTAAGGATTGTGGACCCGCGTCATGCGGGCGTGTTCTTCGCCGTCGTCGAGCAGCCGCTCGGCTTCCCGCACAATGTCGGCTTCGCGCGTTCCCACCAGGCGCACCGTCCCGGCTTCCACCGCCTCCGGACGTTCCGTGCGTTCGCGCATCACCAGAATCGGCTTGCCGAGCGAAGGGCCTTCTTCCTGAACGCCGCCGGAATCGGTGATCAGCAGATAGGCCCGCCGCATCAGGTCCACAAAAGGAACATAGGCCAGCGGCTCGATCAGATGAATGCGCGGATGGCCGCCCAGCCGCGCCCGCACCGGCGCCTGCACGTTCGGATTGGGATGCACCGGGTAGACGATCTCGACATCGCCGCGCGAGGCGAGCCGGAGCATCGCCCGGCAGATGCGCTCAAAGCCCTCGCCGAAGCTTTCCCGCCGGTGCGCCGTCACCAGAATCAGCC
>BFBZ01000003.1_pt13 | contig 53271 bp, 53 predicted proteins | sample 1888401 | NCBI WGS metagenome assembly BFBZ01 (sample SAMD00112614, study PRJDB3348) | symbiont metagenome | host: Chara braunii
CCCGGCGCCGCAGGCGGCGGAGAAAACGAGCCGAAACCGCGCTTTTGGCTCGTTTTCACGCTGGGCCGGGCAGGATGCCCGGATCCAGCGTTTCATACTAGTCCCATGGGGACGCTTCCAGCATGATGCATACCTTTCTGTTCGAGCCCGGGGTCTGGACCTCCAAAGGCACCTTCTGGCGGGCGGACGGCGAGCCCATCGAAGCCCAGGGTCGCGTGGAGATTGCTCATCACCCGACCACCTGGATTCTCTCCGGCAGTCTCAAGGTGTTCGGTTCCCCACCGGTCGAGTTCGTGAATGCGTACTCCATCAGTCCGCCGGGACGGGACGGCACCTGCATGAAGTGGACGTCCGAGAATGCAACCCTGGGCAAGCTGAGCGGCACCTACAGCGTGGTGGGGAGCAGCATTTTATGCGTCTACACCTGTACCGCGTCCGGCTATCACGGAGCGGAGCACCTGGGACAGGTCGATGCCGGCCGATACAACGCCGCGGGCATTTTGTTGCTCCACGAACGTCGCCTGTCGTCCTGGCAACTGGTGTTGACCCGCAAGATGCCCTGACATGTTGGAAGGGCGACGCAGTCGCGCCCGCGGTTAGGACAATCAAGAGCTGTCCGCAGCGGCAGCGCCGCGAGCTACTAGACGTAGTGGTCGAGCAGCAGCGCCGCGAACAGGAACATCAGGTAATTGACCGATATCTTGAAGACCTTCATCGGCAGCTCCTGCCGAGCCGTGATCTTCAAGGCGAATGCGTAGTAGAGGAACCATGCATTCAGGACGAGGGCAACGACCAGGTACAGCAATCCGCTCATGCGCGTCAAAAACGGCATGAGTGTGACGACGACCAACAGGACCGTGTAGAGCAGAACCTGCAGGCGCGTGTACTCGACTCCGTGTGTCACCGGCAGCATGGGGATACCGGCTCGGGCATATTCATCGCGACGTGCAATGGCGAGCGCCCAGAAGTGCGGTGGCGTCCACACAAAGATGATCAAAAACAGCAGCAGTGCATTCGGGTCGATCGTGTTGGTGACAGCGGCCCAGCCCAAAACCGGCGGCGCGGCGCCGGCCGCTCCACCAATGACGATGTTTTGCGAGGTTGCGCGCTTCAGCCAGACCGTATAGATGACCGCGTAGCCGATCAAAGAGCAAAAAGTCAGCACGGCGGTGAGCAGGTTGACGAGGAACGACAGGACTGCCATCGCAGTCATTCCCAACACGGCGGCAAATACGAGTGCCTGCCGCTCATTCAACTGGCCGGTGGGTAACGGCCGTGCCCGTGTACGGTTCATCTGCTCGTCGATGCGACGATCGAGCACGTGGTTGATGGTTGCTGCGCAGGCGGAGGCCAGCGCGATACCCAGGTTTCCCCAGATCAACGCATCCAGTGGCGGCAGGCCGGGACTGGCCAGCAAGGTACCGACAATCGCCGTGAAGGTGATCAGGGCCACCACCTTGGGCTTGGTCAGTTCGAGGTAGCGGCGCCAGATCGCCGTCGCGCCTGGACTGGCTAGTTCGGAGGTCGTCGCCACGATGGAGTCGGTCGCAGGCTCGGTAGCCGTTAGGGGACGCGCAGCGTAACAGATCGCGCCGGATGCCTCATGGGGTGCCATGGGCGCAGCGTGGCCATTCGATCGCGAGGGCGCCATCAACTGTGGCAAGCAAGGAACTCATGCGTCAGTCGCTCACTCGGGGAATCAGTTACCCGCGACGCTGAGGCGGGTCGACTGGGCGGCCGCGAACTGACGGCGCTCAGGACGGGATGTTGAAACCGCCCTCGCGTTGCAGCTTGGCGATCGCCGCCGCCAGGTCTTCGGGGCTGATGGGCTTGGCGAGATGGCCCTGATACCCGCTGGAGCGGGCCCGGATGGCATCCTCGAGCCGGGCGAATGCGGTCAGGGCCAAGGCCGCAACCCGACCGCCCCGCTCGGGCGGCCGTGCACGCAACAAGCGCATGAATTCGTATCCGTCCACGCCTGGCATGCCTATGTCCGAGACGATAACGTCAGGTACCCACTTATCCAGAAGAGTGAGTGCCTCCTGGGCGGTACCGGCCGCCCTGAGCTCGAAGCCCGCCTTCTCGAGCCCTGTCACAGTGACCTCCCGGGCATCGACGTCGTCTTCGACAAGCAGGACCCGCCACGGCGTCTCGCGAGGGGCCGGCGCCGCAAGAGGAGCGGCTGCGGGAGCGGCGCTTGTGCTGTTCATCTGTGATGCACTCGGGAGGGGCAAACTCACGATGAAGCTCGAACCGGTGTCCGGTCCGCCGCTTTCAGCCCGTACCCGGCCTCCATGCAACTCCACGACGTGGCGCACGATCGCGAGCCCCAGTCCCATGCCGGTGTGTTGACGAGTGCTGGTGCTGTCGGCCTGGCGGAAGCGATCAAACACATGCGGCAGAAAGTCGGCGGAGATCCCGATCCCCGTGTCCGTCACAGCCACCACGATGTGGGAGTCGCTCTTGTACATCCGGACATCGACCGCCCCGTTGGCGGGAGTGAACTTCACGGCATTGGACAGCAGATTCCAGAACACCTGCTGCAATCGGTCCGGATCGCCCTTGATCACGACATCGCCGGCTTCCTGGGTGAGCGTCACGATGATCTGCTTGGCGGAGGCCACCATCCGCTGGTTGTCCACCGCGGATTTCAACAGCGAGCCGAGCTTGATGTCCTGCATCTCCATGCGAAATTTCCCGGTCACGATCCGCGACACATCCAACAGGTCTTCGATCAACTGGGCCTGGGAGCGGGCGGCGCGCTCGATAGCTTCCGCCGCTCTGGTCTTCTGATCGTCCGTGAGCGGCCCGTTGCGCAGCAGGTGGGCCCAGCCGATGATGATGTTCATCGGCGTGCGCAGCTCGTGCGACAGGTTCGCCAGGAACTCGTCCTTGAGCCGGGTGGCTTCCTCCGCCTGGGCCCGCGCGGCCTGCTCGCGTAACACCGTCTCGCGCAGGCCCGCCTCGGTGCGATGTAATTGCAACAGCGTGCTGACCACGGTCTCCAGCACCTTGGGTTCGAGCGGCTCGGTGAGATAGATGTCCGCTCCGCCCTGCAGACCCTCCTGTTGGTCCCTCTCGGTAATGAAGGTCGCCGATACCTGGATGACCGGGACCAGCCGGGACGCGGGATCGGTCTTGATTTGCCGGCACACTTCGATGCCGCTCATGTCCGGCAGCTTGACATCCATCAGGATCAGGTCCGGCAACCGCTCGCGGACCGACTGCAGGGCCTGGGCACCGGTAGCGGCTTCGACGACCTCGTAGCCCGCCGAACGCAGCACACGCGTCTTCTGATACCGCAGGGCTTCGGTATCGTCGACGTTGAGTACGGTGATGCGAACCGGCTGTTTCATCTTCCTATTCTCAGGGGCCGAGACCGTTGGAGGCCAATATCGAGCGGGCCCAGGCGCCGTTCAACTCGCTTTTCTGTACAACCGACTGCACGCGGCGGCCGAGTCGCTCCCGCTGGTCCTGCGATACCAATGCCGAGGTGACGATCGCCACGGGCACTTCCTGCAGGCCGGCGTCGGCGCGCAGCTCCTCGAGCACATCCTCGCCGCCCAGGTCCGGCAGATTCAGATCGAGAAAAATCAAGGATGGCTTCGAGCGGCGGGCCGCCGCAAGTCCGCTGCGGCCGTCGCGGGCTTCGATCACACAGACATTCGATTCCTCGAGGAGCTTTTGCAACAGGTAGCGCGCCGCCGGATCGTCATCGATGACCAGGACGCGCCGCGCCGTGAGGCTGTCGAGCTGAGACAGCAGGTGTGCGGCGGTGATGGGTTTGATGCAGTAGGCATCCGCACCGAGTGCAAGGGCTTTGCGCTCATCCTCCACCGTCGTTACGACGATGACGGGGATCGCCGCCGTGGCAGGCGAGCCCTTGAGATCGCTCAACCAGCGCCAACTGTCTTCGCCCTTCAACATGATGTCGAGCACAATCGCACGGGGTCGCACGCGTTGCATCAGCTCGCGCGCCTCGCGCAGGTTACGCGCGGCGAGCGGCTGATAACGGGAGTTGCGCAGGTACCTCGTGTGTATGTGCCGCAACTCGGCTTCGTCATCAATGATGATGACGGGCATCAATCCGGCTTCGATGGGCAGCTCGACTGGGACGCTCGAAGAAGCACCGGTTTCCTCATAGTGCAGCGGCAATGTCGCCGCAAACACCGAACCCACTCCGACTTCGCTCGTTACCCGCACCTCACCGCCCAATAGGCGCGCGAGCCGCCGGCACAAAGGCAACCCGAGACCGGTGCCTTTCACCCGGGCCTGCAACGGATTCGGGATCTGGGTGAATTCTTCGAAGATGGTGTCCTGATATTGCGGGCTGATGCCGATGCCGGTGTCGGCTACCGCGAAGCTGACCGAGCGCCCGTCCGGGGTCAGCGTGGCGCTGACCCGAACTTCGCCACGCTCGGTGAACTTGATGGCGTTGGAAATGAAGTTGCGCAGAATCTGCGACACCTTGCCTTCGTCGCTGAACATCTCGAGCGGAGCTTCGGGCTCGTCGAAGACCAGACGGACACCTTCGCCGACCAACAACGGACGCAACATCCCGCGCAGCGCGCTGAAAAGGTTGGTGACGTTGAATTCTATGGGACGTACTTCACTCTTGCCGGCTTCGATCTTGGCGAGGTCGAGCAGATCGTCCACCAGCGCCGTGAGATCAACAGCGGCCTTGGTTATGAAGTGGAGCTGTTTCGTCTGCTCCGGCGTGAGCGGTCCGTCCGACTCCTCCAGCAACAGGCGCGACAGGGCCTTGATGGAGTTGAGCGGCGTGCGGAACTCGTGGCTCATGTTGGAAAGAAACCGCGACTTGGTCTCGTCCGCTCGCCGCAGGTGATCCGCCTTCTCATCGAGCTCCGCATAAAGCGCCACGACGCCGCGGTTGGTATCTTCGAGCTCGCGATTGAGGTGCAACAACTCCGACTGGCGCTCGCGCAGCTCGGCCAGAGTGCGCACCAGCTCGCGGTTTTGCTCCTGCACTTCCTCCAGCGCCCCGGCCGGGGCCTTGCTGGTCAGCTCGCGGACGATGCGGTTGAACACCGTGGTGTCCACGAATGGAGCGCGCGACGGTAGTATCTTCTTGAGGAGCACGTCGGTGCCCGCCCCGGTGGACTTGATCTCGACCTGATCCATCAGGCGATGCGCACCCAGGATGCCCATGCCCATCCCGGTGGAAGAGCGGTAGTTGCCGCTCATGACATCGGCGAGATCGGGAATGCCGGAGCCTTGGTCCTGGACCCGGATGAGCAGCAGCTGGGGCGCGCTCTGACCTTCGAGCCCAAACTCGACGCGGCCTCCTTTCGCGTAGCGGAAGGCGTTGCGGACGATCTCGGATACGGCGGTGGCGATTCGGGTTTGATCCTGTGCTTCGAAACCCAGAAGTGCGGCAATTTGCCGGGCACGCTGTCGTGCGATGACAACGTCCTGCTCGTACCGGATGGCGACCGTGAGAAGAGACTTATTCATTTCGGACAACCAGAACGGTTACGTCATCCCTGCCCCGCTCGTGATCACGATACAGCACGGCGGCGATGATTCCGGGGTGGCGAGCTGCCAAGCCGGGATAATCCGCCAGATTCCAGTGAGTTGCCAGCCCGTCACTGTAGAACAACAACAACGCGCCGGGAGGTAGCGGGAGATCGAATTGCTGCACCCGGCGCATGACGTGGCCCAGGGTCCCGTTATGCGAGACGAGCTGCCTGCGTACCTCCCCGGCTTCGATCCGGCAGGCAATATTTCCAACTCCTGCGAACGCAACCTTGCCGGTCCAGATCTTGGCTACCGCCACTGCGGCGCCCCGTGTGGGAGCCAATGCGCGGTGGCAGGTCTGGATGGTCTCAGCGGGTTCAACGTCGGGTCGCTCTTCCAGCACCCGTGTGGCTGTCAGTGATGCCCGCGCCGCGTCCGGTCCATGACCCAGGCCGTCCGCGACCAGGAACCCGTGCCGACCTTTGCTGCTGATCGCGGTCCAGGAATCGCCGGAAACCGTCTCGCCCGCCTTGGGCAGGCAGATGACGCCCGGCTCAAACGAGGGTGGCCCGACGGGTTTAGCCCAGACTTCCATCCGGATTACCGTGCCGCGGCCGGCGGGAGCATAGGCCTCGAAGGTATCCGCGAGCCGCGTCATGGCGCCCAATCCGGTTCCGGGACTGCCGGCGGTCGAAACCCCGTCGCGCAGGCTGGCCTGGATATTGGGAATGCCCGGTCCGCGGTCGAGCGCCAGCACTTCGAGCCCCGGGACGCCATTTCGCTCGAGCACGCGCAGCACCAGCTTTCCGGCGCGGGCATGCTTGACGATGTTCGTCGCGGCTTCCGTGACGCACAGGCCGACCCTGCCGGCTTGCGTCTCATCGAAACCGCACGATTCGGTCAGCTCGATGGCCGCCCGCCGGGCCGCTCCCACTTCACTGCGTTCACTGATCTGGAATTGGACTTGGGGTAACACCGCCGTGGCCGTCAGCGCCAGCGAGCGATCATGATGCGGGTTCCCTTGCCCGGGGCGGAATCGATGCTGAAATCGTTGGAGAGCCGCCGGGCGCCACTGAGCCCCAGGCCCAGGCCGCCGCCGGTGGAATAACCATCCGTCAGCGCTTTTTCCAGATCCTCGATGCCGGGACCCGCATCGCTGAAGGTGAGGCGCAGGCCTTTGCGCAAGCCGTCGATGAGTCGCTCGATCTCAACTTCGCCGCCGTTTCCGTAGTCGAGGGTGTTGCGCGCGAGCTCGCTCGCGGCGGTCACCAACTTGGTCTGGTCCACGAGTGAGAATCCATGCGCCACCGCGTGCTCACGGGTCGCCTGCCGTACGCGGACGATGTCCTCCGGCGACCGGATGGGCAGAACAGCGCGGTTGGCGACGCTGATGCTGGCGAAAGCGGGCACCTACTGCTCCACCTCCGGATCTTCGAGGCTCCTTTGCAGAAGCGCCATGCCCTTGTCGACATTCAGGGCGGTCCGCACTCCCTCCAATGACAAACCCAACTCAACCAGCGTGATGGCCACCGCGGGCTGCATGCCGACCACGACTGTTTCCGCATCCAGGATGCGGGCCATGCCGGCGATGTTGCTGATCATGCGGCCGATGAAGGAATCGACGATCTCGAGAGAGGAGATGTCAATCAACACGCCGCGGGCCTTGACGGCCACGATCCGGGCGGTCAGATCGTCCTGCAGCTGCATGGCGAGCTGGTCATGCATGTCCACCTGGATGGTGACCAGCAGGAACGGGCCCATCTTGAGAATAGGGATTCTGTCCATGAGTGCTCAACCGCCCACGCCCTTGGGCAGCGCGGACTGCGTGCGCTTCAAGGCCACCAGGAAGGCATCGGCCAGGGTCGCCTTGGTGCTGACCGAGCCCAGGTCGACGCCCAGGTGCACGATGGTCTGCGCGATCTGCGGCCGGATGCCGCTGATGATGCAATCTGCCCCCATCAGGCGGGCGGCTGCCACGGTTTTCAACAGGTGTTGGGCGACCAACGTGTCAACTGTTGGAACACCCGTGATGTCAATGATGGCGATGGCGGCGCCGGTTTCCACAATCTTATGCAGCAGGCTCTCCATCACGACCTGAGTGCGCGCGCTGTCGAGCGTGCCGATCAGCGGCAAGGCGAGGATGTCCTTCCAGAGATTGACCACCGGGGTGGACAGCTCGAGCAGCTCCTGCTGCTGACGGGCAATCACCTCTTCACGGGTCTTCTGGTACATCTCGGTTGTGTAAAGGCCCAGCTTGTCGATCAGGACCGAGGTCGCCCACAGCTCATCCGCCAACGCCTGCGGGTCGGCGACTTCGCGTCGCAAGCGGCTGAACAGAGGCTGTTTCAGGGAAAAGACGAAAGTCGCCGTTTCAGCGGGCGAAAACCCCTGGATGGCGCGCGAACGCGAGATACTGCCGAGGAATTCCATCACGGGCGCCCAGGCACTGCCGGTGGGATGAGCCAGATCGCCGGTACGCGCGGCCCCCTGGAGCAAGGCGAGGAACTCGCGACTCTGTTCGCGCAATTCACTGGCTTTCATCAGATCGGAGCGGGTAGCGCCGTCCGCGGTCTGGGTTGCGAGCCACTCGGTCAGCAGCTCGTCTGGTGCGCGTCCGATGATCTGTTGCAGTACGTGGCCGGCCGCCATCTGCAGTCCCCTTTAACAGGCTCTGAAAGAATTGTGGCGCAGAGCCTATCAGATGGGGCGGGCGCGCGCTGTGGCTCCAGCGCCACGTAACAGGGCCAGAACCGACAGCAACAACACCGCCGCGCCGGCTGTGTGTGCCGTGGCGAGCCAGAGCGGAAAACCCCGCAAAACCATGGTTATTCCGATGGTCAGTTGTAACCCGAGTGCAACGAGGACGGCGTAGGCCGCGGGGATAACATAGGTTAGTGCCGCCTTGTGGCGGAGCACGGAAATGGCGGCCAACGTGAGCATCGTTGCGGCCACGATCGCGCCCAGCCGGTGCGTGAGATGAATGGCCACGCGCGCCGGGATGGAGAGTACGCCGCCTTCATAGTTGACCCCGAGGCCGCGCCACGGGACGAAGGCATCACGAAAGTCCGCATTTGGCCACCAGGCGTTCTGACACTTCGGGAAATCGGGACAGGCGATATCGGCGTAATTGGTGCTGGTCCAGCCGCCCAGGGCCATCTGCACGATGAGGGCAAGCAGGCCAATGAGCGCCAGTCGCCACACCAGACGGGCGCGGTTGCGATCGCCACGCGGACGGCTCGGCTGCACGGACAGCCACAGCCACCAGAGCAGGCTCAACGTCGTGAGCCCGAACAACAAGTGGCCGGTCACCACCAACGGCGTCACCTGCCACGTAACGGTCAACATTCCCAACAGGCCTTGAAAGACGATGATCGCCACCAGGCCCCAGGCGAGCGGCAGGCTGATCAGGCGTTGGCGCCGTGTCGTAAATGCAAGTACCGCGAGCGCGACACAGATCAGTCCGAGTGTTGACGCGGCGTAACGATGGATCATCTCCCGCCAGGCCTTGCCTTCATCGAGCGGCTTGCCGGGAAACACCCGGTTGTTCTCGGCCATGTCGAGGTGACTCGGGGGTGTTATGTGGCCGTAGCATCCCGGCCAGTCGGGACATCCCAAACCGGCGGCGGTGAGTCGCACATAGGCGCCCAGGACCACCACGGTGAAACACAACAGGAGGCCTGCGAGTGCGAGCGAGCGGATCCAGCGCGATGTCATGCTTTTCAACCGATGTGCGAGAGGGACAGGAGCTTTTTCAGGTCCTGCAGCAGCCCCTTGGGATCCTGGCGAACGTCATAGCGCATCATGAGGTTGCCCAGCGGATCGACAATGAACAGGGAGTGCGCCCGGTTGTCGGCCGGGAACAGGCGTAAATCCGCGGGCGCGGCCAGGACTTTCAAGCCGGGATGCTCGGGCGGCGGCGTGCAGCATGCACCCGTGGCGAGAAACACGCGCTCGACCCGCCCCATCTCATTGTTGAGCGACAGCCGCGTCTGGCGCATCACGATGAGGGCGGTCCGACAGGAGTCGTCACATTGACCGTCACCGATATACACCAGCGTCCAGTTGTGGCGAAACAGATCGGCGGGCAGGCCGGCGTAGACGGGCAACGGGCGCGCGGGTGTGATCAATTCGCCGTGGTTGACGGTCTTGATCGGGCGCCAGTCGGTGCCGTAGTACACCCAGAACGCCAGGGCGAGCGGCGCCAGGAACAATCCCGCCAGTACCCCCAACAGGCGCAGATTGCGTGCGCGCAATTCCTTTTCGATCGCATTCATGATGCCGGCACAACCTTCCGCAGGCCGAGACCTACCCACAACACAAACAACACTACCGCGAACGACCACCACTGAACGGCGTACGACCAGTGGCGAATCGGCTCCATGCCCGGCGGATGCCAGTCCCGCACGTAACCGTCCGGTTCCCGCGGGTCCAGGAGAATGATCTGGGGTTCCAGTGCGATTCCGAGCGCCGTGCTCAGCTGAGCCATGCTGGGGAAGGCCGTAATCTTGGGCCAGGGTGCCTGCGGACTGGGCGCTGCGCGTCCGCTGGCCAGCCCAGCTACCGGCAGGTTGTCGACGCGGCCCAGCACTGTCACGGAGCCGTGCGCCTGGAGCGCGACTCCCGGCAAACGCTCACGCAGGCCGGTAAAGGGCACCCAGCCGCGATCCACCAACAGGCTGCGGCCATTCGGCCGCGCCAGTGGAGTCAGTACCTCATAGCCGGGCCGGCCCTGATAACTGCGATTGTCCAATAGAAACTGGTGATCCGCATCCAGCCGGCCCACAACGCTCACTCGCTGGAAGCGCGCCACCTGGTCGGTGCCGCGCGACCCCAATGGAATGACCTGCTGCGCGCCGGCCGCGAACCGATCGTACTCCGCCTGCCGCAGCTCGCCGCGGCCCCACTGCCAGCGGCCCAGGAAGAAAAAGGTCCCGCACAGCACAGCGGTCAGGAGGGTGAAAATCCATGACGAAGCAAACACACGAGAGCCGATCGGAATCCGGATGGACACGCCATTCGCCAGCGGTCTATAAACAGACGCACATGGAAATCATCGTTCGTCTGCTCATCTTCGCCGTCCTCATTGGCATCATCGCCAGCCTGGGCTCGGCCCTCTTCCAGCTGTCACGCAAGAACGGCGACTCACGCAAGCTCGCACGTGACCTGACCATCCGCGTCGGCCTGTCCGTAGGCCTCTTCATTCTGCTGATGATCGCCTGGCACCTGGGACTGATCGCGCCGCATGGCCTGAAAAATTGAGGGGCCGGCGCGGCCCTGGCCCCGCGCAGCCCAGATCCTCATACGCCACTTGCGCGGCCCGGGCTAGGCGCCCCCGGCAAAAAGGCGCGACTTTTGCCGGCTGCGCCACGGCTAGATCCAGTAAACGAAGACGAACAAGCCGAGCCAGACCACGTCCACGAAGTGCCAGTACCAGGCCACGGCCTCGAAGGCGAAGTGATGCTCCGGAGTGAAGTGACCCTTCAGCACACGCAGCCAGATGACGAGCAGCATGATCGCGCCGATGGTCACGTGTAGGCCGTGGAAGCCCGTGAGCATGAAGAAGGTGGACCCGTAGATGCCGGTCGAGAGCTTCAGGCCGAGCTCCTTGTAGGCCTCACCGTACTCGTGCGACTGCAGGCCGACGAACAGGAAGCCGAGGAGGAAGGTCAGGGCCAGGAAGACGGTCAGCACACCGCGCTTGCCGGAGCGCAGGGCGTGGTGAGCGACCGTGACAGTGACGCCGCTGGTCAGCAGGATTGCCGTGTTGATGGCGGGCAGGCTGAAGGCCGGAATCACGCTGAAAGTCGAATCGGCGCGGCCCCCGACGTGCGCCGGGCCATTGGTCGGCCACGTGCCTTCATAACTCGGCCACAGGATGAGGTTGGTGAAGATCTTCACGCCCTGACCGGACAGCCACGGCACCGACAGCGTGCGGGCGTAGAACAGCGCGCCGAAGAACGCCGCGAAGAACATCACCTCGGAAAAGATGAACCACATCATTCCCATGCGGAAGGAGTGGTCGACCTGACTGTTGTACAGGCCGCGCTGGTTCTCATCGATGACCGTGCCGAACCAGCCGAAGAACATGAATGCCATGAGCAGCGCGCCCGGAATGAACACCCAGCCGCCACCCCAGTCGTTCAGATAGGTAACGGCACCCAGCATCAGGGTGAACAGCGAGACCGAGCCCACGATGGGCCACGTGCTGTCGTGGGGGACGTAGTACGAGTTGCTATCGTGTGCGTGTGCTGCGTTTGCCATTTTTCTCTCAGCGCGAGGAGACCCGCGAAGACTCATCGTAAAAAGTGTAGGACAGCGTGATCCGGTCCACGTAGCTCGGAATGGCCGGATCGATGATGAACCGGACCGGCATGTCGCGCTGCTCATTCACAGTGAAATGCTGCGGCGAGAAGCAGAAACACTCGGTCTTGTGAAAAAAAGCCGCCACCTTGGAAGGGGCGATGCTCGGTATGGCCTGGGCCGTGGTGTCGCGGCCGGTCAGGTTGTGGAAGAAGAACTCGATGGAGTAGAGCTTGCCGGGATGGACTTCGATCTCCCGCTTCACGGGGTGAAAGTCCCAGCCGCCGTTGCCGGCTTCGTTGCCCAGAAACTCGACGGTGATCGTGCGATTGGGATCGGGGTGTTCGGCGGCGGCCTGTGCCTTGCGCAGCAGCGCGCTCTGATCGCCGACGCCGGTCACTCCACAAATCACGTTGTAGAGCGGCACGAGCGCGAAGGCAAACCCGAAGCTGCCGGCGGCAATGCCCAGCAGCTTCCAGGTCAACCTGCGATCCGATTGCTTCTTCTGCTCACTCACGATTTCGCGCGCAACACCGACATGACAATGAATGCAAGATAAAACGCCGCCGCGAGCAGCCCGAACGCAATGGCGGATCTACGGACCTTCCTGCGCCGGGCTTCTTCATTGGGCTCGATCATGCTGTCCGCACGGACCACGGCGATCTCAGTGGAACGCTCCCTTCGCAATGACTTCATCCGAAGGAGGCGTGGACCAGGAGTGATACGGAGCGGGTGAAGGCAGCTCCCACTCGAGGCCGTGTGCGCCTTCCCACGGCTTGTTGACCTTCACGGGCGTTCCGGAGGTCACGCACTTCCAGATGATGTACGGGAAGAGGAACTGCGACAGACCGAAGCCGAAGCCACCGATGGACGACACCATGTTCCAATCAGTGAACTGCACCGCGTAATCGGGAATGCGCCGCGGCATGCCGGCCAGCCCCAGGAAGTGCTGCGGGAAGAACAGGACGTTGACGAAGATGGTCGAGAGCCAGAAGTGCCACTTCGCGAGCGTCATGTCGTACATGTTGCCGACCCACTTCGGCAGCCAGTAGTAGACGCCAGCCATGATCGCGAAGACCGCACCAGGCACCAGCACGTAATGGAAGTGAGCCACGACGAAATACGTGTCCTGGTACTGATCTGTCTCTTATACACATCTAGATGTGTATAAGAGACAGGGCCACGACGAAATACGTGTCCTGGTACTGATAGTCGGCGGGAACGATCGCGAGCATCAGGCCCGAGAAGCCACCGATCGTGAAGAGGAAGAGAAACGCGAGCGCGAACAGCATCGGCGGCTCGAAGCTGATCGAGCCCTTCCACATGGTGGCCGTCCAGTTGAACACCTTCACGCCCGTGGGGATCGCGATGAGCATCGTGGAGAGCATGAAGAAGAGCTGCGCCGCGAGGGGCATGCCGACCACGAACATGTGGTGGGCCCAAACGATGAACGACAGGAACGCGATGGACGCCGTTGCGTAGACCATCGCCTCATATCCGAACAGCGGCTTGCGCGAGAACGTCGGGATGATCTCGGAGACGATGCCGAAGGCCGGCAGAATCAGGATGTACACCTCGGGGTGACCGAAGAACCAGAAGATGTGTTGGAACATCACCGGGTCGCCACCGCCGGCGGCGGTGAAGAACGTGGTGCCGAAAAAGTGATCGGTCAGGAGCATGGTGACGGCGCCCGCGAGTACCGGCATCACGGCGATGAGCAGGTAGGCGGTGATCAGCCATGTCCAGACAAACAGGGGCATGCGCAGGAGCGACATGCCAGGGGCGCGCATGTTCAGGATCGTGACGACCACGTTGATTGCACCCAGGATCGATGAAGCACCCATCATGTGAACGGCGAAGATCAACATGGGGAAGGAGGCGCCGTTTTGCAGCACGAGCGGCGGGTACATCGTCCAACCGCCGGCCGGGGCGCCACCGGGCACGAACAACGTCGACAGGAGCAACGTGAAGGCGAACGGCAGGATCCAGAAGCTGAAGTTGTTCAGGCGGGGGAGGGCCATGTCGGGGGCGCCCACCTGCATCGGGATCATCCAGTTGGCGAGACCTGTCCACGCCGGCATGACCGCGCCGAAGATCATGAACAGGGCGTGCATGGTGGTCATGGAGTTGAAGAGCTGCGGGTCCACGAACTGCATGCCGGGCTGGAACAGCTCAGCTCGGATGACCATCGCCATGGAGCCGCCGATGAAGAACATCAGGCCCGCGAACACCAGATACATGGTACCGATGTCTTTGTGGTTGGTTGCGTAGACCCAGCGCCGCCAGCCATGCGGCTTGTGGTCGTGGTCGTCGTGTGCGGCTGCTGCTGAATGCTCGGCCATGGCGTTTCTCTCTACTGTGTGACTTGGACGCCTTTGGCGTCGGATGTCATCTGTTGCGTCGTGAGTCTTCTGCTATCGGATCGGATGAGTTGTTTCAGTGTGCGCTGGCCAGGGTCACGGTGGGCGCGCTCGGGCTTGCTGCAGCCGGCGCTGGCGCGCCGGCTGTCGGAGTTGCCTCTGAGCCGGCGGGAGTAGCAGCACTCTTTTGCTGAGCTGCCTTCTCGGCGACCCAAGCGTCGAAGTCTTCCTTCTTACGTGCGTCGACAACGATCGGCATGAAGGCGTGATCGCGTCCGCACAGCTCCGCACACTGGCCGCGGTAAAGACCGGGCTTGTCGGCATCAATGTTGAACCAGGCTTCGTTCACGAAGCCCGGAATTCCGTCTTTCTTCACAGCCAGAGCAGGCACCCACCAGGAGTGGATGACGTCCGCGCCGGTTACGAGCAGGCGAACCTTCGTACCGACGGGCACCACGACCGGGTTGTCGACATTCAGCAGATAGTGCTCAACCGTGGTCGGGTCAACGCCGGACCCCAGCTCGCGAGCGGCATCGCTTTTGCGATCCAGACGCGAGAAGAACGTGACGCCCTTGTCGAGATATTCGTAATTCCAGCCCCACTGAAAGCCGGTCACCTTGATGGTGAGCTCGGTCTTGGTGGTGTCCTCGAGCGCGACCAGCGTCTTGGCGGCGGGAACGGCCATCGCGATCAGAATGATCACCGGCACCGCCGTCCAGACGATCTCCACCTTCGTGTTGTGGACCATCGTCGTGTCGGGGACCGCACCTTGCGATTTGCGGTAGTTGATCAGAGACCAGAACATGGCGGCAAACACCACCACGCCGATGATCACGCACACCCAGAAGATCAGCATGTGCAGGTCGTAGATGTGACGGCTCATCTCTGTCACGCCCTGCGTCATGTTGAGGAGGTCCCACCCTCCCGGTTGCTGCTCGGCGGCCCGAGCGGGCACCTGCGTCAGCAGGGCTGACGCGGCGGTGAGGGAGAGGAGCGAGGCACGGCGTGTGCGGTTTGAACTCATCATCATTTCGATCGTGACCTTGGTTAGACCTTATGGCGCGTACTGGTGGCAGGCACCAGCGCGCGCATGACCCAAGAACCCATCCCCACATTTATATCTCACGGCGCAATCACAAGGCGGGCGGTTACCGCGCCAGAGAAGGCGACTCGTTGACGCGACCAATCAACCGATGCAACCGAAGGGCAAGCCCGCGTCGCTCCGCCTCCGTGAGAAAATTACCCAGCTCGCATCGACGTCCGTGCGACTCGATCGTGAGCCTGCTCGGATGTAGCCGCGATGCGGGGCGGCGGAGTTTAACCTGCGCCCAATGCCGCGGGAACACGTGTTGAACGGAATGCCGACGATCGCGAAGCTCGACGCTCACGTCTTCATCGGTAACGGTGATCGTCTGGCGGCGATGGCGTCGCGCCATGCTTACCCACAGTGCCCATCCCAGGAACGCCATCTCGAGACCGGAAAACGGCAGGACGGGCCAGAATCCCCTGAATGTCATGTACCCGGCAATGGCAAATGAGATGGCACACATTCCGCCGAAGAACAGAAATGCGGTACGCACGCTGAGCGAACAGTGTGGACAGATCTCGATGCGTTGCAGCTCGGGTTGCACTGAGGTAGCTACAGTCTCTCAGCGGGTTGACCCGCGATGGTACTGCACGACATTTTTTATTCAAGTCAAAAACTTATGAGGGAAAGATGGCGCGCCATGTGTTCGCCGCAGCGAACGTCCGGGTGTGCCACCGGTGGGACGCTCGGAAACAGGGCCAACGCGGGCATGCCGAGGATCCGCTCGAGCGTGGCCAGGTTGTGCGCGGCCCGCTCTAGGTGCGGGTCGATGCAGTTGGCCACCCAGCCGGCCAGCGGGACGCCCTGGGCCTCGATGGCTTCCTTGCTGAGCTGGGCGTGATTGAGGCAGCCCAGGCGCACGCCGACGACGAGAACCGCTGGGATCTGCAGCGATCTGCAAAGATCTGCCATCGATTGAGCCCTATTGATGGGGGCGTACCAGCCGCCAGCACCCTCGACGACCGTCAAGTCTGCGTTGCTGGCTATCGCGTCGAATCGATCCTTGATCAGACCGAGATCTACCTCGATTTTCGCCTCTTCTGCGGCGATATGTGGTGATATGGGAGGCGCGAAGCAGTACGGGTTCACCGCCGCGTAGGGAACGTGGATGTTCGACGCTGCCATCAGCGCCACGGCGTCCTCGTTCCGCAAGCCGTTTGAGGTGGGTGCAGATCCCGAGGCGATGGGCTTCATTACGCCTGTGCGCAGGCCATGCTTCACTAGGGCCTTTACAAGAGAAACTGAAACGTGGGTTTTGCCGACACCCGTGTCCGTGCCGGTAATGAAGAGAGCGTGCGGTTCCGTCGTGGGCATGCGGCTACTCCGTGCTGTGGGCGTCGGCGGTGGCCTTGACTGGGGCCCGCGGTTTTATCACCGTCGCGTCGGGCGCCGGATGGCGTTGGGGGAAATTCGCACCTCGCCGCCGATGGCGGGAGCCCCGGCGCGGCCTGCTGCGCCCCACGTCGCGCCGTAGATCACTTCATAGGTTGCCGGTAGCCGGCCATCTCGCCTGAATGGTTCGTATGCTGCCTGCATGCGTGCCAGACGCCCCCGGCCCATCAGGCCTCGCGAGCGTCCCTCGGTTACGTTGTGTGCGCCGATGGCCTTCAAGTCCCGCATCAGGCCGAACGTGTCCGTGTAGGTTAGCTGGACGCGATCAACATCCAACACGGGCTCAACGAGCCCGGCGCGGACCAGCGCTTCACCTACGTCATGCATGTCAACAAACTGATTGACGTGGTTGTAACCATCCGCCTCGGCCCAGGCGGCCCGCAATTCCTCGAGTGTGTCTGGACCCAAGGTGCTGAATGCGAAGAACCCCTCTGGCTTCAACACTCGCCTGACTTCGGCGAAAGCGAGGTCCAGCGGGTCGCACCACTGCAGCATCAAGCTGCTGAATACGACATCCACACTCGAGTCCGCGAACGGCAAGCGCATTGCGTCCGCGCAAATGCGCTCGAAGCGGCGAAACAAATGTTGACGCCGCTGCGCTTCGCGCAACATGCCTGGAGCCATGTCCAGCGCTACGACCAGCGCGCGGCGATAGCGGCGCTTTAATTCTTCGGCCCCCCGGCCGGTGCCGGAACCCAGATCGAGCACCACCTGGGGTTGGAATTTGAAGAGCTCCAACCGGGTCATCAGCTCTTCATTGACTCGCGCCTGTAAGACTGCTGCCTCTTCGTAACTCACGCTGGCGCGATCGAACGCCGTGCGGATGCTGGGCCGATCGAGGCGGAACGCACCCGCGTCCTGCCCGCCGCCGCCTGCGTTCGTTGATTCACTGGGTACGCCCGATGCCAGGCGTGCCGCGCTTTCAACAAGGGTAGTGTTGTCTTCGTCGCTGCTCATCGCAGCGACGCCTGTAGCTTTTTGCGGGCGCGCGCCTTCATGCGTTTCTTTTTCGCGGGTCGCGCCGCGACCGTGCCCGGCCCGGCCGTCGCTGCGGATACGTGTGGTTCTTCGGTACGTAGGAAGGGCTCGAGCGTCGCGCTGAATTCGCTTCGATGCGAAAGGAATGGCGCGTGCGCTGCGCGGCGCAACTCGACGTATTGCGCGTCCGGAAGCGACGTCGCTAACACGCGCGACGCCCCAGGGGCTGTGATTCTATCGTTCTGGCCGGCGATCACTAACGTTGGTGTTTGCACATGCGGTAGCGTAGGTCTGAGGTCGCTCGTGGCCAACGTGTTGAGACCGGCCTCGAGTGCTTCCGGGTGGGCTTCACCGTGAACGGATAGCGCGTGACGCATTTGTTCGACCACGCTGGCGCCCTCCATGCTGCCTCTTACCTGGAGCGCCAGGAAATCTCGCAAGGTCTGTTGGTAGTCCTCGCGCAACTGCGTCGCCATCTTTGTGATGGCTTCCAACTTCATCCCGTAGGGCCAGTCAGGAGCCGCGACAAACCGCGGCGTGGTCGCTACCAGCACCAGTTTGTCAATCGGGCCGGGCATGGCCGCCGCGAGATCCAACGCAATCTGGCCGCCCAGGGACCATCCCAACAGGGAGTAGCAGTTGGATATTGACGACAACGTCGAATGGAGTAACCACGCCTGTTCGGCAGGCGTCACCCGGCCTGCCGTCCACGGACTCTTGCCGTGGCCGGGCAGGTCAATTGCGATCAGTCGGAACCGATCACGCAATTCCTGCACGAGTCCATCCCACACGCGGACGTTCAGACCCCATCCGTGCAGGAGTACGAGGTCAGGACCAGTACCGGTGACTTCGACGTAGAGCTCCGACATTAGGAAACCACATTACGCGCCGCGCGAACGCGGCTCAATGCTTCGACGAGCGCATCCACCTGCGCCTCAGTATGCGCGGCTGAGAGCGTTACGCGTAACCGGGCACTGCCTTGCGGCACCGTCGGCGGGCGAATAGCCACGACGCAAAAGCCGGCCGCCAACAGATCCTGTTGCGCAAGCAGCGCTGCCGCCGAGCTGCCTACCTTGATGGGTTGAATTGGCGTCAACGGCTGCGATTCCGCTGCGGGTGGTGTGTGGGCCGCGTGAGCTGGCGTTGCGCGGGGTGTCGCGACGGCGAATGGTGCAGCATGGGTCGTCGCGGGGGCACGGGCTCGCGGTGGGTGCAGCAGCGACACGCCGGCTTGCTCGGCGGCTTGGCGGAAGCGGGCGGCCAGCGCGAGCACTCGTTCTCGGCGCCACGTTTCGCGCTGCGCGATTTCGAGAGCTTTCCGCGATGCGGCGGCTACCGGCTGGGGAAGTGCAGTGGTGTAGATGTATGAGCGTGCTTTTTGCATCAAGAGGTCAATCAACTCAGAGGATCCCGCTACGAACGCGCCGAACGATCCGAATGCTTTGCCTAATGTGCCCACCAATGCGGGTACTGCATCTGCATTCAACCCGAAGTGCTCCACCGCGCCACGGCCAGTGGCGCCGATAACGCCGAGCCCGTGCGCGTCGTCCACAACCAACCAGGCGTCATGCGACTGGGCGGTCCGCGCCAAATCAGACAGGGGTCCGACGTCCCCGTCCATGCTGTAGACGCCGTCTGTCGCTAACACGGAAGTGCCTTCAGTCATTGCCGCTTCAGCAGCACCCGCATCCGCATGCGCGAATCGTTTGAAGCGTGCACCCGACAACAGCCCGCCGTCGATTAACGATGCATGACTCAACCGATCCAGCAGCACCGTCTCGCCGCGATCGGCAAGCGTCGTCATGACGGCAAGATTTGCCATGTACCCCGTGGAAAACAGCAAGGCTCGCTCGCGACCTGTGTATGCGGCCAGCTCTTCCTCGAGACGCTTGTGCTCTGCCGCGTGCCCGGTCACCAGATGCGAAGCGCCACTTCCCGAACCGCAACGCTCCGCGCACTCGCTCATCGCTGCAGCCACCGCCGGATGTCGAGCCAGCCCCAGATAGTCATTGCTGGAAAAGTCGACGAGCTGCCGCCCGTCGAAAACCGCGGTTATCCGGCTGCCCGGCTCGACAAACGACTCGATCGTCCGCCGCTGCCGCCGCAAATGCGCGCGGTCCAACTCGTCAAAAACAGCCCGGAGCTCGTGCGCTCTTCGCTTCACAACTCTAAACGTCGCAGTTGCGTCAATCCCAGCTCGGCGTGTGGGTGCTTACGCCTCAACGCCCACATTGCGCGCGCTCGAATCATGGGCGGCGGACCCGCATGCACCACTCGCATGGTGTCCGCACTGCCGGGTCTCAGCCGCATCGGTACCGATCGAGTCGGCCGTGACGGTCCCCTCTGCTTTCAACCCCAACCGCGCAAACAGCGCCTGATCTCGCACGACATCCGGATTGCCCGTGGTGAGTAGCTTCTCGCCATAAAACATTGAATTGGCGCCGGCCAGGAAACAGAGCGCCTGTGTCTCGTCGCTCATGCTCTGCCGCCCCGCGGACAGGCGCACATGCGACGCCGGCATGAGGATCCGCGCAACCGCGATGGTGCGGACGAAATCGAAGGGCTCTACGCCGGCTTTGCCGTGCAGGGGTGTGCCGGGAACCTGAACGAGTTGGTTGATCGGGACGCTCTCGGGATGCTCCGGCAGGTTGGCGAGAGTGCGCAGCAGTTGCGCGCGATCTGTCACGGTCTCGCCCATCCCGACAATTCCGCCACAACACACCTTCAACCCGGCGTCACGCACAGCTTCAAGGGTGTCGAGGCGATCCTGATAGGTACGCGTCGAAACAATCTCACCGTAATACTCCGGCGACGTGTCCAGGTTGTGGTTGTAGTAATCGAGCCCCGCGTCCTTGAGTTGCGTCGCCTGTTCCGGCTTCAGCATTCCCAGCGTCGCGCATGTCTCCAGGCCGGTTGCCCGAACTTCGCGAATCATCTCGGAAATGATCGCAATGTCCTTGGCTTTCGGCGCGCGATACGCGGCGCCCATGCAAAACCGAGTGGCGCCGGCCGCCTTCGCTTGCTGAGCAGCCTCGCGAACGGCTGCAACTTCCAGCAGCGTCTCGCGGTCGAGTCCGGTGTCGTAGTGGACGCTCTGAGGACAGTACTTGCAGTCCTCCGGGCAAGCGCCTGTCTTGATCGACAGGAGCGTGCTCATCTGTACGGTATTCGGGGCGTGATGTTCGCGGTGGACGCGCTGCGCGTGAAAGATGAGGTCCATGAACGGCAGGGCGAACAGCGCCTCCACCTCGGGAAGAGACCAGTCGTGGCGAACTGAGCCGAGCGAAGCCAGGTTCATGAATTTTCTCGGAAGAGGCGGGGCGGGCGCGATGTTCGGCGGCTCGCCCGCCGTTGTCAACTACGGGAAGCGCCGGTGGTTGACAATTGGTTGAGTTTTGAGCAGTCGCTAGCCGTTAGTGCGTTGGTGTGCCGGTGCCTGCCGCGGAAAGGGTTGCGGTGGGGTGGCAGCGGCTACGCACCAGTTGTCGTTTCGCGCCAGTGGCTGCAGCGGCAGGGTCGTGATGCCGTGCCAGCGGCTGCATTGGCGGCTACCGCGGCATGCGCGTCATTGGGCGTAGATGTACTGCAGGAGGATGCCGATGAAAATCACCATGCCGACGTGCTGATTATTCAAAAAAGCCCGCAGGCACCCTGCCGGGTTGCGATCCCGGATGAGCCATTGCTGGTATAGGAAGAGCAGGCCCGCGGCGGTCAGACCGGCGTAGTACCACACGCCGAAATGCATGTTCTGGCCCGCTAGCACCAACGCCCAGATCATCATCGCCTGCATGGCGAAGATGATTGTCCTGTCCATGTCCGCGAACAGGATCGCACTCGATTTCACGCCGATCTTGAGGTCATCCTCGCGATCGATCATGGCGTAAATGGTGTCGTAGATCGCTGCCCACATGATGGCCGCGATGTAAATAACCCATGCGACGCGCGGCAATTGACCTGTCACCGCGGCGAAGGCCATCAGCACGCTCCAGCCCCCGAACGAGATCCCAAGATAAAGCTGCGGCATGGGGAATATGCGTTTGACGAACGGATACGAGACAGTCAGTGCCGCTCCGCCGAAGGCCAGCTCTATAGTGAAACGGTCGAGAAACGTAACGAGGAAGAGCGCGATCGCCAGAAGCGCAACAAACAGCACGAGAGCCTCTACCGGAGATACCCGTCGCGATGCCAGCGGCCGATCCCGAGTTCTTCGCACGTGAGGGTCAATGTCCCTGTCCGCGAAGTCATTGATGACGCAGCCGGCTGCTCGCATCACCACCACGCCCAACACAAACACGATGAGGACTTTCTGATTGGGAGCGCCTTCGCCGGCGACCCACAATGCCCAAAGCGCAGGCCACAGCAGCAGCCACGTTCCGACGGGCCGGTTGAACCGGCACAACTCGGCATACCCCTCGATCCGCCGCCCGAGGCGATGAAAGAAGGGCGCTTCCCCCTTCCTGGAGGGGCTCAAAGAAAGATCTGGCGAAACTGCAGCCATCTGATATCCAGTATCGTCAATTCGCGTCGCTTACCCGACCCGCCCGTATCGTTCCGCCGTTCCGACCCAGCGTATGGCGAGCGCCGCAATATTATCCGGGTAAGAGGCCAACAACAGCTCCGCCGTCTCCTGTACGGAAGGAAGAAGGTCCGCGTCGCGGACGAGGTCTGCGACCCGCAACTGCGCCAGCCCCGTCTGCCGCGTTCCAAGCAGCTCGCCAGGCCCCCGCAGTTCGAGATCCTTGCGAGCGATCTCGAAGCCGTCATTGGTCTCGCGAATGGCCTTCAGTCGCTCCCGCGCAAGTTGGGATAATGGCGATCTATAGAGAAGAACGCAGGTACTCGCTTCGCTGCCGCGGCCGACGCGACCTCGCAGCTGATGGAGCTGCGCCAGACCCATGCGTTCCGCGTTCTCTATAACCATCAGCGTTGCGTTGGGCACGTCGACGCCGACCTCGATTACAGTTGTTGCGACGAGCAACTGTATCTTGCCGTTTTTGAATTCGAGCATGGCCGCGTCTTTCTCGGCCGGCTTCATCCGGCCGTGGACGATGCCCACCCGCACACCCTGCAAGGCTTCGGCGAGGGAAGCGGCGGTCTCCTCGGCGGCCTGTGAACGGAGCTCCTCAGACTCTTCGATGAGCGGGCACACCCAATATGCCTGCCGACCCTCCTGGCAGAGCCCCACGATCCGCTGCACCACGGCCGCGCGCTTTTCTTCCGGGATCACGACTGTCTTGATCGGCGTCCGGCCGGGGGGCAGTTCATCAATGACTGAGATATCCAGGTCCGCGTAGGCAGTCATCGCCAGCGTTCGGGGAATCGGTGTCGCTGTCATGATCAACTGGTGCGGGAAGCGTCCGTCCTTGCGACCCTTCTCCTGCAGGCGCATGCGCTGCTGCACGCCGAACCGGTGCTGCTCATCAACGATGACCAACGCGAGATTTTTAAAATCCATGCCTTCCTGGAACAGGGCATGGGTTCCCACGGCAATCCGCACGTCACCCGAGGCAATCAACTCGAGCGCTGAGCGGCGGGTCTTCGAGGGCACCGATCCTGAAACCAACGCGACATCCAAACCCAGTGGCGCAAACCAGGCCTTGAAGTTCCGGTAGTGTTGCTCGGCGAGCAGCTCCGTGGGGGCCATCAGCGCAACCTGCATCCCACTGCCGGCGGCGCGCGCGGCGGCAGCGGCGGCAACAACGGTTTTCCCGCAGCCGACATCGCCCTGAACCAGACGCACCATGGGCCGACTCAGGCCCAGGTCGGCATCCACATCATTCAGAGCGCGCCGCTGGGCAGCGGTCAGCGGAAACGGGAGTGAGTCGATGTACCGACCGGCCAGCCCTTCCCCGTCGCTCAACACAGCCGCCTGCTCGGTGCGGGCCTCATGTTTGATGAGCTTCAGACTGAGGTGATGCGCCAGCAGCTCCTCGAAGGCCAGGCGGCGCTGGTTTGGATGGACACCCGCCATCAATTCGTCGATCTGCGCTTCGCGGGGGGGACGATGAACGTAGGCCAGTGCGTCCTCGAGAGCTGGCAGACCCAGGGAACGGACCACACTCGCGGGGATCCAATCCTTGACGGCCGTGCGGTCATAGTCATCCAACACCTGGCCTATCAATGCACGCAGGCGCCCTTGCGGCAACCCTTCCGTGCTGGAGTAGATGGGCGTCAGGGTCTCCTCGAGCGGGGCCGCCTCCTCGGTCACCCGGCGGTATTCGGGGTGGACGATTTCCAACCCGAAGGGACCCCGGCGAATCTCGCCAAAGCAGCGGATACGGGTGCCGCGCTGCAATCCGTTTTGCTGGGCGGCCGAGAAGTAGAAGAATCTCAGGGTCAGGAAGCCGGACCCATCGCTGATCCGGCACAACATCTGGCGGCGGCGCCTGAAGGTGACTTCGGTGAGCTGCACCTCACCCTCGATGACCGCCCGTGTGCCGGGCTCCAGCCGGCCGATCAACTCAACGTGGGTGCGATCCTCGTAACGCAGTGGCAGGACGAACAACAGGTCCTGCACCTGGGAAACACCGATCCGTGCCAGCTTCTCGGCGAGCGCGGAGCCGACCCCACGCATGGCCGTGACCGGGCGCTGCTCGCCCATGGCACTGTCAGGACTGGCTGACACGTCATCCCAAGTAGAGGACGGCCTCGATTTCAACGCGGGCGCCACGCGGGAGTTGGGCAACGCCAACGGCTGCGCGGGCCGGGAAAGGTTCAGTGCAGTAGGTCTTCATGATGTCATTGACCTTTACGAAGTGGGACAGGTCGGTGAGGAACACATTGACCTTCACCGCATGGGCGAGCGAGCCGCCGGCCGCTTCGGCAACCGCCTTCAGGTTTTCGAATACCCGGCGGATCTCGGCTTCGATGTCGCCGGTGACCAGTTGCATGGTCTCGGGATCGAGGGGGATCTGACCCGACAGATAGACGGTGTCACCCGCGCGAACCGCCTGGGAATAGGGACCGATTGCCTGGGGCGCACGGTTGGTCTGAATGATTTGTCGGCCCATAGTGATTAGCTCCTGTCGTTATCGGCATCTTCTTGATCGTCGATGATCTCGTCGGGCTCATCCCGCTCGTCCCCCGGGACGCGCGCGTGCGCCGCCAACGAGCGCGCCACGCGCACAACATCAGGCATGCGTCTGATGACACGAATGATCCGGGCCAGATGCTCGCGATCGTGGACACGCAATTCAAATATCAACACCACGGCATCGCTGCCGTGCTCATCGATGGCGACGCGGTCGATGTTGGTTTCGAGGTTCGCGATCGCGGCCGCCACGGCGGCCAGAATGCCGGTCCGGTTGACGGCGTACACGCGGATTTCCGAGCTGAACAGCCGGTCCGAGGCGGCCTGCCAGCTCACCGGCAGCCATTTCTCGGGATGTTTGCGGTAATCCTCGACGTTCACGCAGTTCTCGCGATGGATGACGATACCGCGCCCGGCTGACAGGAAAGCAAAGATCGGATCGCCCGGGATCGGGAAGCAGCAGCGCGCGTACGTCACGAGCAATCCTTCGGTGCCCGCGATGGAAAGCGGAGCCAGCGTGGTCGACCCGTCTTCCGCGGGGGCCGCGGGCAGTAGCCTGCGCGCAACCAGCGGCGCGAGGCGCTCGCCGAGACCAATGTTCTCGTACAACTCGTCGAGATCCTTCATGCCCAGCTCACCGAGCACCGCGGCCTGTGCTTCCGGAGTGACATCATCGAGCGACACCCGGAACTCACCGAGGGCCTGGTTGAGCAGCCGCTGTCCGAGCGCGATCGCCTCCGTGCGTCGCAAACTCTTGAGATAGTGTCGGATCGCGCTTCGGGCCTTGGCCGTGACGACGAAGTTGACCCAGGAAGGATTGGGCATCGCACCCTTGGCGGTGATGATCTCCACGGTCTGCCCGTTCCGCAGCACCGTTCGCAACGGAGTCAGGCGCCGATCCACCTTGGCCGCCACGCATCGATTGCCGATGTCAGTGTGCACCGAGTAGGCGAAATCGACCACGGTCGCTCCGCTGGGCAGACGCAGAATCTCGCCCTTTGGAGTGAAGACGTACACCTTGTCGGGGAACAGGTCGACCTTGACGCTCTCGAGGAATTCTTCGGACGAGCCATCTTCCTGCAGCTCGACGAGGTTGGAAATCCACTCGCGGGTGCGTTCCTGTTGAATCGAGCCGGAACCCTCGCCGGCCTTGTATTTCCAGTGTGCGGCGATACCCGATTCGGCGACCCGGTGCATGTCCTCCGTGCGGATCTGCGCTTCAATCGGTACGCCGTTCGGACCGAAGAGAGTCGTATGCAGGGACTGATAGCCGTTCACGCGCGGAATGGCTATGTAGTCCTTGAAACGGCCCGGCATCGGTTTGAAAACGGAATGCACGATGCCGAGTGCCCGATAGCAGGTATCGGCCCGGTCAACCACGATGCGCAGGCCGTAGACGTCGACGATTTCGTTGAGGATGGCCCGCTTGCGCCGCATCTTCTTGTAGATGCTGTAGAGATGCTTTTCGCGCGTCTCCACCTTGGCGACAATTTCATTCTTGACCAGCGCAGCGTTCAACTGCTGCTCGATCTTCTTGAGAAATTCCTTCTGGTTGCCGCGCGCCTTCTTCAGCGCACGCTCCAACACGAGATAGCGCCGGGGGTACAACGCCTTGAAGCCGAGGTCTTCCAGCTCGAGCTTCATGTTGTATAGGCCGAGGCGTTCGGCGATCGGCGCGTAGATTTCCAACGTCTCGCGGGCAATCGCGCGGCGCCGCGGGGTCGACATCGCCTCGATCGTGCGCATGTTGTGCGTGCGGTCGGCGAGTTTCACGAGGATCACCCGCAGGTCGCGCACCATCGCGAGCAACATCTTGCGGAAGGATTCCGCCTGCGCTTCCTCGCGACTCTTGAACTTGATCTGGTCGAGCTTGGTGACTGCGTCGACCAGCTCCGCGACGGCGCTGCCGAACCGCGCGGCGAGTTGATCCTTTGGCGTCGGAGTGTCTTCGATGACGTCGTGAAGGATCGCGGCCACGATGGTGTCTCCATCGAGCCGCAAGTCCGCGAGAATGGCTGCAGCGGCAACCGGGTGGGCGATATAAGGTTCGCCGGAAAGGCGCTTCTGGCCCTTATGTGCCGAAGCGCCGAACTCGGCTGCTTCGCGAATGCGAGTGACCTGCTCCGCGGGAAGGTATGTTCCCACCGAGGCCAGCAACTCCTTCAGCCCCGGGGTGCGCCTTCCGCCGGGGAGAAGTCCCAGGAGCGAAGACGCGTAGTCCATAGTTCAGCAGCCCGGTGATCAGTCTCCCAGCCCGAATTGCGGGGCGCGGAAGGTGGATTGAACGTCCATCTCCGGAACCGGCGATTCGACCGGAGGCTCGGGTTCGCGCAGCATTTCGACGGTCACATTGCCGGCTGCGATCTCGCGCAGGGCAACGACGGTGGGCTTGTCGTTCTCCCACGCCACGGTGGGCTCGGCCCCGTTGGCCAGTCGGCGCGCGCGTTGCGCAGCCAGCAGCACGAGCTGGAACAGGTTATCGACGTTGTTCAGGCAATCTTCGACAGTAATTCTGGCCATGTTTACGACTTTGCCACGCTGGAAAATGGGTAAGTGCGCCCAATGAGGCGCAGAAGGTCAATCAGTATAGGCGAAATGCGCCTGATCAGGCCAGCGACGAGAGTCGGGGCCGCCTCAGTGTCGGATCAATTGCTCGAGCAGTGGAAGCAGCTCGGGCCGATGCGCCTCCAGCGCTTGGCCACGACCTTCGACGATGCTGACGAGGTCGCCGACCGCCCGATCGAAGTCGTCGTTGACCACTACGTAATTGAACTCGTTCCAGTGGGACATATCGCCCACCGCATCTCTCAGCCGCCGGGCGATGACCTCTTCGGAATCAGTGCGGCGGTTTCGGAGGCGCTCCTCCAAAGAGGCCCGTGAAGGCGGCAGCACGAAGACGGTCACGCACTCGGGCAATGTCTTCCGCACCTGCTGCGCGCCCTGCCAGTCGATTTCGAGGACGACGTTATTTCCCCGTGCGAGCTCCGTCTCCACCGGACGCCGACCGGTCCCGTAAAAGTTGTCGAAAACCTGGGCGTATTCGAGGAATTGCCCCTGCGCCTGGAGACGCTGGAAGTCGCCGACGGACACGAAGTGGTACTCGCGACCGTCCTGCTCCGTAGGCCGGATCTTCCGCGTGGTGTAGGAGATGGAGACGTGCAGCTCGGGCTTGCGCTGCAGGAGCGCTTTCACGAGCGACGTCTTGCCCGCACCCGAGGGGGCAGCAATAACGAAAAGACGACCGCGGGCAGGTGAGGAAGGCATGGGCCGCGAAACATACACGCGGCCCGGTGACCGGTCTACTGTGGACCGATCTTCAGGCGCTCGAGGTAGTCCCTGACGACATCCCGATACCCTTCGCTGCTCGTAACCGTCGTCCCTCCAGCGAGCACCAGGATGAAATCCCCGCGCGGGGTCCGACTGATCTCACGGACGTGATTGGTGTTTACCACGCAGGATCGGCTTATGCGCAGCATCGGCTGCGACTGCAGCGATTTCTCCGCTGCCTGCAGCGTGCTACGGGCGATGAACACCTCGCGCCCCACGGTCAGCTTCACGTAATTACGGTCCGCCTCCAGTAACTCGATCTGCCCGACATCGAGCATGTGCATGCGGCTGCCGGACTCGGCCAGGATCCGCGGCCGGCTTTCAACTTGCCCGCGGACACTGCGCTCGATCTGGCTGAGCACCGAGCTCAGGGCGGCCTGCCGCTGCGCCCCGCTTTCGGCTTCGCGACGCTTGCGCACCCGCTCCAGGGTCTTCTGAAACCGCTCGTCATCGAAGGGCTTGAGCAGATAATCGACCGCGCTGACCTCAAAAGCCTCCAGCGCGTACTGATCGTAGGCGGTCACGAACACAATCAGCGGCAACGTCCCCGGATCCAGCGCCCGGGCGATGCCGACCCCGTTCAGTGAGTCGATCTGGATATCCAGGAACAACAGGTGCGGCGGTTGCGTGCGGATGGCCTGCAACGCCGCGCGGCTGTCGCCATACTCGCCGATGATCCGCAGGTCAGGGCATCGCAGGCAACATTCACGCAGGGTTCGCCGCGCGGTCGGTTCATCATCGACGATGATAACGTCCAGCATGTTGGTCATTACGCCGCGGCGAGCTCGGGGCCGTCACGCAGCAGCGGCATGCGGATTTCCGCGATCCAATTGGTCGCATCCGCGGCGGCTGCACTGAAAGTGGCGCGCTCGGCGAATTGCACCTGCAGGCGCTCGCGAACGTTTCTCAACCCGATTCCATCGCGACCGGCCACGGCGTTGGGTGCGATCGTGTTGATCACACGCAGCACCAGGTTCTCGCCGCAGACCGTGACCTCAACCCTTATTTCCACGCCGCCACTGTGTCCGGCAAGCCCGTGCACGACGGCGTTTTCAATCAGTGGCTGCAGAATCAGGCTGGGAACCCACAGTGGCGCAATGCCATCGAGATCCGCCATCCAGATGGTGAGCCGGTCGGCAAAGCGCTTCTGCTGCAGTTCCAGATACAAGCGCGAAAAGCGCAGCTCATCCGTCAACAGCGAGAACTCGCGCTCGCCCGCGGTCAACAATCGCCGCAGCAGATCGCCCAGTTGCACCACCATCGATTGGGCAGCAGCCGGGTCCCAACCGATCTGGCCTCTGATGGTGTGCAGGAGGTTGAACAGCGTATGCGGTGACAACTGCATGCGCAGCGCGGCGAGGTGCGCGGATGTCAACGCCCGCTCGAGCGCGGCCGAGCGTAATTGCGAGTCGCGATACTGTTGGTAGACCCCGAAACCGGTGATGAGCGCGAGGCCGAATCCGTAAGTCAGCTCGAAGTTGGTGGCCGCCGCGAGCCACATGGCCGAGTCGGGACCTTTGAGAAACTCGGCCCAGGTGTGATGGTCCGAGTGGGCCCAACTGTCCTCGTGGCCGATGAGGTGTTGAGCCAGCACCAGGGCCGGTGAGGCGAGAAAGGAGAAGAACAGTCCCATCACAATCTGGATCGGCACGGTGCGCCACATGGGTGTCCAGCCGACGCGTACCGATCCCAGCACGCACAGCACCAGGAAGGGATACAGAAACAAATGTTGCAACACGCGCGCATCCGAGGGCGCGAAGTAATGCCCGGGTGACATTTGAGCGAAGCTCGCCTGCATGCTGGTCGCATACAGGACATTGGACAGGGTTACATAAACCCAGAACGTGGTGAGGATGGCCAACAGGGGCCAGAACTTCAGTCCGGTCCGGACCGATTCGGTCAGACCCGCGGCGATGCTGAGCGCGTGCCGGGACGCCAGGAATGGCCGATTTGTGCTGACGGCGTTCATTTCACTCTCCCACCCTGCACTTAGAGTACTCCGGAAGGAGGCCCAAATCTGCAGGAACGGAGCGATCTGCGGGACGATCCCGTCGACGGCGGGGACGAACCCGTGAAACGGCCGAATGCATCCTTCCCAGGCCGCCGCGCTGGCACATTCGCGGCAGGTACGAACTCGTCAAAACACGGGACCAACTCGATTTCGACCCGCAGACGAGAACCGGGGCGCGGGTGTTTCATGTGCGCACTGTAGCTCAACCACCCGCACCACCCCAGGAGAAGATCATGACCACCGTTGCTTCCAAGTTGGTTCTGGCCGTCGCAGGTCTCGCCGCGTCGGTATCCGGACTTGCCGCCACCGCCGCGGCCGAAGTGCCGTCCGTTACCGTGAGATACGATGATCTCAACCTGTCAACAGCGGCCGGTGTCGACCAGTTGTATCGGAGAATCTCGATGGCGGCACAGCGGGTCTGTCCGCTGGGTGATCTACGCGATCTGCGCCGGGTACAGGCGGCCGAGCGATGTCAGGCGGCTGCCTTAGCCAACGCCGTGAACAAGGTCAACAGCCCGAGCCTCGCGATGCTGCATGCGGCTCGCGGCTCCCGCGGTTGATGCGCAATTGCGCCGCGCGCCTGGCGATCACCGGCGGTGCAATGCCGGTGACCGCCAGGAGTTTGAGCGCGGTCTCGAATGTTCCCGGCAAGCCGGACAGGCGATGGATTGACTCGATTGCCCGGTGCATGGGCAGGGTGATGATGGTTTTCGAGGGACAGCCTGTCGCGCTCGCGCATGCTCGTTGTCACCTCAACGCCGGGACCGCGAGAACACCCCGGTCAACCGACAAACATCATTCGATGTTCTGCACCTGCTCGCGCATCTGCTCAATAATCACCTTCATATCCACCGCGCTACGCGTCGTCTCCAGGTCCTGCGACTTGGATGACAGCGTGTTGGCTTCGCGGTTGAGCTCTTGCATGAGGAAGTCGAGGCGTCGACCCGCGGCCTCGTTGCCGTTGATGATCCGGCGGATCTCCACGATGTGGCCGCTCAGCCGGTCGAGCTCTTCATCGACATCGAGCCGCTGCAACATCAGCGCCAGCTCCTGCTCCAGCCGGTCGCGATCGAGATTCACCTGCAGCTCGGTGAGGCGCTCATTCAGTTTCCCGCGGATGCGGGCCTGGACATCGGGAAGGCGGCGGCGAACCTGAGCGACCAGTCCTTCCAGTGCGCCGCAACGTTGCTCCAGTAGCTCTCGCAACCGAAGTCCTTCGCGAGCGCGAGCGCCCACCAGATCCTCGACCGTCCCGTCGAACAGGGCACGAGCCGTAGCCAGCAGGTCATCGCCCACGTTGGTGTCGTCCCTGAGGATTCCCGGCCACCGTAGTATGTCTAGGACATTGACCGTATGGTCGGGCAGCAATTTGGCGACGTCGCGAACGCGGGCCGTCAGCCGTTCCAGCGCCTGGGCATCGACCTCGAGCGCGCTGTCCGCCCCCTGCAGGCGGCGATATGACATAGAGCAGTCAACCTTGCCGCGCTTGACCTCCTTCGCAAGCCGCTGTCGCAGCTCGGATTCTGTCTGGCGGAGCTCATCGGGCAGACGAAAGCCGGCCTCGAGGAAACGGTGGTTGACGCTGCGGATTTCACAGACGAGAGTTCCCCACGGCCCCGATACCTCGCGGCGTGCGAACCCGGTCATGCTGGCTATTGTTGTCAAGGCGGGAGCGGAATCTACGCGAGTCTGCTGCGGGGTGATATAAAGCTGAATCGATTCTAACAGAAGTACGGACCTCTTCTTGCGCGTGGATTACGCTGATATCAGCCTTCTGGGTGGTCGCGAAGAGAACCAGGACCGGGTCTCCTGCGCAGTCGCTGAGCATTCCGCCTTGCTCGTGGTCGTCGACGGCATGGGCGGGCATGCCGATGGCGCCCGGGCTGCCGAGGTGACGCAGCAGGTCATTCTCGAGGCGTTCTGGCATACCCCGCAGCCCCTTTTCGATCCCATGGGCTTCCTGCACCTCACCTTGGGCAGAGCGCATGAAGAGGTCGTCAAGCTGGGTTCCAACCTCTCCATTGAACACAGGCCGCGCGCCACCTGCGCCGTTTGTATCGTTCAGCAGGGCGCAACCTGGTGGGCCCACGTCGGCGACAGCAGGCTCTATCACATGCGCCAGGGTGCTGTCGTTGATCGAACCCGTGACCATAGCCACGTCGAGCTTTTGCTGCGCGAGGGTTTGATCACCGCCGAGCAGGCTCAGGTGCATCCAATGCGCAATTTCGTGGAATGTTGCCTCGGCGGAGACCCCATCCTTCCGGACATGACCCTGGCGAGGCGCCGCCCCTTGGAACCGAACGACGTCTTGCTCGTGTGCACCGATGGAATGTGGTCGGGAGTGCGTGATAACGAGCTGGCGAGTGAGCTGAGTGCCCCGGGTGTGAATTTGCTGCAAACGCTAACCAGTCTTGCGGAGCGTGCTGTGGTACGCGCGGGCGCTGCGAGCGACAACACATCAGCCGCGGCCCTTCGCTGGGTAAGTGAGTAATGACTGTGAGACCAAGTAATCGCGCACCCGACGAGCTGCGCCCTGTTTCGTTTACGCGTCAATTCACCCGTCACGCGGAAGGGTCCGTGCTGGTGAAGTTCGGCGATACGCATGTGCTTTGCACGGCAAGCGTGGAAGAAAACGTTCCGTCATTCCTGCGAGGCAAAGGTCAGGGGTGGGTTACCGCTGAGTACGGGATGCTGCCCCGCTCGACGCATACGCGCTCGCCTCGTGAAGCGGCGAAAGGAAAACAGAGCGGCCGTACTCAGGAGATTCAGCGCCTCATCGGCCGGTCGCTGCGCGCGGTGACCGACCTGAAGGCGCTCGGCGAGCGCACGATCACCATCGACTGCGACGTACTCCAGGCGGATGGCGGGACTCGAACCGCGTCGATCACCGGGGGCTTCGTGGCATTGGCTGATGCCTGTGAGAAGCTGATTGCGCGCAAGGCGATTGCGGCCAGTCCGTTGCACGGCCAGATCGCTGCGATATCCGTGGGGATTTACAACGGTGCGCCGGTGTTGGATCTCGACTATGCCGAAGATTCGAGCGCCGAAACAGACATGAACGTTGTGATGAACAATGGCGGTGGATTCGTCGAAGTGCAGGGGACGGCGGAAGGCCATGCTTTCCGACGGCACGAGCTGGATGCGTTGCTGAACCTGGCTGCCGGCGGCATTGCAACGCTATTCTCGCTGCAGACCCAAGCGCTTCAGTCGCCGTGACGACCGCGCCAGCTCTCTCGAGCCGAACATGCGCCTTGTCCTAGCCAGCAGCAACAAAGGCAAACTGCGCGAACTGTCCGCGCTGCTGGCTCCCCTTGGCTACGATGTCATCAGTCAGAACACACTCGGCATCGATACGCCGCCGGAGACCGGCGATACATTTGCTGCGAACGCACTTCTGAAAGCCCGTCACGCGGCGGCGGCCGCGAATCTTCCGGCCTTGGCCGACGATTCAGGTATCGAGGTCGACGCATTGAATGGCCGCCCTGGTGTTTACTCGGCCCGTTACGCAGGTGAAGGTGCGACCGACCAGGACAACCTCCTCAAGATGCTTACCGAAATGCAGGGTGTCGCCGAAGGCGAGCGCACGGCGCGCTATCAGTGCGTCATAGCCTTCGTCGCTGCCGCGGACGACCCTACCCCCATACTGGCGAAGGGAACCTGGGAGGGCACCCTGATCAGCCGGCCGAGAGGCTTGGGAGGCTTCGGGTACGACCCCATATTTGTCCCCAGCGGTTTTGATCGCACAGCCGCAGAGCTCGGTCCGGGAGAGAAGAACTCGTCGAGTCACCGGGGGCAGGCTTTGCGTGCTTTACTTGCTGAGTTGCAGAGCCGCGGCCCGTAGATACGCTCACCGCGACGTAGCCGATGCGTTTTCCGCTAGCACAGCCGTCGGCGGTGCACCCAGTCTCCCCCAAGGTCGTCGTAGCCACCGCCAGTTTCTCCCCGAACGCATGAGCCGACTCACCCCGCCCCCGCTGTCCCTCTATCTCCACTTTCCGTGGTGCGTAAGAAAGTGCCCCTACTGCGATTTCAACTCGTACACGCTTCACGGCCGGCTGGACGAAACTGGTTATCTCGACGCGCTCGAGCGCGACATGGCCACCCAGGCCCGGAACGTAGCGGGCCGCAGGATTGTCAGCGTGTTCATGGGCGGTGGTACCCCTAGCCTCTTCCCTCCGGCCGCCATCGCACGAGCTCTCGACATAGCTCGCAAGCATCTGGACTTCGCGACAGACGCAGAAGTGACGATGGAGGCCAACCCGGGCACCATTGAGCGCGGTCGGTTCGGCGAATACAAGGCTGCCGGTGTAAACCGAGTGTCGTTGGGTGCGCAAAGCTTCGATGCCAACACGCTGCAGACCCTCGGGCGGATTCACTCCCCGGATGAAACTCGGCGCGCAGCCGAAGAGCTTCACGCGGCGGAATTGACGAATTTCAACCTGGACCTGATGTACGCGCTTCCGGGCCAGGACGTGGCGGCCGCATTGTCCGACATTGAATCTGCGATCGCGTTGAAACCAACACATCTTTCGCACTATCAACTCACGCTCGAACCTGGGACGGTGTTCGCGGCTCGAGCGCCAGCGGACCTGCCGACGGACGATACGGCCGCGGAGATCCTGGCCGTATGCGGTGCGCGGCTGGCCGAAGCCGGGTTCGAGCAATATGAGGTCTCCGCGTACGCCCAGGTGGGCCGACAATGCAGGCACAACCTCAACTACTGGACCTTCGGTGATTACCTGGGCATTGGCGCCGGAGCGCACGGAAAGATCACCAGCCCCGGCGAGATAATCAGGACGACCCACACCCGCGATCCGCGGCGGTACGCCACCGCGCCAGTGACCGCTCGGACCCCTGTTCCGGAAGCGGATCTTCCATTCGAATTCATGCTCAATGCGCTGCGGCTGACGGGGGGCTTCGAGATCGAGACCTTCAGCGAGCGCACGGGTTTGGCCTGGGAAGTCGTCGCTCCCCCAGTCCGGAAACTCGTGGAGCGGGGGCTTCTGGAAGTCGAGGGCACCCGTCTCCAAGCGACCGGGGACGGCCTGCGCTTTCTCAACGACCTGCTGCTCAGCTTCCTGCCAGAAAGACCGGGATTGACCGGGGGTTTTGGATTGTCAACCGCGATTTGAGAGGATTTCCCGGCTGGCCGCGGGGCTTATACACAGGTGGAATGGCCCCGGTCGGCAAATGAGTGCATTACGAGGTAAACAGGGGATGTTGCTCAATAATGTGCCTATAAGCCGTTGAATTATAAAGCTGAAATACCCTGGTCATTTTTTCACCAAGGTAACAAATATGCAATATGCCCGCGTTTTTTGACCCCGGCAGTCCGAGAAGTCCACAGAGTTATCCACAGCTTCTGTGGATAAGGGAACCCTTGCTCGGACCCCGTCCCGTGGGTGCTCCGCACCCGCCTCAGCCGGCCTCATCAAAGGCTTGAGCGGACGGCGCACTGCCGCTAAACTCCCGCGCCCTTTAAATTGGAATCGGCCGCCGCCACTTATTCGGTCGGCATCCATTCAGACCAGCGGTGACCCCATGAAAGCCACAGGCCATCCCGAATACAAAGAGATCAACGTGAGCTGCACCTGCGGCAATACGTTCAAGACCAGCTCGACCCTCGGCCACGACCTGCAGGTCGAAGTGTGCTCGAACTGCCACCCCTTCTATACCGGCAAGCAGAAGATTGTCGATACGGCTGGCCGCGTGGACAAGTTCCGCAAGAAATACGCCGCCGCGGGCGCCGCCGCGAAATAGTCTCGGCGGATGAAATTGCCCGCGGCAATTTCATCTAGCGCTTTAGTGTTGCGGACCCTGAGCGGTTCCAGGGCCCGCAACTTCGCCCTCGCTGCGATTGCAGCCACTTTCTCAACCTCCGCCTGCGCCACCAATCCCGTAACGGGTAGCCACGACGTAGTCCTCTCCTCGGTGAAGGGCGAACGAGATCAGGCCGGGCGAGTCCACCAGAAAATCATTCAGTTCTACGGACTGTACGAGGATCAGTCGCTCCCGGACTACGTGCAGCTCGCCGGCGTGCTCGGTCACGGCATCGGCCACGACGTGCCCAGGCATCCAGCACGCACGGAGGCGCGCAGCGTGTTGATGTCAGTCGGTGCAGTTGCCGCTGCAGTCGCAAGCGGCTCCGAGGCGATCGCCGAAATGGCCAACATCGGCGCAACCGCCTGGATCCAGTGATGTGTTATTTGAAACCAGCTGAATATCTGTTGGCTCAGCCGTATCGGTTGAAGATCGGCAGGGCCGAGAGTGGGACCTCGCTTGCGGATGCCCTCAAGAATGGGCCGGATGAAAAATTTCAGCAGGAGCGCTTGCGGTTGCTCGATGGTTTGCATCCAAAAGGTGAACCGCATGCCGGCGATCTGCTGAAGACAATCGAATAATGGACGAGCGCCCTCGAGCCGGCGGCGGCAGGCCCCCTCGCAGGTGGCAGGCCCTCGCAGGCTGCAGGCCCTCGCAGGGTGGCAGGCCTAAATTCCCGAGTTCTATACCGTCCGGTAACTTGATTTCAGTGCACGGACGCTGTATCTGTGAAAATTCACCCAGGACACCAGAATCGCATGACCGACAAAAAGTTCGAGCTCGTCGATACCGTCACGAGCCGCAAAGCGCAGCTGCCCGTTCGCAATGGAACCATCGGCCCCTCGGTCGTTGACGTTTCAACGATCAACAAGGATCTCGGCGTCTTTACCTACGATCCTGGCTTCGGGATGACCGCCGCCACCGACAGCAAGATCACCTACATCGACGGCGATGCCGGCGTGCTGCTGTACCGCGGTTACCCCGTCGAGCAGCTCGCGGAGCAGAGCTCGTTCATGGAAGTGGCCTACCTGCTGCTGCTGGGCGAGCTGCCGAGCGCGAAGCAGCTGAACGAGTTCAACGGCAACATCCGCCTGCACACAATGATCAATGAATCATTGCTGCGCTTCTTCAACGGTTTTCACCACAATGCGCACCCGATGGCGATGGTGTCTGCGGTGATTGCCTCGATGTCGGCCTTCTATCACGACACCATGGACATCTATAACCCGCGGCACCGCGAGATCTTTGCCCATCGCATCGTCGCCAAGATTCCGACGATCGCAGCCGCGGCACACAAGCATTCCCTGGGTCAGCCGTTCATCTATCCGCAAAACAACCTCGACTACTGCAGCAATCTGCTGCATATGTTGTTTGCGGTGCCGTGCGAGCCGTATCAGGTGGATCCGGTGGCCGCCGAGGCCCTCGACCTGTTGTTCATCCTCCATGCCGATCACGAACAGAACGCGAGCACCTCGACCGTTCGCCTGGCCGGCAGCACCGGAGCGAATCCGTACGCGGCGATTTCCGCTGGCGTCTCGGCGCTGTGGGGTCCCGCGCACGGCGGCGCCAACGAAGCCGTGCTCTCGATGCTCGAGCAGATCGGCACCGTGGACAATATTCCGAAGTACCTGGCGATGGCGAAGGACAAGTCCAGCCACTTCCGCCTGATGGGTTTCGGCCACCGCGTGTACAAGAACTTCGACCCGCGCGCCAAGATCATCCGCGAGATGTGTCACAAGGTGCTTGCGAAGCTCGGGCGCACCGACAATCCGCTGTTCGAGCTGGCACTGCGCCTGGAAGAGATCGCGCTCAAGGACGAATACTTCGTGTCGCGCAAGTTGTACCCGAACGTCGACTTCTACTCGGGCATGATTTACAGCGCGATCGGCATCCCGCGCTCGATGTTCACGGTCATGTTTGCAATCGCGCGCACCGTTGGCTGGGTGGCGCACTGGCAGGAGATGATCTCCGATCCGGCGATGCGAATCGGTCGTCCGCGCCAGCTGTACACCGGTGCGACTCGCCGCGACTACGTGGCGATCGACAAGCGCAACGAGAAGCAACCCGACCACCGCAGTCACAACTGAGTCGGGCTGGACGGCTACTGGGCCTGCGCCTGACGGGCGCAGGCCCACCAGCTATGAATCCAGCAGCGCTTCCACCTCCAACTTGTTGGCCCGCTTCATGGGTCTGCCGTCCACCGGGCTCACCGGTGCCTGCCGAATTCCATCGTGCGGAAACACGATCGCCTCGATGGACTGATCATCGAGCTCAAACCGCACGCCCGGATACGCCAACACGCGGTCTGCGTTCATGCGCACCTTCTTTTCCGTGATCTCGTGCGGGATCTCATCGTCCATCAGCTTGATGGTGACTTCTTCCGCCCGGTCCGCGAACAGGTGCAGTTGCACGTCGGAATACTCGGTGGCCGTGCCGCTCAACACCGACCCCACGAGCCGCGGTTCAAACTCATGTAGATACAACATCGCGTTCAGCGCCGCCCGGCGCTGATCGCGCAGGGTTTCGACGTGGGAATCGCCACCGAACAGGCGTTGATACTCGGCGAGGGCCTCTTCGATTTCGACATTCCGCGGCAGCACCGCGGCATTGGGGGAAACGCCCATGCGCTCCGCGGCTTTCCGTTTCGCTATCAGAAAATCCCGAATACCGTGCTCCGCCATGATGCGGGCCGCCTCCTGTGCCAGGGCGCGCCGCAAGTTGTCCGACCTTTGTACATTGTGTCTGCTCATATCGGGACCATCCGGTGACGAAAGGTTTAGAAAATGGGCTCTGAGCTCTGTGCCCCTCCTTCGGTACCCGGTACCACCGCGCCATCCGCCGCGTTGTTGCCCGCAGGCAGGTGATCGGCCATGAAGGTTTCCATGAAACCGTCCGGGTTCTCCGGGCCCACCAGCTCGCCGGTCCGCGAGGAGACTCTTAGCTGAACGAGCCCGTCCGGCATCGGCCGGCGCTTGTCCGGCACGCCTTTCAACGCTTCTTTCATGAACTGAATCCAGATCGGCAACGCCGTGCGCGCGCCCTCTTCGCGCTCGCCCAGCGGCCGCTCCTGGTCGTAACCGACCCAGACGGTGGCTACCAAATTGGGGGTAAAGCCGTTGAACCAGGTGTCCTTGGCTTCGTTGGTGGTGCCGGTCTTGCCGGCGATGTCGCTGCGACCCAGTGAGCGCGCACGAACACCCGTGCCGCGCTTGATAACGTCCGCCATCATGTCAGTCATGATGTATGCGTTCTGAGGGCTGATCACACGCTCCGCGAGCTGATCCGCCGGCAGGGGACCCCGTCCCCCGCGCAGGCTGTCCGCCGCCTGCAGATTGTCCTGGGCATTGCCGGTCAACATCAAGTCTCCCAGATCCACAGGCTTTTCGCATTCCTCGCACGCGACCCGAGGCTTGGCCTGCCAGACAATCTGGCCGGCCGCGTTCTCGATGCGATCCACGAAATAGGGCGTCACTTTGAAACCGTCATTCGCGAACACAGCATAACCGGTCGCGACCTCCAAGGGTGTGGCTTGCACTGTGCCCAATGCCAGTGTCAGGTTTTGCGGCAGGGTCCGCTTGTCGAAGCCGAAGCGGGTTACGTAGTCGGTCGCATAGGGGATGCCCAGCTCGCGCAGCAAGCGGATGGATACGAGATTGCGTGACTTGACCAGCGCCTCGCGCAACCGCATCGGACCGCTGAACTCGCCGTGCGAGTTCTCGGGGCGCCAGGAGGCTTCGATACCGTCCCCTTCCAGGACGACCGGTGCATCCAGCAACACGCTGGCCGCCGTGAACCCATTTTCCAGGGCACCGGAATACAGGAAAGGCTTGAACCCGGACCCGGGCTGGCGCCGCGCCTGGATCACCCGGTTGTACTTGTTGGTGAAGTAGTCGAACCCACCCACCAGGGCGGAGATGGCACCGTCCTCCGGGTCGAGGGACACCAGGGCGCCCTGGGCTTCTGGTATCTGCCCGAGCTGGGCGATGCCATTGCTGTTGGCCACCACATAAACAACATCGCCCTTCGCGACGATGTCACTCGCGGTCTTCGGCGGCGTGCCGAGCTGGCCCCCGCCGGTGGCCGCCTTCCGGGCCCAGGACATGCCGTCCCAGTCAATCTGCGCGAACCCGCGGCCCTTCACGTACACCCGCACGGCTTTTTCAGCGACGGACACAACAACCGCCGGTAATAGGAAACCGACGCTGGAGTACTCATCCACCTGCGCGTCCAACTGCTCCGGGCGACCCTCGGGGGCCAGGTTTACGTGGCCGACCGGGCCGCGAAAGCCGTGACGGCGGTCGTACTCGATCAGTCCGATCCTGACGGCGCGGTTCGCCGCGGCCTGCAGCCGTGAGTCAACCGTTGTGTATACCTTGTAGCCTGCGCTCTCGGCAGCAACGCCGAATTGCTGACGGACCTGCAAGCGGGCCATTTCCGCGATGTACGGAGCCTCTACGTCAAACAGGGGGCCGTGGGGGCGGGCGTTCATGGGCTCTTCGTTGGCTGCCTTGGCGGTTGCCTCGTCGATGAAGCCGACATCGGACATGCGACGCAGGACGTAGCTGCGTCGGGCAGTCGCCAGTTGGGGGTTTACGATGGGGTTGTAAGTGGAGGGGGCCTTGGGCAGTCCCGCAAGGGTGGCGGCCTCGGCCACCGTCAGCTCGTCCAGGGACTTGCCGAAATAGGTCTCCGCCGCGGCCGTGACCCCGTAGGCGCGCTGCCCGAGGAAAATGACATTCAGATAGAGGCCGAGAATCTCCTCCTTTGTGAACTCATGCTCCATCTCATACGTCACGAAGGTCTCTTGCAATTTGCGCCGCACCGACTTGTCGAGGGTGAGGAACACGTTGCGGGCGGTCTGCATGGTGATCGTGCTGGCGCCCTGCGTCTTGTGCCCGGAGATGGCGTCGACCAACACCGCGCGGACCACTCCGATGTAGTCGATACCGTGATGCTCGAAGAAGCGGTCGTCTTCCGCGGCCAGGAACGCCTGCTTGACGAGCTCGGGAATCTGCTCGAAAGTCGCGGGAATCCGCCGTTGCTCGCCGATCTGCGCGATCAAACCGCCGTTGCGGGAATAAACACGCAGCGGCACTTGAAACTCAACGCTGCGCATCGCCTGGGGCGTGGGCAAGGTGGGTGACAGATACACAAAACTGCAGACGAAGGCGTACGCGGCCAGAAGTGTGATTAATGTCACACCGGCCACGACCGCCGCGCCGATCCGAAAGTAATTCCATTTCACAGAAAACAACTCTCTTGGCTTGCGCTCCCAACGGGCGCTATGCATAGTACCGGCCGATTCAAGGGCAAACTCACCGAAAGGTGGGGACGCAAAGCCTCCGGTCTACGGGACGAAAGTGCCTACGACAGCGGGGTTGCCGGCTCGAACGTTAACCCAAATGGCGCGCACGCCACAAAGCGCCATGCGCAAGGGTTCGCCGATCCTCGCAATCACCCGGCGTGGTGATCTCCGCCACACCCGGTCCCTGTCACTTCCCGTAGTCATGAGCTCAATGCGTCTCCTGGACGATAGTTCGACATGGCGCAACAGAAATGGTTGACCTGGCACCGCGGCGCGACTCCTTTGCGTGAGACCCGTAGCAATTACCGGCGTGCCGCCCCGCAGACAGTGCTGTTGTGTGATGGGCCGCACGTTCTATTTAACAATGCGCTGTTATATAGTGGCGACCGCCTTTGTGCGCAGGTCAAGTTTTCAGGCGTAAATACCTGAAAAGGAAACGAAAATAATGTTCCTCTTCCAGCGCAAGTACCGCCCGTTGCTGGGGCTCGATATCACCACCTCCTCGGTCAAACTGATCGAGCTGGCGATGGCGGGCGGCCAGTACCGCGTGGAAGCCTATGCCGCGGAGCCCACCCCACAGAACGCCATCAATGAGAAGGCGATCGTGGATGCAGAAGCCGTTGGTGAAGCCATCCGCCGCGCCGTCAAGCGGGCGGGGGCCAAGTCAAACGAGGTCGCCATCGCAATCAGCGGCGATGCGGCCATCACCAAGGTCATCCAAATGCCGCGCTCCCTGCGCAACGCGGACCTGGAAGCCCAGGTTGAAATGCAGGCGGACCAGTACATCCCCTTCCCCATGGACGAGGTCAGCTATGACTTCGAGGTCCTGGGTCCCTCCGAGAAGGATCCCGAGACGAACGATGTGCTGCTCGTGGCGACCCGCACGGAAAACGTGGATCAGCGCCAGGCCGCCGTCAAAGCGGCGGGGCTGACCGCGAAGATCGTCGACGTCGAGGCCTTTGCCCTCGAGAACGCCTGCAAACTGATGACCCACCAGATGCCCGACGGCGGCATCGACCGGGCCATCGCGGTCGTGGACTTCGGCGCCAGCAGCACCACGTTCAGCGTGCTGCGCAACCTGAAAGTCGTCTATACCCGGGATTTCGCATTCGGCGGGCAGCAGCTCACCGAGGAGATCATGCGTACCTATGGCCTTTCCATGGAGGAAGCGGGCCGTGCCAAGAAAGAAGGCGGACTGCCGGGCAATTATCAGTCGGAAGTGCTCGATCCGTTTATCGATGACATGACCCAGCAGGTGAGCCGCTCGCTGCAGTTCTACCTGGCCTCGGGCTCGGGGCGCGAGCAGCCCGAGAAAATCGTGATCTGCGGCGGTTGCGCCAACATCCCGGGCGTGGCCGACGTGATTTCCAGCCGGGTCGGTATTTCGGCCGAGAAGGGCGATCCCCTCGGCCAGATGAAACTGTCCTCCCGGGCCAAGGCCCAGGCCGTGCAACGCGATGCCACGGCGCTGCTGACAGCCTGTGGGCTCGCATTGAGGAGCTTCGACTGACATGCCACGCATAAACCTGCTTCCCTGGCGGGAAGAAGAACGCAAAGAGCGGAAAATTGCCTTCGGGGTGGCGATCGGTGTGTCGGCCCTGGCGGCGGCGGTGGTCACCTTCGCCGTCTACCTGATGTTCGGCTCGATGATCGATGCCCAGGAGCAGCGCAACGAAAAGCTGCGCGCGGAGATCAAGCGGCTCGATCAGCAGATCGAGGAAATCAACAATCTCGAGAGCGCGAAGCAGAAGTTCATCGCGCGCATGGAGATCATCGAGAAGCTGCAGCGGTCACGGCCCGAGATCGTCCACGTATTCGATGAAATCGTACGGACGCTTCCCGACGGTGTGTATCTCACCGCGGTCAAGCAGACGGACAAGAAGTTCAAGTTTGAGGGTGTCGCCCAGTCCAGCACCCGAGTGTCTTCCTTCATGCGCAATATCGACGCCTCCGATTGGCTGCGCAACCCCGAGCTGGAAGTCGTCCAGACCGCCAAGGACAGCAAGAATCCGGGCTCGAGCTTCACGCTGTATGCCCAACAGGTATCCACCGCGGGCCAGGATGACAACGGGGGCGCGGCCGGCAAAGGCAAGGGCCGGCCGGGCGCCAAGGTAATGGCCAGCCGAGGTGCGCAATGAATCTGGTCGAAGAGCTGAAGACACTCGATTGGCAGGATCCGGGCCGCTGGCCGCTGGCCGTGCGTGCCGCCGCCGTGGCGTTGTGCTTTGTCCTGCTGATCGCGGTCGGCACCTATGTCTTCGTCTACGACGACCAGGTGCCCGAGCTGCAGAAGCGCGAGGATACCGAGCAGCAACTGCGCCAGGAATTCAAGACGAAGCACTCCAAGGCCGCTAACCTCGAGGTGTACAAGCAGCAGCTGAAGAACATCGAGCGCTCGTTCGGCGCCCTGTTGCGCCAGCTCCCGGGCAAGACCGAAGTGCCCAACCTGTTGGTCGACATCTCGCAGACCGGCCTGTCGGCGGGCCTGGAAGAGAAGCTGTTCCAGCCGCAGGCCGAGCAGAAGAAGGACTTCTACGCTGAGCTGCCCATCAAGATTACCCTCACCGGCAGCTACCACCAGTTCGGTGAGTTTGTGAGCGGCATTGCCGCGCTACCGCGCATCGTGACGTTGCATGACATCGAAATTAAGTCGGCAAACAAGGATGCTTACGACCAGCTCACACTCGACATTACGGCAAAGACGTATCGTTACCTGGACGAGGAAGAAGTTCAGGCCAATGAGTCGGCCGCACGCGCCAAGCGCAAGCCGGGTAGCTAACATGACACCATTTTCATGCGCTTCGCGCAGGATTCGAGCCGGTCGAAGCGACCTGGCAGGGGGCCTCGCCTGTTTATTGCTCGCTGGCCTGGCGGTGGGTCTCACCGCCTGCTCCAGCGCGGACGATGAGCTCACCCGCTTCATCGACGATACGCGCAAAGAACCGGGCGGACGGGTTGAGCCTATTCCGGAGATCAAGCCCTATGAGACCTTCGTGTACGCCGACACCAACATGCGCTCGCCCTTCATTCCGGGCGGCACCGGCGGTGGCGGCAGCGCGGGTCTGCGCCCGGATTCCAAGCGCAACCGCGAGTTCCTCGAGCAGTTCTCGCTCGACACATTGAAGATGGTCGGCACCTTGAAGCTCGGTGGCCGCATGTACGGCCTCGTGCAGACCAAGGACGGCCTGGTGCATCGCGTCTCCAACGGCAACTACCTGGGCCAGGCGGACGGCAAGATCACCGATATCACACCCGGCAAGATCATTCTCACGGAAATCGTTCCGGATGGTCTCGGCGGTTACATGGAGCGCCCCGCGGCGCTCGGTCTCAACGAATAGGTTTTTGCAGTCAGCCTCCGGCTGTGCGCCCCAGTTCTCGCAGGAGCTCTCACGAATGAAACGTTCCAACCCGATGAGTCGGATCCTGGCCACGGCCGCGTGGCTCATGATCGCAGGCGTTCTCGGGACTGTCCCGAGCCAGCCGGCCCGCGCACAGGATGGCCCGAAACTCGAGGCCGTCGATGTACAGCCGCTGCCGGGCCAACAGGTGCAGATCACCCTGCGTCTGTCAGGACCGGCTCCACAGCCGCTGTCCTTCACCATCGACAACCCGGCCCGCATTTCATTCGACCTGCCCGGCACGACCCTGGCCCTGCCGTCGCGCCGCATCGACGTGCACACCTCCGGCGTGGATACGATCCTGGCAGCCGAGACCAAGGATCGCACCCGGCTGGTGATGAACCTGGACAAGCTGGTGCCCTATGACACCCGTGTCGATGGAAACAACATCGTCGTCAGCCTGGGTGGTTCCAACAACGCGACTGTCAGCACGAGCACAGCCGCTTCCGCCGTGCGCAGCAGCGCCGCGATTGCCGCTGCCGGCGCCCGCGCCATCCGCAGCATCGACTTTCGCCGCAGCCAGGATGGCGCCGGCCGCATCCTGGTTCGCCTGACGGATCCGCACACCCATATCAACCTGCGCCAGGTCGGCAATCAGATCGTCGTCGACCTGGATGCCGATCTGCCCAAGAACCTTGCTCGGCGCTATGACTCGAGCGACTTCGGAACGCCGATCGGCTCGTTCGATGCAACGCGCGTCGGCGCCGGTACCCGCATCTCCATCAACGCATCGGGCGACTACGAGCAGTTGGCCTATCAGTCCGATGATCAGTATGTTGTCGAGATTCAACCGGCCCGCAAGAAAGATGTGGTCCAGGACGACAAGCCGCAGTACACCGGCGAGCGCCTGACCCTGAACTTCCAGGAGATCGAAACCCGCGCCGTGCTGCAGTTGCTGGCCGACGCCAGCGGCCAGAACATCGTCGTCAGCGACTCGGTACAGGGCAACGTGACCTTGCGCCTGCAGAACGTTCCGTGGGACCAGGCTCTGGACATCGTTCTGCGCACCAAGGGCTTGGACAAGCGCAAGCAGGATAACGTCATCATCGTCGCTCCGCAGGAAGAGCTGGCCTCGCGCGAGAAGGCTGAGCTCGCCGCTCGCAAGGATATCCAGGAGCTGGCTCCGCTGCGCTCCGAGTACCTGCAGGTCAACTATGCGAAGGCCAAGGACATGGAGGGCCTGATCAAGTCGCAGGGCGGTACGCTTCTGTCGAATCGCGGCAGCGTGGCCGTCGATGAGCGGACCAACACATTGTTGTTGCAGGACACCGCGGACCGTCTCGCCGATATCCGCCGCCTCGTTGCCACGCTCGACATCCCCGTTCGCCAGGTGTTGATCGAGGCTCGCATCGTGGTTGTGAACGACGACTTCAAGCGCGACCTGGGGGCGCGTGTTGGATACACCACGGCTCAGTCGAACGGCAATGGCGTCTGGACGACGAGCGGTTCTGCCCAGGCGACCGATACTGTCATCGGCTCAGCTCTGGCCAACCGGGCCTCCAACGGCCAGTCTTTCCCCGTGCAGATTCCGACCGGCTCGACCGGCGCGCCGCAGCGTTACAACGTCAACCTGCCCGTGCCCTCGCCGGCCGGCAGCTTCGCGCTGGGTATTCTCGGCTCCAACTACATCGTTGACCTCGAGCTGTCGGCCGCGCAGGCCGAAACAAAAGCCGAAGTCATCTCCTCGCCGCGCGTCATCACGGCGAACCAGAAGGAAGCGACCATCGAGCAGGGTACCGAAATTCCGTACCAGCAATCGGCCTCGAGCGGCGCAACCACCATTTCGTTCAAGAAGGCGGTGCTGTCACTGAAGGTCACTCCGCAGATCACGCCGGACAACCGCATCATTCTGGACCTCGACGTCAAGAAGGACACGATCGGCACCATCACGGTGGCCTCCGGTGGCGTGAACGTGCCTTCGATCGATACTCGCGAGATCGTGACCCAGGTGCTGGTGAATGACGGCCAGACCGTCGTGCTCGGCGGCATCCTGGAGACCGAGCACCGCAGCGATCAGACCAAGGTTCCGCTGCTGGGTGATATCCCCGTGTTGGGCGCGCTCTTCAAGGAGCAGTCGAAGACCAACAACAAGGATGAGTTGCTGATCTTCGTCACGCCGAAGATCGTTCGCGAGGGCGTCAACGTTTACTGATCTGCCGGCGTGGGGCGGGTTGGTCTCTAAACAGGGTGGGACATGCATAAGCTTCGATTTGTAGCAGCTTCGTCTGCGGTCGTGATGATGCTGGCCGGCTGCGGCGCTGACTCCTTCAAGGGCAGCGGCTCATCGAGCGGCGGTACGGGTACCGGTGGTACCACAGCTACCTATTCACTGGGCAGCGGCAGCGGCGCCAGTTTCCAGTCCGGCATGATCGATGTGGCGAACGCATCGCTCGCGGCGGGCGGTACTGACAGCCTGACAGTAAACGTTGTAGATCAGACCGGCACTTTGTACACGGGTGCGGCGACCACCGTTATCTTCAATTCGCCCTGCATTGCTCAGGGTACGGCGACTATTACGCCTGCGGGCACGAGTACTGCGGGAACCACTCCGGGGTCGGTGACATCTTCCTCGGGAAGCATCAGTGCGACCTACACGGCGAAGGGCTGCAGCGGCGCTGACGTCATCACCGCAACAACAACTGTCGGCAGCGCCAGCTTGACCGCTACAGGCACGATTACGGTGGCCGCGGCCGCCATAGGCTCAATTCAATTCCAAGGTGCATCCCCGGCAACTATCGGCCTCAAGGGCACGGGCCTCGGCGAGACGTCAACAGTTGTCTTCAAGGTAGTTGACAGCAGTGGTGGGGCTCGGCCCGGCGTGGATGTCAACTTCGCGCTGAATACCAACGTTGGCGGAATCTCTCTTTCGCCGGCTACGGCCACCTCGGGAACCGACGGCACGGTTCAGACTGTGGTCAGTTCCGGCACCGTGCATACGTCCGTGCGCGTGACGGCTTCAATTGCCTCGCCGGCCCTGTCTACCCAGTCAGGAATCCTGGCGGTAACAACGGGTCTGCCCTCGTCAAACGCATTCTCAATGGCTGTATCGTGTCAAAACGTAGAGGCGTGGGCGGTCGATGGGGTGAACGTGCCTGTCACGGTACGGCTCGCAGATCGCTACAACAACCCGGCACCGGACGGAACCACGGTCGCATTTACGTCCTCCGGTGGCCACATTGTTGGCAACTGCACAACTCCTAGCGCCGACACCAGCAAGGGTGATGGCACCTGCTCAGTCAATTGGACCAGCGCAAACCCGAGGCCGTCGACGACGGGCTCCCCGCCGTCTAAGAAGAATGGACGCGTGGTGGTACTCGGTACCGCCATCGGAGAAGAGTCCTTTAACGATGCCAATGCGAACGGCTTCTACGATTCCGGCGAGACGTTTGTCAACCTGGGTGAGCCGTATCGGGACGACAACGAAAACGGCAACTATGACATGGGCGAGTACTTTCTGGATTTCAACCGGGATGGTGTGAGGAATTCGGGCAGCGGCTCGTTCGTCGGCATCACGTGCACGGGCAGTGGACCGAGCGCAACCTGCAATTCATCGACTTTGGCGATCGGAGCTTCAGCGCTCATCATCATGTCCGATGGCACGCCGACTAATATCGTGCCGGCTCCGGGTTCGACGCTCGGTTTGCAAGCAGGACAAACCAAAACCTTCTCCTTTCTGTTTCAGGACCAAAACAACAATCCTTTGCCGGCAAAGACCACAATCAGCGCGCAAACCATCGGCACTGGATACACACTCAATGCACCCAACTCCTTCACGGTGCCTTGTACGAGTGACCCAACGAGCTATGGTTTCAGCGTCTCTGCCAGCAACAGTGCGTCGGGCGGCAGCCTGGTGATCACCACGACCAGCCCTGGCGGAATCGTCACGAATATCTCCTACACCCTCTAGGGTCGATTGATGCGTGCCTGATCGGCCGCCTTCGGGCGGCCGCGTCATTTTCGGTATGCTGCGGGCTCAATGCTCGCCAAATCCAATCTCTTCCTCGTCGGGCCCATGGGATCCGGCAAAAGCGCCGTCGGAAAACAGCTTTCCCGGCTGCTGCGCCGTCCCTTCTATGACAGCGACCTCGAGATCGAGCGCCGCACCGGCGTCGATATTCCCTATATCTTTGAGAAAGAGGGTGAGGCCGGGTTCCGGCTGCGCGAGAACGAAACCCTCGAAATCCTCACCTGTCTGGAGCCGATCGTCATGGCGACCGGTGGCGGGGCGATCCTGCTGCCGGAAAATCGCCGCATCCTGGCGGAGCGGGGCTGCGTCGTTTACCTGAAAACGTCGGTGGACCAGCAGGTTGAGCGGGTGAGGCAGAGCCGGGCGCGGCCGCTGCTCAATAATGTCGATCCGGCGCTCAAGCTGCAGGCACTCATGGAAATCCGGGCGCCCCTGTATACCGAAATCGCCGATATCACGGTCGTCACCGATAACCGCCGGGTCCGAATCGTGGCGGAAGACATCCTTAGGGAACTCGACGCTACTGCGACGGGCCGCTAGGCTGACAGGGTGAATACTCTCAAAGTCGAACTCGGTGAGCGAAGCTATCCCATCCTCATTGGAGAAGGACTTCTTCGACAGCCCGATCTCATCCGGCGGCACGTGCCTGCGCGCGACATTCTCGTCGTTAGCAATACTACTGTCGCGCCGCTCTATATGGCTTCGCTGGTCGAAGCCCTCAGCGGCAGTCGGGTTGTCGAAGCCATCCTCCCCGATGGCGAATCGCATAAGACGCTGGCGACTGTCGGCCGAATCCTCGATGTGCTGGTCGCGAACCGGTTCGGTCGCGACTGCATCGTGGTCGCCTTAGGCGGCGGGGTGGTCGGTGACATGGCCGGATTTGCCGCGGCCTGCTACCAACGCGGAGTCGCGTACGTCCAGGTACCCACGACATTGCTTGCCCAGGTCGATTCGTCCGTGGGCGGCAAAACGGGTGTAAATCACCCCGGCGGCAAGAACCTGATCGGTGCTTTCCACCAGCCCGCCGCGGTGATCGCCGACGCGTCTACCTTGGCGACGTTGCCGGCTCGCGAGCTTCGCGCTGGGATCGCTGAGGTGATCAAGTACGGCCTGCTGGCGGACGCTTCGTTCTTCGATTGGCTCGAACAGCACATGGATGAGCTTTTGGCTGCCGACCCCGCGGCACTGTCGCATGTCATCATGCGCTCTTGCGAAATCAAGGCAGACATTGTGGGTCGCGACGAGCGCGAGCAGGGCGACCGGGCCCTTCTTAATCTCGGCCACACATTTGGACACGCCGTTGAATCAGCAACCCACTACACGCGCTGGCTCCACGGCGAAGCCGTGGGCGCGGGCCTTTTGATGGCTGCCGCGATGTCACAGGAGTGTGGGATGGTCGATGCCGCCCAAGTGGAACGACTGCGGGCGCTGCTCGAGCGGGCCGGTTTGCCTGTGCGCATCGACGGTGTGACCCCCGATGTTGCCCTCGAGCACATGCGAATAGACAAGAAAGCCCTGGGCGGGCGGATGCGTCTGATCCTCCTTCGCCAGATCGGCGACTCCTTCGTTACCGCCGACTATCCCGAGGAAGCGCTGCAGCGGACGTTGAGTAGCTACTTCGGATGATCTCGTGAGCGAGAGAAACCGCGATGCCGAGTCACCTCCCTCAGTGGCCGCTGCGCCCCCAGAAAGGGTCACTGCTACCGACCCGACGGCGATGGGGACTGCGGTATTCGCGCAGTCCCTGGATCCGAACGCGCCGGTGCCGGATACCTATGTTCTGGCTCCGTACGCCGCGCACGATGCAACATCGCGCGGCCGCCGCTACTCTGAACCCAAACCTCCGTTCCGCACCGAATACCAACGCGACCGCGACCGCATAATTCACTCGAACGCCTTCCGCCGCCTGATCTACAAAACCCAGGTGTTCGTAAACCACGAAGGCGACCTGTACCGCACGCGCATCACGCACTCCCTCGAGGTGGCCCAGATCGCCCGATCCGCGGCAGTAGCACTGCGGCTGAACGAATATCTGACGGAAGCGATCGCCCTCGCGCACGACCTCGGCCATACCCCCTTCGGCCATGCCGGCCAGGACGCACTGAACGAGTGCATGCGCCCCTATGGCGGCTTCGAACACAACCTCCAGTCCCTGCGCGTCGTCGATGAGCTGGAGGAACGCTACGCCGAGTTCCCCGGACTGAATCTCACCTTCGAATGCCGCGAAGGGATTCTGAAACACTGCTCCGTCCGCAACGCGGGCGATCTCGGTGAGCTCGGCGAACGATTCCTCCAGCGCCGCCAACCGGGCCTCGAAGCTCAGATTGCCAACCTGGCCGATGAGATCGCCTATAACAACCACGACGTCGACGACGGCATCCGCGCTGGCATGATCGAAATCCCCGAGTTGATGGACGTGCGCCTGTTCCGCCGCCAATACGAAACCGTGGTGGCCAGGTACCCCGACCTCGGCGAGCGCCGCCTGGTGCACGAGATCATTCGCCGCATGATCAACTTCATCCTCACCGACCTCATCACCACCACTCAATCCAACATCGACGCGGCGCAGCCACGGTCGATTGACGATGTGCGCCTGCAACCCAAACCGCTTGCCGCCCTGAGCGACACCGGGCGGGAAGAGCACACCGAGTTGATGATGTTCTTGCGCGACCGGCTGTATCGGCACTACAAGGTGGTGCGCATGACTACGAAAGCGCGTCGCGTGCTGGGGGAGCTGTTTGATGCATTCTTCAACGACATCAACTTGCTGCCTACGGAATACCGCTCGCTCGCAACCATTGCGGAGAAATCCCGGGGCATTGACGGCCGTGCCCGCGCGGTCGCCGACTACATCGCGGGGATGACCGATCGGTTCGCCATCATTGAACATCGGCGGCTTCTGGATCCCGGCGAGCGATCGTGACGGACACCCGGCAGGCTATTACGGCCAAGACCAAGGTCTAGGACTGGGTCTGCGGATGCACCCTGTTCGCACAATAAAACGACCTTTCTATTCAATAAGTTAAATCGCCCCCCGCGGGCTTCACCCACTGCCCAGGCACAGAGTCAACGCAGCGCCGCAATTGTTTGACGGCTGTCACATTCGGCTGCTAACTTGGCTTACATAAGACAGAACCGTGTCGGTGATTACCGACGGTTTCGGGAGGGTTGGGTGAAGCTTGGGCGGCAGCCATCGGCTGGCGGAGTGTCTGCGGTGAATCGCATGTTCGTGCGATGTTGCGCTGCGGCATAACTGCCATGAAGGTGAGCAAAACGAGCGAGGAAAAAGAGGCGGTGCTCGGCGTTTTTGCCGCGCTCATGCGTCCGTTGATGCGTCTCGCGTTTGAGTTTGGGATCACTGCCGGCGAGATTTCCGGCGTCATCCGCCGCGTCTACATAAAGGCGCTGGAGGACCGACTCTCGGAGCAGCAGCGCCCAACATCGGATGCCAGACTAGCGGCCGTTGCCGGTCTGACTCGCTCCGACGTTGCGGCGCTTCGCGAGGCTCAGCGCGCAGGCGCAGCGCTGAGCAATCGTGCCTACGCGAGCCTCGACCAGATCTCATCCCTATTGAATGTCTGGAGCACTCACCCGAATTTCTCGGGGGCCTATGGCCTGACGCTTGACTTGGATCTTCAAACAACCGAGGGGTCGTCGCGCCGTAGCTATCCTGAGCTGTCCGCAATTGCATGCCCGACGGTTGATCCGGACACGATGTTGATGCAGCTTATCGCTGCTGGCTCGGTCGAGATCGTCGATGGTCAAACAGTCAGATGCGTATCCAGAGCCTATGTGCCCAAAGGTTCCGATGTAACTCGCATCGAGCGTACGGGACGATTCCTGGGAGTAGCTGCGGCAAACTTCGTCCATAACCTACTCCGGCGTGAAACAGATCCTATCTATTTTGAGCGACTCGTCGTTGCCGATGAGGTATTGAGCGATTCCGCGCGCGATGCGTTCCTCAAGATAACGGCGGAGAGAGGTCAGGAGTTGCTGTTTGAATTAGATACGTTCCTTACGCATCTGCACCCGTCGGCAGCAAATACTGCTGGGAAGAAGTATGGCGTCGGGATCTATTTTTTTGAGGAGCAAGCGGTCAACGGCCCGATTGCTCGGTCGATCAATCTGGACAGTGGCGCCGGCGCAGACCGATCGACGGCTGCAGAAGAAATCGACGTGCTTGCACCCAAGCGTCGTAAAGAATAGTTGGCAAAATTTTGCGGGAGACGTGTCGATGAAGAACGGGATTTCTATAGCGTTGTCGGTGGCAGTCTTTTCTGCCGCGACTTCTGCATATGCTGGGGTGAACGGTGGAGGCTCATTCGCAAAAGCAACTATTGATCAACCGAAGTTGCTCGTTGTCGGTCCCGTAGAAGCTTATGACGAGAAGCATCTAACGGCCCGTGTACTCAAGCAGACTGTGTTGCTGCAGCATGCTACCGTTTTGACGGTTGGTGAGTCCGTATCGGTTGTGGGAACCATCAACTCCGAAGGCGCCATTGTGGCGAGCAGTGTCAAGCATCAGGGCGTGTACGTTCCTGGCTCGACCGCAATTTTCCTCGCCGGGCACATTCAGAAAGTTAACACCTCCGTCGGTACCGTTACGGTTAATGGAGTCACGGTGGATTACACGCCGCTCCTGGCAAACGGGGTGTCGGCGCTTGCTGTTGGATCCGAGCTGTCAATTTCGGGTACGCAGCCGGCTCTTGGAGGGTTGGTAATCGCAGCGGGTGTCAACGGAGGCGGCCTAGTGGCCGCGGGTGTGAATGGCGGAGGCGCCAAGGCTGCTGGGGTCAATGGTGGTGGAGTCGCTGCTGC
>BFBZ01000317.1_pt1 | contig 53180 bp, 51 predicted proteins | sample 1888401 | NCBI WGS metagenome assembly BFBZ01 (sample SAMD00112614, study PRJDB3348) | symbiont metagenome | host: Chara braunii
TTGAGGATGGTGCGCTGGTCGATGCCGAGCGCGGCCACCTTGCGCGGCGAGAATTCGAGATAGATCACCTCGTTCTGCGCGCCGACGATGTCGACCCGGCCGACATTGGGCACGGTCAGCACCTTGGCGCGGACCTCCTCGACGCGGTCGCGCAGCTGGCGCTGGCTGAGGCCGTCGCTGGTGAAGGCGTAGATGTTGCCGAACACGTCACCGAAGCGGTCGTTGAATCCCGGCCCGACGACGCCGGACGGGAAGTCGCCCCTGATGTCGTTGATCAGGTTGCGCACCTGCAGCCAGGTCGGGACGACGTCGCGTGCCTTGGTGGTGTCGCGCAGATTGACGAACACGGTGGTCTGGCCGGGCACCGTCAGGCTCTTGGTGTAGTCGAGCGCCGGCAGCTCCTCCAGCTTCTTCTCGATGCGGTCGGTGACTTGCCGCGTCATCTCCTCGGCGGAGGCGCCGGGCCATTTGGCCTGGATCAGCATCGTCTTGATCGTGAAGGACGGATCCTCCTCGCGGCCGAGATGCACGTAGGAGAAGAGGCCCGCGGCCATGAAGGCGATCATGAAATACCAGACGAGCGAGCGGTGCTCGAGCGCCCAGTCGGAGAGGTTGAAGGACTTCACGGCTGAGATTCCTGATCGATGCGGACGGACTGGCCATCCTTGAGACTGTGCACGCCGGCGGTGACGACGCGCTGCCCGGCTTCGAGGCCGCCGGTGACGCGGACGCTGCCGTCCTCGTTGCGGGCGATCGTGATTTCCTGCCGCTTCACCGTCTTGCTGGTAGCGTCGACCAGCCAGACGAAGCTCTTGTCGTTCTGCTCGAGCACAGCCGAGCGCGGCAGCCGGATGACGGTCTTCTGCTCGATATCGAGCGAGGCGGTCACCGTGGTGCCGAGCCGCATGATCTCGGGCGGATTGTCGAGCGTGATGCGGATGCGGCGCGTGCGCGTGGTGGCGTCGGCGCGCGGCGCGATCTCGCGCACCTTGCCGGCGGCGCTGACGCTGGGATCGACCTGTAGCCGCACGGTGAACGGCGTGCCGGCCTGCAAGGCCCCGGCGATGTCGTCGCCGACATCGATGACGGCTTCGCGGATGTCGGGCCGCGCGACGGTGACGACGCTCACGCCCGGCGAGACGACCTGTCCGACTTCCGCGCCGACCGCGGTGACGATGCCGGCGAAATCCGCCTTGAGCTGGGCGTAGCCGAGCTGCTCACGCGCCTTGGCGAGATTGGACTGCGCCTTGACGACGGAGGCCTGGGCGGCTGCGCGCGACTGCTCCGCGCTCTCCAAGGTCGCCTTGGTGGTGGCGTCGGTTTCCAGCAAGGTCCGCTGCCGGCCCTCGGTGCCGGTCGCATTGGTCAGTTGCGCCTGGCTGCGCGAGACCTCGGCGGCCGAGGCACGCACGGCGAGCTCGAGCGCGGCGGGATCGATCGCCGCGACGACCTGGTCCTGCTTGACCATGTCGCCGATATAGACGGGCCGTGCGATCAGCCGTCCGAGCACGCGGAAACTGAGATCGGCCTTGTAGCGCGGCTCGATCGTGCCGGTGACGGCCGAGCCGTTGGCCGCCTGCGGCTCGATCTTCATCGACAGCACCGGCCGGACCGGCTCGGGAGCGGCGGCCTTTTCGTTGCAGCCGGCGAGCAGAGCGAGCGCGCCGAGCGGAAGAACACAACGCATGGGCGTCATCACGACCGCTTCTCCTCGTTGAATACGATCTGTTGGCCGACGCTGAGCAGCTTGCCGCCATCGGTCACGACGCGGTCACCCGGTTGCAGCCCGGCCGACACCACGATCGCGCCGGTCTCGTAGTCCTCGATCGTGATCGGCTTCAGCGACACGGTCTTGTCGGCGGCATCGACCAGCCACACCGCCGGCGTCTTGCCGGCCGCGGTGAGCGCGCTCCAGGGCAGCACGATGCGTTGCTCCGGCTTGATGAAGCCGGTGACGCTGACGGCGCTGCCGAGGATCATCTCGGGCGGCGGATTTTCGATTGCCATCTTGACACGGACGGTCCCGGATTTGGGATCGATGGTCGGCGAGACTTCGCGCACTTGACCCTTGGCCGTCACCGAGGGATCCGAGAGCAGCGCAATCGCGGCCTTGGTGCCGTCGAACTTCAACGACAGCGCCGCCTCGTAGACGTCGACCACGGCATCGCGATCGCCGTCACGCGCGAGCGTGAACACGGACTGCGCCGCCTGTGCCACCTGGCCGACCTCGATATTGCGCGCGGTGATCGTGCCGTCGGCGTCGGCGCGCAACTCGGTGAAGGTCAGCGCGTCCTTGGCGGTGTCGCGCTGGGCCTTGGCGGATTCCAGCGAGCCTTCCGCCGTCCGCAGCGTCTCCTGGGCCTGGTCGAAGGTCGCGCGCGTCGTGAAGCCGCTGGAGAGCAGCGTCTGCTGCCGATTGAAGTTGGAGGTCGCGACCTTCACCTGCGACTCCGCGGCGGTCACGGCGGCCTCGGCGGAATCCAGGTCGGCCTGCTGCTCGGCCGGATCGATCCTGGCGAGCAACTGTCCGGCCTTGACGTGCGCGCCGACCTCGACGAGCCGCTCCGTGACGCGGCCGCTGACCCTGAACGACAGGTCGGCGAGCACGCGCGCCTGGACGTCGCCGGTCAGCGTGATTGATTGCCGGCGCTCCGACAGCTTGACGACCTCGGTTCGCACCAGCCGGGACGGCGGTGCGGTTGCGGCCGTTTTCTGCTCGCAGCCGGCCAGCAGCAGGCCGACGGCAGCACAGCCGGCCGCGGCCAGCAGGCGTGAGCCCGGCGCCCGAAGGAAGGGGAATCCTGTGATTGGAGACATGGTCGTATCTTCGGCCCGGTTGGGTGGTGGCGATCATTCCCGTCCTGCCGCGCAAGCACGCAAGGACAGGAACGCCCCTGTTGGTCGCCAGCAGCGCCGAAGACCCCGCGCGGCCCCCGCCGTTGCAGGCAAGGTTCACGCGAAAGTTGAACACCATCCTCTTGACAGTGCGTGAATTAGACAATCAAATCTAGAATATTTCGTCTAGTAACATTCTCGTGGCGGTTTCGAATTCCCCCTGTGTGGGTTGCCGGGCGCTCCCGTTGGGACATCGGCCATCGCTGCCGCCGCGGTGAGCCAAGGCATGACGCGAACGTGCGACGCAAAGCTGCGACCGACCTGAATGACCCCGCGCGCACGACATCACGTGCGCCGCGCCAGGCGCGGGGCCGTGAGCGGCGCGAGCAGCTGCTCGACGCCGCAGCCGCCATCATCGCCGAGTCCGGGATTGGTGCCGTCAGCATGCATGCCGCGGCCCAGCGCGCCGGCGCCTCGATCGGCTCGGTCTATCACTTCTTCCGTGACAAGGATCAGATGCTGGATGTGCTCGCCGAACGTCACGATGCCGAGCTGCAGCCGGCATTCGATCGCGTGCTGCAGCGGAGCGATGCGGAATGGGCAGCGTTGGCGCCCGCCGAGGTCATCGAGCAACTGATCGGCTGGGCGATCCGCTACTTCGTCCGCCACCCCGATGCGCTGGCGACGCTCGATCTGCACGACCAGACCGTGCATGCCGAGTTCAGGGCCGTCATCGACCGCGTCATGCGCGCCAGGCTTGGCGACGAACTGGGCAAACAGGCGGCCACTACGCTCGATGCCGTCGTGCTCGGCACCCTGCTGTTCACGCGCGAGCAGGATCCGCGCAGTCGCGACGTCGTGGTCGCCGCGTTGCCGGAGATGATGGCTACCTATCTGAACGCTCTCGAGGCGAAGCGGAAGCGGACGAAGGCATGAGGTACAGGCGGCGTATCGATGCGATCAGGGCGGCTATCTGAACGGCCACGCGCTGCTCTTCCGATGCATCGCCACTGTGCGCGGCGTCGCCGTGTCCGCGATCGGCTGGGCCGGAAGGACGATCTGGTCGTCGACGTTCCAACGGTCGAGCTCGTAGCGCCATTTGCCATTCTCCGATGTGCGATAATCGCAGTCCTTCAGCGCGCGATCGCGAGACGGTGGATCGATGACCGTAGACGTCGTTCGGCGCTGGCGACGATGCTGACGATCAGGCGGAACGACGAGGCCGGCGCGGACGTACGCATCCCGCTCATCGCACGGGGCCCGCCGGCGACGGCGTGTCGACATGATCCATCGTCGTCATCGACACCGGCTGCGGCTCGTCGATGAGAGCGGAGCGATCGCGACGACGTGCCAGACGCCGCTCGCTGCTCCGGTCGCGCCTGATGGCGATCCCTTCGACCAGCCGGGCCACGACGCCGACCACGGCAAAGCTCAAGAGCAGCGAGATGCACAGCAGCCCCAGATAGAGCTTCAGCACCGAGCTTGCGAAGCAGGCAAGCGCGATGAGCGCGACAATGGCCAGCCGGCCTTTGACGGAGATCGACATGATGGGGCGTTTCGCTGGTAGCTGATTGTGGGCGCCACTCTAGCGCCATGTTTTCTGCCGCCAAGCCGCGTCCCAATGGGTGGTAAATTTTGCCGCAAGGTCATGACGACAATCGGATGTGCTCCAGCTCAATCGTCGTCGCACGCGTCGCAGTTCAACTCCGCGTTGCGAAGATCCGGTTGTCCTTGTGCCGGCTTCGCGCATTCGTCGTGGGGAACCGAAGCGAGCATCCATCGTCGCCGAGGTCCGGCCTTCCCTGCGCCCTCTCGTTACGATGAGGGCCGAGATATCGCACGATCCGGGCGCATCGCGTCGCGGCAACGCGAAGCCGCGTCATCTCTCCGAGTAACGGATCAAATGCGTTTCTGCGCATCAGTACCCGACGAGACCGGCTGTTTGAGATGGCCAGCAAGACGATCGGCAGACGTGCTGCTACTGCGCGCTGGCCCACGCCGCAAGCACGGCGCGCTCCTCGCCGGTGATCTCGGTGATGTTGCCGGGCGGCATCGCGTTGGACCAGGCGGCGTTGCGCGCGATCAGCCGCGCATTGCGCTGGATGTGCTCGGCGGTGTCGAGCCGCACGCCCCGGGGCGCGCTGACGATGCCGTCCCACACCGGCTCGGCGGCATGGCACATGCTGCAGCGGGAGGTCACGATCTCCTCGACCTGCGCGAAACTCGGCTGTGCCGTTGCGGCGACCTTGGCGTCGCGTGGGCCGGCCGCGGACAGCAGCAGGATGCCGATCATGCCGGCGGCGGCCACGCCCCACACCCACCATGGCGACGGGTTGCCCTTGTGACGCTCGTTGAAGAAATGCCGGATGACGGGTCCGAGCGCGACCACGATGGCGACGATCACCCAATTGTAGCGGGTGCCGAACAAGAGCGGATAGTGATTGCTGATCATCAGCACCACCACCGGCAGGGTCAGATAGTTGTTGTGGACCGAGCGCTCCTTGCCGGCCTTGCCAAGCTTGGGATCCGGCGACTCGCCGGCGAGCAGCGCGGCGACGATCTTCTTCTGGTTGGGGATGATCACCGCGAACACGTTGGCGACCATGATGGTGCCGATGATGGCGCCGATCTGGTTGAAGGCGCCGCGGCCGCTCAGCACGTGGGTGAAGGCGTAGGTGAGCGCGACGAGGAAGATGTAGCCGCCGATCGCGAATGGCAGTTCGTGCCGGGCAAGGCCGCTGCGGCAGGCGGCCTCGTAGAGCAGCCACGCCAGCGCCAGCGAGCCGAAGCTGAACAGGCCGGCCTGAAGGGGCGTGAGATCGAGGATCGACTTGTCCACCAGGAACAGGTCGGCGTTGAGATAGTACACCACGATCATCAGCACGAAGCCGGACAGCCAAGTGGTGTAGGCCTCCCATTTGAACCAGGTCAGCTCGCTCGGCATCTGCGCCGGGGCCACCAGATATTTGACGATGTGGTAGAAGCCGCCGCCATGCACCTGCCAGGCCTCGCCCATCACGCCGGTCGGCAGGCCCTCGCGCGGTCTCAGGCCGAGGTCGAGCGCGATGAAGTAGAACGAGCTGCCGATCCAGGCGACGGCGGCGATCACGTGCAGCCAGCGGAAGATCAGGCTCAGCCATTCCGATATGATCGAAGCCCACATCGTGCGCTCATCTCCTTCGACAGGGCAAGTCCAGAGCCGAGTGCCGGCGTCTCATCTGTGGCATCGATCGCATCTGATTTCCAGCGCGTCGCTGTGGCAGTCAGTGCACAACAGATTAGCTGTCATGCGCGCGTGATGCGGTGGACTCCGGCGGCGCGATTGCGTCCAATGTGGCGGTCTGACAAGCGGGACGGGCGGAATGACGAGACTGGTTCTGATCATGCTGGTGTTGGGACAGTTCGCTGGTGTGCCTCTGGCGGCGGCGCAGACCGCACCCAAGCAGAGCACGGCCAAGCGCGCCGATGCCTGCGCGCCGATCGGACGAACCGAGGACGGCAAGCTGGTCTATGCGATGAAATGCGAGAGCATCCCCAAGCCGGTCGCTCCCGTCGCCCCGCCACAGGCGGCCGCCCAGCCGTCGGAGCCGGCTGCGGAACCGGAGCCCGAGACCCAGCGGAGCGGCCTGTTCGGTTGGTCGTACGATCGCCGACCCAAGCCATAGCGCAGCCGTTTCCCCAGACCGCCTCATTCACCGAATTTCTCCTGCAACTGCGGAAGCAGCCGGTCCGGCTTGAACGGCACGGCCGTGAAGCGGATGCCGGTCGCGGCGCGCAGCGCGTTGCCGAGCGCGGCGGCGACCGGATTATAGGGGCTCTCGCTCATCGACTTCGCCCCCAATGGGCCGATCGTGTCGTGGGTGTCGGCAAACAGCACCTCGGTGCGCGGCACGTCGGCATAGGACGGCAGGTGATAGTCGCGGAAGCGCGGATTGATCACGCGGCCCGTGTCGTCGATCACGATCTCCTCGTACAGCGCGGCACCGAGCGCTTGGGCCACGCCGCCCTCGACCTGGCCGCGGCACTGCATCGGATTGGCGACCCGGCCGGCATCCGCGGCCTGCACGCTCTTGAGGATCCTGACCTCGCCGGTCCCCTTGTTCACAGCGACGCGAAAACCCTGGACGTTGAACGCGACCGAGCGCGGCGTGCCCTGCGAACTGCCGCTCGCGGTGAGCGGCGATCCGCTGGCGTTCGCGAGCTCGGCGAAAGCGAGACGGTGTGCGCCGCAGGTGATTGCATCATCGGCGATCACGCAGGCGCCGGGAGCGACGTTCCACCTGTCGGCAGCGAACCGCTTGATCGTCTCGGCCAGCGCCTCGGCCGCAGCCTGGGTCGCGCGTCCCGCGACGAAGGTGCCTGTCGAGCCATAGGCGCCGGTGTCGTGGCCGCCATGCGCCGTGTCGGACTGCTTCAGCGTGATGCGATCGACGGTGGTGCCGAGCACGGTCGCGGCGATCTGGCGATGGACGGTGCTGGTGCCGTTGCCGAATTCGGCGGTGCCGACGGTGAGCACGAAGCCGCCGTCGTCGCGCAGGCTGACGGTGGCATCGGCGATATGGCCATCGGGCGGCACGGTGTCGATCATCGTCAGCGCGATGCCATCGCCCTTCAGCCACTCGGCCGCCAGCTCCGGCGTCGGCGTGGCCTCGGCCATCGCGCGCTCGACCAGATCAAGGCACTGGTCGAGCCCGTAGGAGCCGTACAGCACGTCGCTGGGCTCCGATGCCGGCGGCGCCAGCATGGCATCGCCCAGCCTGACGATGTTGCGGCGTCGCATCTCGAAAGCGTCGATGCCGAGCTGCCGCGCGAGCTCGTCGATCGCGGCTTCGACCGCGAAGGTGGTTTGCGGCAGGCCGTAGCCCCGATAGGCGCCGGCCGGCACCGTGTTGGTGTAGACGGCGAGGCCGTCGACCTTCTTGTTGGGACAATTGTAGACCGAGATCGACTCGGCGCAGGCATGGAACAGCACGGGCCCGGCATGATTGCCGTAGGCGCCGGTGTTGGAAAGAACATCGAGCTGCAGCGCGGTCAGCTTGCCATCCTTGTCGGCGCCGGCCTTGACCGTGACGCGCATCGGATGCCGCGTCGAGGTCGCGATGAACTGCTCCTCTCTGGTGAATTCGAGCTTCACGGGGCGCTTTGTCTTCAGCGCGGCGAGCGCGAGGATGTCCTCGACGAACATCTCCTGCTTGCCGCCGAAGCCGCCGCCGACGCGCTCGCAGAACACGCGGACATTATCGGGCGCGAGGTCGAAGATCTCGCACAGCGCCCGTTTCGTCAGGAACGGCACCTGCGTGCTGGAACGGACGGTGAGCACGCCCTTCTCGTCGAGCCAAGCGAGACCGCCGTGCGTTTCCAGCGCCGCATGCTGCACGCGCTGGGTGGTGAAGGTGCCTTCATAGGTCGCGGCGGCGGACGCGAGCGCGGCGGCGACGTCGCCGAACTCGCCATGGGTCTCGGCGACGATGTTGCGGGCGACGTCCGCGATGCGATGCGCGCTGCCACGGCCGGCGTGAATGACCGGCGCGCCGGGCTCGATCGCGTCAGCGGGATCGACCACGGCAGGCAGGATCTCGTAGTCGACGACGAGACACCGACAGGCCTTTTCGGCCGCTGCCTCGGTCTCGGCGACGACGGCCGCGACCTTCTGGCCGATGAAGCGCACGAGATCGTCGAGCACGCGGGTGTCGGCCGGATCCATCCACGCCTGCTCATGGCGCGCGGTGGAGAACAGCGCCGCCGGCGCATCCTCGTGCGTCAGCACCGCATGCACGCCGGGCACGGCCAGCGCAGCCCTCTTGTCGATGCCGACGATGCGCGCATGCGCGTGCGGCGAGCGCGCGAGCTTGACGTGCAGCAGGCCTTCGACCGTCGTGTCGAAGGTATAGCGCGCCCGGCCGCGTACGACGTCGGGGCCGGCGGGGGCGGGCAGGCTGCGTCCGAAGGCTTCGCCGGCTGTGACCTGCTCGACATGAACGTGGCCGAGCAGCGCGTCCTCGATGGCGCGATAGCCGGTGCAGCGGCATAGATTGCCCTTCAGCGCCGCGCCGAGATCCTTCTTCTGCGCCTGGTTCAACGAGGCGCAGGTGACGATCATGCCGGCGGTGCAGAAGCCGCATTGGAACGCCTGCGCATCGAGGAAGGCCTGCTGCATCGGATGCAGGCCGTCATCGGTCGCGAGGCCTTCGACAGTCGTGACCGCCTTGCCATCGGCACGAAAGGCAGGGATCAGGCAGCTATGCACCGGTTCGCCGTCGAGCAGCACAGTGCAGGCACCGCAATCGCCGGCGTCGCAGCCCTTCTTGACGCCGAAATGGCCGGTGTCGCGCAGAAAGGTCCGCAGGCATTGCCCGGGGCGCGGGGCAGCATCGACCTCCTTGCCATCCACGATCACGCTCATGGCCTGAAGCCCGCGAACTCGGCGCGGATCTCCTCGGCGAGGCGCAGAGTCATCGCCTTGCGCCAGGCGGGCTTGCCATGAACATCATCATGATACGACGCGTCTGGGATGCTGCCGAGAATGCCGGCGCGCAATTCGGTTGGGTCGGGCATCGTGGCGAAGCGCAGCTGCTGCGGCTTGATCGTCGATCCGGTTACCGTGAGCAGCAGGTCGCCGCTGCGGCCCGAGGTGCCGATCAGCAGCGCGCCGGAGCGTCCGACCGGTGTGAGGGCGATCTGGCGGAAGGCAGTGCGGCGCTTGAGCGCGGCCAGCGGAACGTCGATCTGGCGCAGCAGATCTCCAGGCGCGAGCACGTTGCTGTTGTTTCCGGTGACGAAGTCGGTGACCTGGATGCGCTGCTCGCTGCCGTCGTTCTTCCAGATCGTGCAGACGCCCTCGAGCGCGGCGAGCAGCGAGATCATCGGCCCGGCCGGCAGCGACATGCAGAGATTGCCGCCCACGGTCGCCGTCTTCCAGATCTTGAACGAAGCGAGGAACGCGCGGCAGCATCGATCGATCAGCGGCGCCGCGATCCACTCGGCCGGGCAGGGCAGCGCGTCCAGATCGGCGACGCTGCAGGTCGCGGCGATGCACAGGCCCTGATCGCTGATGCTGAGAGACGGCCAGGCGAGATCGCTGAGATCGATCAGCCGCGACAGGCGCGGCTGCGGTTCCGAGAAAAGCCACGTGCCGCCGGCCAGCCAGGCATCGCCTGCCTGCCAGCTGGGCAGTTCGGCCCGCGTCCTCGGGCGCACGACCGCCGTGATGGTGTTCAGATCCATGGTGAAGCCAGCTCGTGGGCGCAGCCTATCGCGGGTGGAATCCTTGCAAGACCAGCGCCAACTGGCAATAGGATGACGCTGGCCTTCCGCTTGCAAGTTACCGGCACATGCAAACGCCCAATCACCGAGACGAGGCAGCCATGAGCACGACGCCGATCTGGATCAAGGACCCGCTCGCCATTCTCGCCGAGGGTGCTGCGCGCGGTGTCGTCGTCAAGGACGGCCGCATCGCCGAGCTGGTGCCTGCCGGGGCCGAGCCGGCCACCGCTGATGCGGCGATCTATGATGCCAGCGGGCATGTCGTGATCCCCGGGCTGATCAACACCCATCATCACTTCTACCAGACGCTGACGCGCGCGCTGCCGGCTGCGATGGACCGCGAGCTGTTCCCCTGGCTGAAGGCGCTCTATCCGATCTGGGCGAAGCTGACGCCGGAGGCACTGGATGCGGCGGTCACGGTTGCGATGGCCGAGCTGATGCTGTCCGGCTGCACGACGACGACCGATCATCACTACGTGTTTCCGGCCGGCCTCGAGGACGCGGTCGGCATCGAGGTGGCGGCTGCGAAGCGGCTGGGCATTCGAGTGCTATTGACCCGCGGCTCGATGAACCTGTCCGAGCGCGACGGCGGACTGCCGCCGGACAGTGTGGTGCAGGACGAGGATACGATCCTCGCCGACAGCGAGCGCGTGGTCGCGACCTATCACGAGCGCGGGCCGGATGCGATGGTGCAGATCGCGCTGGCGCCATGCTCGCCGTTTTCGGTCACGGGATCGCTGATGCAGAAGACGGCCGATCTCGCCGACAAGCTCGACGTGCGGCTGCATACCCATCTCGCGGAGACCGAGGACGAGAACCGCTTCTGCGAGGCGATGTTCGGCTGCCGTCCGCTCGACTATCTGGAGAAGCATGGCTGGCTCGGACCGCGAACCTGGCTGGCGCACGGCATCTTCTTCAATGCCGAGGAGATGAAACGGCTCGGCAAGGCCAAGACCGCGATCACTCACTGCGCCTGCTCGAACCAGTTGCTCGCATCCGGCTGCTGCCCGGTGTGCGAGATGGAGGAGGCGGGCGTCGGGATCGGCCTCGGCGTCGACGGCTCGGCGTCGAACGACGGCTCAAACCTGATGCAGGAGGTGCGTGCCGCGTTCCTGCTGCAGCGGGCGCGCTACGGCGTTGGCCGGATCAGCCACAAGGATGCGCTGCGCTGGGCGACGAAGGGCTCGGCCGCCTGCGTCGGCCGGCCGGAGCTCGGCGAGATCGCGGTCGGCAAGGCCGCCGACCTCGCGCTGTTCAAGCTCGACGAGCTGCGCTTCTCGGGTTCAGGGGATCCGATCGCGGCGCTGGTGCTGTGCGGTGCGCATCGCGCCGATCGCGTGATGGTCGGCGGAAGATGGACCGTGATCGACGGTGCCATTCCGGGGCTGGACGTCGGCGGGCTGATCGATCGGCACAGCGCGGCCGCCAAGGCCATGCGGGGAGGGTGAAGCGCGCAGCGTTGGAAAATATCCGCTTGAGAACTCCCCCCGACGTGTGGGGGGAGTTCTTGCCGGGTGCTGCGTCTACTTGCCCGGCACCTTGTCGTCGACGCCCTTGACGTAGAAGTTCATGCCGAGGATCTGGCCGTCGGCGAGATGGTCGCCGCCCTTGCACTCGATCTCCTTGCCGTCCTGGCCGAGCACCGGGCACTTGAACGGGTGCAGCTTGCCGGCGGTGATCGCGGCCTGGGTCTCCTCGGCCAGCTTCTTCACGTCATCGGGCATGTTGGTATAGGGCGCCATCTCGAACATCTTGGAATCGAGGCCGCCCCAGGTGTCCTCCGACTTCCAGGTGCCGTCGAGCTCGGCCTTGACGCGCGCGATGTAGTAGGGGCCCCAGGTGTCGAGGATCGAGGTGAGCTGCGCCTTGGGGCCGAACTTGATCATTTCGGAGTCCTGGCCGAAGGCGAGCTTGCCGCGCTCGGCTGCGATCTGCATGGCAGCCGGGCTGTCGGTGTGCTGCATGATGATGTCGGCGCCCTGGTCGATCAGTGCCTTGGCGGCGTCGGCTTCCTTGCCCGGGTCGAACCAGGTGTTGGCCCAGATGATCTTGACCTTGATGTTCGGATTGACCGTCTGCGCGCCGATGATGGTGGCGTTGATGCCCGAAATGACCTCCGGGATCGGGAACGAGCCGATATAGCCGAGCACGCCGGCCTTCGACATCTTGCCGGCGATGATGCCCTGGATGTAGCGGCCCTGATACCAGCGCGCCGAATAGGTCGACATGTTCTTGTCGCGCTTGTAGCCCGTGGCGTGCTCGAAATGCACGTTGGGATACTTCTTGGCGACCTTCAGGGTCGGATCCATGTAGCCGAACGAGGTCGTGAAGATCAGCTTGTTGCCGGCGCGGACCAACTGCTCGATGGCGCGCTCGGCGTCCGGGCCTTCCGGTACGTTCTCCAGATAGGTCGTCTCGATCTTGTCACCGAGCTCCTTCACCAACGCCTGGCGCGCGAGCTCATGCTGATAGGTCCAGCCGAGGTCACCGATCGGCCCGAGATAGATGAAGCCGACCTTCAGCTTGTCGGCGGCGTGCGCCACGCCGGCGACGCTTCCCGCCAGCACCAGCGCGGCGGCAGCCCCCAGAAGCCTTTTCATCATCGTCCATGCCTCCAAACAATCCGGGGAAAACCTCGTGAGCCAGAGCGCAGCGCCCCATCGCTGGCGCTCCGGATGATTGGTTCAGCGATCCGGCACGAACACCGTCCCCAGCGCTGCCGGCGCGGTGGAGCCGCCGGTGCGGGCGCGCGACAGCAGCACCAGGACGATCACGGTGGCGAGGTACGGCAGCGCCGACATGAACTGCGAGGGGATGCCGACGCCGGCGCCCTGCGCATGCAGCTGCAGGATCGTCACCGCACCGAACAGGTAGGCGCCGATGACAAGGCGGCCCGGTCGCCAGGATGCGAACACGACCAGCGCCAGCGCGATCCAGCCGCGCCCCGCGGTCATGCCGGGGATGAAGAACGGCGTATAAGCCAGCGGCAGATAGGCGCCGGCGAGCCCGGCGCAGCCGCCGCCGAATAGCACCGCGAGCAAACGGATGCGCAGCACGGGATAGCCGAGCGCGTGGGCGGAGACATGGTTGTCGCCGCAGGCGCGCAGCACCAGGCCGGCACGGGTGCGGTACAGGAACCACCAGACGGCGATGATCAAGACGAGCGACAGATAGACGAACGCATCCTCGCCGAACGCGATACGGCCGACCAGCGGGATGTCGCTGAGGCCGGGAATGGAAAGGTGCGGCGCGGTGCTGATGCGTTCGCCGACAAAGCGCGCGCCGATCAGGCCGGACAGACCGGTGCCGAGAATGGTCAGCGCGAGGCCCGTCGCCACCTGGTTCACGGCGAGGCCGAGGGTCATGAACGCGAAGATCAGCGACATCAGCATGCCGGCGACGATGCCGCACAGCGCGCCGACGATGATCGAGCCGGACAGCCAGGCCCCGCCGAAGCCGCAGGCCGCGCCGACGATCATCATGCCCTCGACGCCGAGGTTGAGGACGCCCGAGCGCTCGGTGACCAGCTCGCCGGTGGCCGCCAGCAGCAGCGGCGTCGATGCTGCGAGCACCGACAGGATGATTGCTTCAACCAGCACCACTTTGCACCTGCCGCGCGGCGAAGACGAGCTTGAAACGGTAGAGGATGAGCGAATCGCAGGCGAGCACGTAGAACAGCAGGATGCCCTGGAACACCTTGGTCACATCGAGCGGAATCTTCATCGTGATCTGGGCCTGCTCGCCGCCAATGAACGTCAATGAGAGAAAAAGCCCTGCAATCAATATTCCAACCGGATTGAGCCGTCCGAGGAAGGCCACGATGATCGCGGTGAAGCCATAGCCCGGCGAGATGCCAGGCTGCAGATGTCCGATGGGTCCCGCCACCTCGATGATCCCTGCGAGACCGGCCAATGCGCCCGACACGGCGAACGTCAGAAGGATGAGCTGGTTCGCATTGAAGCCGCCGAAGCGCGCCGCACGCGGCGCCACGCCCACGACTCGGATCTCGAACCCCTTGATGGTGCGCTCGAGCAGCACGAAGGCGCCGGCAACGACAATCAGCGCGATGATGCTGCCGAGATGCAGGCGTCCGCCCTCGATCAGCACCGGCACGGTGGCGACCGGATCGAACTCCGCCGTGGTGGGGAAGTTGAAGCCGGCGGGATCGCGCCAGGGGCCGCGAACGAGATAGTCGAGCAGGAGATCGGCGACATAGACCAGCATCAGGCTAATGAGGATCTCGCTGGCGCCGAACTTGACGCGGCACAGCGCGGGGATCAGCGCATAGAGCGCGCCGGCTGCGGCGCCCGCGACCAGCATCGCCGGCAGCACCCAGTGTCCCGCTTCGGTGCCTTGCGTCTTCACCGCGATCCAGCTGCCGGCAACGGCCCCGATCAGGAACTGGCCCTCGGCACCGATGTTCCAGGCGTTGGCGAGGTAGCACAGCGACAAGCCGATCGCGATCATGACCAGCGGCGTGGCCTTCACGGCGATCTCCTGTAGCGAATAGCCGTCGGTGAGCGGCGCGATGAAGTAGACGCCGAGCGCGGTGATCGGGTTCTTGCCGAGCACGGCGAACAGCACGCTCATGGTCACCAGCGTCAGTCCGATCGCGATCAGCGGCGAAACCAGCGCGATGGTGCGCGAACGCTCGGCGCGCTTCTCAAGCACGAGCTGCATGCGCCGCCTCCTTCTCGAGGCTGGCGCCGCCCATCAACAGGCCTAGCCTTTCCCGGGTCGCCTCCGCGCGTGGCAGCGCCTCCGACAAGTGTCCGTGAAACATCACCGCGATGCGGTCGGCGATCTCGAGCAGTTCGTCAAGGTCCTGGCTGGTGACGAGGACGGCAGCGCCCGCGCTGGCGAGATCGATCAGCGCCTGGCGGATGATCGCGGCGGCGCCTGCGTCGACGCCCCAGGTCGGCTGGTTGACGACCAGCACCGCCGGCGTGCGCAGGATCTCGCGGCCGACGACGAACTTCTGCAGATTCCCGCCGGACAGGCTCGCCGCTTCCGGATCGCGCTTGGCCTTGCGGACATCGAACGTCTCGGTCGTCAGATCGACCGTCCGCAATGTCGCTGCGGCGTTGATGAAGCCGTGCCGGACCATGTCGCCCGCGGCGTGTCCGGTCAGCAGCGCATTCTCGGACAACCTCATCCGCGGCGCGGTGCCATGCCCCAGCCGCTCCTCCGGCACGAACGCCGCGCCCATCTTGCGGCGCTCGGTGATCGAGAGATTGCCGCAGGCGAGGCCGTCGATGATGATCGCGCCGGGCTCTTTGACGAGGCGTTCGCCGGACAACGCAGCAAACAGCTCGTCCTGGCCGTTGCCGGCGACACCGGCGATGCCGAGGATCTCGCCGCCCTTCAGCTCGAGGGAAATGTTCTTGAGGCCCACGCCATGCGGCTCGCTGGGGGCGAGGGTGAGATCATTGACGACCAGACGCGGCACGGTGGCGTGCCGCTCGGCCGGCGGCTTCACGTCCTTGATCTCGGTCCCCACCATCATGCGGGCCAGCGAGGCAGCCGTCTCCAGCTTCGGATTGCAGGTCGCGACCTTCCTGCCGCCGCGCAGGATGGTGGCGGTGTCGCACAGCCGCTTCACCTCCTCGAGCTTGTGGCTGATGTAGAGGATGGCGCGGCCTTCCGCTTTCAGTCGCTCCAGCACGACGAACAACTGGTCGGCCTCCTGCGGCGTCAGCACGGCGGTGGGCTCGTCCAGGACGAGGAATTTCGGATTCTGCATCAGCGCGCGCACGATCTCGATGCGCTGCCGCTCGCCCACCGACAATTGCCAGACTTCGCGCTTCGGATCGAGCGGCAGTCCGTAGTCACGCGCGACGTCCGCGAGCCGCGCCGACATGGCCTTGAATGGCTCCTTGCCATCGAGCCCGAGCGCCACGTTCTCAGCCACGGTGAGGTTGTCGAACAGGGAGAAATGCTGAAACACCATGCCGATGCCGAGGGATCGCGCTTCCGCGGGACCGGACAGCCTGATGGGCACACCCTGCCAGCGCAGCTCACCGGCGCTCGGCTGCACCAGTCCGTAGACCGTCTTCACCAGCGTCGACTTCCCGGCGCCGTTCTCGCCGAGCAAGGCGTGAATCTCGCGTGGCCGGATCTCGATGTCGATCTTGTCGTTGGCAACGAAGTCGCCATAGCGCTTGGTCAATCCGATCGTCTGCAGGAGCGGAGGCGTAGGGGTCGGATCGGCCGGCGCGAGGTCAGGCATTTGCTGCGTCATGGGGCAGGGGAATGAAGCTGCCTCAATTGTGATCTAATTTGCCGCGGCGCGTAAGAGGCGAAAAGCGCCATCCTCTGCCCAACTCTTGTCCAAGCGTCCATCGCGCCGCGATCGGCGAATGCCGTGCGCCAGTGGTTGCAGGCATCACGTCCCGCAATCGGTCGAGCGGAGCGAACGATAAAGTTCTGTGGCAGTTTTGAGACACCGGCCGGAAATCGATCCGCCGCAGCACGTTGCCCGTTGGATGAGCAGCGTCATCCCATGCGCGTCCAGGGGCGCGCTTGCGCTCGCGCGTTGCCGCGAACGCGCGCGGAAGGGCAGGCGGGGCTCTTCGGAAAAACTTCAGCAATGTGAAGCCGCAAGATCGGAGTCTGGGAGCATCGTGGCCGCGGCCAATCGTCCCATGCCCAAGCTCGCGACCGATGTCGTCGCCGCTGCAATACGACGGAACCTTGATCAAACTGCGGGCAAGTCCTGGAGAAAGTTGAGGCTTCTCCCACCCGTGGAACGGCGCAACTGTGCATGCAAGTCGGGAATCGGCGCTTGTCAACTGGGGGTGTTCTGAATGTCGTTACGTCAAACAATCGCGGCGGTCGTCGCACTGGGCGCGGCAGCGCTGACGTCGGTCGGTGCAGCGGGGGCCGCTGACCTGCCCGCCAAGGCGATCGCGAAGAAGGCGCCGGCCGAGGTGCCGTTCTTCCTCGTCGTCGACAATCGCGTCAGCTACTCCTATATCTTCGATGCCAGCCAGCCTGGTGCATGGAGTGTCAACGGCAACGGCACATTCAACGCCAAGACCGCCAAGCAGGTCTACTCGTTCACCCATTTCGACGTCTGGGGTTACGGCACCAACTTCTTCACGATCTCGCTGTTCAAGTCGGACCACAACGACCCGGCTGGGCCGTGCACGCAGACCGGCGGGATCGTGTCGCCCAACGCAGGTTTCGCCTTCACGCCGGCGAGCTGTGCCGGTGCGACCGAAATCTACGGACTGTTCCGCTCGACCTTCGGCTGGAACCAGATCTTCAACACCAAGGCCTTCACGATGGGCCCGCTGCAGAACATTTCGTTCGAAGTGGGCATGGATGCCAATACCGAGAACCGCTATTTCGGCGCCGCCAAACGCGACGTGGTTGCCGGCCTGCAGTTCGCGTTCAACCTGCCCTACAAGGGCTATTTCAACGTCGCTCCCCTGATGTATTGGGAGTTCGCCAACCACAATTCGTTCTCGCAGTGCGGGGCCGGCTGGTCGAACCCCTGCATCAATGACGGCAATACCTCGTTCAAGCCGACCTGGGCCGTCGAGACCAACTACTACATGGATCTCGGCTTCCTGCCGGAGAGCATGCAGTTCTTCTCGATCTCGGGCCGCGCCGGCTGGTACGGCAAGAAGGGCACCGACACCGAGCCGCTCCCGGCGAGCGTCGCGAACGGCGTCTATCCGACCAAGATCGAGTTCAATTCCGAGCCGATCCGCCTGACCTTCGATGCGTCGAAGGCGATGTGGGGTGAGAAGCAGAGCCACCTGATCGACGTCTGGGTGGCCTATCGCTACTGGCAGAACAAGTTCGGCCTCGACCACAACAACGCGGTCGGCTGTTCCGTCGCCGGTGTCGGCGGCACCCGTGTCGCCACGGGCGCCTGCACCGAGTCGTCGCTGTATTCGGGCGTGACCGTGAAGTTCTGATATCGATCGAGCCACGCAAGCGGGCGCCGCGCCTCCGGTCGCGGCGCCTGCTTCATTTGTCCCAGGCTCCCTCATGCAGCGTCGCGGCTTCCTCCTCCAGCAGGGGGCCGACGATTTCGGTCGCACGCTGGCCGCTCGCGAACACGTCGCGGCACGGCAGATCGAGCGTCGGGTTCTCCGGATGGTTGCCGGTGAGGTCGCGCAGTCGCCGCTCGCTGAGGCCGTACACCACGCGCCCGATGCCGGCCCAGTAGATGGCGCCCGCGCACATCGCGCACGGCTCTGCCGATGAATACAGCGTGGCCGCCGCCCTGATCTCGGGCGCTATCGAAACGCAGGCCTGGGTCGCGACCAGCCGCTCGGCATGGGCCGTGGCGTCATGAGCTGGCATGTAGCCGTTCTCAGCCTCGATCAGAACGCGGCCGTCGGCAGCGATCAGCACCGCTCCGAATGGATGATTGCCGTTGGACGTCGCGCGGCGGGCGATGGCGAAGCTGTGCCGCAGGAAATGTGTGTCCCGGTCTTGGGCGCCGGCTTGCCTCTGTCCGTCTCTCGCCTGATCTCTCGGCGCCATCATCACTCTGCTCCGTTGCGGATCGGGCGATCCTGCTCCGGCGCGACGACGTCCGCAAGCGCGCCAAGGGAACCGATGCCCCGCAGCTCGCGTTGCCCGGCGCACGAGCGCAGAGAAGAGAACAGGCAGGCGACATGGCGGCAAACGCGGATTCCAAGGTTGCCGTCTATGCCGCGCTTGCCGGCAATCTGCTCGTGGCCTGCACCAAGACCGCCGCGGCGGTGTGGACCGGCAGCTCGGCCATGATGAGCGAGGCGATCCACTCCGCCGTCGACACCTCGAACGAACTGCTGCTGCTCTACGGCTTTCATCGCGCAAGCCGTCCGCCCGACCAGCGGCATCCGCTCGGCCATGGCCGTGAGCTCTATTTCTGGAGCTTCATCGTTGCGCTGCTCTTGTTCGCGCTGGGCGCCGGCGTCTCGCTGTACGAAGGCGTGGCGCACCTGATGCATCCGCTGCCGATCGAAGACCCGACGGTGAACTACGTCGTGCTCGGGCTCTCCTTCGTGTTCGAGGCAGGCTCCTGGTGGGTGGCGGTGCGGCGGTTTCGCTCGGCTGCGCCGGGTCTCTCCTATCTCGAGGCGTTCAGGCGCAGCAAGGACCCGCCGGCCTTCATGGTCGTGTTCGAGGACAGCGCGGCACTGATCGGCATCGTGATTGCTGCTGCCGCGATGGCTGCGGCCGTCGCCTTCGATGAGCCGGCATGGGACGGCATCGGATCGATCCTGATCGGTGTGCTGCTTGCGGCGACCTCGATGGTGCTCGCGCGGGAGAGCAAGAGTCTCCTGATCGGCGAGCCGGCGGACCCGGAGCTGGCGCGTTCGATCCTCGACATCGCGCGCAAGAGGAAGGGCGTCAAGTCAGCCAATGGCCTGCTCACGGTGCAGCTGTCACCGCAGCATGTCGTTGTCGCGCTGAGCATCGAGTTTGCGGACGATCAGCGCGCCGACGACATTGAGCGCGCCGTGGTTGCGATCGAGAGCGAGCTGAGGGCGCGGCATCCGATCGTCGCGGCGCTGTTCGTCAAGCCGCAGACCGGTGCGCGCTATCAGGAAATGCGCGAGAGCGTGCTCCAAGATGGCTCGACTCCGGCGTGAGATCGGCAGCTCAGCGATAGACGACGTCGCTTCGTGCAGACGAACGGCCGAGGCATGAGATGCCGGGTCAAGCCGGCGCCGCGCTCCTCGTTCCTAAGGCTGCGTGCTCGCGGCCAACGGCGCGCTCAGCAGCACGATCACCAGCAGCGCAGCCAACATCCAGAATGCGGCCGGCAGGCTGGTGGCTGCGGCGATGAAGCCGATGCCTGCGGGGCCCAGCAGCACGCCTGAGTAGCCTGCGGTGGTGACGGCCGCGACGGCCAGCCCGACCGGCATGGCGGTCTGCGCCCCGGCTCGGCGGAACAGCACCGGGACCAGGTTCGACGCGCCGAGGCCGATCAGCGCAAAGCCCGCCATGGCAGCAGCAACCCACGGAGCCGTGAGCAGCAGGACGAAGCCCGCGATGGCGGTGGCGCTGCCCCCGAGCAACGTTGCGCGATCACCGATCCGTGCAACCACGGCGTCACCGACGAGGCGCCCTGCGGTCATTGCGATCGAGAACATGATGTAGCCCAATCCGGCCTGCGCGGCCGGCAGGCGGCCGGAACCGGCGAGCAGCAGCGCGCTCCAGTCGAGCATCGCGCCCTCGACCAGGAACATGATTGCGGCGAGCGCCGCCAGCAGCAGCACCGCGCCGTGCGGAAGCACGAGCAGAGGCCCCGATTGCGCGGGTTTGCTCGCCATCAGTCGCGGGGCAGCCACGATCATCGCGGCCAGGGCGAGGGCACAGCAGGCGAGCGTGCCGAGCAGCGGCGCGACGTCGAACGCGAGCAGCGCGGTCATGACGCCGGAGCCCGCGAAGCCGCCGATGCTGAACTGGGCATGGAAACCTGACATCAGCGGACGTTCGCTCAGCCGCTCGACGTCGATCGCCTGGATGTTCACCGCGACGTCGAGCGAGCCCAGCGCCGCACCGAAGGCGAACAATGCGAGTGCGAGAGTCGCTGGCGTTGCTGCGATCGCCAGCAGCGGCAGGAACAGCGCGAGAGCGATGCCGCTGACGATGACGACCGGCTTGCTGCCATAATGGGCGGTCAGCAGTCCGGCGGCCAGCATCGATGCGACTGAGCCCACGCCGAGCGAGAGCAGTAGCAGCCCGAGCGTCGCATCATCGACGCCGAGCCGCTGTTTGGCAAACGGCACCAGCGGTGCCCAGCAGGCGATGCCGAAGCCGGCGACGAAGAAGGCCAGGCGGGTCGCGAGCCGCGCCGCGCTGTGATCAGAACTCATTTGGAAGATCCCTGACTTTCTGAAGGGCGCCGTCACACCGGCGGGGCGGCCGTCATGATGGCGGCTCCCGCCCGTTTGAGCAGGGCGAGGCGGGCCGCCGGCGCATCATGCTCGACGGTGAGCTGGCTGATGGTCTTGGCGCCGGCGATACGGTGGGGGGCTCGGGTCTCGAGCTTCTCGTTGGTGACCATTGCGACGCTTACGCGGCTCAGCGACAGCAGCGTCCGCTTGAATGCTGCGTCAGTCGGATCAACCGCGCTGATGCCGCCTTGCGCCGATACAGCGCAGACGCCGATGAAGCAGCGGTCGATGTTCAAGCGCTGCACCTGCATGAGGGCGTCGGCGTCGACACTGCCGCCGACTGCGGGGTGAACGGAGCCGCCGATCATGGTCAGCTGCAGGTCCTGCCGGTGCAGCACGGTTGCGGCAATGTCGATGGCGTTGGTTGCGACGGTGAGATCGAAATCATCGGGCAGGACTTCAGCGAGGGCGAGATTGGTGCTGCCACTATCGAGGAAGAGAAATTCGCCACGCGCGATGCCGCGGGCGGCCGTCCGGGCGAGCGCCAGCTTGCGTTCGCGATCTTGCCCGATCCGCGCCGCCATCGGTGTCATGCCGCCGGCGATCGGCAATGCGCCGCCATACACCCGGCGGCAGCGTCCTTCGGCGGCAAGCGCACGAAGATCGCGCCGGATGGCATCCTCGGAGACGCCGAATTCGTGGGCCAGGGCGGCCGCGACGACCGCGTGCCCCGCCGAGAGGCGGCCGGCGATCTGGTCGCGGCGCGCCAGTGGAAGGTCTGACATGGCCGTCCTCATATCAGGCATAAACAAGAATAACAACGTGCATAATCGTGCACCGCGCAATTTGTTGTTTGCGCGGCCCGCGCGGCATGGCATTGCCAGATGTCGAAGTGATCGGGAGCAGGGTGTGACCGCCGTCTATTCGTCAGCAACGCCGGCCCTTGTCGCCGTCGACTGGGGGACATCCAGCTTCCGCGCCTGGCTGATGGCCGGAGACGGGACGGAGCTGGCCGAGAGCCGCGGTAGCGAGGGCATGCTGCATTGCGCGACATCTGGCTTCGCGCCGGTGCTGCGCGACCATCTGGCGAAGCTCGGCGCGCCGGCCGATGTTCCGGTGCTGATCTGCGGCATGGCCGGCGCGCGGCAAGGCTGGGTCGAGGCGCCTTATCTGCACACGCCCACCCGGCCGGAGGCGCTGCATGCCGGCGCGATTCGCGTCGACACGGATGGCGACGTCAGGATTCTGCCGGGATTGGCGCAGGCGCGGGCGGATCAGCCGGACGTGATGCGCGGCGAGGAAACCCAGCTGCTCGGCGTCACCGAGCCGGACTTCACCGGGATCGTCTGCATTCCGGGCACCCACAGCAAATGGATCCGGATCGATGCCGGCGCTGTGATCGACTTTGCCACCTACATGACCGGCGAGCTGTTCGCGGTCGTCTCTCAACATAGCATTTTGATGCACGCCGTCGAACCGGAGGCCTCGGCCGTCGAGCACGACGCGGCGTTCCGCGAGAGCTTCGCAGCGTCGCTTGCCGCGCCGACGGCACTGACCAATGCGCTGTTCCGGCTGCGCGCAGCCCAGCTCCTCGGTTTTGAGCAGCGGTCCGATGGGGCTGCGAGGCTCTCCGGGCTTCTGATCGGCAGTGAGATCGCCGACGCTCGGGCGCGGTTTGGCGCCGAGCTTCCACTCCGGTTGATCGGAGCGGGCCGGCTCGGCCGGCTCTATCGCGCGGCGCTCGCCGCTGCTGGTTTCGACGTGAACGAATGTGATGCCGAGCAGGCGTCCCGGCGCGGCCTGGTCAAGGCCGCGCGGCAGATCTGGGGAGCGCGTTTCCGACCATGACAAAGTCCGTTGCCTGGCCGCATGTGAAGCGGTCGCTCGTTGCGATCCTGCGCGGTATCAAACCCGACGAGTCCGAGGCCATCGTCGATGTCCTGATCGAAGCCGGTTTCGAGCTGATCGAGGTTCCTCTCAACTCGCCGGAACCGTTCGTCTCGATCGAGCGTCTCGCCGCCCGGTTCGGCAAGGACTGCCTGATCGGTGCAGGGACGGTCGTCAATGCCGCAGATTGCGTGCGTGTCGCGGAGGCCGGCGGGCGTCTGATGGTCAGCCCCAACGTCGATGTCGAAGTGCTGGCGACGGCGCAGGCCTACGACATGGTCACCATGCCCGGGGTCTTCACGCCGACGGAGGCCTTTCTTGCTTTGCGTTGCGGCGCCTCGGCCCTGAAATACTTTCCGGCGTCGGTGCTCGGTCCGTCGGGGATTGCAGCGCAACTTGCCGTCCTGCCGAAAGGCGTCGTGGTCGGCGCCGTCGGCGGTGTGTCGGACAAGACGCTCGCCTCCTACGTCGCCGTCGGCGTGCGCGCCTTCGGTCTCGGCTCGAGCCTGTACAAGCCGGGCATGAGCGCGAGCGATGTGCGGGAGACAGCTCGCGCCTCGGTCAAGGCGTATGACGAGACTATTCGCGATCAGGGCTGAGCTGGTAACTCGTGACAGTTTCGTGACTGTTCCTGAAACCCGTGGTGAGGGCTCGGCGTTGTAGGTGAACTATCGTTCGTCCTTGGCAAGTGCCATGATCCGCGCCATCGGGAAGAAGATCACACCGGCAATTTCGGTGCCCTTTCTCAAGCAAAGTTCCGCCACGGCCATCCACGTCGAGCCGACCAAGGCGGACCGCATCATTGCGGACGTAGCTGCACGAACCACGGAGCCGTGGCTGCAAAAGCTCGCACGCGGCCTCGCGTGGGGTGCGGACGAGAAGGTGTGGTTGGCCCTGACATCGGTGGCTTGGTTGGTGACGCGCGGCCAAAGCAGCCGCGTTCGCGCGACGACCACTCATGCATTGCTGGTCACGGTTGCGGCTTCGGCTCTGCCGCATGCCTTGAAGGCGATCTTTGATCAGACCCGGCCGGATCGCACCACCTTGCGCGGCCATCTCAACGGCGTGGCGCCGTCCGGCCATGCACAGGACGCCTTTCCCTCGGGACATGCGCTGCACATGGGTGCGCTCTACTCCGCCGCCGGTCCGCTGCCGGCACGCGCAAGGATTGCGGTGAGGAGTGCTGCCGTCGGGCTCAGTGTCACGCGCGTGATGCTGCTTGCGCATTGGGCCAGCGACGTCGTTGTCGGATTCATGCTCGGCGCTGCCCTCGAGCGCAGCTTGCGCGCATGGACCGGCTACGAACAACCGGGAGCAAGCCGGACATGACCGAATCCGTCATCCGCTTCCTGATCGGCGGCGTCATCGTTTCGACATTCGCGATAATTGGCGATGTGTTGCGTCCGAAGAGCTTTGCCGGGCTGTTCGGAGCAGCGCCCTCGGTCGCGCTGGCGACGTTGGGCGTTGCGGTTGTCACGCATGATGCCGCCTATGCGGCGGTCCAGAGCCGTTCGATGATGTTCGGCGCAGCCGCGCTCTGTCTCTATAGCATGACCGTGTGCCGGCTGCTGATGCGGCAGCATATGCGCGCATTGAGCGCGAGCCTGCTCGCAACGGCCGTGTGGCTGGTCGCAGCGCTGGGACTGCAGGCGGTCCTCTCCGGAGGGGCGTGATGCTGATCCGCATCTCGCCCTCGGCGCTGAAGGACGGCAAGTGGCATGAATACGTCATCCGCTTTGCGCTGGGCGGCGCCGCCACAGTCGCGACCGGGCTCATTGCCAAAGCCTTCGGTCCTGCGATCGGCGGCCTCTTCCTGGCATTGCCGGCGATCTTCTGTGCCAGCGTCACCCTGATCGAGGCGCACGAGATCAGGCGCAAGCGCCGTCAGGGACTCTCCGGCGAGCGGCGCGGACGCGAAGCGGCCGCACTCGACACCGCAGGTGCAGTGCTCGGCAGCCTCGGCATGCTGGCGTTCGCGGCCGTATTCTCGACGCTGGTTCAGTCAAGCGTCGCGACCGCCTTCGTCGCCGCAACGACGGCATGGCTCGTTGTCTCGGTGACAGCGTGGGCGATCCGGCGCAAGCTGCGTGTTGCGGCAACGACCCGCAAAGTTGCGGGCCGTTGCGATACGTCTCGGCCGCAGCCTCCGCTGGTCAGCTGGCGGCGGCGTTGATCTCCTGCGATTCGCCTTCTTCCGCAGACTGGGTGAATGCCTGCAGCGCCTCCGCCATCTGCATGCGGCCGCCGACGCCGGTGATGACGACGTCGACCATCGTGAACGACGAGTGGAAGTGGCCGTGGGCCTTGAGCTGCCCGACCGGCACGCCGTTGGCGGCGAGCGCCTCCGCATAGGCGACGCCCTCGTCGCGCAGCGGATCGAACTCGCAGGTGACGATGTAGGCCGGCGGCAGGCCCTGCAGCTTGCCTCGCAACGGCGACGCGCGCGGATCTGTGCGATCCGCCGGCGAGCAGTAGATGTCCCAGAACCAGTACATCAGGCCGCGCGTCAGGAAATAGCCGGCCGCGTTGTCGGTGTAGGACGGCCGATCGAAGCTGCAATCGGTCACCGGGCAGACCAGCAACTGTCCGCCGACGAGAGGCCCGCCACGATCCCGCGCGAGCTGGCAAGTGACCGCAGCGATGTTTCCGCCGGCGCTCCAGCCGGCCACCAGCACCGGTCCGTCGCGTCCGCCGAGCTCGGCGGCGTGCTCGGCCACCCAGCGCGTCGCCGCATAGCCGTCCTCGGCCGCCGCCGGGAAGCGGTGCTCGGGCGCATGGCGATAGCCGACGCTGACGAAGATCATGTTGGAGCGGCGGCACATGTCGCGGCAGAATGGATCGTCCGATTGCTCGTCGCCGAGCACCCAGCCGCCGCCATGGAAGTAGACGACGATCGGATGCGGCCCGGGCGTCGCCGGCCGATAAAGCCGATAGGGCAGGGGACCGTCGGCGCCCTGCAATGTGCCATCCTTGACTTCGCCAACGGGACGTCCAGGCGGCCTCGTCGCGTTGAACTGCGCAACGAATTCGCGGGCGCCAGCGGCGCCCATCGATTCGATCGGCGGCAAGTTCATCTCGGCCAGCATGTTCAGCACCAGCCTGACATCCGGCTGCAGCCGCACGATCTCGCCGTCATTGCATTGGGACGCGCCGTTCGGACCTGACAGCTTGAAGCCGAGCATGCCGCGGCTGACGATTTCGTTGCAGATGCCGCGATAGGGGCCGACGCCGCCAGTATAGGGCATCAGGGTCTGCGGCTTGCCCGGCACGTTGGCACCAGTGTACCAGGTGTTGGCGAGCCGATGCAGCGTCACGGTCGCGCAGTCCGCCATGTGGCGTGCCCAGCCGGCCTGCGCAGTCTCCGTGGCCTCGATGGTCGTGAACCCGGCTTCGCGCAGGGCGACGAGACGATCGACGACCCAGTCGACATGCTGCTCGATCGAGACCGCCATGTTCGACAGCACCGATGGGCTGCCGGGACCCGTGATCAGGAACAGATTGGGAAAGTCTGCGACCGTGAGCCCGAGATAGGTTTGCGGTCCGTTGGCCCAGACATCCTCGAGCGATTTGCCGCCGCGCCCGGTGATCGGATGCACGGCGCGGATCGCACCGGTCATGGCATCGAAGCCGGTCGCGAACACGATGACGTCGATGTCGAAGCTGCGCCTGTCGGTCTTGATGCCATCAGCGGTGATGGATGTGATCGGCTCCTGGCGCAGATTGACCAGCGTGACATTGGGGCGGTTGAACGTCTGATAGTAGTTGGTGTCCAAGCACGGGCGCTTGGCGCCGAACGGATGGTCGTGAGGCGTGAGCGCGGCGGCGGTCTCGGGATCCTTGACGATCTCGTGGATCTTCTCGCGGATGAGGTCGGCGAGCAGCGCATTGCCGTCGGGGTCGACACCCTGGTCGGCCCAGAGCTGCGTCAGCATGCCGACGAGGTCGCCCGACGCCCACAGCTTCTCGAAGCGTTCGCGGCGCTCGGCCTCGCTCAACGCCCAGCTGAAGTCGGTGGCCGGCGGGATCGGCACGCCAGCCATCGACCAGCGCGCCTGCTCGCGCAGCCCGTTGCGATCTTCTGCGAGCTGCGCGGCGCGATCGGCCGGGAGCGGGCCGTTATGCGCCGGCAGTGCGAAGTTCGGCGTGCGCTGGAAAACCGTGAGCTGTGCTGCCTGCTCGGCGATGATCGGGATCGACTGGATGCCGGACGAGCCGGTGCCGATCACCGCGACGCGCTTGCCGCGGAGGTCGACACCGTCATGCGGCCAGCGGCTGGTGAAGTAGATCTCGCCCTTGAAGTCGTGCACGCCGTCGATCTCCGGCGGCTTCGGCTGCGACAGGCAGCCGGTCGCCATGATGTAGTGGCGGCAGGAGACGGCGGGGCCCTTGTCGGTCGTCAGCAGCCAGCGCTCCTTGGCGTCATCCCAGGAGGCGCCGAGGACGCGGGTGCCGAAGCGGATGTCGCGGCGCAGATCGTAGCGGTCGGCGACGAAGCCGAGATAGCGCAGGATCTCCGGCTGGGTGGCGTATTTCTCCGACCATTGCCACGCCTTCTCGAGCTCGGGATCGAACGTGTAGCTGTAGTCGACGGTCTGGATGTCGCAGCGCGCGCCGGGATAGCGGTTCCAGTACCAGGTGCCGCCGACATCGTTGGCCGTATCCAGAGCCACGGTCGAGAAGCCCGCCTTGCGCAGGCGGTGCAGCAGGTAAAGTCCCGCAAATCCGGCACCCACGACGGCGACATCGACCGTCTGCGTTTCACCGCCCGACACCTCCGACGCGCGTGTCTCGACAACCCCGTCTGACATGCTGACCTCCCGATGATTTTGTGATTGGAAGAAAGGCTAGCTCTGCTCGCATGGTTTGTCAGCAGCCAAAACAGCGATCTGCGGTTGTTGCAGTGCGGGCCGTGCGGTGCGGCCGGTATGCCAGGCGCTGATTTTGCATCGCCGGTCAAAAGGCCGCGACGGAGTGGACAAGACCCTGAGAAAGCGACAGAAAGCGACCCTGCCGCGTCGCATTCACCAAGTTTCAACGCATCGCGACTGTAACAACCGCTACACTACGCCACATCCACGACTGAATCAGGCCAGGCCCATGCCGTTATCGCTTCCCAAGCAAAAGATCCGCGTTCTGCTCCTCGAGGGCGTGAACGACTCGGCCGTCCGCATGTTCGAGGCCAACGGCTATACGGAAATCGAGCGGCTGCCGAAGGCGCTCGGTTCGGCGGAGTTGAAGCGTATGCTGTCGGGCGTGCACATGCTTGGCATTCGCTCGCGCACGCATCTCACCGCCGACGTGCTGCAGGCCGCCGACCGGCTGATGGTGGTCGGCTGCTTCTCCGTCGGCACCAACCAGGTCGATCTCGATGCCGCGAAGCGGCTCGGCATCCCCGTATTCAATGCGCCCTATTCGAACACCCGCAGCGTCGCCGAGCTGACGATCGCCGAGGTCGTGATGCTGATGCGCCGCATCTTCCCGCGCTCGGTGTCGGCGCATGCCGGCGGCTGGGACAAGTCGGCCAATGGCAGCCGAGAGGTGCGCGGCAAGACGCTCGGCATCATCGGCTATGGCAACATCGGCTCGCAGCTGTCGAACCTCGCCGAGGCCATGGGCATGCGGGTGATCTTCTTCGATCTCACCGACAAGCTCCGTCACGGCAACACCGAGCCGGTCGAGAGCCTCGACGAGCTGCTGGCGATGAGCGACGTCGTGTCGCTGCACGTGCCGGAGACGCCGGCGACCGCCAACATGATCGGCGAGCGCCAGATCCGTCACATGAAGGACGGGGCCTATCTGATCAACAATTCGCGCGGCACGGTGGTCGACATCGAGGCGCTGGCCAGCGCATTGCGCGAGGGCAAGCTCTCAGGTGCTGCCGTCGACGTGTTTCCGGTCGAACCGGCATCGAACGCCGATCCGTTCGTCTCGCCGCTGCAGGGCCTGCCCAACGTGATCCTGACCCCGCATGTCGGCGGCTCCACCGAGGAGGCGCAGGACCGCATTGGTGGCGAGGTCGCGCGCAAGCTGATCGACTATTCCGATGTCGGCTCGACCTTCGGCGCCGTGAACTTCCCGCAGGTGCAACTGCCGGCGCGCCCGACGGGCACGCGCTTCATCCACGTTCATCGCAACGTGCCCGGCGTGCTGCGCCAGGTCAACGAGGCGGTATCGCGGCACAACATCAACATCCTCGCGCAATATCTGCAAACCGATCCCGAGGTCGGCTATGTCGTGCTCGAGACCGACGTGGTCGGCGGTGAGGGCGAGGCGCTGCTGTCGGAGCTGCGCGCGGTGGAGGGCACGATCCGCGTTCGCGTCCTGTACGATCACGACCGGCCCTGAGGCTGTGGAGGCTGCCGCGCGATGACCGGCTCGTCTGCATCGTCCTCAGCCTCGACCGTCGTTCTCAGCACGACGGTGCCGGCGCGCGTGCTGCGCCATGATCCGCAATATGGCATGTCGACGTTGTTCTTCGCCGACGGCGAGTTGCGCGTTCCGATGGTCGACGCCGCGATCGACGCCGGCGTCTCCGTGACCATCGAGGCCCGCGATGTGTCGATCGCGCTGTCGCGGCCGATGGATGTTTCGATCACCAACCGGCTGCCCGGCCGGATCGAGGAGATCCTGCCGCTCGATCCGCCCTATGTGCGCGTGACGTTCGATCTCGGTGCGACGAAGCTGCACGCCTTGGTCACGCTGGAGTCCGTCGAGCGGCTGGCGTTGGAGCCGGATCTGTCGGCCTGGGCGATGATCAAGAGCGTCGCGATCGGGCCCGGCGCGGTTCGGCCTTCGGAGCTGCCTCGGCCGCGCCGCTGGCCCGCTTCTGATAGCGGGGATCGGTAGCCTTCTGCAGCTCAGCGAGCGCCGCGGCGGTGGCCGTGCGGGTGCGCCGCTCCATCGAGCGATACAGCGCGATCAGCCGCTCGCCGAACGGCGTGATCTCAGCGCCGCCGCCCCGTCGCCCCGGATGAGTCTCGAACACCGGCGTCTCGAAGGTGCGGTTGAGCGCATCGACCATCAGCCAGCATTTGCGGTAGGAGATGCCGCTCGCGCGCGCAGCGCCGAGGATCGAGCGCTCCCGGCGGATGAAGTCGATCAGCAGCAGATCTTCGGGCGACAGACTTCCGCCGTTGCCGAAAGTGATGGTCAATGCGATCTGAGCTTCGCGCTTCATCCTATTCCGATCCGCTCGCGTTGTGAGCCGATCATGTCACGCGGGCTTCGCGCTGTCACCATGCGGCCGGACCACGCCTCGATCCAGCCGGGACGGCGCGCGACATCGACCGGGACGCATTCGGCGAACACGCCGGCGAAGCGCGTCCACGCCTCCATCATCGCGGGCGATACCGCCGTGATGATCGGAAGCCCGGCTGACATCGCCGAGCCGAAGGCGTCGGCGAGGCCTCCTCCCGCCGCCTCCTGCTTGCCGAACTTGCTGAGGATCACGACATCCGTGCCACGCGCGATCGACTGCTGCACGGCGGCGCAGGCCAGCACCAATCCTTCGGGATCGAGATTGCAGGCCTGCGATCCCGGGCCGAGATCCTGCGAGATCGAGAACACGCGGTCGTCGTCGAGGCTGCGCAGCATCATGGCCTTGCACGGCCTGGTCTTGTCGGCGCTGCTCTCGATCACGCCGGAGACGCGCAGCCCGATGCCTGCGAGCCGCGTGGCGAGCTCATCGAGCAGCTCCTGGATGACGGTGGACGCAGCGCCCTGCAGCGCCACGATCTGACACGTCCCGACCTCCGCGACACCCATGGCAGTCCTCCTCACACGTTGGCGGAGACGCGGCCCGCCTTCCGACCGGTTTGCACGATCGCGTGGACCGCCGAGACGACGCTCGCGGCGATCGATCGCCCGCGGTCGTCCATGCCGGTCCATGCCGCGTGGCGGCCGCGCGGATCGATCTCCAGCAGCTTGACGTTGGCCGGCACGCGCAATCCGTCGCGGGCGATGCCGCGCAGTGCGCCATCGAGCGGCGCCAGCACAGGTGTGCCGCCGAGCGAGCCGAGCTGCAGTCCCTTGTAGACGCGGGTGCCGATGTCGAGCGGCGTATGCCAGACGGCGTCCTGATTGGAATAGACGAAGCGCTCGCGGCCGGCGCCGCCGAGCGCACGCGCCTTGCCGTCCGCGTCGCGCGTGGTGCCGTGCGCCACGATCGCGCCGGTGTCGCAAGGATGCGTCTCGATCGCGATGTCGCAATTGTGCCCGACCGCAAAGCGCGGTCCGATGCCGACGGCGATGCCGGCAACGCCGCGCAGATCCGGCGTGGCCAGATGCTTCTGCATCCGTGCGTCGACGATGACCGCGGGATAGCGGAACGCGATGATGTCGGTGAGATGCATCCCGGTGACGGCGACCTGGCTGGGCTCGCGATGAATGCGCACGACGTCCGCGATGCCCTCGGCCCGGCAGCCGACCACGCCGTCGATGTCGCAGGCCTCGCCATACAGGACGTCGTGGAAGGCCATGCCGCGTCGGATCACCGGCGGAAAGGCGTCGTGACAGAGGACGAGCGCGAAGCGCTCATGGTTGAGCTTGGCCGCGATCGCGGAGGCGATCTCGTTGGTGCCCAGCACCAGCGCGAGCGGCTTGGGCGCGTTCGGATGCCAAGTGACGGCGGCGGCTTTCATGCTGATGACCTCGTGTTGCGAGATCGAATGAGCAAGCCGCGGGCCAGATCGTTGCGCGCCGATCAACATGTTCATTGCATTGAGGAAAAGCAGGCAGCCTCGGTTTGTCTGATGCAAAGCTGTATTGTTTAGGATATAACATCGGATGCTATATTGTCGCTTATACAACATGTTGTGATGGTGCGGGGCAGGTCGGCGCGTGCCGATCAGGCGATGGGCTCTTCGCGGCGCACCAGCGCGACGCCCTTGACCTGGGCGTAGACGGCAAGCCCTGCCTGCAGGCCGAGCTCGTTCCACGAGCGTTGGGTGACCCGCGACAGCAATCGTGCACCCTGGCCGTCCTCGCCGAGGCCGAGCAGGGCGGTGACGCGGTGGTCCGATTGGCTGCGGATTTCCAGGATCTTCGCGCGTAGCACGTTGACGATGGTGCTGCGGCTCGGCGTTTCCAAGGCGAGGCTGACGTCATCGGCCAGCACGCGCAGGCGGCGGCGTGTTCCCGACGCAAGCGGCTCGGCCGGCAGCACGAAATGCCCGCCCGGCACCGCAAGCGTCACCATGCCGTCGACGGCGTCGTGCTTCAGAACGGTGGCGTCGAGACTGACCGCTGCATCGCGGGAGAGCGCGAGCGGCAGTGTCAGGTCGGCTTGGAGCACGGACAGCGGACCTGAAGCCAGGACGCTGCCATTGCGCATCAGCACCAGCTGATCGGCGAGCCGCTCGACCTCCGCGATATCGTGGCTGATGTAGAGGATCGGCAGGTCGAGCGCGGCATGCAGCCGCTCCAGATAGGGCAGGATCTCGTCCTTGGTGATCTGGTCGAGCGCCGACAGCGGCTCGTCCATCAGCAGCAGCTTCGGCTGGCTGAGCAGCGCGCGGCCGATCGCCACGCGCTGCCGCTCGCCGCCGGACAGATGGCGCGGCGAGCGCTCCAGCAGCTTGGCAATGCCGAGCAGCGACACGACCTCATCGAAGCCGATGGCGGTGGGGCCGGACGGGCCGGGATGCCCGTACATCAGGTTGCGGCGGACGGAGAGGTGCGGGAACAGATTGGCTTCCTGAAAGACGTAGCCGATCGGGCGCCGGTGCACCGGGCGGAAGGTCTTCTCGTCCTGCCAGACGTCGCCGGCGACGGAGCATCGTCCGTCCAGGCGGTTGAGGCCGGCGATGCTGCGCATGACGGCGGTCTTGCCGCAGCCGGACGGGCCGAAGATCGCGGTGACGCCGCGCGCCGGCACCTCGAACCGCGCGTTCAGCTCGAAGCGCCCGAGCGTACCGCGGAAATCGACCTTGACGGTGCTCATGACGCGCGTCGCGTCATCTTCTTCTCGATCAGCATCATCGTCAGAATGACGCCGAACGAGAACACGACCATGCCGAGCGCCAGCACGGAGGCTTCGGTCCATTGCGAGGTCTCGACGTAGTCGTAGATCGCGACCGACAGCACCTTTGTCCTGCCGGGAATGTTGCCGCCGATCATCAGCACGACGCCGAACTCGCCGACGGTGTGGGCAAAGCCGAGGATCGCGCCGGTGAGGAAGCCGGGGCTCGCCAGCGGCACGGCGATCGTCCAGAACGCGCGCCAGGGCGTGGCCCGCAGCGTGGCGGCTGCTTCCAGGGGCTTCTCGCCCATGGCCTCGAAGGCGTTGCGGATCGGCTGCACCACGAACGGCATCGAGAACAGCACCGAGCCGATCACGAGGCCTGGGAAAGTGAAGGCGAGGGTGCGTGCGCCCCACAAGGACGCCAGCGCCCCGCCCGGACCGCTCGGGCCGAGCGCGACCAGCAGATAGAAGCCGAGCACGGTCGGCGGCAGCACGAGCGGAATCGCCACCAGGGCTGCGACCGCCTCCTTCCACCACGCCTGCGACCGCGCCAGCCACCATGCGATCGGTGTTCCCACGATCATCAGAATGACGGTCGTGATCGCTGCCAATTCGAGGGTCAGACTGACCGGTTGCCAGATATCGGCCGAGACGTGCAAGTTCATCCTTGGAAGTTCATCGACGTGAGCGCTCAGCTGCCGGACTTCGGGTCCAGAGCATAGCCGAACTTCTCGATGACCGCACGGGCTTCCGGAGTCTTGAGGAAGGTCAGGAACGCGGTCGCCGCCTCGTTGCCGGCGGATGCCTTCAGCAGCACGGCATCCTGACGGATCTCGCTGTAGAGGTTCTGCGGCACCAGCCAGCGCGAGCCGCCCGCATTCGGCATCAGCTGCGACAGTGCGACGAAGCCGACCTCGGCATTGCCGGTATCGACGAACTGGAATGCCTGCGAGATCGTGTTGCCCTGCACGATCTTGGGCTTGATCGTCTCATAGAGATTGAGCGCCTTCAGCGTCTCCACTGCAGCCGCGCCATAGGGCGCGGCGGCGGGATTGGCGATCGACAGCTTGTTGAACGCGTTCGCCTTCAGCGTTTCCTCGCCTCTCACCGCGTTCGGGTCCTTGCTCCACAGAACGAGCTTGCCGATCGCGTAGGTGAAACGGCTCCCGGCGACGCCGAGGCCCTCGTCGACCAGCTTCTTCGGCCGTTCGTCGTCGGCGGAGAGCAGGATCGCGAACGGCGCGTTCTCCTTGATCTGGGTGTAGAACTGTCCGGACGCGCCGAAGCTCAGCACCAATTCGTGTCCCGTCTTGGCCTTGAACAGACCGGCGATCTCCTTGGCCGGCTCGGTGAAGTTGGCGGCCACGGCGATGTTGGCGCTCCCGGCGAGCGCATTTGCGCCAGTCAGGAGAGCGGCAGCCGCGCACAGAGCAGCGGCGACGAAGCGCATCGATCTCATCACAATTGTCCTCGTTCATATCGCAGAGACGGGTTCGCTTCGGTGAATTGCAAGTCCCGTTCCGGCGCAGCGCCCGTACCGATGCCGTGCTATATTCATTCGTATACATCAAAATAGACAGGTCGGCGACGTCCCGTCAACCCGAGGGGCTCCTCGGGCAAACGCGATGGGCGTCAGTGTTCGACTTTCGACAATCGAGGCTGAAGCGATGTCGGAAACATGACGGCCCGAGAGCCGGGATTCTCGGGCCGTCGCGAGACTAAGCCATCCGCTCCCAGAGCTGCCGCACCAGCATGCCCGCACGCTTCTCGATCGCCGCGGCGGCATCGAGCGCGAGATCCTCGCGATAGCGGCCGGCGATCAGCTGCACGCCGATCGGCTGGCCATTGTGAACCGCCACCGGCACCACCGCGCCGGGCAGCCCGAGCACGTTGATGGCCGAGATGAAGCGGATCTCGTTGAAGAAGATTTCGCGCACGCGCTCCGGGCTTACCGTGTCCTCGCGCGGGCCTGGCGTCGGCTTGACCGTCGTCGGCGTCAGCACCACCGGATAATCCTCGAAGAACAGCTGCCAGGCGCGGATATGGGTGGAGCGCTGCGCCGTCGCGTTCATCCAGCCCGCGAGGTCGAGGATCTCGGCCTTGGCCCGCATCCCGCCCCACGCCTTGTGGAAGTCTTCCGAGGTGACGGCCAGCATCTTGGCCTCCTGCATCACGACGACCTCGGTGGTGATGACGTCGCACCAGGTCTGCCAGACGCCGGAGATGTCGGGGACCTCGACCTCGCTGACCCGGTAGCCGGAGCGCTCCAGATGATCCGCGGCCTGCCGGAGCGCGGCCTGCACCGAGGGATCGACGTCCATGTCATCGGGGATATTGGCGAGCGCGACCTTGATCGGCCGCTTGGGCTTCTCGCCCTCGAGCGGGGCCGGCACCCACCAGGGATCGCGCGGATCGCGCCGGCTCATCACCTCCAGCGCCAGCCTGACGTCGGCGACGCTACGCGCCAGCGGGCCCTGCGACGACATCAGATGCGCCAGCATCGGCCGCTCGGCCGCGGCGCTTTCGTTGTAGGCCGGGATGCGCCCCTGCGTCGGCTTGATCGTGACAACGCCGTTGCAATGCGCCGGCCAGCGCAGCGAGCCGCCGATGTCGTTGCCATGCGCGATGGTGCCGATACCGGCGGCGACCGCAGCTCCAGCGCCGCCCGACGAGCCGCCGCAGGTGATCTCGGGATCCCACGGGTTCAAGGTCAGTCCGTGCAGCGGGTTGTCGGTGAAGCCGCGGAATGAGAATTCCGGCGTGTTGGTGAGGCCGAGCACGATCGCGCCCGCGTTCTTGAGGTTGCGCACGACGGGCGCGTCCGACGGCGCGATGATCCCCATCTGCGCCGGAACGCCGTTGGGGTTTGGCCGTCCCTGGTAGTCGACGTTCTCCTTGATGGTGACGGGCACGCCATGCAGCAGGCCGTCCTTGTTGCGCGCCTTGTCCGCGGTGCGCGCAGCTTTCAATGCTTCTTCGGACAGATCGACGACGACCGCATTCAGCTTCGGATTGACCTCATGCATGCGCGCGATGTGCGCCTCGGTCACCTCGACCGAGGAGACCGCGCCCGAGCGGATCGCAGCGGCGGTGTCGAGCGCCGACCACTGCCAAACCGGTCCTCTCGGCAGCCGCGGCTTCGGCGCGGTGGCCCTCGCCTGTGGTCTGGCCTGCGGCTTCGCCTTTGCGGGCTTCCGGTTGGCCGTGGCGCGCGCGGCCACGCGCTTCTGAGCCGGCTTGGCGGTCTTCGCCGCCGGCTTCTTCCTTGTCGCTGTTTTCGCCATCGTGTTCCCCCCCCAGTGTATCTCTCAAACGACCGACATGGTCAGCGGCGGCTCGACCTCGGCGGGCAGCGGGCTGACATAGGGCGTGCGCAGCGTCCGCTTCTTCAGGTCGGCCTTGGCGGCTGCGATCAGCGCCGGCTCATTGAGCGCCTTGATGCCGAGACCGGCCATCGCCTTGGCGGCCTGCACCATCGCCTTGTGCGCGGCCGGCGTCTTGCCTTGCGCAACGACCTGCCAGGTGTGGAACGGCGTGCCGATCGCCACCGTCGGCGCGTGCACCTGCACCGTTGGCACCACCCAGCTGACGTCGCCGACATCGGTCGAGCCGATCTGCGGATTGCGCTTGGCGTTCAGCGGCACCAGGAAGTCGGCCAGCGGCTTGTCGGTCGGGTCCATGCCGATGCTGTAGTAGACGGATTCGATGTCCTTGTCGGTCAGGGTCGCCTGGATCTGACCGGCGAAATCCTTGTCGCTCGCGTCGAAATGCGGCGGCCCGAGCTCCTCCATGATCCCGTGCAGCGCCTCTTCGAGCGGCGTGTTGGGCAGGATGTTGGAGACCGCCGAGATGATCTTCATCTCGACCCTGGTCTCGGTCATCATCGCGGCACCTTGCGCGATCTTGTGCACGCGCCCGACCAGCTCGTTCATGCCGGGCAGGTCGCGCGCGCGGATCGAGTAGCGGACGCGCGCATGCGCCTGCACGACGTTGGGCGCAATGCCGCCGGTGTCGAGCAGCGCGTAATGCACGCGGGCGTCGCTCGGCATGTGCTCGCGCATGTAGTTGACGCCGACATTCATCAGCTCCACCGCGTCGAGCGCGCTGCGGCCGAGATGCGGCGAGGCGGCCGCATGCGAGGTGCGTCCGGTGAAGATGAAGTCCGCGCGCGTGTTGGCGAGAGAGGGCGTCATCACCACTTCCCAGAAGCTCGACGGATGCCAGGTGATCGCGATGTCGGCATCCTCGAACGCGCCTGAGCGCACCATGAAGGCCTTTGCGGCGCCGCCTTCCTCGGCAGGGCAGCCGTAGTAGCGCACGCGTCCCGGAACCTTGTTGGCGGCGAGCCAGTCCTTCACGGCGGTTGCCGCGAGCAGCGCCGCCGAGCCCAGGAGATTGTGGCCGCAGCCATGGCCATGGCCGCCGGTCTCGATCGGACGATGTTCGGCGACGCCGGCCTCCTGGCTGAGGCCGGGCAGGGCGTCGTATTCGCCCATGAACGCGATGACCGGACCACCTTCGCCCCATTCGCCCATCAGCGCGGTCGGGATGCCCGCGACCTTTTCGATGATCCGAAAACCCTGGTGCTTCAACTCGGCGAGGTGTTCGGCGGACGAGCGGGCCTCGGTGTAGCAGACCTCGGGCATGCTCCACACCCGGTCGCTGAGCTCGATGAAACGGGTCTTGATCGCGTCGACGCCGCGCCAGATCTCGCTGCGGTTGTCCATCTCCGGTCCTTGTCCTCTGCTGCCGATAGGGAGCCGGTATGGTTATCAGCTAAGTTCCCTGACGCCTAGCGATCCGCCGCGAGAGCAGCCATGCGGCGCGCGGCAAGGCGCGGTGGAGCGCGCGTCATCCTTTGAGCAGATGATGCTGCGATTGGATGCAGCGCGATGCTTTCGGCGGCGCAGCGAGAAGGGTGGGGACGCCGTCCTCAAATTTCGGAACTGCCGCCGTGCGCCGTTACCGCACCCGTCCAGGAACGATCGTGGTCGCGTCCTGTTCTCGTGTCAGGAGTGCGACCGCCATGCGTGCAGGACCCATCACTATCATCGTCGCATTGCTGCTGATTCTCGCGGCCGCCGTCGTCTTCGCCTATCAGGGCATGACCTTGCCCGGCGATCCGATGCCGACCGAGGGCTGGATCGCGCTCACGCTCGGCGTGGTGTTTTCGCTCATCGTGGGGATCGGGCTGATGGTGCTGTTGTTCTACAGCAGCCGCAAGGGCTACGACGAGCCATCACAGTTCGGGGCTGATGATCATCGCGACTGAGACCGCTCAAGCCGGATGCGGCGGATGCTGTGTCCGCGGATGCCGGTCGTGAAGCAGCTTGGCGAGTTCGTGCCTCAGATCGTCGTGACCGCGCATCGCCGTCTCGAACAGCGCTTCCTGGATGTCGCGCGGCATGTCGCCCCAGACGCCGATGGCGGCGTTGCCGAGCAGCTCTGCGAACCGGTTGTCGTCCATGCGGCACCTCCGGACGATCTGACGCCCGAGGACGGCAAAGGTTCCAGGCCAGGTTATTGCGTGGTGAACAGGACAACCGCAATCGCAACGGAGAGCGCGATCGCGGACACGGTCCCCGTGGTCGACAGCACGCCCATGCGCCGCAGCGCCGCTGCAAACACGATGATGATCGGGGTGGCGGTGACGAGGCCGAGCTGCGCTTCGGTCATGGACATGCTCCTGATGTCGATCCGGTAGCGCATCCAGGCGCCGTGCTGTTTGTGCGCCGACAAAGAGCATGTCTGCCGCCCCGATTAGCTTTGCCGACATCTGATCGGAGGTGGCGGTGTCGGCACTCACATACGAACCGGAACCAACGGAGCGCTGGGGCGTGCTCGACGGGTTGCCGGGCGACCCCATGATGTGGGTCCTGATCCTCAGCGAGCTTGTCGCTTTCGGCCTGCTGCTCGGCGCCTTCGTCGTGGCGCGCGCAGTCAATCCAGTCGTGTTCGCAGCCGGGCAGGCCATGCTGGACGGACCTCTCGCCGCATTGAACACGATCGTGCTTGTGACGAGCGGGTGGGCTGCGGCGCGCGGGGCGGCGGCGGCGAGAGGCGCATCGCCGGCCACCGCACGGCGTTGGATCATGCTGGCGATCCTGCTCGGCGCGGCCTTCATTGCCGTCAAGCTGACCGAGTATGGCAGGGAGATTGCCGCCGGCGCAGGCCTGGAGACGTCGCCGTTCTTCACGCTCTATTTTCTGCTCACGGGCTTCCATCTGCTTCACGTCGTACTCGGGATGGTCATCCTCGGAATCGTCGGTCGTCATGCCGCGCCCAACAGCGTCGAGACCGGGACGGCGTTCTGGCACATGGTCGACCTGGTCTGGATCGTGATGTTCCCGATCCTCTATCTGGTGGGATGAGTCATGGTCCGCGATCGCCTCACGCTCGCCTGGCTTCAATTGCTGAGCTTCGCCGTCGCCACGCTCGCGGCCTCGCTTCTGCTGCCGAATCGCTGGCTCGCCGATGCCCTCGTGCTCGCGCTCGCATTGGCAAAGGGCAGGGTGATCGTGCTGGATTTTCTCGGCCTCCGCCATGCGCCCGCGCTGTGGCGCGGCCTGCTCGCATCGTGGCTCCTAGGCCTGGTTGCGCTCGCCGGGCTCGCGGTGGCGCTCCGCGCGCTGGTCTGACGGGCCATCGCCGTGCTGCTTGCGCCGCGACAAAGAGACTCCCGGCAGTGCCGGTAGATTGCCTTCACCATCGACCTTCACCAAAACGGAAAGGACGTGTCATGGCGGAACGCCTGACCAAGTCGGCCGCACGGAACGTCTTCTACGGCGGTTCGGCCTTCTTCTTTGCGATCTTCCTCGGGCTCACAGCGCACAGCCACTACTACATGGTCACGACCTCGACCAATGCGTCGACGCTGTCCGACGGAGTCGCTCGCGGCAAGCACGTCTGGGAGAGAAACTCCTGCATCAACTGCCATACCCTGCTCGGCGAGGGCGCCTATTTCGCGCCAGAGGTCGGCAATGTCTGGGACCGCTGGGGCGGCCGGCAGGACCCGGCCGCCGCGCGCGAGATGCTGAAATCCTGGATGCAGTCGCAACCCTCCGGTGCGCCCGGCCGCAGGCAGATGCCGCAGTTCAATCTGTCCGACCAGGAGCTCAACGACCTCGCCGACTTCCTGCAATGGACCGACACGATCAAGCGCCAGGACTGGCCGCCGAACAAGGCCGGCTGAGCTGGCATCCCGTCCCCGTCATGAGAGAGATCCGCGATGAGATATGAGACCCAGAAGGTCGCGATGCTGTATTTCTACGGCGCGCTGACGCTCTTCCTCGCCCAGGTCATCTTCGGCCTGCTCGCCGGCACCATCTACGTGCTGCCGAACACGCTGTCGGTCCTGCTTCCCTTCAACATCGTCCGCATGATCCACACCAACGCGCTGATCGTGTGGTCGCTGATCGGCTTCATGGGCGCCACCTACTTCCTGCTGCCCGAGGAGACCGAGACCGAGCTCTACAGCCCGCTGCTCGCCAAGATCCAGTTCTGGATGTTCTTCGGCGCGGCCGGCGCGGCCGTCGTCGGCTATCTCTTCCACTACCATGAGGGCCGTGAGTTCCTCGAGCAGCCCTTCATCATCAAGGTCGGCATCGTCGTCGTCTGCCTGATGTTCCTGTTCAACGTCACGATGACCGCCCTGAAGGGTCGCAAGACGACGGTGACCAACATCCTGCTGTTCGGTCTGTGGGGCGTCGCGATCTTCTTCCTGTTCGCGTTCTACAATCCGGCAAATCTCGCCGTCGACAAGATGTACTGGTGGTACATCGTCCATCTCTGGGTGGAGGGCGTCTGGGAGCTGATCATGGCCTCGATCCTGGCCTTCCTGATGATCAAGCTCAACGGCATCGACCGCGAGGTGGTGGAGAAGTGGCTCTACGTCATCATTGGCCTGGCGCTGTTCTCTGGCATCCTCGGCACCGGCCATCATTTCTACTGGATCGGCGCGCCCGGCTATTGGCAGTGGATCGGCTCGCTGTTCTCAACGCTCGAGGTCGCGCCGTTCTTCACCATGGTGATCTTCACGGTGCAGATGACGCTCAAGGCGGGACGCAAGCATCCGAATCGCGCCGCGCTGCTGTGGTCGGTCGGCTGCTCCGTCATGGCGTTCCTCGGTGCCGGCGTGTGGGGCTTCCTGCACACGCTGTCCAGCGTGAACTACTACACCCATGGCACCCAGGTGACCGCCGCGCACGGCCATCTCGCCTTCTTCGGCGCCTATGTGATGCTCAACCTCGCGGTCATGGCCTATGCGGTGCCGCAGCTGCGCCAGCGTGCGCCGTATAACCAGTGGCTCTCGATGGCGAGCTTCTGGATCATGTGCACGGCGATGATGACGATGACCTTTGCGCTGACCTTCGCCGGCATCATCCAGGTGCATCTGCAGCGCGTGCTCGGCCAGAGCTACATGGACGTGCAGGACCAGCTCGCGATGTTCTACTGGGTGCGGCTCGGCTCCGGTGTGTTCGTGGCGATCGCGGCGCTGATGTTCGTCTGGGCCGTGCTGGTGCCCGGCCGCGCCAAGCAGGCGATCATCCCCGGCGCCCTGCAGCCGGCGGAGTAAACCCCGCAGGCGGCGGCTTCGATGCCGCCGCCTGCATCCCCCGATTCGGAGAGTGATCATGAAGCCCGCGCTGCACGCGATCGATACCGTCCTGTCGTTCCCCTCGTACACGCCGACCGGCAATGAATGCGCGCTGTTCGAGCATGCGTTCCGACATCGCCTACCGGTGCTGCTGAAGGGGCCGACCGGCTGCGGCAAGACCCGCTTCGTCGCGCACATGGCGGCGCGACTGGGCCTGCCGCTGCACACGGTCGCCTGTCACGACGACCTCACCGCCGCCGACCTCACCGGGCGATATCTGCTCAAGGGCGGTGACACCGTGTGGACCGACGGCCCGCTGACCCGCGCGGTGCGCGAGGGCGGCATCTGCTATCTCGACGAGGTCGTCGAGGCGCGGAAGGATGTGACCGTCGTGCTGCATCCGCTCACCGACGACCGCCGCATTCTTCCGCTGGAGCGCACCGGCGAGGAGCTGATCGCGCCCGACGGCTTCATGCTGGTGGTGTCCTACAATCCGGGTTATCAGTCGCTGCACAAGGCGCTGAAGCCATCGACACGGCAGCGCTTCATCGCCATCGAATTCGGCTTCCTGCCCGCCGATCAGGAGATCGCGGTGGTTGCCGCCGAGAGCGGGCTGGCGCCGGAGCGCGTTCGGCCGCTGGTGGCGCTCGCGCATCGGCTGCGAGCGCTGCAAGGCCATGACTTGGAGGAGGGCGTCTCGACGCGGCTCCTGGTCTATTGCACGACGCTCGTCGCTGCCGGAGCATCCATCGCGGACGCCGTGCTCGCCGCGATGATCGAGCCGCTCACCGACGACGCCGACGTCAAGGCCGCGTTGCGCGAGGTCGCACATGCCGTGATCGGGTGAGCCATGCTCGACTTCCTCGAACTGGAGGAGACCGTCGGCCGCGCTTGGCATCGCCTGGTCGGCACGACCTCGAGCTATCCGGTCCATCCGGATCAGGCCGTCGCCCTGAACGAGATCAGCGGCCGCATCGCGGTGATGTTCCGCGCGCTGGGCGGCGAGAGCGGCGTGCAGGTCGCCGGAGCCAAGGCGCGCAAATCGGGCCATCGGCTCGGCTGGCGCCAGCGCATTGGCCTCGGCGACGAATGCCTCGATCGGGCCGGGCGCGACGGCGCCACCGTGTTCCTGCCGGAGACCATCGCGCTGCTGCCGGGTCGCGCGCTCAATGCGCAGCTCTATCATTGGCTCGCGGCGTGGTTCGCGACCATGGCGGTCGAGCCGATCGCGGAGCGCGATCCGTTGCGGCATGATCTGCTGGCGCTGCGCCGGGCCTGTGAGACGACCTCGCTGGTGCTGGCGCGCTTCCCTGGACTGGCGCGTCCGCATGCGCAACTCGCCGAAGCGCTGGCTGCGGCGCGGCCGCGGCGGCCGCTGCCTCGGCTCGAGCAGCAGGTCGAGCACATCGTCATGGCGCTGCTCGGCGCCGGCGCGCCGCCCAAGGGCGCGCTGTGGAATGCGGTCGTCGCCGGCGGCGCGTTGCCGGAGGCCGCCCCGCCCGGTTATCGGCCGATGCTGCCGTGTCCGCTGTGGGGCGATTGCTGGAGCCGCGATGCCGTTGCCGCGGCGCGCGAGGACGACGAGACGCAGACGTCCGCAGAGCAGGAGGGGGCACCCGACACCCGCAAGCGCTTCGCGCGGCGCGAGCGCGACGACACGGCCAAGCGCGACCCATTCATTCTCAACCGCTTCGAGAAGATCCTGGCGATGGCGGAGATGGTCAATGTCGATCGCCCGTCCGACGATACCGACGATGACGACGCCCGCAAGGCCGCCGACGATCTCGATGAGCTCGCGATCGCCAGGCGCAAGGGGCGTCCGGCGAGCAAGCTGAAGTTCGATCTCGACCTGCCGCCCGAGGCGGTGGACACGGCCCGGCTCGACAGCGGCCGGCTGTATCCCGAGTGGAATCATCGCAGCGGCGCCTATCTGCCGGATCATTGCCGCGTCGTGACCGGCGAAGCCGCCGAGGCGGGCGAGGCGTGGGCTCCGGACGATGCGATGCGCCGGCGCATCCGCAGCGTACGGCGCAGGTTCGAGACCTTGCGGCCGCGTCATGAGGTGATGCGCGCGCAGGCCGACGGCCACGACCTCGACATCGACGCGCTGGTGCGCGCGCGCAGCGATCTCAATGCCGGCCATGGCGGACTTGATCGCGTGCATCTGGCGATGCGCCCGCTCGCGCATGATCTCGCGGTGACTCTCCTGGTCGACGTGTCCCTATCGACCGATGCGTGGATCGACGGCGTGCGCGTTCTCGACGTCGAGAAGGAGGCGCTGCTGGTGCTGGCGCATGGGCTGTCGGCCTGCGGCGACAGCCACAGCATTCTCACCTTCACCTCGCGGCGCAACTCATGGGTCCGCCTGGAGACCGTGAAGGCATTCGACGAGCCGATGAGCGGGCGGGTCGAGCGCCGCATCGGCGCGCTCAGGCCCGGCTACTATACGCGTATCGGCACGGCGGTGCGTCATGCCGCCAGCCAGCTCGCCGAGCGATCCGAGCGCAAGCGCCTGCTGCTGGTGCTGACCGACGGCAAGCCGAACGACGTCGATCACTATGAGGGACGGTTCGCGATCGAGGACACGCGCAAAGCGGTGCAGGAAGCGCGGCGCGGCGGCGTCGCGGTGTTCGGCGTGACCATCGATGCGTCGGCGCAGTCGTATTTTCCCACCCTGTTCGGCCGCGGCGGCTACGCCATCGTCGGCAACATCAGGCGACTGCCCGCCGCGCTGCCGGCGCTGTACCGGCAGCTCGCGCATTGAAGGCGAGAGGCGCACTGCCGCCGTACCGACGACCGATACCGGCCAGCTGATGGAAGGGGTCCGTCCCTCAGGTCGCCGGCTCACGCAGATTGCGCAGCGGCACCGGCAGGTGGCCCATCAGCTTGTCGAACTCGCCGGGATCGAGCTTCTCCCAGAGAATTTCGAAGATGCCGCGCGCAGCCGTGAGCGGATCGACCGGGAATTGCGGCGGCAGTTGGCGGAAGATGTCATCGACGAAATATTCGAGATGGCGGTCCTTGGTCGGGGTTGCCGCGTGGTGCCAGCCCTCGTAGTAGATCCCGCGAATGAGCATCGGCAACTGGGCGCCGAAATTCACGGCGACGGCCATCGGCATACGGTCGCGCAGCACATGCAGCACGGCACGCAGTGCGTTGTAGGCCTGCTGCCGGCTCGCCAGCGCGAGGCGTTGCTCGATGGCCTTCAGCCAGATGTTGGTTTCCTGGACGGTGTGATCCAGGGCGGTCACGCCGGTCTCGCTCATGTGGTTCTCCATGATGACAAGTGCACAGGACCGTTCGAGGGACGCCGAACGAGGTAACGGCAAGGCCTGATTCGCTTGAACGCCTTGTCAGTAGGTGGTGCGTTCGGGTCGGTCATGTTGACCTGCATCAAATCACGATGTCGTGGTTGGACCGTGAGGTAAATGGCGGGTCAACGTCCCGCGCAGTCGTTTACGATCCCTCGCTGCCGCAGCGGCACCAGCGGTCGGCAAGCCCATCCGTCATCTTACGGGGATCGTCGTGGTCCCGTGCGCGGCACGTGGTCAGCAGTTCACACTGATAAACAGCCATCGACAAACAGAACGTCTACAAATCAGCACGTCGCGATCTCGCGGCGCCTATCGCGCCCGAGTCTTGCTTGACGGAGCCCTCTTCAAGTGAGAGGGCGCAGGGAAGGCCGGGAGCTCGCCGCCCCCATGGCCCCCGTGCGGAAAGAATGCACGGGGCAGGAACCACAGGATCGGCTGAGACATCCCGGCCTTCCCTGCGCGATAGTGTTACGGTTTATACGCATTCTCCCCGGTGAACGGGCTGTCTTGCCACCGTCACCCGCGCGAGGTTGAAACCTCGTCACGAGCTTGACGCCAGCGTCGCGGCGCCAGGACCATGCGACTTCGCCGTCCGCGCCGTGCCGTTCGTCCGCAGGCATGACACCCGCTGCGACACGTCGCGTCCATCGCATCCCGCACTCCACGTCTCGTGACGTTCGCGACACGCCCCTCTTCATGAGGCGGGATGCGCGGAAATGTCGTCCTGATTTGCCCGACGGGGCAAGCTGTTTATCTGCGGCAGACTGGCACGACGGGCAATTCGCGCATGGCGGTCATGCTGATTCGTTCGTCCGAGGGCCCCGGGATTTTGCGTCTACCCGTGCTCAGTCGGAGAGCGCATCCAAGTTGGGATCGGGCTGCTGCCTTGGGGGCGGCGCGAGGTGGGCGCTGCGGGCGCTGAGAGACGCGCGACCACGGCGCTCCTCGTTCGCGGTGGCGCGCATGATGGCGAGCGACCGGAACGTTCGCGTTGCAAGTCCGGAACTTGCGCGACTCGTTCGCGCCGAACATCCCGAGATCATCGCGGGCCGTCGCTGCGCCGTCAGGTTGAACCCGTAATCGCCCTGCTTGTGAAGAACACGTCTTCGCTTGCTCGTCGCGACAGACTCACCTTACATCGGAGTCGTCCGAGGCGGAGAGATCGCGCGCTCGACACCCCTTTCAACTCACGAATCGACGTCGGCTCGCAATGCTCAAGTCTGCCCAAGAGAAGTCTGTTCACAACAAGCCTGCTCAAGACAAATCCGGCAACGACCTTCCGCTGACCGGCTATGCCGTCGTGGTCGATGGTCAGATCAAGACCGAATTCAAGACCAAGGATGGCGCACACAACGGCGCGCATGACCTCAAGCGCCGGTTTCCGATGTTGCAGATCAGGGTGTACGACGCGGAGACGAAGCAGACCCACGACATCGAACTGACGCGGGCGTGAGACCGGCCTGCCGCGCGGGCCGTGGTGTTGTGAGGACGCAAGGCCGTTGCACCTTGTCGAGCCCGCAATCGCTGTCGATGTTTGAGTGCATGGAGAGCATGCTCCTGATGTAGCCGAGGGTGCGGTGTCGGTCGCCGCGTCCTCGCCCCTGTGGGAGAGGGCGCAGTATCGCGCAGGGGCGTGCGGTCTGAGGTGCACGCAGGCGACTGTCGGCCTGCGCGCCCGATACGCCGGGATGGGCTGTTGCGGTGGCTGCGTGATATGAGCCAATCTGCCTCATCTCCGACCATGCGAGCAGCCATCATGACCGAAACCGCCTGGAACAGACTTTCCGCCGCAGCGCTTCGCGCGCTCGCGGCCCGAGACGCGATCGTGCTGTTGCCGGTGGCCTCGACCGAGCAGCACGGCCCGCATCTGCCGACGGGAGTTGACGACTTCCTGTGCAGCGAGGTCTGCCGTCGCACCGCGCTGGAGCTGACTCCAGACCATCCCATCGTGGTCGCGCCGACCGTTTGGTGCGGGCTCGCCGACCATCACGTTCCGTTCGGTGGCACCTTCACCCTCGGTCTCTCCACCTACCACGCCGTGCTCAGAGACCTGTGCCGCTCGATTCTGAATGCCGGCTTCCGCCGCATCGTGATCGTCAACGGCCATGGCGGCAACATCCAGGCGCTGGCCACCCTCACCGGCGAACTGACGCGCGAGCTCAACGCGCCGATCGCGACGACGACCTATTTCATGGAAGGGCGGGAGACCATGGCCAAGGTCCTCGAGGATCAGGCGGGCGTGATGCATGCCTGCGAAGCCGAGACCTCGATGATGATGGCGGCTCATCCCGGCCTCGTCGACGCGGCGGGGCTCGACGCTGCCTTTGGGCCGAGCTTCGACATCATGGGCTCGCTGGTCCCGTCGCTGAAAATGTTCAGATCGTTCGCCGACATCACCACCTCCGGCGTCGCAGGCGATGCGCGCAAGGCATCTGCTGCAAAGGGCGAGAAGCTGCTCGCCGGCTGCGCGGCGGCGCTGGCGGCGCGATTGCGGGCGGGCGAGCCATGGTCCACTGCACCAATTCCGCCGCCAGCCGCAAGATGACAGTGACGCGGAGCATCATCCCGAGAAGCCCGTCGCAGGCGGGCGTTTCGGATGATGGGCCGCAAACGATACGTCCACGGGTTTGATGGACGCATGCCGATCGGCAAGCTCAGCCGTGCTGCGCGGAAGCGGCGAGGCTCGGAGCTCCGATCGCGTCGAGGCCGTCCGCAAGACTGCGGCTCGCGTTTCGCACCTCGCTGCGAAACGTCTTCGCCAGGTTCGACAGCGGCCGCGCCTCCGACCACAGCACATAGGCCGAGACTTTGGTGCTCGGCGTGAACGGCCGTACCACGAGATCATGCCCGCCCTGGCGCGGCGAGAATGGATCGACCACGGCGACGCCGACGCCGGTCGAAGCCAGCACGCAGGCCGTGTTGCAGTAACGCACTTCGACGGTCGGCTGGAAGTCGGCATCGGCTTGCCGGAAGCTCTCGCGCACCGCTTCGCCGAGGCGCGTGCCGCGTTCAAGGCCGATCAGCGGGAAGCCGGCGAGATCCCGCGCTGAAATCACGTCGCATTCGGCAAGCGGATGCCGGGCCGGCATCACGCACACCATCTCCCCGGTATGCACGACCTCATGGGCGATCCCGGGATGATCGGACAGTCCGAGCGCGAAGCCGAGCTCGGCGACGTTGCCGAGCACGCCCTCGATGATGCCCTCGTAGCGGCGCACGTCGAAGAACATCCGCGTCTGCGGCCGGCGCCGCAGGAAGCCTGACAAGGTCGGCGGGATGATGCTGTAGGCGAGCGGCGGCGTGGCGACGATCGACAGATGACCCGTCTTCTGCTCGCGCAGGTCACGCACGCGGTTTTCCAGCCGGACGTGCAGGGTGAAGATCGCCTCGCTCTCCTCATAGAGCGTCATCGCCTCGGGTGTCGGGAACAGCCGGTTGTTGACGCGCTCGAACAGCGTGAAGCCGGCCTGCGCCTCCATCGCCTTCAGCGCATTGCTGATCGCAGGCTGCGACAGCGCGAGCTCCTCGGCCGCAGCGACCGTGGTGTGGTGGCGGATGACCGCCCGCAGGATCTCCAACTGGCGCAGGTTCATGGCATGGTCGCCCTATTAGCCCGGGTGATGGTCTCGGCCAAAATATCATAGACCGAGGTCGTCCCGACTGGTTGCAATTCCTGCGCCGGTTTCGCTTCATTGATGCTTCTCTTGCGCGTCGCAGGGGGCGGTGCTGCCGCCTGCTGGAAAGGCATGACGCACAGATCGGAGGCAGAGTTTTGAGCCGTATCTTCCGCGCCGCCGCCGCCCAGATGGGGCCGACCCAGCGCGCCGACAGCCGCGGGCACACGCTGTCGCGCATGATCGGGCTCTTGGAACAGGCGGCCGCCCAGGGCGCGAAGCTGGTGGTGTTTCCGGAACTCGCATTCACGACCTTCTTCCCGCGTTGGATCCTCGAAGGCGATGAGCTCGACAGCTATTTCGAGCGCGCGATGCCGAACCCGTCCGTTGCCGCGCTGTTCGACCGGGCGCGGGCGCTTCGCGTCGGCTTCTATGTCGGCTATGCCGAGCTGACACCGGACGGACGCCGCTTCAACAGCTCCATCCTGGTCGATCCCGACGGCGAGATCATCAGCAAATATCGCAAGGTGCATCTGCCCGGCTCCGTCGAGCCGCGCCCGAGTGCCAAGTATCAGCAGCTGGAGAAGCGCTATTTCAGCTATGGCGATCTCGGCTTTCCGGCCGTGCGCGCCGGCCGCGAGTGGGGCGGCGCCATCATGGGCATGATGATCTGCAACGACCGGCGCTGGCCGGAATCGTGGCGGGTGCTGGGGCTGCAGGGCGTCGAGCTGGTCTGCGTCGGCTACAATTCCGCGGCCTATGATCCGAATGGCGGCAACACCGAGGATGCCTCGCTGCGCACCTTCCATTCGACCCTGGTGGCGCAGGCCAACGCCTACATGAATGCGACGTGGGCGATCGCGGTCGCAAAGGCGGGCGACGAGGACGGCAGCGGGCTGATCGGCGGCTCCTGCATCGTCGATCCCAATGGCTGCATCGTGGCGCGGGCGAAGACGCTCGCCGACGAGGTCGTCGTCGCCGACATCGACCTCGATCTGTGCCGCCAGGGCAAGGACAAGATGTTCAACTTCGCGGCGCATCGTCGGCCGGATCAGTACAGGCTCATCACCGAGCGCGCCGGCGCCGTCGAGCCGGTCGTGGTCGATTAGCCGTTCACGTGGGGAGTTGCAGGATGCGCCGTTCGTTGTTCGCAGGTTTCGTCATCCTCGCCTCGCTTGCTCCGGCGGGGGCCGCGGAGCTGCCCGCTGAGATCAAGCAGGCTGGCGTGCTCAAGCTCACGGTCAACTCGACCTACGCGCCGATGGAATATCACGACCCCGCCACCAACGAGCTGAAGGGGCTCGACATCGATCTCGCCAACGAACTGGCGAAGCGGTTCGGCGTCAAGATCGTGTGGAGCGAGACGGCGTTCGCCGAACTCATTCCCTCGCTGCAGACCCGGCGCGCCGACTTCATCATCTCGGGCATCTCCGACCGTGCCTCGCGGCGCGAGACCGCCGACTTCGTCGACTATCTCGTCACCGGCCCGCAGTTCTTCGTGCTGGCGGAGAGCGATGCCAAGGTCGCGACCGATCTGTGCGGCCGGAAGATCGGCACCACGCGCTCGACGAGCTTCCCGCAGGAGATCGAGAAATGGAGCAAGGCCAATTGCGAGGCCGCAGGCAAGCCTGCCGCGCAATATGTGCCGGGGGAGAACTCGATCGATGTCCGCAATCAGCTCAAGCAGAGCCGCATCGATGCCGCCGTGCAGGGCAGCGAGACCTTGCCCTATGCGCAGTCGCAGGAGGCCGGCAAGTATCGCATCGTCGGTGAGCCCATCGCCTTCGGCTACCAGGGCATCATGTTCCGCAAGGACGATGCAGGCTTTCGCGAGGTCGTGACCGAACAGCTCAAGTCGATGATCGCCGACGGCAGCTACAAGGCCATTCTCGACAAATGGGGTCTCGGCGCCAATGCGGTGCGCGAGCCGATGCTCAACGCGGCGCCGCAATGAGCCGCGCCGACGTACTGGCCGATGGCTTTCCCGACCTGTCGGCGCACAGGATCGCGCGCAAGGCGCATTGGGGCCGCTGGCTTACGGCTGCCGTCATTGTCGTGATCCTGCTGGCGATCGGCCGCGCCTTCGCCAGAGGCCAGATCGAATGGTCTTACGTCGAACGCTTCGTGACCGCGCCGGTGATCCTGCGCGGCATCGTCAACACCATGGTCATGGCCGTCGCGGCGATGGCGCTGGGCATCGCGCTCGGCGTGGTCGTCGCGATCATGCGGCTGTCGCCCAATCCGGTGCTGCGGTCGGTCGCCGCCGGCTACACCTGGCTGTTTCGCGGTACGCCGCTGATCCTCCAGTTGTTGTTGTGGTTCAACCTCGCGCTGGTGTTTCCGACCATCGGCATCCCCGGCCTGTGGAGCGCGCGCGCCGTCGACGTGATGACGCCGTTCCTGGCCGCGCTGCTCGGGCTCGGCATCAACCAGGGCGCCTACACCTCGGAGGTGATGCGGGCAGGGCTGCTCTCGGTCGACATCGGGCAATACGAGGCGGCGCAGGCGATCGGCATGGGACGGCTGCAGGCGCTGCGCCGGATCATCCTGCCGCAGGCGATGCGCGTGGTGATCCCGCCGCTCGGCAACGAGTTCATTGGCCTGGTCAAGGCGACCTCGCTCGCCAGCGTGATCCAGTATCCGGAGGTGTTGCACTCGGCCGAGAACATCTACTACGCCAATTCGCGCGTCATCGAGCTCCTGATCGTCGCCGGCCTCTGGTATCTGCTCGTGGTCTCGGTCCTGACGCCGCTGCAGATGCTGCTCGAACACCGTTTTGCCCGTGGCATCGCGCGGGGGCGCTGATGACGCCGCTCGTCGCCATCCGTCAGGTCAGCAAGCGCTTCGGGGAATTCCAGGCGCTCAAGCAAGTCTCGCTCGATGTCTTCGAGGGCGAGGTGGTGTGCCTGATCGGGCAATCCGGCTCCGGCAAGACCACCTTGCTCCGTTGCGTCAACCAGCTGGCCACGGCGGACAGCGGCGGCATCTGGCTCGACGGCGCGCTGCTCGGCTTCCGCGAGACGGCCGGTCGGCTGCATCGGCTGTCGGAGCGCGAGATCGCGCGGCAACGCCTCGCCTGCGGCATGGTGTTCCAGCGCTTCAACCTGTTCCCGCACATGACGGCGCTGGAGAACGTGATCGAGGGGCCGGTGCAGGTGCAGAGGCGCAGGCTTGCCGAGGCGAAGGACGAGGCCTTGTCGCTGCTGCGCCGGGTCGGCCTTGCCGACAAGGCGCAGTCCTATCCGGCGCAACTGTCCGGCGGTCAGCAGCAGCGCGTGGCGATCGCACGCGCGCTCGCAATGAAGCCGCGGCTGGTGCTGTTCGACGAGCCGACCTCGGCGCTCGACCCGGAGCTGGTCGGCGAGGTGCTCGGTGTGATGAAGGAGCTGGCGAGGTCCGGCATGACCATGCTGGTCGTCACGCATGAGCTCGGCTTCGCGCGCGAGGTCGCCGACCGGGTTGTCTATATGGACCAGGGCGTGATCGTGGAGAGTGGTCCGGCCGGCGAGGTGCTGCGTGCGCCGCGCGAGGCGAGGACCAAGGCATTTCTGGCAGCTGAAGTGGGGTGAGGTGATGGAATTGAAGTCGATCGTGTTGGCTGGGCTCATGAGCGCGGCCGTGGCGGGCGCGGCTCTCGCCGCCGAGCTGCCGGCCGAGATCAAGCAGAACGGCCTGCGCATCGCGGTGGTGCCGAACTATCCGCCGATGGAGTTCAAGGATCCGGCCACCGCGACCCTGACCGGCTTCGACGTCGAGCTCGGCGAGGCGCTGGCCAAGAAGCTCGGCGTCAACGCGGTGTGGCAGGAGACCAGCTTCGACCAGCTGATGCCGGGCCTCGCCACGCAGCGTTTCGACATCATCCTGACCGGCATGACCGACTACAAGAGCCGGCAGGATACCGCGACCTTCATCGACTACCTGCGCAGCGGTCCGCGATTCTTCGTGCAGGCTTCGCGCGCCAGCGAGTTCAAGGAGCCGACGGCGCTGTGCGGCAAGAGGGTCGGCGCCTCCAGGCGCACGATGTTCCCGAAGGACATCGCCGCCTGGAGCGAGAAGAACTGCGGCGCGAGCGGAATCGAGTTCGTCGGCACCGAGGGCTCGGCCGACGCCCGCACGCAGCTCAAGCAGGGCCGCATCGACGCCGCCGTGCAGGGCAACGAGACCTTGCCCTACATCATGGATCTCGAGCCGAACACTTACGTGCCGGTCGGCACGCCCATCGCGTACCAATATACGGGGCTGGCGACGCCGGTGAAGGCGGACGAACTGCGCGAGGCGCTGCGCGCCGCGCTGGAGGGCCTGATTGCCGACGGCAGCTACAAGGCGCTGCTGGCGAAGTGGAAGCTGAGCGACAATGGAATCGAGAAGGTGCTGATCAATGCTGGACAGTAAGGCGCTCGCGGGAATCCCGGTCGTTCCCGCCAACACCGCGCCGCCGGCGCCGGACTATCCATGGCCTGCGCCGCACAGAGCGGCGATGTTCCTTTCGTTCGACATCGACGCCGAGAGCGCCTGGACCTCGAAGGATCCCGCGCATGCGGCGCGTCTGGTCACGATGAGCTTCGGCGGCTTCGAGGCGCGCGTCGGCACGCCGAAGCTTCTCGAGCTGCTCGCCGAGCTCGATCTCAAGGCGACGTTCTTCATCACGGGATGGGCGGTCGATGCGCATCCGGCGATGGCGGAAGCGGTGCTGAAGGCGGGCCACGAGATCGGCCATCACGGCTATCACCATCTGCTGCCGGATCCCGGCGATCCCTTCATCGTCGAGGAGATCGAGCGCGGCTTCGAGGCGATCCAGCGCCGGCTCGGAATCCGGCCGATCGGCTACCGCGCGCCGTTCGGCGAGTTCTGCGAGGAGCT
>BFBZ01000065.1_pt1 | contig 53087 bp, 29 predicted proteins | sample 1888401 | NCBI WGS metagenome assembly BFBZ01 (sample SAMD00112614, study PRJDB3348) | symbiont metagenome | host: Chara braunii
GACGTGGTCACCTTCACCGGCAGCGCCGACACCGCGCTGATGCTGAAGGCCCACCCCAATCTGCTGAAGAAGAGCATCCCCTTCAACGCCGAGGCCGACAGCCTGAACTGCGCCATCCTCGCGCCCGACGTGACGCCCGGCGACCCGGAGTTCGACCTCTTCATCAAGGAGGTGGCCCGCGAGATGACGGCCAAGGCCGGCCAGAAGTGCACGGCCATCCGCCGCACGCTGGTGCCCCGCCATCTGACCGATGCGGTCGCGACGGCGCTGAAGGCACGGCTGTCCAAGACGGTGGTGGGCGACCCCGCCGTCGAAGGCGTGCGCATGGGCGCGCTCGCCAGCAAGGCCCAGCAGGCCGACGTTGCCGAGCGCGTGGCTCAGCTGGCTGCGCAATGCGAGGTGCTGCTGTCCGCGAAAGACGGCTTCGCGCCCAAGGGCGAGGGTGTCGGCGACGGCGCCTTCTTCGCGCCGACGCTGCTGCTGGCGCGCGACCCGGCCGCCAGCGACGCCCACCATGTCGAGGCCTTCGGCCCGGTGACGACGCTGCTGCCCTATGGCGATTTCGAGGAGGCGCTGCACCTGGCCACGCTCGGCCGCGGCAGCCTCGTCGGCACCGTCTGCACGAAGACACCGGCCCTGGCCGCCCAGGCCGTGCCGACCTTCGCCGCCTGGCATGGCCGCATGCTGGTGCTGGACCGCGAGGCGGCGCTCGAGAACACCGGCCACGGCTCGCCGCTGCCCAAGCTCAAACACGGCGGCCCCGGCCGCGCGGGCGGCGGCGAGGAGCTCGGCGGCCTGCGCGCGGTCAAGCACTATCTGCAGCGCTGCGCCGTGCAGGGCTCGCCGACGATGATGAGCGCCGTCACCGGCGAGTACCAGCGCGGCGGCGCCGTGACCGAGAGCGAGGTCCACCCCTTCCGCCGCCACTTCGAGGACGTCGAGGTCGGCATGAGCCTGCTGACGCATCGCCGCACCGTCGGCGAGGCCGACATCGTCGCCTTCGGCGGCCTGTCGGGCGACTATTTCTACATGCACTTCGACGATGTCGCGGCCAAGGCCTCGCCCTTCGGCAGGCGCATCGCCCACGGCTACTTCGTGCTGTCGGCCGCGGCGGGCCTGTTCGTCAGCCCGGCGCCCGGCCCGGTGCTGGCCAACTACGGCCTGGAGAACCTGCGCTTCGTCACGCCGGTGGCCATCGGCGACACCATCCAGGCGCGGCTCACGGCAAAGCGCAAGATCGACCGCCCGCCGCGCGATGACCAGCCTGCCCAGGGCGTCATCGGCTGGGACGTGGCCGTCACCAACCAGCGCGGCGAGCTCTGCGCGAGCTACGAGATCCTGACCCTCGTCGCCAAGCGCAGCGCCGGCTGACCCGGCGCTTCGGCCGCTGTCCGACAGGCTCGTGCAAGCCTGTCGGACGCCGCTGACAGCGCTTCTCTGCAGCCACCGACAACCCGCCGACACGGGCGACCCTACGCTGACGACTTCCGAGTCGTTGAGGAGTCTTCCATGTCACAACAAGCTATCCATCGATCCGTGGCCCGCTTCGGCCTGCCCGTCATTGCCGCGGCTGCGCTGGCCGCCTGCGGTGGCGGCGGCGGTTACTCCGGCCAGCCCATGGCCAGCACCACCGGCACGCTGCGCGTCTCGATCACCGACGCGCCCGCCTGCGGTTTCGACCATGTCTACGTGACCGTCGAGAAGGTGCGCGTGAACGGCAGCGCATCGGCCGCGCCCACGGATGCGGGCTGGACGGACATCACCCTCGCCACGCCGCAGCGCATCGACCTGCTGGCGCTGTCCAACGGCGCGCTGACGACGCTCGGCCAGACCCAGCTGCCGGCCGGCAGCTACCAGCAACTGCGCCTCGTGCTGTCGGCCAACACCCCGGCCAACCCGCTGGCCAACTCGGTGGTGCCCACCGGCGGCGCGGAGCAGGCCGTGGACACGCCGAGCGCGGCGCAGAGCGGCATCAAGCTCAATGCCGGCATGACCGTGGCGGCCGACAAGGTGGCCGACTTCGCGATCGACTTCGATGCCTGCAAGTCCTTCGTGCGCGCCGGCAACTCCGGCAAGATCATCATGAAGCCGGTGCTGTCGCTGATCCCGATGCTCAGCGACGCCGGCATGCGCATCGTCGGCTTCGTCGACGCGGGCCTGGCCAACGGTGGCGCGACGGTGAGCGTGCAGTCGGCCGGCGTGCCGGTGCGCGCGACGCCGACCGACGCGACCGGCAAGTTCGTGCTCTACCCGGTGCCGGCCGGCAGCTATGACCTCGTCGTCACGGCCAATGGCCGCGCGAACGCGGTCGTCACCGGCGTGCCCGTCACGACGACGGCCTACACCTACGTTGGCAGCGACACGGTGCGCCTGACGCCGCCGGCCTCGGCCGCATCGGCAACGGTCAGCGGCACGGTCACGCTGGCCGGCTCGACCGCCAACACCGAAGGCAGCGTGCGCGCCCTGCAGGCCTTGACGGGTGGGCCGAGCGTGGAAGTGGCTTTCGCGAACGCCGACGCCGCCAGCGGCGCCTATTCGATGCGCCTGCCGCTCGCGGCGCCGGTGCTGACGCCCTATATGGCCTCGCCCACCAGCTTCACGTGGACGAGCACTCCGGCCGACGCAGCCAAGTACCGCTTCGAGGCGCTGGCCTCGGGCGTGACGACGCCCAAGACCCAGAGCCTGACGCTCAGCACCGACGCGGTGCTGAATTTCGGCTTCTGACGCAGGGCAGGGGGCGCCGCCGGCGCCCCGCGGTCTTCAGCGCGCCAGCGGCGCGCCTTCGCCGGACGCCGCGGCCTTCAGGTCGGCACGGCGCGCGCCGGTGAAGCGCTTGGCCCAGTAGGCGTCGCGCATGTCCTCCACGCGCACGGCGCTGCCGGTGCGCGGGGCGTGGATGAACTTGCCCTCGCCGACGTAGATGCCGACGTGGCTGAAGGTGGCGCGCATGGTGTTGAAGAACACCAGGTCGCCGGGCTTGAGTTCGTCGCGGCGGATGGCCGCGAGGCTGCTGTCCTTGGCCTGCTCGTCGGCACGGCGCGGCAGCACCAGGCCTACGCTCATCTCGAAGATGTGGCGCGTGAAGCCGCTGCAGTCGAAACCGTTCTCGACCGAGTTGCCGCCGCGCGTGTAGCGCACGCCGAGGAAGTTCATGGCCGACAGCACGAGGTCGGAGGCGGTGTCGCGCACCGTGCTCAGCAGGCGTGCCGGCGCGCTCGGCTCGCTGGCGTTCAGCAGGCCACGCTCGCTGAGGAAGCGGCTGACCGCATCGCCCGCGTTGCCATTGGCCGCCGGCGCCGGCTTGGCCGCCGGCGCGGCCTTGTCCACCGTGGCTGGCTGCTGTTGCTGCAGGCTCTGGCCGTAGGCGCCCATCATCGTGCCCGGCGGCGGCGCCGTGGCGGCCTGGGCCAGGCCCTGCGCCTGCACCACGGCGCAGCCCGCGGCGAGCAGGCCGGCAGCAGCGATGCGATTCAGCAGGGCAGCGGAGAGAACCAGGGACATTCGGGAACGGAGGCGGGAACCAGAAGCGGGCCGCGAGCGGCCGCGATAGCGGAGAAGGGACAGCGGCGCGCAGCGTAGGAGGGGACCCCGGCAGCGTCAACCCAAGCGGACGTAAAGCTTGTAATTTTCAGGGCAAACCCCGGCTTGGTCCGGCATGGGCTCGGTGGAAACCCTGAATTCTGTCACGCCACACGGGTCAGACTTTTGTCAGTGCCTGCGCTCCACACTTTCGGCATGACGCAGACCTACGCCGAATTCCATGCCCGCTCGCTGGCCGAGCGCGACGCCTTCTGGGCCGGCCAGGCCCGTCGCATCGACTGGCAGACGCCGCCGCAGCAGATCTGCGACGTCAGCCGCCCGCCGTTTGCGCGCTGGTTCGTCGGCGGCACGACCAACCTCTGCCACAACGCGGTGGACCGCCACGCGGCGCTGCGGCCGGACGACCGCGCGTTGATCTGGGTGTCGACCGAGGTGGGCCGGGAGGTGGTCTACAGCTTTGCGCAGCTGCAGGCCGAGGTCGAGGCCATGGCGGCCATCCTGCAGGGCCAGGGCGTGGGGCAGGGCGACCGCGTGCTGATCTACATGCCCATGATCCCCGAGGCCGCGTTCGCGATGCTGGCCTGCGCGCGCATCGGCGCGATCCACTCGGTCGTGTTCGGCGGCTTCGCGTCGGTGAGCCTGGCCAGCCGCATCGAGGACGCCGCGCCCAAGCTCGTCGTCAGCGCCGACGCGGGCAGCCGCGCGGGCAAGGTGCTGCCCTACAAGCCGCTGCTGGACGAGGCCATCGAGCTGTCCGCCCACAAGCCCGCCGGCGTGCTGATGGTGGACCGCGGCCTCGCGCCGTTTGCGCGCGTGGCCGGGCGCGACCTGGACCATGCCGAGCTGCGCCGCCGCCACTGGGGCGAGCGCGTGGCCTGCGCCTGGCTGGAGTCCAACGCGACGAGCTACACGCTCTACACCAGCGGCACGACCGGCAAGCCGAAGGGCGTGCAGCGCGACGTGGGCGGCTATGCGGTGGCGCTGGCCGCCAGCATGGACTACATCTTCGGCGGCCGGCCCGGCGAGACCTATTTCTCCAGCAGCGACATCGGCTGGGTCGTCGGCCACAGCTACATCGTCTACGGGCCGCTGATCGCCGGCATGGCCACGCTGATGTACGAAGGCACGCCCGTCAACCCTGACGCCGCCGTGCTGTGGCGCCTGGTGGAGCAATACCGGGTGACGGTGATGTTCAGCGCACCCACCGCGGTGCGGGTGCTGAAGAAGCACGACGCGGCGCTGCTCAAGCGCCACGACCTGTCGTCGCTGCGCGCGCTCTTCCTGGCCGGCGAGCCGCTGGACGAGCCGACCGCGCGCTGGATCGCCGAGGGCCTGGGCGTGCCCATCATCGACAACTACTGGCAGACCGAGACCGGCTGGCCGCTGCTGACGGTGGCCCACCACATCCCCGGCGTCGAGGCCGTGCCGACGCGCTTCGGCTCGCCCGGCGTGCCGATGTACGGCTATGGCGTGAAGCTGCTCGACGAGAACAGCGGCGCGGAGCTGGGGGCCGACCAGAAGGGCGTGCTCGTCATCGAGCACCCGCTGCCGCCGGGCTGCCTGCAGACCGTCTGGGGCGACGACGCGCGCTTCGTCGACACCTACTGGCGCAGCATTCCTGGTCGTGAAGGGGGCCGGCAGGTCTACTCGACCTTCGACTGGGGGCTGCGCGACGCCGACGGCTACACCTTCATCCTCGGCCGCACGGACGACGTCATCAACGTGGCCGGCCACCGCCTGGGCACGCGCGAGATCGAGGAATGCATCTCCGGCCACGCCGCCGTGGCCGAGGTGGCCGTCGTCGGCGTGGCGGACGCGCTCAAGGGCCAGGTCGCCATCGCCTTCGCGGTGCTGCGCGACCCGGGCCAGGCCTCGCTCGCGCTGGAGGGCGAGGTCATGAAGCATGTCGACGCCCAGCTCGGCGCCGTGGCGCGGCCGGCGCGCGTGCATTTCGTGACCCTGCTGCCCAAGACCCGCTCCGGCAAGCTGCTGCGCCGCGCGCTGCAGGCCGTGGCCGAGGGCCGCGACCCGGGCGACCTGACGACGCTGGACGACCCGAGCGCGCTGACCCAGGTGCAAACCCTGCTGCGCAAATAGGGGCATGCCGAACGGCTGGGCCGCCGCCCGGCCGCCAGAATCGCGCCTTCCCACAAGGAGACGCGATGAAACCCGTCCTGACCACCCTGGCCGCGCTGGCGCTGGCCGCCGTGGCCGCGCAGGCAGCCCCGCAGCTGCCGGCCTCCAACTTCCCCGCGTTCGGCTCCGTCGCGGACGTGAACCAGGCCTGCGACGGCGGCCTCGCAGGTGCCCGCAAGCGCGTGCAGGCGCTGGAGCAGCGCAAGGTCGACGCCGGCTGGCTGGCCGCCTTCGACGACCTGGCGGTCTATCTCGAGGACCACCAGAACCCGACCGATTTCGTCCTCAACGTCCACCCCGACAAGGCGGTGCGCGACGCGGCCCAGGCCTGCTCGCTGCGCTGGGCCGACTTCGGCTCCAGCCTGGGCCAGAACGAGAAGATCTACCGCGCGCTGCAGAAGGCCCCCCAGGCCGACGGCATCGACGCCGAGTTCGTGCGCCTGGCCTCGGGGCAGTTCGAGGACAGCGGCGTGGCCCTGCCCAAGGCCAAGCGGCAGCGTGCCAAGCAGATCCTGGACAAGCTCACCGAGCTGGACCAGCAGTTCAACAAGAACATCCGCGACGCCGGCACCCGCGTGGCCTTCACCGAGGCCGAGCTCAAGGGCGTGCCCGCCAGCGTGTGGGACAAGGCCAGGCGCGACGACCAGGGCCGCATCCTGCTCGGCGTGGACTATCCGAGCTATGTGCCCGTCATGCGCCTGGCCGAGAGCGGCGTCGCGCGCGAGCGCATGTGGCGGGCCAAGACCGACGAGGGCGGCCAGGCCAACCTCGACCTGCTGGCCCGGATCGCCACGCTGCGCGGCGAGTACGCCAGGTTGTTCGGCTTCGACAACTACGTGGACTTCAACCTGCGCCGCCGCATGGCCAAGGACGGCGCGACGGCGACGCGCTTCCTCGACTCGGTGGCCGGCGCCGTCAACGCGCGCGAGAAGGCCGAGCTGCAGGAGCTGCGCGCCGACAAGGCCGCCCACCTCGGCCAGGCGCTGGAGCAGACCCGGATCGAGCGCTGGGACGCGACCTTCTACGGCGAGCGCGTGAAGCGCGAGAAGTTCAGCGTCGACCAGAACGCCTTCCGCCCCTACTTCCCGCCGCAGCAGAGCCTGGAGTTCGCGCTGCACGTCATCGAGAAGACGATGGGCGTCAAGTACGAGCGCATCGCCAACAAGCTCTGGCACGACGAGGCCCAGACCTATGTCGTCAGCGATGCGGCCAGCGGCAAGCCCATCGCCCAGCTCTACGTCGACCTCTACCCGCGCGACGGCAAGTACAACCACGCCGCCGTCTGGCCGCTGCGCGGCAGCGCCACGCGCATCGCCCGCACGCCCGCGGCGGCCCTGGTCGTCAACTTCGACCGCAACGGCCTGACGCTGGACGAGGTGGAGACCCTGCTGCACGAACTCGGCCACTCGGTGCATGCCGACCTGTCCCGCACCCGCTACGCCAGCCTCGCCGGCACGGCCGTCGTGCACGATTTCGTCGAGGCCCCGTCGCAGATGCTGGAGGACTGGGTCTACGACAAGCAGGTGCTCAAGCTGATGCAGGAGGTCTGCGCCGCTTGCAAGCCGGTGCCGGACGCGATGGTCGACCAGGCCGTGGCCGCCAAGGCCTATGGCAAGGGCATGCAGTTCGGCCGCCAGCACCTGTATGCGAGCTACGACCTGGCCCTGCACCAAAGCCCCAAGCCCGCGCCGCTGCCGCTGTGGGCCCGCATGGAGGGCGCCACGCCGCTGGGCTATGTGCCCGGCACGATGTTCCCGGCCGGCTTTGCCCACATCGCCGGCGGCTATGGCGCGGGCTACTACGGCTATCTGTGGAGCCTGGTCGTCGCAATGGACCTGCGCACCGCGTTCGCGGCGGACAAGCTTTCGCCCGAGGTCGGCCAGCGCTACCGCGAGCGCGTGCTGAGCCAGGGCGCGCAGAAGCCCGCGGCCGAGCTGGTCAGGGACTTCCTGGGCCGCGACGGCAATTCGCAGGCCTTCTTCGACGACCTGAAGAAGTAGGTCGCCGAGGCCGTCAGCCGCCGCAGCTGCCCGAGCCGCAGCCGTGCGCCGCGGCTGCCGTGATCGGCTGGCGGCATACGCCCGTCGCCGGGTCGAAGCCGACCTGCTCCATCGTGAACACCAGAGCCGCGTCCATCATCTCGGCGTGCTGCGGGAACCAGCCCGCCAGCTCCGTGCGCAGGATGGCGAGCGGCTCGCGGTCGTTCAGCTCGTTCGCATAGCGCAGCGCCTCGCGCATCACGTTCAGCACCATCGCGTGCTGGCCGGCATGGCAGTTCTGCGCCTCGAAGCCGCAGCGCGCCATCCAGTCCTCCTCCATCGCGAAATGGGCCTCGGTGTGGGCCAGCAGCGCGTGGTAGGCGGGCAGGGCGTCGGTGCCGCCGTCCAGTGCGGCGCCGAAGGCGTTCAGCAGCTCGACGAACTCCTGGTGGGTGGTGTCCAGCTCGGGGTTGTTCAGGACGAGGGATTCGGTCCAGGCAAGGGTGCTCATGGGCCAGATGCTAAGCGTGCATTCGTACAACCGGTTTGAGCCATCGCAAGGTGGATGGACCCTGACCTTGCGATTGCGCCGTCGTGCCACCAAGGCGAGCGGATATCGATATGCGTTTGGTCATGCCTGCTGTGGCGCGGGCGCTGCGGTATTGGGAAAACCCGTCTGGGCGCGAACAACTCATTACATAGAGTGCGCCGCTTCTTCCCATTCGGAAGGCTCGTCGTCCGCTGGCCTATCTGTCGGTGTGACACCTTTTCCTCACCAAGGATCTTTCTTCATCATGAAGCACATAGCATTGAAGCCACTCGCCGCAGCCCTGGCGCTGGCGGGCGTGGCTCAGCTGCCGGCCCAGGCCCAGGCCGCCGCGCCCGGCGCGCGCGAGGAGCTCGAACGCGTCGAGGTCATCGGCAGCCGCATCAAGCGCATCAACATCGCCGACGAGACGGCCAACCCCATCACCCTCATCAGCCGCGAGGAGATTCAGCGCTCCGGCGTGGCGACCACGCGCGACCTGCTGGAGATGCTGCCCGGCTTCAACAGCGGCACGCTGTCGGACCTCAACGGGAGCAATTCCTTCGGCAACGGCGGCACCGGTGCCAGCCTGCGCAACCTGGGCAAGCAGTCCACGCTGGTGCTGCTGAACTCGCGCCGCATCGCGGCCTACCCGCTGGCCGATTACAACGAGGTGTTCTCCAACCTCGACTCGCTGCCGGTGGACGCCATCGAGCGCATCGAGGTGCTGAAGAGCGGCGGCTCGGCGCTGTACGGTTCCGATGCCGTGGCCGGTGTCATCAACATCGTCACGCGCAGCAGTTTCAAGGGGCTGACGGTCAGCGCCAACGCCCAGGAGTCGTTGAAGTCCAAGCAGTTCAAGGACCAGTCCTTTGCGGTCACCGGCGGCGTCGGCAACCTGGCGACCGACGGCTTCAACGTCCTCGCCAATGTCGACTACTACCACCGCGGCGACTTCTTCTGGCGTGATGTGCTCCAGTACAGCAACCCCGCCTACAAGGCGTTCTCGTCCAGCTTCGGCTCGTTCTCCAGCTATAGCTACCCGGGCAACGTGATTGGCCAGGGGCCCGTGGCCGGCTGCACGACGTTCAACGCGTCGAAGACGCTGTGCATGTACGACCGCTACCAGCGCTTCTCGGTGCAGCCCTCGGCGGACCGGCTCAGCGGCATCGTCTCGGCCAAGTTCAAGGTCTCCGACCATATGCAGGGCTTTGCGGAAGCGCTGTACTCCAACACCAAGAATGCCTACTACAGCGCGCACCAGACCTACGGTGCCGCCGCCGCCAATGTCGTCTGGGGCGACCCCAACACCAATGCCGCCCGCACCTTCGTCTACCGCGGCCTTCCGGCCCAGCATCCCCTCAACCAGACCGGCGGTGAGGTCGAGTTCCGCTATCGCTTCGTGGACGACAACCAGGCCAACAAGGTGTCGACCGACCAGTACCGCGTGCTCGCCGGCCTGAAGGGCGACTGGCAGGGCTGGGACTGGGAGTCCGCCGTGGGCATGATGGGTGGAACGACCACGCAACGCCAGCGCGGCCAGTTCAGCGACAGCGGCTTCAAGGAGGTCATCGGCGACTACAACAAGGACACGCTGGACGCCGACTTCTTCAACAAGCCCAATGGCTACAAGATCGGCCAGACCAACAGCGACGCCGTGTTGAACAAGCTGTTCCCGGCCTTCGGCTACGACGCCAAGATCAACCAGACCTTCCTGGACGGCAAGGCCACCACCGAGTTCGGCAGCCTCGCCGGCGGCCCGATCAATATCGCGACGGGTTTCGAGCTGCGCCACGAGACCATGAAGATCGCGCCCGACGCACTGTCGGCGTCGGGCGACATCGTGGGCCTGGGCACCGTGCGTGCCGACGCCGGCCGGAGCTTCGGCGCGCTGTTCGTCGAGGCCGACCTGCCGGTGACCAAGGCCCTGGACGCCCAGGTGGCCGGCCGGCTGGACAAGTTCCCCGGCTTTGCCGCGCACTTCTCCCCGAAGGTGGCCGTGCGCGCGCAACTGATGCCGCAACTGATGCTGCGCGGCTCGGTCGAAGGGGGCTTCCGTGCGCCCAATCTGACCGAGAGCGCCGCATCCAGCAAGTCGGCCTTCCAGCCCGGCGTCAGCGACCCCAAGCGCTGCGATGCCGCGAGCGCGCTGATCAGCGACCTCACTGCGCAGGCCAAGGCTCTGCCCGACAGCGATCCCAACAAGACGCTGCTGCAGGCCCGCGCCGACGCCATCGACGACTGCAGCATGGGTGTGGCCAATGTGGTGCGCAACAACCCGGGCCTGAAGCCCGAGACCTCGCACATCATGACGTTCGGCCTGGCCTTCCAGCCGGTCAAGTCGTTCAGCACGACGCTGGACTACTACGCCATCGAGCGCGTCAACGAGATCGGCACCAAGAGCGTGTCGGACTTGCTCAACGCCGAGAGCCAGCAGCCTGCCGGAACCATCGTGCGTGCGCCCGACTTCAGCAACGACCCGACGTTCAAGACGCCGGCCGAGGTCGCCAAGTACGCGCCGGGCGCAGGGCGTTTGAACCTGGTCAGCGGCCAGTTCGTGAACCTGGGCAAGACCAAGACCAGCGGTGTGGACTGGACCATGACCAGCCAGTTCAGCGATCCGCTCGGCAACGTGTCGGTGAACTTCGATTCCACCTATCTGCTGGAGTTCAAGCAGTTCAGCACGTCCGACAACCGCTACGGCGACAACCTCGCCGGCCGCTGGGGCTTCCCGCGCTTCAACTTCAAGCTGCGAGCCAGCCAGGAGTGGGGCAGCTGGACGCACACGCTGACCTACTTCTGGACGGGCAGCACCACGTTGACGGGCGACTACTTCGACGCCACCAACGGCGTGGTCAACTGGAGCGTGGGTGACTGCGCGAACAAAAAGAAGCTGGATGCCAACCAGTGCCAGGTGCACAGCTACAACCGGTTGGACTACAACCTGGCGTGGCGTCCGACGAAGGCGCTGACCCTGAGCGCGAACCTGCGCAATGTGCTGGGTCGTCGCCCGCCGATCAACTACCGCAGCTTCGGTCAGGGCGGCATCATCCCGGACAACCGTGAGGACGTCATGGGCCGCGTGCTGCGGCTGGCGGTGGAATACAGGTTCCTGTAAACCCCGCCGGGCTGGGCCTTAGCCCAGCCGTGCCCGGTGCCGCGCCACCTGCGCGCGCACCTGGGCCGGCGCCGTGCCGCCCAGCACGTTGCGCGCGTTCAGCGAGCCTTCCAGCGACAGCACATCGAACACGTCGGCCTCGATGCGGGCGTCGAAGGTCTTCAGCTGGTCCAGCGTCAGCGCGGCCAGGTCCACGCCCTGCTGCGTCGCGGTCTTCACCGCGTGGGCGACGACCTCGTGGGCGTCGCGGAAGGGCAGGCCCTTCTTGACGAGGTAGTCGGCCAGGTCGGTGGCCGTCGCATGGCCCTTCAGCGTCGCGGCGCGCATGGCCTCGGGCTTCACGCTCAGGCCGGCCAGCATGTCGGCAAAGATGCGCAGCGTGTCCTTCAGCGTGTCCACCGTGTCGAACAGCGGCTCCTTGTCTTCCTGGTTGTCCTTGTTGTAGGCCAGGGGCTGGCCCTTCATCAGCGTGACCAGGCCGACGAGGTGGCCGACGACGCGGCCGGTCTTGCCGCGTGCCAGCTCGGGCACGTCGGGGTTCTTCTTCTGCGGCATGATCGACGAGCCGGTGCAGAAGGCATCGGGCAGCGCGATGAAGCCGAAGTTCTGGCTCATCCACAGGATCAGTTCCTCGGACAGGCGCGAGATGTGCAGCATGACGAGTGTGGCGGCTGCGCTGAACTCGATCGCGAAGTCGCGGTCGCTGACGGCGTCCAGGCTGTTCTGGCTGCAGGCCTCCATGCCCAGCGTGCGGGCCACGCGCTCGCGGTCCAGCGGGTAGCTGGTGCCGGCCAGCGCGGCGGCGCCCAGCGGCAGGCGGTTCACGCGCTTGCGCGCGTCCGCGAGGCGCTCCGAATCCCTGGCGAACATTTCCACATAGGCCAGCAGGTGGTGGCCGAAGCTGACCGGCTGGGCCACCTGCAGATGGGTGAAGCCGGGCAGGATGACGCCGGCATGCTCGCCGGCCTTGTCCACCAGCACGCGCTGCAGCGCGGCCAGCAGGCCGGAGATCTCGTCGATCTCGCCGCGCAGCCACAGCCGCACGTCGGTGGCGACCTGGTCGTTGCGGCTGCGGCCGGTGTGCAGGCGCTTGCCGGCGATGCCGACGCGCTCGGTCAGCCGCGCCTCGATGTTGAGGTGCACGTCCTCCAGGTCGAGCTTCCAGTCGAACCGGCCGGCCTCGATCTCGGCGGCGATCTCGCCCAGGCCGCGCTGGATGGTGGCGTGGTCCTCGGCGCTCAGGATGCCCTGGGCCGCCAGCATCTCCGCATGCGCCAGGCTGCCGGCGATGTCGGCGCGCCAGAGGCGCTGGTCGAAGCCGACGCTGGCCGTGTAGCGCTTGACCAGGTCGCTCATCGGCTCGGAAAACAGGGCGGACCAGGCTTGGGACTTGTTGGCGAGTTGGTTGTCAGACATGGGGCGGGCGTCGGAATTCGGCGCGCACAATCGCGCGCAGCCCGGCATTATCGAACGCCGCTCCTTTCGCCCATGCCGCCGTCCTTCTTCAAGCGTCGCCCGCCCGCGCCAGGGCACAGCGTCTGGCACGACTCCCTCCAGGTCAGCCAGTGGCTGGGGTTTGCGCCCACCGAGCTGCCGGAGCTGAGCTCGGCGCCGCTGCTGGACCCGACGCGCGCCTTCGACGTCTGCCACGTCGGCCTGGTGCTGCGCGCCGTGCTGGGCGTGCACCTGCTGCTGGCCCTGGGCGCCGCCATCGTCGCGCGGGACGGCTGGCAATGGCTGATGCTGACGGCCAACGGCACCGTCGTCACGATGTTCGCGGTGCTGTCCTGGCTGATCCTGGTCTGCGCCGCCAAGCGGCTGTGGCCGCGCCTGCCCGAGCCGGCGCAATGGGCGGCGCTGATGGCGCTGGGCGCCGCGGGTGCGCTGATGGGTTTCGCGCTGCTGAACCTGACCGGCGACGAGCCCGCGTCGCCCTGGCGCTGGGGCAGCGTGGCCGCGGCCGGCGCGAGCGGCGCGGCCATGCTGCTGGCCTGGCTCAAGCTGCGCGAGCACAGCCAGCGCCCGGCCGATGCACTGGCCCAGCTCGTCGAGCTGCAGTCGCGCATCCGGCCGCATTTCCTGTTCAACACGCTGAACAGCGCCATCGCCCTCGTGCAGGTCGACCCGGCGCGTGCCGAGGGCGTGCTGGAGGACCTGGCCGAACTGTTCCGCGTGGCGCTGGCCGACGCCAGCGCGTCGGTCACGCTGGGCGAGGAGGTGGAGCTGGCCAGGCGCTATCTGGCCATCGAGCAGATCCGCTTCGGCAGGCGGCTGCGCGTCGTCTGGCACCTGGACGCCGCGGCCGACGCGGCACGCGTGCCGCCGCTGCTGCTGCAGCCGCTGGTGGAGAACGCCGTGCGCCACGGCGTCGAGCCCAACGACGAGGGCGGCGAGATCGAGGTCATGACGGCCCGGCGCGGCACCGAGGTCGTGATCGGCGTCATCAACACGGTCGGCGGGCCGGCCCGCACGGCCGGCCACGGCCTGGCGCTGCGCAATGTGCGCCAGCGCCTGCGCCTGATGCACGACGTGGCCGCGCGCTTCGACATCGAGCCGGCCGACGGGCGCTTCTCGGTGCGCATCGTCGTGCCGGTCTGAGCAGACTCGGTTCCCCAGCCGGCCTTGCGGACCGTGCCGAGCCGCGAGTTGACGATGTCCGCTCGCGATGCCGCCGCCGCGGCGCGGCGCTGCGCGTCAATCCGACGATAGGATTCCCGGCACCCCGCCCGATCACCATGCAGCACGGAGGTATGCGTTGAGTCCGTTGAAGATCCTCGTCGTCGACGACGAGCCGCTCGCACGCTTGCGCCTGCGCGGCCTGGTCGATGCCGTCACCGAACCGCGCTGCGAGGTCGTCGCCGAGGCCGCCACCGGTTCCCAGGCCGCCACCTGGCTGCGCGAGCATGGCTGCGACCTCGTGCTGCTGGACGTGCAGATGCCGGGGGTCGACGGCCTGCAGCTGGCCGACAGTCTGGCCCAGCGCATGGCCGCCGGTCAGGCGGCGCCGATGATCGTCTTCGTGACGGCGCACGCGATGCATGCGCTGCGCGCCTTCGAGCTCGACGCCATCGACTACCTGACCAAGCCCGTGCGCCGCGAGCGCCTGCAGGCCGCGCTGGCCCGTGCCGCCCAGCGCCTGGCCGAGCGCAGCGCCGTGCAGGCCCGGCAGCCGGCCCAGGCCGGCGATGCGGCGGCCGCGCCCGAGACCGACTTCATCACCATCGCCGACCGGGGCCGGCTCAAGCGCGTGCCGGTGAGCGAGGTGCTGTACTTCAAGGCCGAGCTCAAATACGTGACGCTGCGCACCGCCAGCGAGAGCCATGTGCTCGACGGCGCGCTGTCGGACCTGGAGCAGCGCTGGGGCGAGCGCTTCCTGCGCGTGCACCGCAACGCCCTCGTGGCCCGCTGGGCCGTGCGCGATCTGGAGCGCCATGCGCCGACCGGCTTCGGCGAACTCGACGGCGGCGATGGCGCCGAGGCCGCCGACAGCTGGGCCGTGCGCATCGTCCATGTCGACGAATGGCTGGCCGTGTCCCGGCGCCAGGTGGCGGCGGTGCGGGAGGCGCTGGCGGGGTTGAAGGGCTGAGGATGCCTGCTTGAAGCGTCGCTGGCTCGTCTTCGGCCCGGGTCTGCTGCTGGCGGTGGTGTGCGTGCTGCTGCTGCGGCCGGCGCCGCGGCCCCTGGCGGCGGTCCCGCCGTCGGTGCCTGTCGCCGCACAGCTGCCTCAGGAGGCGGCGCCTGCCTCCAGCGCCAGTCCGGCCCGGGCGGCTAGCGCGGCCGGGCCCGCGATGGATGCGTCGTCGGCGCCCGGCCCGGACGGCGACTTCGTCGAGATCTGCGGCGTCGGGTCGGTGAAGCGCAGCGAGTTCGAGCGGGAGCGCGGCAGCGGCGAGCCCAGGCCGGCCTGGGCGCAGGCCATGGACCAGCAGTATGAAAACGCGCTGGGCGAGGTGCTCGGGCGGCTGAGCGCCGGAACGACAAGCCAGCGCGTCGCGGCGGCCGTCATGCGTGGCGATCTGGAAGGCGCGGCCCGGTTGGCGCATGCCAGCGGTGACTGGAAAGCCTATCGCCTGGCGCTCCGGGCCTGCCGCAAGGACCGTGACTACCGTTCCGCCGTCATGCGGCACAACGGCCTGCGGCCGGCCCTGGCGGCGAGCGGCATCGCCACGCCGGAACTGGCCGCGCCCGGTCCCGAGCCCGCGGCCTGCGCGGCCCTGAGCCTGGAACGGTTGGAGGCGATGGATCCGGGTGATGCCTCGCCCTGGCTGCTGCGCCTGTCCGACAGCCAGGACCGGGCAGATGCGGTGGGCGTTTCCGAGGCGCTGTTCCAGATCGCACAACGCTCCCGGCTGTCGGGCAGCACCCGACCGCTCGGCGAAGCTGTGCTGGAGGTCGTCGGCGACGAACCGACGCTGGCCGAGGTCAGCGCCCTCGTGGCGGCCGTCGGCATCGATGCGGCGTCGACGCTGGACGATTCATTGCTGCTGGTCGGCCGATCCTGTCGCGCCAATGCGTTGCGCGACGCCAACCTGCGTCAGTTGTGCGGGCGGGTCGTGCAGCGCATGCCGGACCTCGCTCGGGACGTGAACGAGGCGGGCGCGCTTTATTCGCTGGAGGAGCGGCTTGGCCTGGCCCACGGCGGCCGGGGCCTGTCGCCCGAGGACAGGCAGCGTGTGCTGCAGGCGTTCGCCGGCGGCAGCCTGGGTGCCGTGGAAAGCCTGAGCTGTTCCGGCATGAAGGCCATCGGGCGGCAGGCCGTGAACATGAAACGGGTGGGAGAGCTTCGCTTCGCGAGAGCCCTCCTGATGGCGGGCGCGGCGTCGGCGCCGCATTGACTCCGGCCGATGGTCAGCCCGTGTTCCGCAACCCCGCCGCGATGCCGTTGATGGACAGGTGGATGCCGCGCTGCACGCGCTCCATGGCTGGGTCGTCCGCCAGCGTGCGGCGGTAGCGGCGCATCAGCTCGACCTGCAGGTGGTTGAGCGGGTCGATGTAGGGGAAGCGGTGCTCGATGGAGCGCGCCAGCGAGGGGTTGGCGGCCAGGCGCCTGGCGTCGCCGGTGATGAGGTTGAGCGCGGCCTGGGTGCGCTCGAACTCCTCGCGGATGGCCGCGAAGATGCGCTTGCCGAGCTTCTTGTCCTCGACCAGCTCGACGTAGCGCTCGGCCAGGGCCAGGTCGGTCTTGGCCAGCACCATGTCGAGGTTGGACAGCAGCGCGCGGAAGAAGGGCCAGCCCTTGAGCATGCGCTTGAGCAGGGCCAGGTTCCTGGCGCGCTGCGCCGGCTCCTCGCCGAGGAAGGTCTCGACGCCGGAGCCGAAGCCGCACCAGCCTGGCAGGGCGACGCGGGCCTGGCCCCAGGAGAAGCCCCAGGGGATGGCGCGCAGGTCCTCGATGGCGCGCGTGGCCTTGCGCGAGGCCGGGCGCGAGCCGATGTTGAGCTCGGCGATCTCGCGGATGGGCGTGCTCGCGAAGAAGTAGTCGGCGAAGCCCGGCGTGTCGTAGACCAGGCCGCGGTAGGCGGCGAAGCTGGCGTCCGACAGCGCCTGTGCGGCCTGCAGATAGCCCTTGGGCGCGCTCTGCGTCGGGTGCAGCAGCGTGGCCTCCAGCGTGGCGGCGACCAGCGTCTCGAGGTTGCGCCGGCCGATCTCGGGGTGGGCGTATTTGGAGGCGATGACCTCGCCCTGCTCGGTCAGGCGGATCTGGCCGTTCACGGTGCCCGGGGGCTGGGCCAGGATGGCCTGGTAGCTCGGGCCGCCGCCGCGCCCGACGGTGCCGCCGCGGCCGTGGAAGAGGCGCAGCGTGATGGGGGCCGCGCGCTTGAGTTCGTCGAACAGCTCGACGAGGGCGATCTCGGCGCGGTAGAGCTCCCAGGACGACGTGAACATGCCGCCGTCCTTGTTGCTGTCGGAGTAGCCCAGCATGATGTCCTGCTCGCCGCCGCTGCGGTCGACGAGGCCGCGCACGCCGGGCAGCGCGTAGAACTCCCGCATGATGGTCGGCGCGATGCGCAGATCGCCGATGGTCTCGAACAGCGGCACGATGATGAGGTCGCTGGCCGCGTAGCCGTCCAGCGTGCCGCGCAGCAGGCCGGTTTCTTTCAGCAGCAGGGCCACTTCGAGCAGGTCGCTGACCGACTCGGTGTGCGAAATGATGTAGTGGCGCAGCGCCTCGCGGCCGAAGCGGGCCAGGGCCTCGCGGGCGGCCTCGAAGGTGGCGAGCTCGAACTGCGTCTTGTCGGTGTAGCTCGCGCCGATGACGCGCAGCGGGCGGGCGTCGTTCAGCAGGCGCAGCAGCAGCGCGCGCTTGGCCGCTTCGTCCAGCGCCGCGTAGTCTTCCTCGATGCGGGCGGCGGCCAGCAGTTCGGCCAGCACCAGCTCGTGCTGGTCGCTGCTCTGGCGCAGGTCCAGCGTCGCGAGGTGGAAGCCGAAGACCTGCACGGCGCGCATCAGCGGCGCCAGGCGCGGCGCGATCAGCGCCTCGGCGTGGTTGGCCTTCAGCGAGGCCTCGATGGTGCGCAGGTCGGCCAGCAGTTCCTCGGGGCTGACGTAGGGGTCCTGCGGCGCGACGGCGTGGCGCAGGGCCTCGGTGCCGGTCAGCGCATGCAGCGTGGCGGCCAGGCGGGCATACATGCCGGTCAGCGCGCGGCGGTAGGGCTCATCCAGGCGGTGGGCGTTCTGGTCGGGGCTGCGCTCGGCGAGCAGCTGCATCTCGGGCGACACGCCGGACAGGCGCAGCGAGATGGACAGCTCGGCGCCCAGCTCGTGCAGCTCGGTCAGGTAGTGGCGCAGCGCGACCTCGGCCTGGCGCTTCATGGCCTGGCACAGCGTCGCGGCGCCGACGTTGGGGTTGCCGTCGCGGTCGCCGCCGATCCAGTGGCCCATGCGCAGGAAGCTGGGCAGGTGCTCGCCCGGCAGGTGCTCTTCCAGCTCGGCGTAGAGCTTGGGGATCTGGCGCAGGAAGGTCGCGTTGTAGTAGGACAGCGCGTTCTCGATCTCGTCGGCCACGGTCAGCTTGGAGTAGCGCAGCATGCGCGTCTGCCAGAGCTGGGTGATGCGGGCGCGCAGCAGGGCCTCGGCCTCGCGCAGCTCGCGCTCGGTGCCCGCGCGGTCGCGCGCTTCGAGCAACGCGGCGACTGCGCGCTCGGCGTCCAGGATGCTCTTGCGCTGCACTTCGGTGGGATGGGCCGTCAGCACCGGCGAGATGAAGCCGCGCTTGAGCACCTCAGCAATCTCGGTGGGGCGGATGCCGGCCTCGTGCAGATGCTCCAGGCAATAGGCCAGCGAGCCGGGCTGCACGCTGCCGGCGCGCTCGTGCACGTCGCGGCGGCGGATGTGGTGGCGGTCCTCGGCGATGTTGGCCAGGTGCGAGAAATAGCTGAAGGCGCGGATGACGCTGACGGCCTGCTCGCCTGACAGGCTCTTGAGCAGCTTGTCGAAGCGCTTGCCGGCCTCCTTGTCGTGCTTGTGGCGGTAGGCCACCGACAGCTGGCGGATGCGCTCGACCAGCTCGTAGGCCTCGCGGCCTTCCTGCTCGCGAATCACGTCGCCGAGGATGCGGCCGAGCAGCCGGATGTCGGCCACCAGGGGTTCGTTCTTGTCGACTTCGGAGCGGGCGGGAGCGGCGCGAGGAGGCATGGCGGAGCGTCCGGGAAGGAAATTGCTGCAGAGCAGGTAACTGAGTTACCGAAATATGACTCTAGCAGTTTCCTTGTCCGGGCGGCCCCTCCAATCCCCGGGTTCGAGGCAGGCATCGCGAGGGCGCAGGGGCGCGGCACCCCGTGGGACCGGGGGTGCGGCAGCGGCTTCGAGCATGGCGAAGCCCGCATTGCGAAACTACGGCGCGGCCGGCGGCGTGCCGCGGGGAGGGATTGCCTGCAGGCGGATGGGTTGCCGTAGCGAATGGCCGGCCGATGGCCGCGGGCCACCTCGCGGCAGGCTTGGAGCGGTGCGCGCAGGAGCAGACATGAGATCGCTACCATCTCGTGCAAGAAATTCAGTATGCCATCAAAATGGCAGCGCTGTCATTTTTTGCGAGTGCGCAGCGGAACACTGTGGCGCAAAGCGCAAATCCGCCATCATCAACCCGCGTAAACCCCAACAGTGGGCGGCGGGGAAAAAAAATTAAAGTACGACCCGGCGCTTGAGGTGGCACCTCTTTTTTTGGAGCGCGTTGTTAACGCTACCAACCAGTTCATCCGCAAGCCATCCAGCTGTCCTCAACCGGCTCAGCCGCTGGGCCGCCAAAGCAATCAAGGAGACAAATGAAACACCCTCAGACTTCCAAGGCGCGGCGCGTGTCCTGGCAGGCCCGGCAACTCAAGCCCGTCGCATGGGCGTCCTCGCTCGCGCTGCTGACCGGCGCGGCGGCCGTGCATGCCCAGGCCCAGCAGGCCGGCCCAGCCGCAGCCCCCGCCCCTCAATCGTTGGAGACCGTCGTCGTCACGGGCATTCGCAAGTCGCTTGACAGCGCTGTCAACCTGAAGCGCGAGTCGCGTGGCCTGGTGGATGGCATCGTGGCCGAGGACATCGGCAAGTTCCCCGACACCAACCTCGCCGAGTCGATGCAGCGCATCGCCGGCGTGTCCATCGACCGCGCCGCCAGCGGCGAGGGCTCCAAGGTCACGGTGCGCGGTGTCGGCCCCGACTTCAACATGGTGCTGCTGAACGGCCGGCAGATGCCGACCTCGACCATCAACCAGCTCAACGCGGGCGCCAGCGGCTCGCGCGCCTTCGACTTCTCCAACCTGTCGTCCGACTCGATCTCGGCGCTGGAGGTCTACAAGACCGGCCGCGCCGAATCGCCCACGGGCGGCATCGGCGCGACCATCAACGTGAAGACGGCCCGCCCGCTGGACCTGCGCGAGCGCGTGGCCAGCATCGGCGTCAAGGCCAACTTCGACGGCTCCAACAGCCGCCTGCCCGAGTCCTTCAAGGGCAGCAGCGTGACGCCCGAGGTTTCCGGCATCTACAGCGACACCTTCGCCGACCGCACCATCGGCATCGCGATCAGCGGCAGCTATTCCAAGCGCGACTCGGGCTCCAACATGGCCTACACGCAGGGCGGCTGGCGCACCTTCAACCCGTCGCAGACCGACTGGGGCACGATCCCGGCCAAGCCCGCCACCGGCACCGATCCGATCACCAACCGACCGACCGGCCTGTACTCGACTTCGGTCGACATGCGCTACTCGCTGACGGCCATCGAGCGCGAACGCTTCAACGGCCAGATGACGCTGCAGTTCGCGCCGAGCAAGGACCTGCGCTTCACGCTCGACTACACGATGGCGACGAACACGCTGAGCAAGAAGAACGCCGAGCTGTCCAGCTGGTTCAACTTCTCGTTCGGCCCGACCACCTTCACCAGCGGCCCGGTCGCCTCGCCGCTGGTCCAGACCGCGCTGTGGCCCAACGGCGACCACGACCTGGCCATCAACTCCGGAGCCTATGGCGAGAAGTCCAAGCTCGGCTCCACCGGCTTCAACACGGCTTGGAAGGTCAGCAATGCGCTGTCCATCGACCTGGACGCCCACCACTCCACGTCCAGCACCAAGCCCAACAGCCCCTACGGCACCTACTCGACGATGGACCTGGGCCTGTTCAACCAGGGCAATGCCATCGCCTACTACGACCAGAAGCTGCCCATCCTGAGCCTGCCGACGACGACGATGGACGCCAGCAAGCTGCAGCTGACGGGGTCGCAGTTCGTCAACAACATGGCCGAGCAGACGGTCGACCAGTTCCAGACGCGCGGCACCTACCGGCTGGACGCCGACAACAAGCTGCTGGCCGGCCTGGGCTTCACGAAGGTGAAGAACCGCGCCGCGGGCTACAACAACCAGAACAACGACTGGGGCGGAGTCGGCGTCAAGAAGGACTACGCCAACGTCAAGCTCTATACCGAGAACCTCGGCGGCTTCTTCAGCCAGATCCCGGGCCACAACGACCCGCGCCTGTTCCAGAACTTCTACCTGGCCGACTTCAACAGCCTGCATGCGGCGGCCATCCAGTCCATCATGGCCTCGCGCGGCCTGACCCAGGCCCAGGCCCAGGCCTACTTCTCGGCGTCGCCCGACTACACCAGCGGCAACGACTGGCGCACGACGGAAAAGTCCTCCAGCTTCTTCGGCCAGTGGGACCATGCCTTCGACACCGCCATCCCGATGAACGTGTCGGTCGGCCTGCGCTACGAGAGCACCAAGGTCGACTCATCCTCGCAGGTGGTGGCGCGCTCGGGCAGCAGCTGGGGCACGCAGAACGAAGTCAACCTCGGCAATGCGGGCACGACCTTCGGCAGCAAGTCCGGCAAGTATTCCTACTGGCTGCCCAGCATCGACTGGGATGCCGACGTGGCGGACAACGTCAAGCTGCGCGCCAGCTATGGCGAGAACATCGGCCGGCCGGGCTGGGACCAGCTGCAGGGCGGCGTGAACTTCAACTCCGTGGCCAACGCCGGCGGCGGCACCGGCTCGACGGGCGACCCGGCGCTCAAGCCGCTGCAGTCCAAGAACCTGGACCTGTCGGCCGAGTGGTACTACGCCAAGTCCAGCTATGCGGCGATCGGCGCGTTCTACAAGAAGGTCAGCAACTTCATCGGCACGTCCACGACGACGATGACGGTGCCCGGGCTGACGACGCCGATCGGCGGCGCCTACTGGAAGGCCGGTGCGGCCGCCTGCGGCGCCAACCCGCAGCCGCTGTGCATCCGCAACTACATCTTCAGGAACTACAGCGGCCAGCCCGGCGTGACGGCCACCAGCGCGCTGACGGACGCCGAGGTGCTCGGCACCATCACCGGTCAGCCCACCGACCCGCTGCTGAACTTCACGGTCACCAAGCCGTCCAACGAAGCCGGCGACAACATCAAGGGCCTGGAGCTGAACTTCCAGCACATGTTCGGCAACAGCGGCTTCGGCATCTCGGGCAACTACACCTGGGTGAAGACCGGCCTGAAGTACGACAACACCAGCCTGGACGTGCAGTCGGCCCTGCCGGGCGTCAGCAACTCGGCCAACCTGGTGGGTTTCTATGAAGACAACACCTGGTCGGTGCGCGGCGCCTACAACTGGCGCGGCGAGTTCCTGGCGCAGAAGTTCGACGGCGCCGGCAACAACCCGGTCTATACCGAGGCCTATGGCCAGATGGACATGTCCATCGGCTACAAGCTCGGCAAGAGCCTGACCATCCAGGCCGACCTGCTGAACCTGAACGACGGCTACATCCGCCAGCACGGCCGTGCCAAGGAGCAGCTGATCTCGGCCATCCAGACCGGCCGCCGCTACCTGATCGGCGCCCGCTACCGCTTCTGAGCGAAGCCGCGGGTCGCCCGGCGCCCATGCCCCCCGGGGCAGGGTGCCGGGCGCTTTTGCCGTCCTGCACGAGGGGCGCGGTCAGAATCGGCCGACGCCCTCTTCACGCCCGAATTCCATGCTGCAACTGCTCAACAACATCACCCACAAGGATCTGCGCGTCATCACCGAGCGCGGCGCAGCCTGGGGCGACGACGTGATGTCGGCGCCCGTGACGCCGGATGAATTCCGCAGCCTGCAGGCCGACTACCCCATCGTCTTCCAGCCCGACGGCAGCGGCAGCTTCCTGCCGGTGGCGCTGTTCGGCCTGGAGCAGGGCGAGAACCTCTTCCTGACCGAGGCCGGCTGGGATGCCGACTACCTGCCGCTGTCCATGCAGCGCATGCCCTTCTCCATCGGCATCGCCGGCGACGAGTTGCGCATGATGGTCGACATGGCCAGCCCGCGCATCGGCCAGGGCGCGCAGGGTGAGGCCCTGTTCCTGCCGCACGGCGGCATGAGCGATCACCTCGAGCGGACGAACTCCGTGTTGCGCACCCTGCACGAGGGCCTGCAGGCCATGCCCGAGTTCGTGCAGGCGCTGACCGCGCACGAGCTGCTCGAATCCTTCGTGCTCGACGTGGAGCGTCCGGACGGCTCGCGCGGCCAGCTGCTGGGCTTCTACATGATCAACGAGGAGCGCCTGGCCGCGCTGAGCGCCGACACCATCGGCCTGCTGCACCAGGCCGACTATCTGCAGCCCATCTACATGGCGATCGCGTCGCTGTCCAATCTGGCGAAGCTGATCCGCCGCCATCTCGCCCGCGCCGCCTGACGCCATGATCGAGCGCAGCGACATCAGCGACATCAGCGACATCAGCGCCAAGGCCGTGCCGGCCGAGGTGCGGCAGTCCGGCCAGCCCATGCTGCTGCGCGGCCTGGTCGGCCACTGGCCGCTGGTGCAGGCCGCACGGCGCTCGGACGCGGCCTTCTGCGACTACCTGCGCGGCTTCGGCGCCCAGACCCGCGTCGGCCTGTGGCGCGGCGCGCCCGGGATCGGCGGGCGTTTCTTCTACAACGAGGCCTTCGACGGCTTCAACTTCCAGCGCGAGATCGGCCCCTTCGGCGGGCTGCTGGACGAGCTGCTGGCGGGCTCGCCCGACGCCCTCTACCTCGGCTCCACCGAGCTCGACGGCTCCTTCCCCGGCCTGCGCCAGCACAACCCCCTCGACCTCGGCGTGCGCGACCCGCTGGTCAGCCTGTGGCTGGGCAACCGCATCCGCGTGCCGGCGCATTTCGACCTGCCGGACAACATCGCCTGCGTCGTCGCCGGCCGGCGCCGCTTCACGCTGTTCCCGCCCGAGCAGGTCGCCAACCTCTACGTCGGCCCACTGGACCTGACGCCCGCCGGCCAGCCCGTCAGCCTCGTCGACGCGGCGCGGCCGGACCTCGAACGCTTCCCGCGCTATGCCGAAGCGCTCCGGCACGCGCAGACCTTCGAGCTGCTGCCTGGCGACGCCCTCTTCATCCCCAGCCAGTGGTGGCACGGCGTGGAGGCGCTGGAGCCGATCAGCGCGCTGGTCAACTTCTGGTGGCGGCAGTCGCCCGCCTTCATGGACACGCCGCTCAACACGCTGATGATGGCCCTGCTGTCGCTGCGCGACCTGCCGCCGGCCCAGCGCGAGGCCTGGCGTGCGCTGTTCGACCACTACGTCTTCGACGCCGACGACCGGACCGCGGCCCACATCCCGCCCGCGGCACGCGGCGTGCTCGCGCCGCTGAACGACGACAGTGCCCGCCAGCTGCGCGCGGCGCTGCGCAACCGACTCAACCGATAGCCCGTCCATGACCACGACCTCCGCCCCCCAGCCCCTTCGACGCGTCGTCATCGCCGGCGGCGGCACCGCCGGCTGGATGGTGGCCGCCGGCCTTGCCAAATGCCTGGGCCGGCAGCTCGACATCCGGCTGGTCGAATCCGAGGAGATCGGCACCGTCGGCGTCGGCGAGGCCACCATCCCGACGCTGCACTTCATGCACGAGATCCTCGACCTGGACGAGAAGGAATTCATCCAGGCCACGCAGGCCACCTTCAAGCTCGGCATCAATTTCGAGAACTGGCGCGACGTCGGCGAGAACTACTTCCATTCCTTCGGCAAGACCGGCAAGGGCCACTGGACGGCCGGCTTCCAGCACTTCTGGCTGGAGGGGCGCAGGCGCGGCCTGGCCAGCGACTACGGCGACTACTGCCTGGAGCTGCGCGCCGGCCTCGACAACCGCTTCGCGCTGCTGCCCGACAACGGCATCAACTACGCCTACCACTTCGACGCGACGCTCTACGGCCAGTACCTGCGCCGCTTCTCCGAGGCCCTGGGCGTGCAGCGCCTGGAGGGCAGGATCGTCAAGGTCCACACGGCCGAGGGCAGCGGCGACATCGTCGCCATCGCGCTGGACAACGGCGCGCTGGTCGAGGGCGAGCTGTTCATCGACTGCACCGGCATGCGCTCGCTGCTGCTGGGCGAGACCCTGGGTGTGCCCTATGAGAGCTGGTCGCACTGGCTGCCCTGCGACAGCGCGCTGGCCGTGCAGACCGAGTCCGTCGGCGAGCCCGTACCCTACACCCGCTCCATCGCCCACCCCTGGGGCTGGCAGTGGCGCATCCCGCTGCAGCACCGCGTCGGCAACGGCCTCGTCTACAGCAGCAGCCACATCGGCGACGACGAGGCCAGGGCCGCGCTGCTGGCCAATGTGCAGGGCGAGGTGCTGCGCCAGCCGCGCGTCATCAAGTTCAAGCCGGGCCAGCGCGAGGTCGTCTGGAAGAAGAACGTCGTCGCCATCGGCCTGTCCAGCGGCTTCCTGGAGCCGCTGGAGTCCACCAGCATCCACCTGATCCAGCGCGGCCTCACGCGCCTCATCGAGCTCTTCCCGTCGGACGGCATCCGCCAGAGCGACGTCGACGAATACAACGCCCAGGCCCGCGAGCAGATCGAGGTCATCCGCGACTTCATCATCCTGCACTACCACGTCACCCACCGCAGCGATTCGCCGTTCTGGCGCGGCTGCCGCGACATGGACGTGCCGCCGCTGCTCAGGCACCGCATCCAGCATTTCCGCGACACGGCGCGCATTGCGCTGCGGCAGGGCGAACTTTTCGCCGAGAACTCCTGGGTGCAGGTCATGATGGGGCAGGGCATCCCGCCCGCCAGCCATCACCCGATCACGCGCAACATGGACGACCGCACGTTGGCCGACTTTCTCGGCGGCATCCGCAAGGACGTGGCGCGCACGCTGATGAAACTGCCCAGGCACCAGCAGTTCATCCAGCAGTTCTGCCCTGCGCCCTGCATCGACCCAAGCGCCAGGCCAGCAACCCCGCCCGCGCTGCGCATCAACCCGGCGGCCACGATCAGCACCGTGCAGCTGGCTGACGGGTCATCGGTCCATGTCGTCGACGATTTTGCGCTGGAGCCGGAGGCCCTGGTGGCGCTGGCCGACGCTCGGGCTGCCCAGTTCCAGCAGCCGGCCGGACATCCCTACCCGGGGCCGCAGCTGGCGCTGCCTCACGGCATTGTCGGCGTGCTGGGCGGCTACTTTGACCAGCACTTGCGCGCTCGCCTAGGGGCGGGGCAGACGCAGGGGTTGTCCGGCCGCTTCTCGCGTGTCACGCAGGAGGCTGCCACGCTGAACCCGCTGCAGCGCGTCTGCCACCGCGACGACTCTGCCGTCGGGCCGGGCGAGATGATCGCCGCGTGCGTGCACTACCTGTTCCAGGACGAACAGTTGGGCGGCACCGTGTTATTCCGCTCGCGTATGTCCGATGCCGACACGCAGCAGTTCCTGCGCGATGCTGGCACGCTGGATGCAAGCGCCTTCGGCGAAAAGTACGAAATCGCGCCCGGCTATATGACCGAGAGCAACCGCTACTTCGAGGTCATCGGCCGCCTGCCGGCCCGCTGGAACCGTGCCGTGTTCTACGACGGCGGCATCTTCCATTCCGGCGACATCCGCTGGGCGGCCCATCGGGCGGCTTATCTTGCCGGCCTGGGCCGACTGACCATCAACGCCTTCTTCAAGAGCCGCCGGCCCTGAGAACCCGGGTTGCGGTGGCCCTCGATAATCCAGCGATGACCACTCCCATCACCATCGCCACCCGCGAGAGCCGGCTGGCGCTGTGGCAGGCCGAGCATGTGCAGGCCCGCCTCGCCAACGAACTGGGCCTGAAGGCCACGCTGCTCGGCATGACGACGCGCGGCGACCAGATCCTCGACCGTGCGCTGTCCAAGGTCGGCGGCAAGGGCCTGTTCGTGAAGGAGCTGGAGGCCGCGCTGGCCGAGGGCCGCGCCCGCCTCGCCGTACATTCGCTGAAGGACGTGCCGATGGAGCTGCCCGAGGGCTTCGCGCTCGCCGCCGTGCTGGAGCGCGAGGACCCGCGCGACGCCTTCGTCGCCAACGGCTATGCCTCGCTGGCCGAGCTGCCCGAGGGCGCCGTTGTCGGCAGCTCCAGCCTGCGCCGCGTGACGCAGCTGCTGCAGCTGCGGCCCGACCTGCGCGTCGAGCCGCTGCGCGGCAACCTCGACACGCGGCTGCGCAAGCTCGACGAAGGCGGCTACCAGGCCATCGTGCTGGCCGCGGCCGGCCTCAAGCGGCTGGGCCTGGCCGGCCGCGTGCGCAGCCTGTTCGAGGTCGGCCAGATGCTGCCTTGCGCAGGGCAGGGCGCGCTGGGGCTGGAGATCCGCGCCGACGACGCTGAGCTGGCCGCGGCGCTCGCGCAGCTGAGCCACATGCCGACGCTGCTGGCCTGCGAGGCCGAGCGCGCCGTGTCGCGTGCGCTGGGCGGCAGCTGCAGCCTGCCGCTGGCGGCCCACGCCCGCTGGCAGGGCGCCACGCTCTGCCTGGATGCCGCCCTGGGCCACGCCGAGGCCCACGCGGCGCCGCTGCTGCGCTCCAGCGTCGCGGCCGCCGTGGCCGATGTCGATGCCGCTCGGTCGTTGGGCCAGCAGGCCGCCACGCGGCTGCGCGACCTCGGCGCCGGCTCCTACCTGCCGGGATGACGGCGCCGACGCTGCTGATCACGCGCCCGCGGCCGCAGTGCGCGGCCTGGCTGGCGCGCCTGGCCGCGCTGGGCGTGCATGCCGCCATGCTGCCCCTCATCGAGATCCTGCCGGCGCGCGACCCGACGCGGGTGGGCGCGGCCTGGGCGGCCCTGCCGGCCGCGGACCTGGCCGTCTTCGTCAGCCCCAACGCGGTCGAGCATTTCTTCGCGTCTGCCGGCGGCGCTGCCTGGCCCGTGCAGACGCTGGCCGCCTGCGTCGGCCCCGGCAGTGCGCAGGCCCTGGCGGCCCGGAGCGTGCCGGCCGCCTGCATCGTGCAGCCCGCGGCCGACGCGGCCAGCCTGGACTCCGAGCATCTGTGGGCGCAACTGGCGCCGCGGCGCGACTGGGCCGGCGCCCGCGTGCTGCTGCTGCGCGGCGACGGCGGGCGCGAATGGCTGGCCGAGCGGCTGGCCGAGGCCGGCGCCCGGGTCGAGGCCGTGACCGTCTATCACCGCAGCGGCCCGCGCCTGGACGCCGCCGAGCAGGCCCTGCTGGACACGGCGCTGGCCGACCCGGCGCGCTTTGCCTGGCTGTTCAGCAGCGCGGAGGCCATCGGCCATCTGCGGGGCCTGTGCGGCGCGGCACTGGCAGGCCAGCGTGCCATCGCCACCCACCCCCGCATCGCCGAGGCCGCGCGGGCCGCCGGGTTCGCGCCTGTGGTTTTGGCGCGACCGGACCCCGAAGCGGTAACTCAGGCTCTGAAGGGCCTCTGACAGAATCCGGCGCACTGTGAGTGAGTCGATTTCCGCTGTCGCCCCCGCGGCCGAGCCCGCGGCCCCGCCGCCCCCTTCCCGCCCGACGCTGCCGGCCTGGCTGCCCTGGCTGCTGGCCCTGATGGGCGCCGCCGTGCTGCTGTGCGTGCTGCTGTCCTGGCAGAGCCTGTCGCGCCAGCAGTCGCTGGAGCAGGAGCTGGTGCGTCGCCAGGAGGCCAGCCAGGTCCAGGCCACCGAGGCCCAGCTGGCCGCCAGGCAGTCGGCCGAGCTGGTGCGCGATACCGCCGCCAAGGTCTCGCTGCTGGACGCCCGCCTGGCCGAGGTGGCGCTGCAGCGCAGCCAGCTCGAGGAGCTGATGCAGTCCATGTCGCGCTCGCGGGACGAGAACGTCGTCGGCGACATCGAGGCCGCCATCCGCGTGGCCCTGCAGCAGACCCAGATCACCGGCAGCGCCGAACCGCTGGTCGCCACGCTGAAGCAGGCCGACGAGCGCCTGCTGCGCTACAAGCAGCCGCGCATGGAGGGCGTGCGCCGCGCCGTCGCGCGCGATCTGGACCGCGTCAAGGCCGTCGCCGTGGTCGACGTGTCCACGCTGACCATCAAGCTCGACGAGGTCGTGCGCATGGCCGACGAGCTGCCCCTCGTTTCCGGCAGCGAGGCCGCGCAGCGCCCGCGTGGCGAGGAGCGCGGCAGCGATGCGGCCGCCAGGGAGCGCGAGCGTGCGCTGAAGCTGCAGCGCGAGCAGGCCGCCGCCGCGGCCGACGGCAAGCTGGCGCTGTGGTGGTGGCAGGCCACGCAGCAGCTGTCGAGCTGGACCGGCATCGTCTGGGGCGAGGCGCGCACGCTGCTGCGCGTGACCCGCATCGAGCATCCCGAGGCCGCGCTGATCTCGCCCGACCAGAGCTTCTTCCTGCGCGAGAACCTGAAGCTGCGCCTGCTGAACGCCCGCCTGGCCCTGCTCAGCCGCCAGTTCGACACGGCCCAGTCCGACCTGCGCGACAGCCAGGAGATGCTGAACCGCTACTTCGATACCCGCTCGCGCAAGGTGAGCAGCGTGGCCGAGCTGCTGCGCCAGGTGGCCGGCCAGGCCCGCCAGGTCAGCGTGCCGCGGCCGGACGACACGCTGGCCGCATTGACCGCCGCCGCGGCGGGGCGCTGACATGCGGCTGGTCATCTGGCTCGTGCTGCTGTTCGCGGTCGCGGTCGTCGCGGCGCTGACGCTGGGTTCCAACGACGGCCTCGCCAGCTTCTACTGGGGCGGCTGGCGGCTCGACATCTCGCTCAATCTCTTCCTGCTGCTGCTCGTCGCGAGCTGCTTCGCCCTCGTCACCGCCATCCAGGCCGTCGAGTCGCTGACGACGCTGCCCAAGCGCGCCCGCGAATGGCGCCTGGCCCAGCGCGAGCGCAGCGCCCAGCTCGCGCTGCGCGAGGCCCTGGTCGAGCTCTTCGGCGCCCGCTTCAGCCGCGCGCAAAAGGCGGCGCAGAAGGCGCTGAACATCCAGTCCGCCACGCCCGAGCTGGCGGCGGACCAGTCCTTCATGGCCCTGGCCCATCTGCTGACGGCTGCCAGCGCCCACCGCCTGCAGGACCGCCGCCACCGCGACGAGCAGCTCAACCGCGCCCTCGAGCTGGCCCGCCGCGCCGGCGGTGCCCGCGCGCAGGAAGACGGCGCGCGCCTGCTGGCCGCCGAATGGGCGCTGGACGACCGCGACGCCGCGCGCGCCCTCGGCCTGCTGGGCGAACTGGCCCCGGGCGTCGCGCGCCGCACCCAGGCGCTGCGGCTGCGCCTGCAGGCCTCGCGCCTGGCCCGGCAGCCGCTGGACGCGCTGCGCACCGCCCGGCTGCTGGCCAAGCACCAGGCCTTCTCCAAGGTTGCGGCCCAGGGGCTGTTGCGCTCGCTGGCCTTCGAGGCCCTGGATGGCGCCCGCGACGTCGACCAACTGCGCTCGGTCTGGCAGCAGCTCGACCCGGCGGACCGCCGCGACCCGCTCGTCGCCGCGCGGGCCGCGCAGTGTGCCGGCCAGCTCGGCGCGCCGGACGACGGCCGCGGCTGGCTGCGCCCCTTCTTCGACGACCTCGCCGAGCTGCAGTCCGACGAGCGTTCCGCCATCGCCAACGCGCTGGTGCCGGTGCTGGCCGGCTGCGGGCCGGACTGGCTGCAGCGCCTGGAGTCGGCCCAGGCCCGCTTCGCGCGCGAGCGCGCGCTGGCCTATGCGCTGGGGCATGCGCTGGCGGAGCGCCAGCTGTGGGGCAAGGCCCGGCTGATGCTCGAAGCCGTGGCCGAGGACACCGCCATGCCCAGCCCGGCGCGCCGCCGCAGCTGGCTGGCGCTCGCGGCCCTGGCCGAGCAGGAGGGCGACGAGGCCCGCCGCGCGCGCTGCTTCGAGGCGGCGGCGCGCCTGCCCTGACGCGGGCAGCCGGGCGCATTCGGGCATGGGTCGAACTTTTTTGAAAAAATCGCCAAACTCTTGCCGAGGGCTCAAAAACCTGGCTATACTGTGAGGCTTCAGCGGCTGTAGCTCAGTTGGATAGAGTACTTGGCTACGAACCAAGGGGTCGTGGGTTCGAATCCTGCCAGCCGCACCAGAAAAACAAGAAATGAATCAACGGGTTAGCCGCGAAAGCAGCTAGCCCGTTTTTTCTTGCTGAAGGGATTCTGAAGGGACTCGCCGCAGCCCCGGCTCCGCAAGGACGCCGTGTAGCGAGCCCCGGTCGGCCGAACGCGCTATCGCTCGGCATCGGGCGCGCCCTCGGCCGGCAAGGCCTGATCCGCGTTGTAGCTGTACATGCCGATGCGCACGCGGTGGTGCGCCTCGCGCCCGGCACGGTGATCGGCCAGGGCCAGCGCCTCGAGCCGGGCCGCCAGTTCGTCCGCGAGGGCCTGCCAGCGCCTGCCGACGAGGTCCTGCAGCTCGCCCAATGACTCGGACGACAGCGCCTCGGCGTCGACGGCCTGTTCGAGATGCGCAGGCTCCCCGGCGCCCAGATTGGCCAGCGCGGCGGCCAGGTGGTCGCCGACATTGAGGCCCAGCGATTCCAGCGCGCGCGCCTGGCCTTCCTGCCATGCGGAGGCATCGGGCCGCGGAACGACCGTGCGGCTGGCCTCGTCGTGATGGGCCAGGCCCAGGCGGCGCAGCTCGTCGAGCAGGCTGCGCGGGTGGACATCGCGCGTGACCGACTGCGCGAGCGCCTCGAAGCTCGGAGACGGGCCGCTGCGCTTCAGCGGCCGCGGGTTGCCCTGCCTGTCGCGGAGCCTGCGGCTGGCCATCCATTGCGCGAAAACCTGCAGCGCCGGCGAGCCCCGCATCACCGGCGACGGCGCATCGCGCTCGCTGAGGCGCGTGACCTCGCGCCGCGTGAGGCCGGTGGCGGCACTCACGCGGCTGATGTCGCGCACGCCATGCCGACCGTCGTGGGCCGCGCGCGCGGCGTCCACATAGGCGCGCTTGAGCACCTCCTGCGCGGTGCCGAAGTCCAGGCCCCGGTCCAGGCACAGGCGTGCGATCGGGGCCATGAGCCGCGCCAGGGCCTGGATGAACGCCGGAGTGGCGGCATCGCCGTCGTCGATGGGTCGAATGGGAGGCATCACCTTGAACCGTGCGCCGGCCGACCGTGGGTGTCCAGCCGAAAAAAGGCAACGCAATGTATGGGTGGCCCGGGCGCCGCGACAACTGCACACAAAGCAGGCGGCCCAGACATGGGCCCAGCTGCTAGAGTGTAACTGCATAAATGTGCGCGATGCACATTTGTTATCTATTCGCCGGCGACGGCCGCGGCAGCCCCGGCCTCGCTTCGCCCATGTGTGCGGCGGACGCATCCGGTCCGCCCCAAGGAGCCATCATGATTGCTGTAAAAAGGATTCACCGGTCGCTGTGCGGCCTCGGATTTGTCGCCGTTGTCGGCGCACTGTCTCTGACCGCCTGCGGCGGCGGAGGCGGTGGCGGCGATGCGGCCGTGCCGATGGCCAAGAGCAGCTATGCCGTGGGCCGCATCTCGGGCTTCGGCTCGATCGTCATCAACGGCGTGCACTACCAGGAGGGCAAGGCGTCCGTCGTGGACGAGGATGGCGAGGCGCGCAGCGCCGCGGACCTGAAGCTCGGCATGGTCGTCGAGGTCAAGGCCGACGAGATCGGCGAGACCAACAGCGTGAAGAGCGCGACGGCCCAGAACATCATGCTCGCGAGCCTGATCCGCGGCCCGGTCGAGAGCGTCGGCACTGACGGCCTCGTGGTGCTGGGCCAGACGGTCAAGGTGACGAACACCACGGTCTTCGACGAGCAGTTGACCGGCGGTCTGGCGGCGATCAAGGCCGGCAATGTGGTGCGGGTATACGGCACCTTCGAGGCGTCAACGGGCATCTACACGGCCTCGCGCATCGACCTGCAGGACAACCCCCAGTTCTACCGGCTGCGCGGGGCCGTGGCCGCCTACGACGCGACGGCCAAGACCCTGCGCGTCGGCAACGCGACCATCGACGTGTCGGGCGTGACCGTGCCCGACGGCCTGAAGGTCGGCAGCCTCGTGCGTGTGAAGCTGCAGACGACCCAGGTGAAGGGGGCCTGGGTGGCGGTCGGCCTGAAGCTCGGCCTGTTCGAGCCGCAGAACAATGACCACACCGAAGTGGAAGGCGTCATCACCGACTTCACCTCCTCCTCGGTCTTCAGCGTCAACGGCCTGCCCGTCGATGCCAGCAAGGCCGCCTTCCCCGACGGCACGGCAGCCATCGTCAAGGGTGCGCGCGTCGAAGTCGAGGGTGCCATCGTCAACGGCACGCTGGTGGCGACGAAGGTGAAGATCGAGACCGACGACCAGGACGAGCACAACGGCTTCGACGTCGAAGGCGTCATCAGCGCCGTCGACGCGGCCAAGTCCACCTTCGTGGTCCGCGGCGTCACCGTGAGCTATGCGGGCAACGTGAACTTCGTCGGCGGCGCCGCGGCCGATCTGAAGAAGGATGTCAAGGTCGAGGTGCACGGCACGCTGTCGGCCGACCACACCGTGCTGACCGCCACCAGGATCGAGTTCAAGCACTGATCGACCGGCCCGGTCAAGTCGGCCCGTCCTGCGGCGGGCCGTTTTCATTGGCGCCGCTCAGCCCGGGCCGCTGCGCGAGAAGCGCGGCGCCGGCGCGGGCTGCCAGTGGCCGTCCTCGGTCTGCAGGAAGCCGCCGCGCGCCTGCGCATGCGGATGCCGTGGCGCCTCGGCGAGCGTCAGCACCGGCGCGAAGCAGGCATTCGTGCCCTCCAGCAGCGCGCACCATTCGTCGCGGGTCTTCTCGCGGATACGCGCGGCGATGCGCTCGCGCAGCGCCGGCCAGGCTCGATAGTCGTGCTGGGCCGCGGGGTCGACGTCCGCCAGGCCCAGGCGCTGCAGCAGCTCGGCATAGAAGGCCGGCTCGAGTGCGCCGATGGACACGTGGCGGCCGTCGGCGCATTCGAAGCAGTCGTAGAAGGGCGCGCTGTGCAGGAAGAAGTTGCGCTCGGGCGCGTCGTTCCAGCGGCCGGCGGCGCGCAGCGAATGCAGCAGACCGGACAGCAGCCCGACGCCGTCCACCATCGCCGCGTCGATGACCTGGCCGCGGCCGCTGCGCCGGGCCTCCCACAGCGCGGCCATCAGGCCGAAGGCGAGCAGCATCGCGCCGCCGCCCATGTCGCCGATCAGCGTGGCCGGGATGCTGGGCGCGACGCCCGCGCGGCTGGCGACCGACAGCACGCCGGTCAGCGCGACGTAGTTGATGTCGTGGCCGGCGGCCTGGGCCAGCGGCCCGGTCTGGCCCCAGCCCGTCACGCGACCGTAGACGAGGCGCGGGTGGCCGGCCGCGAAGGCCTCCGGCCCGAGGCCCAGCCTCTCCATGACGCCGGGGCGAAAGCCCTCGATCAGCGCGTCCGCGCCGTCGATCAGCGCGCGCGCCTGGCCCAGGCCCTCGGGCGTCTTCAGGTCCAGGCAGACGCGCCGCTTGCCGCGGTCCAGCGCGGTGCCGGTGTCCAGCACCTGGCCGCCAGGGCGCTCGATGACGACGACCTCGGCGCCGTGGTCGGCCAGCAGCATGCCGGCGAGCGGGCAGGGGCCGATGCCGGCCATTTCGACGACGTGGAGACCGGCCAGCGGGCCGGTGGAGGCAGGGGCTTGCATCGGACAATGCTCGCATGAACAAGGCCTTCACCAAGGAATCCGACGCGGCCGACGATGACGACGACGGCCCGTCGCTGCCCGCGCTGCCGGCCGGCACGCGCAACTACATGACGCCGGCCGGCTATGCGCGGCTGCGGGCCGAGTTCATGCAGCTCATCGATGTGGAACGGCCCAGGATGGTCGAGACCGTGTCCTGGGCCGCCAAGAACGGCGACCGCTCGGAGAACGGCGACTACCTCTACGGCAAGAAGCGGCTGCGCGAGATCGACCGGCGGCTGCGCTTCCTGACCAAGCGGCTGGACATCGCCGAGGTCGTCGACCCGAGCGCCCATTTCGGCTCCGAGCAGATCTTCTTCGGTGCGACGGTGACCTATGCCAACGTCAGGGGCGAGGAGCGCACCGTGACGATCAAGGGCATCGACGAGTCCGACAGCCTGGCCGGCGAGGTCAGCTGGATCGCGCCGGTGGCGCGCACGCTGCTGAAGGCGCGCGTGGGTGACGAGCTGCAGCTGGTGACGCCGGTGGGCGTCGAGCGCATCGAGGTCGTCGAGGTCAGCTACCCCGAGCCTAGTTCACCGGCTTGACCCGCCAGACGCGCCGCACGGGTGCCGTGCGCCGCAGCACGCGCAGCACGTCGGCCAGGTGCAGGCGGTCGCGCACGGCGATCAGCAGCGTCATCTCGGCCGTTTCGCGCGTCGGCGCGTCGTCGCTCATCGAGATGTGGGTGATGTCGGCCTCGGCCTGGGCGACGGCCTGGGCCACCTGGGCCAGCACGCCCTTGCCGTTGTTCAGCAGCAGCGCGATGCCGGCCTCGAAGCTGCGCGTCAGTTCCTCGGCCCATTCGACCTGGATCCAGTGCTCGCTGTCGCGCTGGAACAGGCGCCGCCCCACGGCGCATTCGCAGGTGTGCACGATCAGCCCTTCGCCGCGGCCCATATAGCCGCGCACCTCGTCGCCCGGGATGGGGCGGCAGCAGCTCGCCAGCTGCACCGAGGCGCCCTCGCTGCCGTCGATCATCACACTGCCCCGGCCGCCGGCCAGGTTGGCGCTGAAGCGGCCCAGCGTCAGCGCCAGCGCATCGGGTTTCTGGCCCTGCTCGGCCATCAGCCGGGCGAGCTTCTTCGCGATGATGGCGGCGATCTTGCGGCCGGCGCCGATGTCGATCAGCAACTGCTCGGTGCCCGAGCTGCCGGCCCAGGCGGCCAGGTCCCGCCACAGCGGCGCGGCCGGGTCGTCCAGCTCCAGGTTGGGCAGGCCCAGGCCCTCGCCGCGCATGGCCTGGGCCAGCATCTTCTCGCCCAGCTCGCGCGACTCCTCCTGCTCCAGGTCCTTCAGGTAGTGGCGGATCTTGGAGCGCGCGCGCCCGGTGCGCACGAAGCTCAGCCAGGCCGGGTTGGGGCTGGCGCCGGGCGCGGTGATGATCTCGACGATGTCGCCGCTCTTGAGCTCGGCGCGCAGCGGCACGGCCTCGCCGTTGACCTGGGCCGCGACGCAGTGGTCGCCGACGTCGGAGTGGATGGCGTAGGCGAAGTCCACCGGCGTCGCGCCCTTGGGCAGGGCCATGATCTTGGACTTGGGCGTGAAGACGTAGATCGAGTCGGGGAAGAGGTCGATCTTGACGTGCTCCAGGAACTCGTTGGCGTCACGCGTCTCGTCCTGGATGTCGATCAGGCTCTGCAGCCAGCGCGCATTGGCCTGCTGGGCGACCAGCGCCGAGGCCTGCTTGCCGCGGCTCTTGTAGATCCAGTGCGCGGCCACGCCCTGCTCGGCGATCTGGTGCATGCCCTCGGTGCGCAGCTGGAACTCCAGCGGCGTGCCCAGCGGCCCCATCAGCGTCGTGTGCAGGGACTGGTAGCCGTTGTCCTTGGGGTTGGCGATGTAGTCCTTGAAGCGTCCGGCCTGCGGCTTGTAGAGCTGGTGCAGCACGCCCAAGGCGGTGTAGCACTGCAGCGGCTCCTCGGTCAGGATGCGGAAGCCGAAGATGTCGCTGACCTGGGCAAAGCTCAGCAGCCCCTTCTCGCGCATCTTCTTGTAGATGGAGTAGACGGTCTTCTCGCGCCCCTGCACCTCGACGCGCAGGCTGGCCTTGGCGAAGGCGGCGCGGATCTCGCCCTCGATGCGCGAGACCAGGTCGCGCCGGTTGCCACGCGCCTTGCCCACGGCCTTGGACAGCGCCGCGTAGCGCCAGGGGTGGAAATACTGGAAGGACAGGTCCTGCAGCTCGCGGAAGGTCTGGTTCAGGCCCAGGCGATGGGCGATGGGCGCGTAGATGTCGAAGGTCTCGCGCGCGATGCGGCGCGCCTTGTGCGGCGCCATCGCGCCCATGGTGCGCATGTTGTGCAGGCGGTCGGCCAGCTTGACGAGGATGACGCGCAGGTCGCGCGCCATCGCCAGCAGCATCTTGCGGAAGGACTCGGCCTGCGACTCCTCCTTGGTCGAGAACTGCAGCTTGTCCAGCTTGGTCAGGCCGTCGACGAGGTCGGCCGTCGTCGCGTCGAACTTCTCGATCAGCTCGGTCTTGGCGACGCCGCAGTCCTCGACGACGTCGTGCATCAGCGCGGCCATCAGCGCCTGCGCGTCCAGCCGCCATTCGGCGCAGATGCCGGCGACGGCGATCGGGTGGGTGATGTAGGGTTCGCCGGTGGCGCGCTTCTGGCCCAGGTGGGCCTCGTCGGCAAACTTGTAGGCCTCGCGCACGCGCTTGACCTCGGCCTTGCTGAGGTAGCCGAGCTTGGGGAGGAGGGCGTCGAAGGAGGCCGCCTCGGCCGGCGTGGGTGGCGCCGGCTGGCGCAGGCCAGGCAGCGTGAACCAGGCAGTGAGGGAGCGTTGGGCCATGCGCCCGAATTTATCCGATGCCGGAAAGACGACGGGCGCCCGAGGGCGCCCGTTTGGCAAGCAGGGGCGAGGTCTTAGACCGGCACCTTGCGCAGCATCTCGATGCCGACTTCGCCGGCGGCGATCTCGCGCAGCGCGGTCACGCCGGGCTTGTTCTTGCTCTCGATGCGGGCGCTGTGACCCTGGCTCAGCATGCGGGCGCGGTAGGTGGCGGCCAGCACGAGCTGGAAGCGGTTGGGGATCTTGGTCAGGCAGTCTTCGACGGTGATGCGGGCCATGGTGTTCCTGGTGTATTGCGTGATCAGGGCAGATCGAGCGCCTGAAAGACGGCCGAGCGGTTTCGGCGTTGAGCCGCGTATTTTAGCCGCTGCGCGTGCACGATGGTCTTCAGGTCGAAGACGGCCGTGTCGAACACCGCGTTCACGACGACGAAATCGAAGTGCTGGGCCTGGGCCACCTCGATGCGCGCGTTGTTCATGCGCATGGCGATGACCTCGGGCTCGGTGTCGCCGCGGCGGTTCAGGCGCAGGCGCAGCTCGTCCCAGCTCGGCGGCAGGATGAAGATCAGCACCGCATAGGGGAAGAGCTGCTTGATCTGCAGCGCGCCCTGGTAGTCGATCTCCAGCACCACGTCCTCGCCGTGCTGCAGCCTGTCCTCGATGCCGGCGCGCGAGGTGCCGTAGAGGTTGCCGTGCACCTCGGCCCATTCGAAGAAGTCGCCGCGCGCGGCCATCGCGCGGAATTCGTCCGGCGAGACGAACCAGTATTCGCGGCCGTGCTGCTCCTGGCCGCGCGGTGCGCGCGAGGTGTGGGAGACGGAGACGGCGAGGCGGGCGTCGAGCTCCAGCAGGGCCTTGACGAGGCTGGACTTGCCGGCGCCACTGGGCGCCGCGACGACGAAGAGATTGCCGGGGTATTCCATGCGGGTTCTGGGTTGCCCCAAGGCTGCGGCGAGGGGGGCCGAAGTCTAGCAGCGGGCCTCGGCGCGCCCACCCGACAATGCCGACCCCATCCCCATCCCGCCGCCGATGCCGCCCTCGATCGCCGACAGCCTGCGCCGCCATGTCCCGGCCACCACCTTCCAGCGCGGCCAGGCGCTGTGCCGGGCGGGCTGCGTGCTGAATCCCGGCATCGAGCCGCTGGGCGAGCAGCGCTGGCATCTGCACGGCGAGGTGCAGGGCAGCATGCCCCAGCCCTATGAGACCAGCGCGCTGGTCGAGGCGGCGGCCGATGGGGCCGTGCTGCGCTTCGAGGGCGACTGCAGCTGTCCGGTGGGCTTGGACTGCAAGCATGCGGTCGCGTTGGCGCTGCGGCTGGCGGCCCAGTGGCAGGGCGAGGGCCAATCGCCGTCGTCGCTCGCGGCGGCCCGGCTAGCCCGCTGGCTGGACCGTTTCGATGCCGAAGCCGCCGCTGCGCCCGCATCGGGCGATGTGCCTGTGTACCTGCTGAGCGAGATGCCGCGCCGGGCGGGCGAGGCCGCCCGGCTGCAACTGGGCTGGGCGGTGTCGCACCCGCTGAAGCGCGGCGGCTGGGCCAGGCCCAGGGCGCCGGGCTACGACGCCGAATACCGGCTGCGGGCGCTGCAGGCCGGCGCGGCGGGCGACGATGCCGAGTGCGTGCGCCTGATCCGGGCGCTCGGCCAGGGCCACTATGGCTACGTGTCGGCGGCAGGCGGCGCGCTGGCCGGCCAGGCCGGCCTGCTGGCCCTGCAGCTGTGCGCCGGCACCGGGCGGCTCTTCCCGGCCGACCAGCGCGGCGGGATCGCCGGCGGCGCGCTGCGCTGGGGCGCCGCCCGCACGCTGGGCTGGCAATGGCAGCCGGCGGGCGAGGGCGGCTGGGCCTTGCAGCCGACGCTGCCCGACGCCGCGGCGCGGGCCTATGCCGGGCCACCGGCCCTCTACGTTGACCCGCAGGCCGGCGAGTGCGGCCCGCTGCTGGCGCCGGGCATCGCGCCGCAGCGCCTGGCGCTGCTGTTCGAGGCGCCGCCGGTGCCGGCCGCGGCCTTCGCGGCCGCCCAGCCGCGCCTGCTGGAACGCCTGGCGGGGCTGCCGCTGCCGCCGACCGTCGAGGCGCCTTCGGCCTGGCCGCGGGTGCTGCCGGTGGCCCGGCTGCGGCTGGCGCTGCGGCCCCGGCCCGAGCGCGACGCGCGCGGGCTGCTGGTGGCGCAACTGGCCTTCGACTACGGCGGCCTGCGCGGCCACTGGCCGGACGGCGAGGCCGTCAAGCTGGCCGAGCACGAGGGCCGACGCGTGCTGCTGACCCGCGACCTGCCCGCCGAGGCCGCCGCGCAGGCCAGCCTGGCCGCGCTGGGCCTGAGCCCCGAGCCGGCGCCCGCCCATGGCGCAGACACGCCGCAGTGGCTGGCCTGGGCCGCAGAGGGCTGGCGCGCGTTCCGCGAGGCCGGCTTCGAGATCGATGCCGCGCCCGCGCTGGACGAGCTCGTCCACACGGCGGAGCAGGTCGACATCCGCCTCGACGAGCAGGGCGCCGGCGACGCGGCGCCGGGCGCCTCGTGGTTCGACCTGTCGCTGGGGCTGGAGATCGACGGCGTGCGCCACAACGTGCTGCCCTGGCTGCCGGCGCTGCTCGCCCAGCTCAGGCCCGGCGCCGACGGGCCGGAGCTGCCCGAGTGGCTGTGGCGTGAACTGCCCGACGGCCGCTGGCTGCGCCTGCCCGCCGCGCCGCTGCGGCCCTGGCTGGCCGCGCTGCTGGAACTGGTCGGCGAGCGCGGGCTGGCGGTCGACGCGCTGCGCCTGTCGCATGTCGAGGCGCTGCGGCTGGGCGCCTCGCTGGGGGAAGGCGCGCGCTGGGACGGCGCCGACCGGCTGCAGGCGTTGCTGGGCCAGCTGGCCGGCGGCATGCTGCCCGACACCGCGCCGCCCGCGGGCCTGGCCGCCGAGCTGCGCCCCTACCAGCGCCGCGGGCTGGACTGGCTGCAGTTCCTGCGCGCCCAGGGGCTGGGCGGCGTGCTGGCCGACGACATGGGCCTGGGCAAGACGCTGCAGACCCTGGCCCATCTGCTGTGCGAGCAGCAGGCCGGGCGGCTGGACGCGCCCTGCCTGGTCGTCGCGCCGGTCAGCCTGCTGGGCAACTGGCGCCGCGAGGCCGCGCGCTTCGCGCCGGCGCTGCGCACCCGCGTCTGGCATGGCAGCAGCCGCCATGACGGCGATTTCGCGCAGGACTGCGACCTGCTCATCGCCCCCTATTCGCTGCTGCAGCGCGACCGCGAGCGCTGGCTGGCGCAGCGCTGGCACGTGGTCGTGCTGGACGAGGCCCAGCACATCAAGAACGCCAGCACGCAGGCGGCCCAGGTCGTGTCGGCGCTGGACGCCCGCCAGCGCATCGCGCTGTCCGGCACGCCGCTGGAGAACCACCTCGGCGAGCTGTGGAGCCTGTTCCATTTCCTGATGCCCGGCTTCCTCGGCAGCCAGGCGCGCTTCAAGACGCTGTTCCGCACGCCCATCGAGAAGCAGGGCCTGGCCGAGCCGCTGCAGCGGCTGCGCCGCCGCGTGACGCCCTTCATGCTGCGCCGCACCCGCGAGGCCGTGGCCGCCGAGCTGCCGCCGCGCATCGAAAGCACGCTGCCGGTCACGCTGGAGGGCGGGCAGGCCGACCTCTACGAAACCATCCGCCTGGCCACCGAGAGGACGGTGCGCGAGGCGCTGGCCGCGCAGGGCCTGGCGCGCTCGCAGATCCAGGTGCTGGACGCGCTGCTGAAGCTGCGCCAGGCCTGCTGCGACCCGCGGCTCGTGAAGGGCGTGCCGGCCGCCGCCAAGGCCCGGGCGTCGGCCAAGCTGGCGCTGCTGATGGAGCTGCTGTCCGAACTGCTCGCCGAGGGGCGGCGCGTGCTGCTGTTCTCGCAGTTCACCAGCATGCTGGCGCTGATCGAGGCGGAGCTGGCGGCGGCCGGCCTGAGCTGGGCCAAGCTGACCGGGCAGACGCAGAAGCGCGACGCCGCCATCGAACGCTTCACGAGCGGCGCCGTGCCGCTCTTCCTGATCAGCCTGAAGGCCGGCGGCACCGGGCTGAACCTGCCGCAGGCCGACGTCGTCATCCATTACGACCCCTGGTGGAACCCGGCCGTGGAGGCGCAGGCCACCGCGCGCGCCCACCGCATCGGCCAGACGCGCCAGGTGCTGGTCTACCGGCTCGTGGCCGAGGGCACCATCGAGGAGCGCATGCTGGCGCTGCAGGCCCGCAAGGCGGCGCTGGCCCAGGGTCTGCTGGAGGGCGCCGCCGCGCGCGAGCAGCCGCTGTTCACCGAGGACGACCTGACCGAGCTGCTGCGGCCGCTGGGGGCTTTGTGACCGAACGCCGGCCGGCGCGCGCTACTGGCCGCGCTCGATGCTGCACTGGTTCTGGACGCAGGCGGGCCGCGGCTTCGGGGGCAGCCAGCCGGGCGGGCAGCGGCCGGCGCCCTTGCCGTTGGGGTCGGCCGGGATCTTGTCGTAGGCCTCGCGGTAGGCCTTGTTGATCGCGAACGTGGCGCACCAGCCCTGGACCATCACGCACTCGCTGTCGGCGTGGCAGCCGAAATAGTGCGCCGGCAGGGCGCGCCTGAAAGCCGGCAACTCTTCGTCGGCGGGCAGCGGCGCAATGGCCAATGCCGCACCTGCCGCCAGGGCCAGCGTCGCGATCGAACGGGTTGTCGTCATACATCTCCTGCGCCACAAAGGCCCTGCAAGCCTAGTCGCTGAGCGGCGGGCCGATCAAGTCGCCGATCGCTGGGGCGGGTGGTTCGGCCCTCGCAGCGTAGAAGCAAGGCCAAGGCCCGGAAACCCCATTCATTCGCGGGGGGTGTGACCCCTAGCTTTGAACATTGTGTTGCTCTTGGCGGGCGAGCAACATCTGCCGACTTCAGTCGCTGGCCGTGGGCCTGCGAGAGCCGGGCCGTGACGCACTCCGGAGCGGCAGACGGCGATATCCGGCGGACTCTTGTTGCTGCGCAGCCGTGTCGACGGCATGCCCTCGGGGCATCAGGCGCGTGTTCGGGGGGCTTTATGAACACTCGTGATCTCTCTTCCCTGGGGCGGCGTGGGCGCGGCTTCGAGGCACGTCCCAGCGAGCTGTTGCTGGCGCTGGTGCGGCGGGCCCGCTGGCTGTGGCTCGGCTGGCTCGAGGCGCGCTGGAACGCCTTGCGCGGCCTGCTGCGCGCGCGGCGGGCACGCCAGCAGCGCCCCCAGGGCTCGCGCTTCGAGACGCTCGAACCCAAGCTGCTGCTGTCCGGCGACCTGATGCCGCTCCAGTCGTCGTTGGCGGGCGTGCTCGAACGCCAGGTGGACACGCCGGTGGTGCACGGCACGATCTCGCCCGTCGGCATGGCCCACGCGCTGGGCGTGCAGGCGCCGAGCTCGGCGCCCCTGGTGGTCGTCACCGGGCCGGGCAGCGGCAGCGTCGTCGCGCAGGGCGGCGGCTATCTGCTGCAGCTCACCGGCACGACCTCGCTCAGCAGCGTGAGCCTGGTCAGCGGTGCCCAGGTCGCGCTGACCGGCATCAGCGCCGACAGCGCCGTGGGGACGCTGTCGCTCGCCAACGCCGACCTCAGCGGCAACGCGAGCTTTGCCGGCAGCGTCGGCACGCTGACGCTGGGACAGGTCAGCCACGCCAACATCAGCGTCGCCGGCGGGGCGGCGTTCACCCTCAATGCCGGGCAGGTCAGCGACAGCGTGCTGCTGGCGCGCAGCGCCACCGTGGCGCTGAACGTCGCCTCCTGGAGCGCCAGCGCCGCCGGCGCCAGCCGCGTCGAGGCCGCGGCCATCAAGAGCCTGACGACCACCGGCGACATGGCCGCCGACGTCTTCGTGTCGGGGGTCGGCGTCACCGGCTATGCGCTCACCACGGTGCAGGTGGGCGGCGCGATCAGCGGCGGCCTCTGGAGCGTGCACGGGCGCGGCAGCTCGATCACGGCGGGCAGCACCGCCGCGGCCTGGCGCATGAACATCAGCGGGCCGCTGGTGCAGTTGCTGGTCAAGGGCGACGCCTCGGGTGACCTCGCGCTGGCCAGCCTGCAGCTGCTGCAGGTCACGGGCTCGACGCGCGGCCTGCATCTGCTGGTCGGCGCCAACCTGGGCGACGACGCGGCGCTGGGCGGCACGGGCGCCAATGCCGACAGCTTCCAGGCCGGCACGCTCGCGCGGGTGCGGGTCGGCGGCGACATGGTCGACACCTATCTGATCGTCAGCGTCGATCCGGTCAACGGCGTGTTCTTCGACGGCAACGACCGCCAGCTCGGCACCGCGGTGCAGCGTCTCCAGGAGCTCACCGTCAACGGCAAGCTGCTCGGCAGCACCGCGGTGGTGGCGCCGATGTTCCCGACGACGGTGAGCATCGGTGGCCTGAGCGTGAATCCGGCCACGCTGCCGCAGCTCGGCAACCTGCCGCCCGACCGCATCCCGCCGGTGCTGACCAGCTTCGGCCTCGACCCGGCCAGCGACAGCGCGCCGGTGGGCGACGGCCACACGACGATCAACCCGGTCGACCTGATCGGCATGACGGAAGCGGGCGCCGCGCTGACCCTGCGCCGCGCGGGCAGCAGCACGGTGCTGGGCACGGCGGTGGCCGCCGCCGACGGCAGCTTCCGCTTCAGCGGCATCGCGCTCGACCTGGGCGCCAACGCCTTCGTGCTGACGCTCGCCGATGCCGCCGGCAACACGTCGACCGGCAACCTGACCGTCACGCGGGACGCCATTCCCGACACCACGCCGCCGACGCTGAGCGCGGCGCTGGCCAACGACACCGGCGCCTCGGCGTCCGACGGCATCACGTCCGACCCGACCATTTCCGGCAACGCGCATGACGATGTCGGCGTGACGCATCTGCTGGTTGCCCTCGATCCAGGCGCCACGCCCAGCTTCACGGACCTCATCGGCCTGCTGCAGGCCAACGGCAGCTTCACGCTCAGCCGCGCGGCGCTGGATACGCTCGCCGGCGGCAAGCTGGCCGACGGCGCCCATGTCGTGCGCGTGGTGGCCAAGGACGCGGCCGGCAACGCCAGCACGCCTGTAGACATTGCTTTCCGCCTCGACACCCAGGCGCCGGTCGTCGCCAGCTTCGGCCTCGACCCGGCCAGCGACAGCCCGCCGGTGGGCGACGGGCACACGACGATCAACCCGGTCAACCTGGTCGGCATGACGGAAGCCGGCGCCGCGCTGACCCTGCGCCTGTCGGGCAGCAGCACGGTGCTGGGCACGGCGGTGGCCGCCGCCGACGGCAGCTTCCACTTCAGCGGCATCTCGCTCAGCCTGGGCGCCAACGCCTTCGTGCTGACGCTCGCGGACGCGGCCGGCAACACGTCGACCAGCAGCCTGACCCTCACGCGCGACCCCTCCACGGCGGCCGACACCCTGCCGCCGACGCTGAGCGCGGCGCTGGCCCACGACACCGGCATCTCGGCGACCGACGGCATCACGTCCGACCCGACCATCGCCGGCGACGCGCACGACGATGTCGGCGTGACGCATCTGCTGGTCGCCCTCGACCCGGGCGCCACGCCCAGCTTCACGGACCTCGTCGGACTGTTGCAGGCCAACGGCTCGTTCACGCTCAGCCGCGCGGTGCTGGACACGCTCGCCGGCGGCAAGCTGGCCGACGGCGCCCACGTCGTGCGCGTGGTGGCCAAGGATGCCGCCGGCAACGCCAGCACGCCGGTGGACGTCGCCTTCAAGCTGGACACCCAGGCGCCGACCGGCGCCAGCTTCGGCATCGGCGTCATCGACGCGCTGGCCGGCAACGACGCCCAGACAGGCTCGGCCATCGTCACGCTGCAGGGCCTGGCCGAGGCCGGCGCCACCATCACGCTGGCCGCCCAGGGGCTCAGCAGCACGGCCGACGCCAGCGGCAGGTTCCAGCTCCCGGGCGTGGCGCTCGCGCTGGGCGACAACAGCATCACGCTGAGCGTGGCCGACGCGGCTGGCAATGCCCAGACCGTGGCGCGCACGCTCACGCGGGTGGCCACGACGCAGACCGACCCGGTCCTGGAATGGACCAACATCGCGCTGAAGGCGATCCAGTCCGACGCCACCGACCCGCCCGTCGCGACACGGGTGCTGGCGCTGCAGAGCATCTCGGTCTACGACACCCTGGCCGCGATCCAGGGCACGCCGGCCTTCCTGGTCCAGCGCAGCGTCAGCGGCAATGTGGACGCCTATGCGGCGGTCGAGCAGGCCGCCTACCGCGTGCTCTACCAGCTCTACCCGGCGCAGCGCGCCGGCCTGGATGCAGGCCTCGCCGCCGACCTGGCCAAGATCACCGATGGCGCCGCCAAGACGGCCGGCATCGCGCTGGGCGACGGCATTGCAAGGGCCGTGATCGCGCTGCGCGCGAACGACGGCTACCTGACGCTGGTCAACATCGACGGCAGCAGTGCCCTCGGTGCCTGGCGCCCGACGGGGCCGGGCTTCGCCGTGGCCCAGGATCCCCAATGGGGTGCGGTGACGCCGTTCGCGCTGACCTCCGGCAGCGAGTTCCGCGCGCCGGCGCCGCCGGCGCTGACTTCGCCGGAGTACGCCGCGGCAATCAACCAGGTGCAGAGCCTGGGGCGCGCCACCAACAGTACGCGCACCGCCGACCAGACCCAGCAGGCGCTGTTCTGGGCTGACGGCGGCGGCAGCTACACGCCGCCGGGCCACTGGGACGCCATCGCCACCCAGATCGCGGCGGCCAAGGGCAATTCGCTGTCCGCCAATGCGCGGCTGATGGCCCAGCTCAACGTCGCGCTGGCCGATGCCGCGATCGCCGCCTGGGACACCAAGTACACCTACGACTTCTGGCGCCCGGTCACCGCCATCCAGAACGCCGACCTGGACAACAACGCGGCGACCACGGTCGACCCGAACTGGACCTCCTTCCTCATCACGCCGCCGCACCCGAGCTATGTCTCGGGCCACAGCACCTTCAGCGCCGCCGCGGCCGGCATCCTGGCCGCCACCTTCGGCGACAACACCGCCTTCAGCACCACCTCGCCCACGCTGCCCGGCGTGACGCGCAGCTTCGCCAGCTTCAGCCAGGCCGCCGACGAGGCCGGCATGAGCCGCATCTACGGCGGCATCCACACCAGCCTGGACAACAACGCCGGCAAGCTCATCGGCGCCGAGGTGGCACAGGCCGTGCTGGCCAGGTTCGCGCTGACCCAGGACAAGCAGCCGCCCAAGATCCTGCTCGGCGCGACGCCGGCGGCGACGCATACAAACCCGGTGATCAGCGGCCAGGTGATCGACAATCTGTCGGGCGTCGCCGGCGCCCAGATCAGCGTGGACGGCGGTGCGCCGCAGAGCCTGACGCTGGATGCCAACGGCAGCTTCAGCTTCAGCCCCGGCTTCGCGCTGGACGGCAGCGCCGACGGTGGCCACACGCTGGCCATCGTCGCGACGGACAAGGCCGGCAACGTCAGCGCGCCCACCACCATCAGCCTGACCCTCGACACCAAGGCGCCGGCCCTGGTGCTGTCCAGCATCGCCGACGGCGCCAGCCTGGTCGCCGGCAGCCGCCTGAGCGGCAGCGCCGACGGCACCGGCAGCAGCCTGACGCTGCTGAACTACAGCATCGACGGCGGCAGCAGCACCGCGATTGCGTTCACGCCCGGCACCGGGGCCTTCGACCAGGCGCTGAACCTGGCCAACCTCGGCGTCGGCAACCACACGCTGACCCTCTCCGCCAGCGACGCCGCCGGCAACAGCGCCACGCTGACGCGCCAGGTGAAGGTCAACTCGCTGCCGCTGCTGACCGTCGCCAGCCTGAGCCCGACCGACGGCAGCACCGACGTCGGCTCCACCTACCGGCCCAAGCTCGTCTTCAGCCGCGCGGTCAATACCGCCACGCTGACGAGCGACAGCTTCTATGCCACCGGACCGGACGGCAGCAAGATCGCTGCCAGCATCGTGCCCGCCGCTGACGGCAGCTACGCCTGGCTGTTCTTCACCGCGCCGCTGCCCGGCGGTGCGCGCATCACCATCCATGTCGTGGGCGCGTCGATCCGCGGCGCCAGCGACGGCAGCTTCCTCGACGCCGCCGGCAGCGGCCTGGCGGGCAGCAGCCTGACGACCAGCTTCACGACCGTCAGCCTGGCGTCGGTGCTCGGCACCAAGCTGGTCGGCCGCGTCGTCGACCCCGGCCCCGACCTGGTGCCCGGCACCTTCGACGATGTGCGCCGCGGCCCCGACGGCATCCTGCACACCGCCGACGACGTCTACCTGAACCCGATCGCGAACGCCAAGGTCACGATCCTGGGCACCGGCCAGGTCGTCTACACCGACGCGACCGGCTACTTCGAGTTCGACAACGCGCCCACCGGCGACGTGAAGCTGGCGGTCGACGGCCGCACCGCGACCAACCCGCCCACCGGCGTGTTCTGGCCCGAGATGGTGATGGACCTCACGTTGCGTGCGGGCATCACCAACACGGCCATGGGCAGCATGGGCAGCCTGGCCGTGCAGCAGGCCAATTCCTGGGACATGGCGGTCTACCTGCCGCGCGTGCCCGTGAGCACGCTGCAGACGGTGGCCGCCGACGTGCCCACCGTCATCACGACGCCGCAGGTCGCGGCGCCCAAGCTGACGGACGAACAGCGCAATTCGCTCACGCTGACGGTGCAGCCCGGCTCGGCCGTGGGCAACGACGGCCAGCCGCTGGGCAATGTCCAGATCGGCATGGCCACGGTGCCGCCCGAACTGGTCAAGGACATGCTGCCGGCCGGCGTGGCCGAGCACAGCTTCGACATCACGATCCAGGCGCCCGGCGTGGCCGTGTTCACGAAGCCGGTCCAGATCACCTTCCCGAACGTCTTCAACGCCGCGCCCGGCACGCAGCTCGACGTGCTGAGCTTCGACCACACGACCGGCCGGCTCGTCATCAATGGCACCGCCACCGTGTCGGCGGACGGCAAGACCGTCGTGTCCGACCCCGGCTCGGGCATCGTCGCCCCGGGCTGGCACGGCCTCACGCCTCCGGGCGCGCCCAGCGACCCGCCGTGCCCGCCGGCCACGCACGACATCGACGTCACGCCGGTGCTGCAGACCTCGGGCATCCAGGATTACTTCTTCCCCAAGGACTCGGGGACGATGAATCTCTCGTTCGCCAACAACGCCGCCAAGCTCGACCCCAACAGCGACGCCTGCAGCACGACCAATGTCCACGCCACCCCCTTGCTGGTCGAAGTCACGCTGGACGACGCGTCGGCGGGCCAGTTCCTGGACGGCGTGCACCAGCAGACCTTCTCGCTCGAACCGCAGCAGGTCGGCAACATCAACGGCACCGTGCATGCGCTGCTGGGCCAGATCAGCACCTACTCGGCCGACCGGCTCTACGGGCTGAAGATCCACATGCACACGCATTGGGTCGACAAGAACGGCGTCGACCACAACCTCGACGGCCAGATGCCGGCGACCGACATCTATGCCTACCGCTTCCTGGACATTGCCGACAACCGGCATGAAGACGGCAAGATTGACTTCCCGCGCATCGCCGCGGGCGTCGGCTTCACGCAGAAGGACGGCCTGACCTATTACGGCGACCCGGCCGCCAAGCCGCAGAACATCGCCGTGGGCACCGGCACCAATTTCTCGGTGGCCGGCGACCAGATCCAGTTCACGCCGACCACGACCGGCACGCTGAACGACCTGCTGACGATCACCGCGCCCGACGCCAAGGACGTGGGCAAGATCAACCTGTCGGGCGTGGGCCTGGCGCTGCAGAACGTCTTCTTCTCGCAGTCCGAGTTCAGCGCCCGCATCGCTGCCGTCGTCGACGCCAGCCCGGTGGTGGCGGGCACGCAGCGCCTGGTCGACATGTTCCCCGATACCGACGGCGACGGCAGCCGCACGACGGGCGTCGACAAGCCCTTCTTCGACGCGACGGTGGCGCAGCTGTTCAACGACATCACCGTCCAGTTCTACGTGACGATGCTCGGCGTGGACCCGGCATCGCTGTCGACGCTGACGCTGGTCAACGGCACGCCGGGCACCGGCGACAAGGTCAACCTGCGCAATGTCGCGATCGGCGGGGCGCCCTACACGGGCAGTGCCGCCGCGGTCTGGGCCGACTTCGGCATCGACTACTTCCTGAGTTCCATCGTTCCCAACGAAGCGAACATGTCCAAGCCGCAGATCCAGTATCTGTTCGACGGCCTGTTCAACCGCTCGGTGAGCGACAACTCCGGCAGCGCCTTCGTGCCGGGCGGCAGCGGCCTCATCGTCAATGTCGACAAGATGGTGGCCGGCGCCGCGGGCGCCGCGGGTGCCGGCGCGGCGGCCTTCCGCTCGACGCTGGTGAACCAGTTCGCGTCGACCATCGGCCACGAATTCGGCCACCTGCTGGGCGCCATCCACCAGCGCACCAACACCGCCCCCTATTCGTCCAACTACCTGATGGGCCTGGGCACGCTGCTGACGACCATCCCGGCCATCGGCCCCGACTTCATCGGTGTCTTCAAGGCCGGCCTGGGCATCCCGTCCACCGTCGCCGAATTCCAGGCCGCCTACAACTACTACAAGCTGCAGGCGAATAACGACTACACGGTCGCCGGGCAGGCCTACGCCTTCAACAACGGCGGCAACCCGGTCCCCGGCCCGGGCCACCTGATCGACGAGGGCGACCTGCCGGCCTATCTGGCCGTCGTCGACGGGCCGGCCGACAACCGCCAGCCGCCCAATGTCGTGGGCAGCCTGGACTTCGGTACCGTGAACGCCGACGGCCCCGGTGGCGCGCTGGCCTCGAAGACGGTCTGGCTGTTCAACACCGGCAATCACCCCCTGCACCTGAGCTCGGTCGATGTCCAGGGCAACGCCGGCTTCTCGGTCAGCGGCTTCTCGGGGCCGCTGGATCTTGCCGCCTTCGACCCCAACAACCCCGCGGCGTCGCGCCTCGCGGTCACCGTCACCTTCGACCCCAGCGCGCTGGGCAGCGCCAGCGCCAAGCTGCACATCGTCAGCAACAGCAGCGGCGGGGCCAGCACCGACATCCCGCTCGCCGGCAAGGCGGTCTCGCCCTATGGCCATCTGGCCGTCAGCGTGCCCAACAACAATGTCGGCGGCACCAAGGTCGGCAGCACCGGCGCGGTGGCGAATTTCGGCACCCTCACCAACGACGGCACGCAGCCGCTGAGCATCACGCAGGCGCTGTCGAATTCGCCCGATTTCGCGGTCACCGGGGCGCTCGCCGGCGTCTCGGCGGCCACGCCGCTGGTACTCGCCCCGGGGGCCAGCGTGCAGTTCGGCGTCACGTTCACGCCCGCCAAGATCAGCCTCGACCGCGCCGCGATCACGATCAGCAGCAACGACCCGACCCAGGCCACGTTCACGCAGGCGCTGGTCGGCACCGGCCTGGCGGCCCAGGGCACCGCGCTGCACTACGGCAACGACTACATCGAGCTGGACCAGCCCAATTCGCCCAACCTGCCGCCGCTGCGCATGGTCAGCGGGCCGGACGGCCAGTGGAGTTTCTTCCTGCCGCCGTCCACGCCGGTCCACTACACCATCTTCGACCCGGTCAGCGGCCTGGTCGCCGAGGCCTGGGACACGACGGCGCCGAGCGGCAAGACGACGATGTTCACGCAGGCCAACTTCCGGGCCAGCACGGCCCCGGACACCAATGGCAACGGCCTGCCCGACAACATCAAGTTCGCGATCGGCACCAACCCGAACTCGCAGGACACGAACCACGACGGCATCAGCGACTTCGACTCGATCCGCCTGGGCATCAACCCGCTGGGCAGCCTGGGCGCGCCGACCGGCGTGCTGTCTTCGGCCGCGCTGACGGGCAGCGCCGAGGCGGTGGCGGTGTCCGCCGCCGTCGCCGACCCGAGCCATCTCACGGCCTATGTCGCCACCGGCAGCCGCGGCCTGTCGGTCGTCGACGTGACCAACTTCACCAAGCCCGCCGTGCTGGCCGAAATCAGCCTGCCCGGCAACAACGTCGACATCGCCGTCGATGGCGTGCGCGGCGTGGCGGCGGTGGCGGGTGGCGACGCGGGCCTGAGCCTGGTCGACATCAGCAAGCCGGCCGCACCGGTGTTGATGCAGACGGTGGCCTTCGGCGTGCCCGTGAACGCCGTGCAGGTGCGCGATGGCATCGCCTTCGTCGCCACCGGCAACGACCTGGCCGTGGTCAACCTGCTGACCGGCGACCTGCTGCAGAGCGTCAACCTGACGACGCTCGGCGGCTCCACCGTCACCAGCCTGAGCATCGACGGCAGCACGCTGTACTCGGTCGACGCCTCGCACACGCTGCGCAGCTTCGCCATCAGCGGCAGCCAGCTCACCGTGCTCGGCTCGCTCGCGCTGCCGGCCGGTGGTGGCCGCCTGTTCGTCGGCAACGGCGTCGCCTACATCGGCGCCAGCAATGGCGGCACGGGCGGCTTCGCCACCGCCGACGTCTCCAACCCGGCGGCGATGACGGTGCTGTCGGGCGTCAAGCTCAATTCGATCGGCGGCACGTCGGTCGTGCCCAATGGTTCCGGCCTTGCCGTCGCCGTGGGCAGCAGCAGCTTCGTGTTCGGCGGCTTCAAGGCGCTCGACCTGATGAATGTGTCGGACCCGACGAACACCGGCACCCTGGTCACGCGCTACAACCTGCCGGCCGTGCCGCGCGATGTCGTCATCGCCAACGGCCTGGCCTTCGTCGCCGACAGCACTGGCGGCCTGCAGATCGTCAACTACGTCGCCTTCGATGCCAAGGGCGTGCCGCCCCAGGTGGTGTCGCTCCAGGTCGACGCCAAGGATGCCGACCCCGGCACGCCCGGCGTGCAGGTCCTGGAAGGCCGCAGCTTCACCGTGCGCCCGACCGTCGCCGACGACGTCCAGGTGCGCAATGTCGAGCTGCTGGTCGACGGCGTGGTCGTGGCCGACGCCCCCGCGTTCCCCTTCGTCTTCACCGCGCAGACGCCGACCATCGCGGCCGGCGGCAACAAGCTGTCCGTGCAGGTGCGCGTCACCGACACCGGCGGCAACAGCACGCTCAGCGCGCCGGTCGTCTTCGATGTCGTCAAGGACACCTTCCCGCCCGTGCTGCAGAGCGTGAGCGTCGACGAGGGCGCGCGGCGCTTCTTCGTCAAGTCGGTGGACTTCTCCTTCGACGAGCCGCTCGACACGAGCCGGCTCACGACCGCGGCGATCTCCCTGGTCCGCCCCGGCCCCGACGGCGTCTTCGGCACGGCCGACGACGTCAGCGTGCCGGTCTCGCTCAACTTCCGCTCCCTGGGCCAGGTCTTCTCGGTCCTGCCCGGCGGCTATCTGCCGCCCGGGGACTACCAGCTCACCGTCAAGGGCTCTGCGATCAGCGACAAGGCCGGCAACATCCTCGGCACCGACCTCGTCCGCCACTTCACGATCCGCCCGGCGAGCGACGTGCGTGCGACCAGCGGCGCCGCCGCCGTGGCCACCGCGCCCTCGGCCAACCCGGGCCAGCAGATCGGCATCTCGGTGCCCTTCGACCCGAGCACCGCGAAGGCCAACTTCCAGACCATCGACGCCAACGGCGTCGTCGGCAGCGTCGTCGTCGGCGTCTTCCGTTTCGATGCTGCGCGCGGCATCGCCTACTTCAACGTGCCGCTGAACGCCTACACGGGCGACTGCGTCGTCTATGGCCAGGTCGGCTCGACCATCACCAATTTCGCCGATGGCACCTTCCCGCTGCAGATTGTTCCGATCGTGACGGGGCTGAGCGTGCAGTCGGTGTCGTCGGACGGGACGAGCGCGACGGTGGTGCTGTACGGGCGCGGGTTCGTGGAAGGCAACAACAGCCT